>Ga0208272_100344_pt1 | contig 19491 bp, 18 predicted proteins | sample LakWasM129_HOW14_2_FD_183939 | JGI IMG/M metagenome (GOLD analysis project Ga0208272, IMG submission 183939) | Freshwater sediment methanotrophic microbial communities from Lake Washington under simulated oxygen tension - Sediment Metagenome... | ecosystem: Environmental > Aquatic > Freshwater >... | reverse complement strand
GCTGTAGGCCTGGAACATGGTGTTGCTGGCAATTCCGAAGGCATCGGGTTCATATTCCTCGCTCGACAGGTGCGTGCCCCAGGGCGAGAGGCTGGCGCCGCAGGTGATCCACAGGCCGTGCACCTTGGAGGTGTCGACGTTGTGGTACTTCACGAGGCTGAGCTTGCCGGTGGCCTGGTCCTGGTCGAGCGTGAGCACGGCGATCGGCGAGGGCAGCTTGCCGTACATGTCTGTCTTGCCGTCTTGCGCCCAGGTGGTGTATTCGAACTGCACCACGGCAAATACGGCCTTGCCCTTGATGCCGGTCACGGTGGGGTTGGCGACGGTCAGCAGCGAGGTGCCGTCGGGGGAGTCGGAGAAGTATTGGCGCTCTTTGCCCGGCACCGTGGCGTCGATGATGGGCTGGTTGTGGATGTCGTAGTAGCCGCCCGACAGGATCGTGCCACCCTTGCCATCAGAGACCATGTCGCCGGTCACGAAGAAGGGCTGGTAGGCCAGTTGGTAGGTCAGCACCGACTTGTCGCTCAGCGTGATGTTGAGCGCCGAGCCCACCGTGGTGGTGGCCATGGCGGCAGGGTTGGCCAGCGTGGGCGCGGCCATGGTGGTGAAGGCGGCGGACACATAGCTGGCCTTCGGTGCGGGGTCACTGCCGCCGCCGCAGGCGGCCAGCATCGCGGCCGAGGCGCTGGCGCCCAGCGGCAGCAGGGGCACACCGGCCAAGAATTGCAGGGCTTTGCGGCGGGTGGGCGTCGTCGTGTGGGGCATGGTGGTTTCCAGAAAGGGGCGGTGAAAGGCGGGCGGCGCGCCCAGAAGGCAGGCCAGGTCCGCCGAGGTTTTGGAGCGGGCGGGTGGCCCGTTTCCTGCCCTGGAGACTAGAAACGCAATGTGACAGGCATTTGAAAAACAAAAAAAACCGGCCAGGCCGGGTTTTTTGGGAGCGAGCGCGGTTCTGGCTCTATTCGGACGCGGTTTCTGCCAGTGCCGCAGGGGCTTCGGGGGCTTGCGTGGCGTCGGGCGGCTCAAAGCAATCGCGAAAGGTGAACACAATCGACGTAAAGCACATGGCAGCCAGCATCAGCGCCAATGCCACCATGGTGCCGCCGAGCACGGTGGGGGCGCTCACCAGGCCCATGGCGGCAAGCAGGCCGGAAATCAGGCTCATGGCGATGCCCCCGAGTGCGAACACGAACAGCCAGGCCAGGCCATAGACCGTGAACGCGCCCAGGTTGCGCACGCAGGCAACGAAGCTGAAGAACAGGCTTTTGACCGGTGGCACGCCGTGCCAGTGCACCAAGCCGGGCGCATGCCAGAACAGCAATGAGAGCGGCAGGTACAGCAGCATCGCAACCCACATGGCGAGCTGGAAGGCGCCGCTTTCGGCGACCTCTTGCGTCAGCGGCGCGCCGCCCAGGTACACCTGGGCAAACTGTCCGCCGTCAAACAGTGCCGAGATCCCTATGACGAGCAGAAAACCCGCCGCATACAGCGCGCCCAGCACCGCCATGGCACGCAGGCGCTGGCGCCCGGCGCGAAATGCGGTGAGCAGCACGGCAGGCGTCGGAGCGCGCCCCTGCATGGTTTCGGCCGAGGCGACCATCATGGCCAGCGTGGCCGACGGCAGCAGTGCCAGTGCCAGCACCGGGCCGACGAGCGGCAGCAGGGTCGCCACCGACATGGCGGCCATGGTCAGGAAGAACAGCGCTGACAGCGCCATGGGCTGGCGCCAGAAGACGCGAATGCCGCTTTTGACCCAGGTGATGCCGGTGCGGGCGGGGACGATGTGAAGTTTCATGCAGACAGGCAGGTGGAGGCGCAGGCAGAGGGCACAAGAGGGTGGGCGACGCGCTGGCGCAGCACGCGCTCGAAATGCCGCGGGTCGTGGGGCGTCAGCACCTCGGCTTCGCGCGGCAGATGCCAGTCCCACAGGCGCGAAATCCAGAAGCGCAGCGCTCCGGCGCGCGCCATGGCGGGCAGCAGGCTGCGCTCGGCGGCGGTGAGCGGCCGCACGGCCTCGTACGCCCGCAAGAGCGCGCTGGCGCGCCCGGCATCGTGCGCGCCGCTGGGCAGGTGCACGCACCAGTCGTTCATGCACACCGCCAGGTCGAACAAAAAGGTGTCGACACCGGCAAAGTAGAAGTCGAAGAAGCCGGTGAGCTGCTCGCCCTCGAACATCACGTTGTCGCGGAACAGGTCGGCGTGCACCGGGCCGCGTGGCAGCGCCGCATAGGCGGGGCTCTCGGCCACATGGTTCTGGTAGGCCAGCTCGGCCTGCAAGAGCGCAGCCTCGTCCGTAGCCATTTTTGGCAGCACCAGTGGCGCTGTCTCGTTCCACCAGGCCAGGCCGCGCAGGTTGGGCTGCTGGCGTTCGAACCCGCGCCCCGCCAGGTGCATGCGCGCCAGCATGCCGCCAACGGCCGCGCAGTGCACCGGCTCTGGCGCGAGCTGGCTGTGGCCGGGCAGGCGGTTGACCAGGGCGGCGGGTTTGCCGCAGACGCTGTGCAGGATTTCGCCCTGCGCGTCGCCCTGCGGGTCGGGCACGGGAATGCCGGCGTGCGCCAGGTGCTTCATCAGGTGCAGGTAGAAGGGCAGTTGCTCGGCCGTGAGGCGCTCGAACAGCGTCAGCACGTACTCGCCCGCCGTGCAGGTGACGAAGTAATTGGTGTTCTCGATGCCGCCGGCAATACCGCGCAACGCGACGAGTTCGCCGAGATCAAGCTTGTGCAGCAGCGCGCTGGCCGCTTCGGGGGAGACGGGGGTAAATACAGCCATGGCTCAGGGCACCACGAAAACGGGGCGTTCAAAAAAGGGCGGACGCGAGGCGGGCCGCAGGGTGGGGCGAAGACAGGGCAGAGGGCGGGCGCCGCTCAGAACTTCATCACGTTCCACACGCGTGGGCCGGTGGTGGACTCGGCGCCGTTCTGCGGGCGGTTGCGCACGCCGTCAGAGGGCAGCACCTCGTAGGAGGGCATGTTGCCGGCGGCGGGCTGCACCGTGATGCTGCGCGTCTGGCCGCCAATGCGCAGCTCATCGACCGTGCTGCCCTGGTCTTGCAGGTGGATGCGTTCGGTGCGCTGCTCGATCCGCTTGTCTTTTTGCTCTGTATTCGAGAGCTTCTCGCGCTTGTCCTGTGTGCCCTGGACGCCATTTTGGCTGGTATTCTGAGCGAAAGCAGGGGTGCTGACGAAAGCCAGCAGCACAAGAGAGGCAAGGGGGGAGGCAATCAATGGGGTTAGGGCGCGCATGGCGCGATTCTAGGCGCGCCGCGCCGCGCCGCTTCCGCGCCAGAGGCGCAGGGCCGGTGAACTGTACCGGCCTGGGCGCCAGCGCCCCATCGGGTCAGCGCGCTGGCGTGGCCGCCGCCTCGTCGTCCACCGCCTTCTGCACTGCGCGGTAGAACGCCTCGCGCGCATCGCTTGTCGCCCGGTCGCTGGCGCCGGCGGCCCAGTCGGCGTTGGAGGCGATCACGAGCTTGCGCTTGGGGTCGATGAAGATGCCCTGGCCGAAGATGCCGCGCGCGGCGAAGGCGCCGGTGTCGTACGTCCACCACTGGTAGCCGTAGCCCCGGCCGGGCTGGCCGGTGGCAGCCTGGCGGGACGTGGCTTGAGCCAGCCAGCCGTCCGGCACGATGCTTTGGCCGTTCACCTTGGCGCCCTCTAGGATGAACTGGCCGAAGCGGGCAAAGTCGCGTGTGGCGGCCTGGAGGCAGCAGCCGCTGATCTCGTTGCCCGTCTTGCTCAGCAGCCAGGTTGCCTGCTGCTCCATGCCCACGGGGTTCCAGACCTTCCCGTATAGATAGTCGGCCAGCGGCTTCTTGATGGCGTGCTCCAGCAGCACGCCCACCAGATTGGTCTCGCCCGTGCTGTAGTGCCAGCGCGTGCCGGCCGGCGCCTCGCGCGGGAGCTTGCGCATGTAGCTCACCAGCGCGTCCACCCCGGCCTCGGGCTTGTGGTTGTTGAACTGGGCTACGTCGGAGTGGGGGTCGGCATAGTCTTCGTTCCAGCGCACGCCGGACGTCATGGTGAGCAGCTGGCGCAGGCTTACGTCGTCGTAGGCCGAGCCTTTCATGTCCGGGAGGTAGTCGCTGACCTTGTCGTCCATGCTCTTGATGAGCCCATCGCGCAGCGCCGCGCCCACCAGCGTGGAGGTGAAGGATTTGGCGACCGAGAAGCTCGTCCAGCGCCCGTCCTTGTCAAAGCCCAGGCCGTAGCGCTCCAGCCGCAGCTTGCCGCCTTGCAGGATCACGATGGCGGCGCTGCGCTGGCTGGCCATGTAGGCGTCCAGGTCGATGGGGAGCTTGAGCGGCTCGCCCTGTGGCAGAGGCTTGGGCGCGCTGCTGGCCGGAATGACGTGCCATTTGGCCAAGAGCGAAATCCGGTCGAGTGCGCGAAAGGCCGCGTCGCGCTGCGGCACGCTCCAGAAGAGCAGGTCGCGGTTGGTCGGCGCGGTTTTCAGCAGGGCGCGCGTCTCCTTGTCCAGGCTGAACCAGCCGGCGGTGCCGGCGGTGCTGGCAACGACGAGCGCGGCAAGCGCTCCCAGGGCGATTTTCTTGAGCTTCAATGCAGTCCTCCCACGTGGGCAGTGCCAAACGCAATGGCGACCGGCGACATTCAACACGAAGCGCTGCCATGGCGCCAGAGGGCAAGCCCCTTGGCGATGTCCTGGCGGCCACCGCCAGCGCCCGCTTCCTGTGCACAATCTGGCGCATGAGCGACAAAAAAACCCTGCTGCTGGTCGATGGCTCCAGCTACCTCTACCGCGCCTTCCACGCCATGCCCGACCTGCGCGCCGTGCCGGGCGACCCGGCCAGTGCCGCCACGGGTGCCATTCGCGGCATGGTCAACATGGTGCAGGCGCTGCGCAAGGAGGTGCGCGCCGACTACGCCGCCTGCGTGTTCGACGCCAAGGGGCCGACCTTCCGCGACGAGATATACCCCGAATACAAGCAGCACCGCAGCCCCATGCCCGACGACCTGCGCGCGCAGATTCCGCCCATCCACGAGGTGGTGCGCCTGCTGGGCTGGCCGGTGCTGGACGTGCCCGGGGTCGAGGCCGATGACGTGATCGGCACCCTGGCCGTGACGGCCGCGCGCCAGGGCATCGAGGTGATCGTCAGCAGCGGCGACAAGGACCTGGCGCAGTTGGTGAACGAGCACATCACCATCATCGACACCATGAACGGCAAGCGCCGCGACCTGGCCGGCGTGGAGGCCGAGTTCGGCGTGCCACCACGGCTGATGGTGGACTACCAGACGCTGGTGGGCGATGCCATCGACAACGTGCCCGGCGTGGAGAAGGTGGGCCCCAAGACGGCCGCCAAGTGGCTGCAGGAATACGGCTCGCTCGACGCCGTGGTCGCCAGCGCCGACCAGATCAAGGGCGTGGCCGGCGAGAACCTGCGCAAGGCGCTGGCCTGGCTGCCCACGGGGCGCCAGCTTCTCACCATCAAGACCGACTGCGATCTGGATGCATGGATCGCCGGCCTGCCCCGGCTCGACGCCATTGCCATCGGCGCGCCCGACGTGCCCCGGCTGAAAGACTTCTACGAGCTGTACGGCTTCAAGGGCCTGGCCCGCGCGCTGGAAACCGCGTCCCCAGCCGCCACCAACGCTCCCGATGTCGCCATGCCCGGCCAGAGTGGCGACCTGTTCGCCGACCACTCCGCCAGCCCCGTGGCCGAAGCCGCGCAGCACCGCAGCGTGGTGTACGACACCGTCCTGAACTGGACAGACTTCGACCAGTGGCTGCAGCGCCTGCAGGCGGCCGAGCTGGTCGCCATCGACACCGAAACCACCTCGCTCGACGAGATGCGCGCCGAAATCGTCGGCATCAGTTTCAGCGTGCAGGCGGGCGAGGCGGCCTACATCCCCCTGGCCCACGCCGGGCCGGATGCGCCCGAGCAACTGCCGCTCGCCGACGTGCTGGCGCGCCTCAGGCCCTGGCTGGAAGACGGGAAGCGCCACAAGCTCGGCCAGCACATCAAGTACGACCGCCACGTGTTTGCCAACCACGGCATCGAAGTGCAGGGCTACGCGCACGACACCATGCTGCAAAGCTACGTGCTGGAAGTGCACAAGCCGCACAACCTCACCAGCCTGGCCCAGCGCCATACGGGGCGCACCGGCATCAGCTACGAAGACCTGTGTGGCAAGGGCGCGCACCAGATTCCGTTCGCTCAGGTGCCGGTGGACAAAGCCGCGGCCTATTCCTGCGAAGACTCGGACCAGACGCTGGACGTGCACAACGCCCTGTGGCCGCTGTTGCAGGCCGACGACAAGCTGCGCTTCATCTACGAGCTGGAGATCGCCAGCAGCGAAACGCTCTACCGCATCGAGCGCAACGGCGTGCTGATCGACGCGCCCACGCTGGCCGCGCAAAGCCACGCGCTGGGCCAGCGCATCGTGCAGTTGGAGACCGAGGCGTATGAAATCGCCGGCCAGCCCTTCAACCTGTCCAGCCCCAAGCAGCTCGGCGAAATCTTCTTCGACAAGCTGGGCATGCCGGTGGTCAAGAAGACCGCCACCGGCGCGCGCAGCACCGACGAGGAGGTGCTGGAAAAGCTGGCCGAGGACTACCCCCTGCCCGCCAAGCTGCTGGAGCACCGCAGCCTCTCCAAGCTCAAAGGCACCTACACCGACAAGCTCGCGCAGCTCGCCAACCCGCGCACCGGCCGCGTGCACACGCACTACGCGCAGGCCGTGGCCGTCACCGGCCGCCTGTCCAGCAACGACCCCAACCTGCAGAACATTCCCATCCGCACGCCCGAAGGCCGGCGTATCCGCGAAGCCTTCGTCGCACCGCCCGGCCGCGTGATTGCCAGCGCCGACTACAGCCAGATCGAGCTGCGCATCATGGCGCACCTCAGCGGTGACCAGGCCTTGCTCCATGCCTTTCAGCACGGGCTCGATGTGCACCGCGCCACCGCCGCCGAGGTGTTTGGCGTGGCGGTGGACCAAGTGACCAGCGAGCAGCGCCGCTACGCCAAGGTCATCAACTTCGGCCTCATCTACGGCATGAGCAGCTTTGGCCTGGCCAAGAACCTGGGCATAGAGACCAAGGCCGCCGCCGCCTACATCGACCGCTACTTCCAGCGCTACCCCGGCGTCAAGCAGTACATGGACGAGACCAAAGCGTCGGCCAAATCCATGGGCTACGTGGAGACCGTGTTTGGCCGCCGCCTGTACCTGCCCGAAATCAACAGCCCCAACGGCCCGCGCCGCGCCGGCGCCGAGCGCGCCGCCATCAACGCGCCCATGCAGGGCACGGCGGCCGACCTCATCAAGCTGGCCATGGTGGCCGTGCAGAAAGAGCTGGACGCGCACAAGCCGGCCATCAAAATGATCATGCAGGTGCACGACGAACTGGTGTTCGAGCTGCCCGAGGCCGATGTGGACTGGGTGCGCCACGACATTCCCCGCCTGATGGCCGGTGTCGCCGCGCTCAAAGTGCCGCTGCTGGCCGAAGTGGGCGTGGGGCCCAATTGGGACAAGGCGCATTGACTGGCTCCGCCAGCAGCACAGCGATGGTGGCGCGAGCGGCGCAGGCATTGGGGTCGGATCAAGATTTCGCGCAGCGAAACTCTTGCTCAGACCCCCATCCCGGAATACTGGGTGCGGCGTTGGTGGGCCACAGAACATTCGGGCTGTTCGCCTGCAGCGATCACGGGCCTGGATGAAGGTAGAAATTTAAGTGTTTTTGGCCCCTAGGGCATATGTAGCAAGCACTACCAGCTATCAAAATTGAAATCTGTGAAGCCTTACTCACCCACCTTGCGACCCGCTTCCTGGACCCCCGCCATCCGCATGGGCCTGTCCATCGCCACCGCCACCGGCCTCTACGGTGTCTCGTTCGGCGCCCTGGCCGTGGCGGCAGGGCTCACGGTGGGGCAGACCATGGCGCTCAGCCTGCTCATGTTCACTGGCGGCTCGCAGTTCGCCTTCATTGGCGTCATCGCGGGCGGCGGCGTGCCCTCTGCCGCGCTCGGCGCCGCAGCACTGCTGGGCGTGCGCAATGCCGTCTACGCCATGCAGATGAACCACATGCTGCAACCCCAGGGCTGGCGCAAATGGCTCGCCGCCCAGGTCACCATCGACGAATCCACCGCCACTGCCGCCGGCCAAACCGCGCTGGATGAGCAGCGCCGTGGCTTCTGGGTGGCGGGCCTGGGCATTTTCGTGCTGTGGAACCTGTTCACCTTTGTCGGCGCCTGGCTGGGCGACGCCCTGGGCGACCCGCGCCGCTGGGGGCTCGACGGCGCGGCGGTGGCCGCCTTCCTCGGCCTGCTCTGGCCCCGCTTGCGCCAGCGCGAACCCGTGGCGCTGGCGGTGCTGAGTGGTGTGGTCACCGCGCTCGCCTTGCCCCAACTGCCGCCCGGCCTGCCCATCCTCGTCGCTGCTGCCGTGGGCGCAGCCTGGGGCTGGTGGATGCCGGATCGCGCAGCGGCATCGGCAGGCGCTGAAGGGGCTGCACCATGAGCTTGTGGCTCGCCATCCTGGTGGGTGCCGCCGTCACCTACCTCACCAAGCTCTCCGGCTACGCCGTGCCCGCCCGCTGGTTGAACAACCCGCGTATGACGCGCGTGGCAGGCGCCATCACAGTGGCGCTGCTGTCGGCGCTGACCGTGATGAACACCTTTGCCTCGGGCACTGCACTGGTGCTGGATGCGCGGCTCGCGGCCTTGGCGGTGGCCGCACTGGCCTTGTGGGCGCGGTTGCCGTTCTTGCTGGTGGTGGTGCTGGGGGCGGTGTCTGCGGGAGCGGTGCGGTGGTGGACGTGAGGTGGTGCAGTCCATTGCCAAGGCGGGTGCCGCCCTCCCTGGCGGCAAGCGCCTAGGAGCCTGTCGGACTTGGAAGTCGTCGGCTGCAAATCGGCCGCAGCGGTCCATGCTTCACCGTTTTCTTGCCCCATAGTCGGGCTATGGGGCTGCAAATCCGGCAAAAACTGTCCTCGCTGAGGCCGATTCTCGCTCTCGACGCTCCAAGTCCGACAGCCTCCTGGGGACGATGGAACTTTTTCCCCTTCTGTTCGTTGGCGTGATCAAGGCACATGCAGAACTTCAAACACCTGGGAGACGAAGAATGCGCTGCGCACGCGCAGCGGGGCGAAAGGGCCGCGTTTTCTGAGCTGGTCGTGCGCTACCAGGACCGTATTTATCGCTTTCTAGTGCGCCTGACCCGCTCGCCCGACGAGGCCATCGAGCTGGCGCAAGACACCTTCTTGAACGCCTACCAGGCGCTGGCGCATTGGCAACTGGAGACGCATTTTTCGGCCTGGCTGTTTCGCATTGCGCGCAACCTGGCCTTCGACTGGCTGCGCCGCGACAAGCGCGTGCAGTTCGTGCCCCTGGAAGAAGACGACGGTGATGCCTTCGCCGACCCCGCGCCAGCACCCGACGCTGTGCTGGAAACGCGCCAGCGCTATCGAAGCCTGGAGGCAGCGCTGGCGCGGCTTCCCGCCGAGCACCGCGAAATTTTGCTGCTGCGTGAGATCGAGGACATGCCGTACCAGGACATTGCCACCGTGCTCGGCCTGAACGTGGGCACCGTGAAGTCGCGCATTGCACGGGCGCGCACCGCACTGCTGGAAAAAATGCCACACCGACCAGAAGAGGTACCGAAATGAGCTGCCCCCAAGACCCGGCGCTGTCCGCCTATGCGGACCAGGAAATGCGGCCCGCCGAATACGCCAAGCTGGCCCGCCATGTGCAGGGCTGCCCGGTTTGCCAGCGCCGGCTGGCCCAATTCCAGGGCTTGCGACAGGCCATGCGCGAGCTGCCGTCGCCCGCCTTGGGGTTTGACCTCTCGGCGCGCCTCAAGGACCGCCTGCGAACGCCGCCCCCGCGCCCCCGTGCCAGGCCCCGGTTCTGGACGGGCTGGGTGCCCGTCGGGCTGGGCACCGGCCTGGCGCTGGCATCGGGCGTGTGGCTGGGCAGCTTGCTGGCAGGCGGTGGGGCCGTGAGCGCTCCGAGCGCAAGCCTGGTGCGCGTGTTCGACCCGGTGCCGCCCGGTGGGCTGTGCGCAGCCGTTGAAATTTGTCGTTTATCGAAAGCCATGCCATGAATCGCAGCACGATGTGGAAAGGGCTGTTGGCCCTGTCTTTGGCGCTGAACCTCGGCACCCTCGCCGCCGTTCTCGTGCAGCAGGCCAGACCGGCGCCGAACGCCGCTGCCGCGCCGCTGAATGTGCCCGATTACCTCGGCCTGGCACCGCAGCAGCGCGAGCGCTGGCAGCAGTTGGAGCCAGCCTTCTTGCGTGATCTCGCGGCCAACTGGAGCGACATTCGCCGCCACCGCGAGTCGCTGGTGCGCCACATTTTTGCCGAGTCACCGCAGCGGGCGTCCATCGACGCCGAGCAGGCCACCATTGCCGCGCTGCAGGCGGCCCAGCAGCAGCGCGTGATCGCCCAACTGCTGGCAGAGCGCGATTTGCTGGATGCGCCGCAGCGCGAGAAGCTGATGAACCTTCTGCTCAGCCGCTACGCACAAGAGTCCACCGAGGAAGAGCAGTTGCACCGCCATTGAGGCGGGCGAGCTGAGCGCAAAGCAAAGATGCAAATTACATGGAACATTTTGGTGTGGGGTTCGTTGACATAAGCAAGGCCGCGCCAACGCACGGCCCCAACGTCTTTCAACCTTCACCGGAGTTCTCCATGAAACTAGCCCTGTCTCTTCTGCTGGCTGCCACCCTGTCCACCCCGCTGGCCACCCTGGCCGCTGAAAGCCACGACCACGGCGCAGCCGCTTCCCACCAAATCGAGCTCAACGCGGGCAAGAAATGGGCGACCGACGCGCCGCTGCGCAAGGCCATGCAAGAGATCAAGGTATCGGTAGACCGCACCCTGCCGGCCGCCCATGCGGGCACGGCCAAGGCAGCCGATTTCGATGCCTTGGGCCAGACGGTCACGGCCCAGATCGCCTACATCGTGGAAAACTGCAAGCTCGACCCCAAAGCCGACGCGCAGTTGCATGCCGTGATCGGCGAAATGGTGGCAGGTGCCGACATGGCGCAAGGCAAGCAGGGCGACCCGGAGCGCGCGTCGGGCGTGGTCAAGATCGCGCAGGCACTCAATGCCTACGGCACCTATTTCCAGCACCCCGGCTGGAAGGCAACCCCGTTGCCACATTGAGCTTCGCCTGAGATCACTTGGTTTTGAAGGCGGCTCTGATCCGCCTGAAGCTGTGCTCCTCGGCATGGCCAGAGGGGAAGGGGAGCCGGGCAGCCCTTCGGGCCATCGCTGCGCTCGGCCCCGACTCAGTAGCGCAGGCATTGGGGTCGGATCACGATTTCGCACAGCGAAACTCGTGCTCAGACCCCATACATGGACGCCCCCGGTTTGCCAAGCCGCGCCTGAGCATGATGTTGTTTTCAAAGGTATCAGGACTGCTGCCATACATCCGGACTTTGTTGGGTCACTTTCAACCCTGTCCCTGATGGAATTCGCTCACCAGCTCCCTATCAATTTCGCGTGCTCGTTGCCGGCACGTCGGGGTCATCGGGTTTTGCTGATGCCGGTCCAACCTGTGCTTGCCATCATCTCGCCTTGAGCGTTGCCTGTGCAATCAATGGGTGCGCTGCCCGTTTCAATCGTGTTTGTCCTCGTTCGCTTTCATACTGCGGCCAACATTCTGGCCTCGGGCCGGTATTGGCTGGCTTTGACAAGCATGGCCCAAAGGATGCGTGCATTGCGATTGGCCAGTGCAACTGCAGCCACATTGGCGTTGCGCCGGCTCAGCAGCCGATCGAGCCACGCATCGGTGCTTTTGCCTGCGGCGCGCCGCCGCTCATTGGCCTGAATCAGCGAGCGCGCTCCATGGATGAGCAAGGTGCGCACATAACCATCGCCGCGTTTGCTGATGCCCAGCAGTTTGTCCTTGCCCCCACTGGAGTGCTGGCGCGGCACCAACCCCAGCCAGGCGGCCAGTTGCCTGCCATTGGCAAACAGCGTGGCATCGCCCACGGTGGCCACGATGGCGCTGCTGGTGATGGGGCCGATGCCCGGCACTTGCTGCAGCCGTCGCTCGGCGCTGTCTGCCTGCACCGATGAGGCGATGAGCTGCTCCAGTTGAGCGACCTGCGCATCGAGCTGCTTGAGCTGCTGGTGCAGATGTCCGATCAGGGTGTGCATGGGCGAAGGCAGCGCCATGCGCTCATCAGCGGCAACGGCGCCAGCTTGGACGAGCACCACGCGCAGGCCCTGGGCCATGACGATGCCGAACTCACTGAGCAAGCCGCGAATCTGGTTGGCCAGCGCCGTGCGCATCTTCACAAAGCCCTGGCGTGCGCGGTGCACGGCCAGCACCGCTTGCTGTTCGCAGCTCTTGACAGCCACAAAGCGCATGCTGGGGCGGCTGACAGCTTCGCAGATGGCTTGCGCGTCTGCGCGGTCGTTCTTGTTGGATTTGACGTAGGGCTTGACGAACTGCGGTGACATCAGGCGCACATCGTGCCCCTGGCTTTGCAGCTTGCGCGCCCAGAAATGCGCGCCTGAGCAGGCCTCCATGCCAATCAGGCACGGCGGCAAACCGACAAAAAACTCGGCCATCTGCGCGCGGCGCAGGGGCTTGCTGAAGACGATCCGACCGGTGTGATCGACACCGTGCACGTGAAAGATGTTCTTGGCCAGATCGATGCCAACGGTGGTAACTTGCATGGTGGACGCTCCTGTCTGTTGAACAAGTGGTTGATCGAGCCTCCACTTTGGCACTTCAAGGCCGATCAGGTGGGGGCGTCCATTCCATTAATCCCGGAACGGTGGGCGCAGCGCGGGTTTTTTGCCAATTTATGCTTGCGGCAGTGCATTACCGTCGAGATGACGAGCGGCTGTTGTCGGCCACTTGCGGAAATTGGCGCTTGCGGAAGTTCGCTACGGCAATGAGCGGACCCACGGTACTGTGGACAGCCACAACACGTCCGAATGACTCGGGGAAACCGTTTGACCTCGCATCAAATCACTCGCGTTTTAGCTGGGCCAGGCAACCGAGCAGAAGCGTGAGCGACAGTTCGTGGGCTTACCCCTGCTTAATGAGGTTCTGCAAAACCAGGGCGCCTCCCTTGTCCAGTAAGGTGCCAACCTCCGAGAGTGTCCCGAGGACGATCGGCGCGAAGCCCAAATCGTCGACCAGCTTCGAGATCGCGAGGGTGGCCTGTGCATCATCGCCGGCCAGAAACATGACCCGCCGTCTGCCGTGCTCCACCGGATTGGTTCCCAGCAGCTTGGCCGGGAGCTGATTAAACGTCTTGACCACGCTTGCTCCGGGGAAGGCAGACGCCACCACGGCAGTGGACGGCTGCCCTTTCAACGCTTCCGGCGGAACGCCGTAGGTGTTCATTGCGTCGACCACGATCTTGTCGGTCCACTGCTTTGCAGCGTGGGCGATATCCACGTGTGCGCTGAACGGCACGGCGAGAATGACTACGTCTGCCTTGACCGCGTCTGCCAAGGTCAATGCTACGACGTAACCAGAGAGTTCTTTTTCGAGGGTTTCGATCGAGCCGGGGCCGCGGGTATTGGCCATGCCGACAGCGATGCCGCTGCGCGCGAACTGACGGGCGAGCGCCGAGCCAACATTGCCCGAGCCGATGATGGAGTAAGTCATAAAGTTTCCTTGAATGAGTGAATGTTGAAGTGTTCAGGCCGAGATCGCCTCGATGTCGGCGAGCGCGCGTGCGACGGCAGTGTCTTTAGCTTCTGCGCCCATGGCGATGCCTTCTGCGCGCACGACGGTCACGTCAGTCACTCCCAGGAACGCCAGCAAGCCGATAAGGTAGCTCTCCTGATGTTCGAGTGCTGCCGCCGGGCTGCCGGCGGAGTACACGCCGCCACGCGCCGAGGCGATGAAAGCCTTCTTGTTCTTCAGCAGACCCTCTGGGCCGGCAGCGGTATAGCGGAATGTCTTGCCCGCGATTGCGATACGGTCGATCCAAGCCTTCAGCGGCGTCGGAATTGAGAGGTTGTACATGGGCGCGCCGATGACCAGGATGTCCGCCGCAAAGAGCTCGTCCATGTAGGCGTTGCCCTTGACCAGATCCGCCGTGATAGTCGCGTCTTCGATGGCGGCACCTTGAAAAACCGCCATGTGGGCGCCGGAGAGGTGCAGCGCCGGGTCGGCAGCCAGGTCGCGCGAAACGATTTGGATGCCAGGGTGCAGAGCGCGGTGGCGCGCGACGAGTCCGGCGGAGAGCTGCCTGCTGACGGACACGCCGCCGAGCACACTGGAATCAAGATGAAGGAGTCGCATAAGAGCCTCGAAAAATTGAAGAAGAAGTTCGACCTGCCGTCTTCGGCGTGCAGGGCCTCGGGAAGTCGTTTCCCGTGGCTTGAATGGTGGAGATGCAGCATCTTTCTGAGAAGCCGGTATATTGAGATTCAATCCATCTTTTTTAGCGATGGAAGGAGTTGCCAATGCTCGATGGCGTGTCTTTGGACCAACTAAGAACTTTCATCGCCGCTGCGGATGAAGGCAGCTTCTCGGCGGCGGCTCGGCGGCTCAATCGCGTTCAGTCTGCGGTGAGCGGGTGGGTCAGCAGCCTGGAGGGCCAAATCGGCGTCGTCCTGTTTGACCGATCGGGCCGCTACCCGAAGCTGACACCTGAGGGCGTTCTCTTGCTGGCGGACGCACGCAACGTCGTGTCCGGCGTCGATACGCTGAAAGCCCGTGCAAGGTTGATGTCTGCGGGGCTGGAGGCGGAACTCTCTGTCGTGGTGGACGTGTTTTTCCCGACGGCGCTCGTCAGTGCGGCCGCGAAGGCCTTTGTGAGCCGATTTCCGCTGACTCCGCTGAGGTTGTTTGTGGAGGGGCTGGGGGCGGGTTACCAGCCGGTGCTGGACGGACGCTGCAGCTTGGGGTTTCTGGCGCCGCTGCCCGTAGCGTTTCCTTCGCTGAGCAGCGAGAGCATTGGCCAGGTGAATTTGGTCACCGTGGCGGCACCTGACCACCCGCTGGCCAGCTTCAGGCGACGAATTCCGAAGGCCGCATTGGCCAAGCACGTTCAGCTTGTTCTCACTGACCGTTCGGAATTGATCGCAGGTCGGGATTTCGGAGTCAAGTCGGCGTCAACCTGGCGGTTGGCCGACCTCTCCACTAAGCACGCCTTCCTCAAGGATTGCGTCGGCTGGGGAAACATGCCATTGCACATGGTGCAGAGCGACCTTGCGAGCGGCACTTTGGTTTCGCTCGATGTTGAGGACATGTTGCCTGCGGGTTTTTCACTGACGATGGCGGCATTCCATCGGGCTTCGGATCCGCCTGGGCCAGCGGGTAGGTGGCTTGTCGACGACCTCAAGGCGCGCTTTGCGCGCGACTCGACGGAGTGAAAGACTCGTCGGCTCATCCGCTCACGCGATGGATCGTTGGACGAGCTAGACGAGCGTCCGATTGCTCAGAGAACGGTCACGAAATAGGCTGAGGCGCTGGACCGCTTCGGGTCGACAACGCCCAACCGAAACCCCCCATTTCGGCCATTGCCTTGCATTCAAAAGTTGCCCCTCGAAGGTCCGCCGTCTTGACGCCAAGGCACTCGACCCCTACCGCCCAAGAAACATCGCATCCACCTTCGGCAACCCCTCGAAGCAAGCGAACGTCCCCCCGTCCGCAATTTCTCTGGCCGCGTGCAGGAACCCCGCCCAGGCCGTGCGCGCCAGGGCCCCACCGACGCTGATCCGGCGAACTCCCAGATCTGCAGCCTCGGCGACAGTAATGTACGGCGCATTGATCAGCAGGTTCACCGGTTTCGGCGCCACAGCGGCGACGACTGCGGCGATATCTTCTCGCTTGTGAATCCCCGGTGCGTACAGGCAGTCGGCGCCGGCCTCTGCATACGCTTGCAGCCTGCGAATCGTCTCGGTGATGTCGGGGCGCCCGCAGATGAAACCTTCTGATCGACCGGTGAGCAGGGCGCCACTGCCCGTCTCGTCAATGGCTTGCCGCGCAGCCTGGATTCGGGCGACCGCGAGTTCGAAGTCGTGCAAGGGGTGCTCAGCGTCGCCTGTGGAGTCTTCAATGGAAAGCCCCGCAATGCCGGTGGCCACGGCGAGTTTCACGTTGGCTGCGACCTGTGTCGGTTCAATGGCGAAGCCACCCTCGAAATCCGCGTTCACAGGCACGGCGACGGCGGCAACGATGTGGCGCAGGTGCTCAAGCGCCTGATCGAGGGTGATGTGGGTGTCCGGGAGGCCGCGCGACCACGCGAAGCCTGCGCTGGTGGTGGCCAAAGCCTTGAATCCCATCTGCTCCAGAGCTCGTGCGCTCCCCACATCCCAGGGGTTCGGCATGACGAAACAATTCGCGTCGTGCAAGCGGCGAAACGTTTCGCACAGTGGTTCATGTGCTTCCATGTCTTGGCTCCAAGAACACAATAGAAGGGACGATTTTGCGCTTGCAAGCGTGCCGGCCGATGGGCGGGCAGGGCACGCACGCACGCCAGCCCGATTGGCACCACCTCCTGATCGGTGGTGAACCAGGCCGCAAGACAGATTTCCATTCGAAATCTAGAATTCCCGTGTTCCAGCCGCCTCATCGAACCCGTTTCAGTGGTTCGCGCGCCTGCTCCAGAAAAACTCCTTCCAATGTCCAGTCTTGCCGCCACGCTGAGGCCGCCCCGAGCCCCCAAGGCCGAGTACCGCGTGCTGGGCGCCATCAGCGCCTCGCACATGGTCAACGACATGATGCAGTCGCTGATCCTGGCGATGTACCCGATTCTCAAGGGCGACTTTCACCTGAGCTTCGTGCAGATCGGCTTCATCACGCTGACCTACCAGTTGACGGCGTCGCTGCTGCAGCCGCTGATTGGCCTGACGACCGACAGACGGCCGCAACCGTATTCGCTGCCCTTTGGCATGGTCTCCACCTTGTGCGGTCTGATCCTTCTGGCCTATGCGCCGACCTACGCGGTGTTGCTGCTTGCGGCTGCGTTTGTGGGCTTGGGGTCCGCCATCTTCCACCCGGAATCGTCTCGCATCGCCCGGCTGGCGTCCGGCGGGCAGCACGGGCTGGCGCAGTCGGTGTTTCAGGTGGGTGGCAATACGGGAAGCGCGATTGGGCCCTTGTTGGCAGCGGCCGTGATTGTTCCTTTCGGTCAGCGCAGCGTGGCCTGGTTTGGGCTCGCCGCACTGCTGGCCATCGCGATGCTGCTGCAGGTGAGCCGTTGGTATGCCGCGCACAACCTTGCGGCTGGGCCGGTCGGCCTGCGAGCCGCACCAAGCTCGCCGCACCCACGCGGCGTGGTGCTGTTTGCCATTGGCGTGTTGCTGGTACTGATTTTTTCCAAGTATTTCTACATTGCCGGCATCAGCAGTTTCTACACCTTCTACCTGATCGAGAAGTTCGGCTTGTCGGTGCAGAGCGCGCAGGTACACCTGTTCATCTTCCTGTTTGCCTCGGCCATCGGCACGCTCGCCGGTGGGCCGATTGGCGACCGCATCGGGCGCAAGCCGGTGATCTGGGCGTCCATCCTCGGCGTTGCGCCCTTCGCGTTGCTGCTGCCGCATGCCGACTTGTTCTGGACCACCGCACTCACGATCGTGATTGGGCTGGTGCTGTCGTCGGCTTTCTCGGCAATTCTTGTGTATGCGCAGGAACTGATGCCGGGAAAGATTGGCGCGGTGTCCGGCTTGTTCTTCGGCTTTGCATTCGGTATGGGCGGCCTTGGCGCCGCGGCGTTGGGCTTGTTGGCCGACCGCACCAGCATCGAGTTCGTCTACAGGGCGATCGCCTACCTGCCCTTGCTGGGCGTCGTGGCCGCCTTGCTCCCCAAAAGCCAGAGAGCGGCTGGGTAGCGTTGCGTCGCGTGGGGTGCCGCGCCCCTTGTGGCGCGCCATGTTTGTCTCTCAAGGTGATTTAACGTCTGCGGCCGGGCAAGTCGGTTTCCCGGCCTCACAATCGATACAGCAGCCTGTCGAACCTGGAAAGCGTCGGCTGCACACCGTCTCTTCAATGAACCCCTTTTCACCTACCTCCGGCACCAGCGCCAAAGCCAGGCTGAAAAGGACGTTCCGCTCGCTGGGTAGGCACAACTACCGCGTCTGGGCTGCCGGTTCGTTTGTCTCCAACATCGGCACGTGGATGCAGCGCATTGCCCAGGATTGGCTGGTGCTGACCCAGTTGACCCACAACAGCGGGACTGCTGTTGGCGTGGTGATGGCGCTCCAATTCGGCCCGCCGATTGTCCTGATGCCCGTGGTGGGGGCCGTGGCCGATCGCGTGGATCGCCGAAAAATGTTGCTTGCCACGCAGTCGGCGATGGCGGCCACCGCACTGGGTCTTGGCCTGCTGGTGCTTACGGGGCTTGTGACGCTGTGGCAGGTGTACGTGTTTGCCGGGCTCATGGGGTGCATCAGCGCTTTCGATGCTCCGGTGCGCCAGACCTTTGTCGCGGAACTCGTGGGCGATGACGATCTGCCCAATGCGATCGCGCTGAACTCGACGCTGTTCAACAGCGCCCAATTGATCGGCCCAGCGATCGCCGGGGTGCTGATCGCGGTCTTGGGAACGGGGTGGCTGTTCATCATCAATGGCTTGAGCTTTGTCGCTGTCCTCACGTCGTTGCTGAAGATGCGCGTTGGCGAGCTCCGCCGCCTGCCCAAGACCGGCAAGCCCGGAGTCGCCATGGCCGACGGCCTGCGCTACGTCAGGCACAAGCCCGACCTCGTCATTGCCCTGGCCATGCTGTTCCTGGTGGGAACCTACGGGCTCAATTTCCCGATTTTCATCTCGACCATGTCGGTCACGATCTTTCATGGTGGCCCCCATCAGTACGGAGCGCTGTCGTCGGCCATGGCGGTTGGGTCCGTCCTGGGCGCCTTGCTTGCCGCTGGACGCGAGCAGCCCCGACTGACGATTCTGGCCGCCAGTGCCTTTGGATTTGGCGTGATGTGCACGCTTGCCGCGGTCATGCCCAATGTCTGGTTGTTCGGCTTGGCTTTGGTGGGGCTGGGCACCATGGCGCAAACATTTACCACCTCGACCAACAGTCTGGTTCAGTTGAGAACGGAGCCCGCCATGCGCGGGCGCGTCATGGCGATCTATATGGCCATTTTCCTGGGGTGCACGCCGCTTGGCGCCCCTTTGGTTGGGTGGGTGGCCGACGGTTTCAGTCCTCGCTGGGCGCTCGGGGTAGGCGCGGCATCTGGTTTTGTTGCGACCATCGTCGCGTTTGCCTACCACCGCCATCGCATAGGCAAAGTTCGGACCCAGCGCTGAATGGGGCGGGTGCCTCCCCTGTGCGATGGCAACCGTCGCCAGGCCCCGCTCTATGAGGAAGGCGTCCCCCGATGGGTTCGCCAGTGCGACGATGGGGGTTTGTGCGGTTTAATTCCGCATGCCTACACGCCCATCCCACCTGCTGTCACCCTGGACGATCGTCATCACCGGCCTTGTCTCCCTCGCGATCGCGATGGGGATCGGCCGGTTTGCCTTTACGCCATTGATGCCGCTGATGCTGCGGGATGGAAGCTTGGATGCGGTCACCGGAACCGAATGGGCCGGCGCCAACTACATCG
>Ga0208272_100342_pt1 | contig 19649 bp, 18 predicted proteins | sample LakWasM129_HOW14_2_FD_183939 | JGI IMG/M metagenome (GOLD analysis project Ga0208272, IMG submission 183939) | Freshwater sediment methanotrophic microbial communities from Lake Washington under simulated oxygen tension - Sediment Metagenome... | ecosystem: Environmental > Aquatic > Freshwater >... | reverse complement strand
GTGCCCAGCGTGGCGGCGGCGGTTTCCAACTGGGCCTCGACCGGCACCACGTGACCGGCCCGCACCTCAAAAACATCGCCAGCCCGCAGCTGCTCGACCGGCCGGTCGCTCACCAAACCGTCGGCGCCGACCACGCCCACGCGCTGCGGCCGAGCGTTCATGCTGAGCAACCGGTGGCGGTTGCGCTCGACCGCCACGATCTGCGCCCAACGGCCGAAGAGCATCAGCAGGATGAAGGTCCCGACGAAATCGAAGTAGACGAATGTCGCATGCCCGCTCAGCCAGCCGTAGAACGACCCCGCGTAGGCGCCGATGATGCCGAGCGCGATGGGCAGGTCGATGTGCATGGCGCCCACGCGCAGGGCGGAGATGGCGCGGCCGATGAAATACGAGCCGCCCACCAGCAGGCTCAGCGTGCCGAAAACGAGAGAGAGGGTGCCGAACAGATGCGCGTAGGGAAACGCCGCCTCCATGCCGAAGTAGGCCGGCAGGGCGAAGAGCATGATGTTCATCGCGAACGCCGCGCACAGGCCGAGACGCCGCACCAGCCGCTTGCTCTCGAGCACCTCCGGCTCCTCCCCGGGCGGGCCCACGAGGTAGTTGAACGATTGCAACGCGCTGCCGAAGGCCACCGCGTCGAACTGCCCCTTCGCCCAGCGGAAATTCATCCGCCCGAGCTGCGCATCCGTCTCGATGGCCAGCGCCCCGGGCTGTTGGTGAAACACCTTTTCGATCAGCCAGACGCAGCCGGCGCAGGAGATGCCCTGCACCTCCAGGATCAGCTCGGGGATGCCGGGGGATTTCTCCGCCGCCCCCTGCAACTCGCGCAACCAGCCGTAATCGCGCGGCTGGAACACCGCCTGGTCCACCGGCGGCAGGACGGTGTCCTTGATCTTGTAATAGCCCTCCAGCCCGTGCTCGTGCACGAGGCGGAAGACATAGGCGCAGCCCGCACAGCAGAAACCCGACTCCTGCGCGGCCGCGGTCGCGAGCGGCACGCCGCAATGCCGGCAATGGTGGACGGAAGCGGAAACCGCGGGGCGCAGTCCACGCACTCGCTCCGTCTGCCTCTCACCCCCGTCCACCAAATTGACCGGGGCCGGCGCACTCATGGCGCGCCGGCTCCGGGGTAAAGTCCAAGGCGAACGGGAGTGGAGCCCGCAGCGCGCAGTCCACGCACTCGCGCCATTCGGCCCACGCCCCCGCCCGCCCAAGGATCCGGCCGCCGCGGACCGGAGTCCTGGGTCGGCCGGAAAGTTAATGGCGAACGGAAGCGGATGCGGCAGCACGCAGTCCACGCACTCGCACCGCCGGGGGTCTCACCCCCGTTCGCCAAAGTGACCGGAAACCGCAGGCCCGCGCCTGCAGGGTTCCGGAGGGAAAATCCAAGGCGAACGGGAGTGGAACCCGCGGCGCGCAGTCCACGCACTCGCACCGTCTGGTCCACGCCCCCGCCCGCCCAAGGATCCGGCCGCGGCGCAGCCGCCGGCGGTCGGGTCAAGATTAATGGTGAACGGAAGCGGATGCGGCAGCACGCAGTCCACGCACTCGCACCGCCGGGGGTCTCACCCCCGTTCACCAAATGGGTTGTGTTGATCAAGATCATCTCAGTGACACACAAAGTTAGAGACGGAAGGCCCGTCGAAGCCCAGCGTGCTGCGCAGGCGCCAGGAAATGAGGAGCGCCGCGGCGATCGCCAGCGTGGCCTGCACGCGCCCGAGCCACACCGGGCCGAGCTTCAGCTGCAGCCAGTGGTAGTTGACCTGCGCGAACCAGAGCAGCGGCACCGTGCCGAGGCCGAAGGCCAGCAACGTCTCCGCGCCGCTGATCGCCGAGCCGGAGAGCAGCGCCAGGCTCAGGAGAAAGTAAAGCGGTCCGCAGGGCAGCAGCGGCGTCGCCAGCCCGAGGGTGGCGGCCGATTGGATGCGCGAGCGGCCGCGCAGCCGCCCCGACAGCCAGTGGTAGGCACGGCCCAGCACCGGAATCCGGGGCAGCCGTTGGTCGAAGCGCACCGCCACCGCGAGGAAGAAGAACACGAACAGCCACGGCAGGTAGCGCACCACGCCATCACTCAGCCAGGACAGCGGCACGCGGCCGATCCCGCCGGCCAGCGCGCCCAGCAGGCTGTAGCCGACCAGCCGCGAAAGATGATAGACCGTGGAGGCGGTGTGCACATCGGTGTCTTCCCGCGGCGACGGCAGGACGGCGCACGCCAGCGGTCCGCACATGCCCGCGCAGTGGAGGCTGGTGACAAGGCCGGCGAGAAACGCCGTGCCGGGACCGGTGATGCCGGGGAGTTCCATCATGGCGAGGTCTTCCCGGGTTGGGTCGCTAGCGGCACGGACTCGACGTGCGCGCGGCGCGCGGCGAGGAACATAGCGGTCCACGCGGTGCCGAGCAGCAGGAAGCCCGCGGCGACGGCGAGCCAGAGGATGCGGGCGGTGGAGCTATTTTTTGTGACCGTCGTCATGCTGCTCCTCCTCGTGATGTTTGGGGCGCACGATGCCCTTGTCGTGATCCTCCGCCTCGAGCAGCCGGGCCTCGGGACCGAGGAATTCGACGTCGCGGCTGAGATCGACGCGGCCGGTGCTGTCGCGCACCCGCACCTGAAAACGGAAGGGGCCGGGGTAATCGGCCCGGCTGGCGGTGAGCACCAGCGGATGCATCTGCTCTGCCATCGACTCGACCGTCAGCGGGACGTCAGTGCCCGCCGCCACCACGCCCGGTGCCAGCTGCGCCACGGATACGGTGAAGTCGGCCGGGACGGGGCGCTTGTTGAGCACGCGGACCATGAACTGGTTTCGGACGGTGTCGCGATCCACGAAGTAGGCCGCGCCGCCCATGCGGACCACGCTGAAGTTGGCGGGCTTGATGGTGGAAAAGGCGAACGTCGCCACGGCGGCGCCGACGCAAAGCAAAATCCCGTAGACGATGGTGCGCGGCCGCACCCAGCGGGTGAGGCCGCCGCCGAAGGCCGCCAGCGAATCGTAACGGATGAGGCCGGTCGGGCGCTTCACGCGCGTCATCACCTCGTCGCAGGCGTCGATGCACGCGGCGCAGCCGATGCACTCGAGCTGGAGGCCGAGGCGGATGTCGATGCCGGTCGGGCAGACCTGCACGCAGCGGTTGCACGCGATGCAGGCGCCGGCGTCCGGCGTGCCGAGCTTGCCGCGGGGCTCGCCGCGCTTCACATCGTAGCCGATGGAGAGCGTGTGGTCGTCGGTCAGCGCGGATTGCAGCCGGCCATAGGGGCAGATGACGATGCAGAGCTGCTCGCGGAACCAGGCGAAATTGAAATAGAGGATGCCGGCCGCCACGAAGACGAACACGAACGCGGTCCAGTGTTCCGCCGGCGCATCGTGCATGAACCCCCAGAGTTCCGGGAGCGACACGAAATACGCGAGGAAGAGGTGCGTGATCACCAGCGAGACGCCGACGAAGAGCGCGTGCTTCAGGCCGCGACGGAAGGTCTTGGCCGCGGTCCACGGCGCGGCGTCGAGCTGGCGGCGGGCCGGAGCGTCACCCTCGAGCCAGCGCTCGATGCGACGGTAAACGTGCTCGAGGAACACCGTCTGCGGACAGGCCCAGCCACACCAGATGCGGCCCAACAGGGCGGTGATGAAGAAGAGCGAGAAGCCCAACCCGGTCACCAGGAAGAAGAGCAACCACATGTCCTGCGCGGCGATGGTCCAGCCGAAGAGATGGAAACGCCGCCGGGCGATGTCGAGAAAGACCGCCGGGTAGCCGTTGACCGGCACCCACGGCAGCACGAAATAAATGACGATCAGCGCATACGCGCTGAGCCGCCGCCAGAGGGTGAAGCGACCGTGGGCGTCCGACGGATGCAGGAAATAGCGCGAGCCGTCCTCATTGATCGTGGTGACGGAATCCAGGTTCGGCACATGCCGGACCGGGGCCGCGGGGCGCGGGCTTCGGGGCGGAGGAAAAGGATAGATGTTTTTCGGATCGCTCATCCATGCGGGGAGCGTTTTGTCCGGTGCCCGGTCATTTGCCGGGAATCGCGGGGGTTGAAGGGACGAAGTTGGTCTGAACCTCGATGGGCTCGCCTTCCGTGTGGTGGCTCAGGACGTAGGCCACGACCTCGGCGGCCTTGCGCTGGCCGATGACCGGGCCCCAGGTCGGCATGCCTTTGGCGGGAACGCCGTTGAGCACCGTGTTGATGATCTCGGTCGGACGGCCGCCATGGATCCAGGCGTGATCCGTGAGGTTCGGACCGACGCCGCCCTGCAGGTTGGCCATGTGGCAGGCGACGCAGAGGGAGGTGAAGGTCTGCTTGCCCGCGTCGGTGAACACGGGGTTGCGGCTCATTTGCCAGAGGCTGGCGTCGGTGATCTCCAGCGTGGAGGACATCTTGGCCGCCTCGATGCGCGCCATGGCGGCATCCACCCGGGCGCCGTCGGTCGGCATCAGGTGCGCGATCTGGTAGACGAACCAGTAGACGATGGTGAAGACGATGGCGCCATACAACGTGTTGAGCCACCAGTTGGGCAGACGCTGGTCGAACTCCTGGATGCCGTCGTAGGTGTGCGGCCGGAGCTGGGGATCGTCGGGCAGGCGTTGGGAGGGAGAAGGATTCATGGTTCGGGTAATGGCGGGTGGCGCGCGACGGTGTCCTTACCGCCGCCTGTCGCCGATGGGGACACCGGCGACCACCGGAAAGGTCATTGGTCTTCGAAGGGCAACCGGGCCAGGCGGTCGGCCTGCTTGGATTTCATGGTGGAGGTGCGCAGCGCGGCGCAGCCATAGACCAGCGTGGCGACGACGAGCGCGACCACGGGGAAGATCAATTGCCAGTCTTCATAGACGATGCGTTGGAACATGGGAGGAACGGGTTGAGGTTCGCGGTTTGGTGGCGGGAAAGGCGGGGCTCAGGGCGTGCCGGTGGCGGTCGCCGCCCCGGTGGGTTCCCATTTCTTGCCGAGACACTGGAGATAGGAGATGAGGGCCACGATCTCCTTGTCGGCGTCGACGTAGCGGCCCTGGGCCTGGAGGTCCTTGGCGATCTGTTTCGCCTGATCCTTGGCGAGCGTGTCGATCAGGGCGGGCGACCAGTTGGGGAACGGCACGCCGAGCATCTTCTGCACGCGGATCTTGGCGGGGAGCGCGGCGTAGTCGGTCGCGCCGGTGAAGAGCCAGGGATAGGTGGGCATGTTGGAACCGACGGAGATCTGCCGCGGGTTCTGCATGTGGTCGAAATGCCAGGCGTCGTTGTATTTGCCGCCGACGCGCGCGAGGTCCGGGCCGGTGCGCTTGGAACCCCACTGATACGGGTGGTCCCAGATGGACTCGCCGAGCCGGGAGTAGGTGCCGTAGCGCATGACATCCGGCACGAGCGTGCGGATCATCTGCGAGTGGCAGTTGTAGCAGCCCTCCCGGACGAAGAGGTCGCGGCCGGCGAGTTCGAGCGGCGTATAGACCGAGGCCACGCGATCCTCCGTCTGCAGGCGGCGGTCGATGGTGAGCATCGGAATGATCTGGATCATGCCGCCGGCGGCGACCGCCAGGAACACGAGCACGGTGAACGGCAGCGCATTGATCAGGAGCTTGTCATACCAAGCGCCCCAGCTGGTGCCGCGGGTCTCGTAGTGCCCGATGGCGAGCAACACGCAAAGCGCGAGGGCGAAGAAGCCGAGGATGTTGACCCAGCCGCTGGTGAAGAGCCACACGCAGGCGAGGCCGACGCCGAAGATGGTGAACAACACCGGGGCGTTCGCGAACGTGCCCTTGGTGCCCATGATCTCGTCGGGGGTGTGCCGCTCGACGTAGACTTCGATGGAACCGTTGACGGCCGAGGCGCCGCGGATCGTGCGCCACATGTTGTAGCCCATGATCAGGAAGCCGGTGAGGTAGAGGCCGCCGCCGGCCACGCGCAGGAGCATGAGCGGGCGGATGGCGTTGAGCGTGTCGAGGAAGTTGGGATACTTGAGGATCGTGCCGCCCTCGGCGGTGTCGTTGAGCATGAGGCCCTGGGTGATGCCGGAGGCCCACATCGCGGCGACATAGAGCAGGATGCCCGTCATCCCGATCCAGAAATGGAGGTTCGCGAGCGACTTCGAATACAGGGGCTTGTTCCAGAGCCGCGGGGCGAGCCAGTAGAACATGCCGGCCGCCATGAAGCCGTTCCAGCCGAGCGCGCCGGCGTGCACGTGGGCGATGATCCAGTCGGTGTAGTGCGCGAGGGCGTTGACCGGCTTGATCGAGAGCAGCGGACCCTCGAAGGTCGACATGCCGTAGAAGGTGACGCCGGCGACAAAGAACTTGATGACGTGGTCGGTGCGGAGCTTGTCCCACGCGCCGCGGAGCGTGAGGAGGCCGTTGAGCATGCCGCCCCACGACGGGGCCCAGAGCATGAGCGAGAACGTCATGCCGAGCAGCTGGAGCCAGTTGGGCAGCGCGGTGTTCAGCAGGTGATGCGGGCCGGCCCAGATGTAGACGAACACCAGCGACCAGAAATGGATGACCGAAAGCCGGTAGGAATAAACCGGCCGCTCCGCCGCCTTCGGCAGGAAGTAATACATGATGCCAAGGACCGGCGTGGTGAGGAAGAACGCCACGGCGTTGTGGCCATACCACCATTGCACGAGGCCATCCTGCACGCCGCCGAAGATCGGGTAGCTGTGCAGCAGGCTGGTCGGGATCGACAGGTGGTTGACGATGTAGAGCATCGCCACCGTGATGATCGTCGCGATGTAGAACCAGATGGCGACGTAGAGGGACTTCTCGTTCCGGCGGGCGAGCGTCCAGAAGAAGTTGACGGCGAAGACGACCCAGATGAACGCGACGGCGATGTTGATGGGCCAGATGAGCTCGGCGTATTCCTTGCCGCGCGTCAGGCCGAGCGGGAGCGTGATGGCCGCGGCGACGATGATGAGCTGCCAGCCCCAGAAGTGCAGCGCGGAGAGGAAATCGCTCGCGAGGCGCACTTTCGCCAGGCGCTGTGTGCTGTAATAGATGCCCGCGAATATCATGTTGCCGACGAAGGCGAAAATGACGGCGTTGGTGTGCAGCGGGCGCAGCCGGCCGAAGGTCAGGAACGACGTGGCGAAGTTCGCCTGCCAGAAGTTCAGCTGCGTGGCGATGAGGACACCGACCAGCATGCCAACCGCGCCCCAGATCATGGAGGCGAGCATGAACTGGCGCACGACGTGGTCGTTATACTCAATGGTGGTTTTTTGTCCCGGGATGGTCATGGGCAGTAAAAATCAGGCGGTGGGAGCGGCGGGCGGGGTGCGGCATCCGGCGCAGGGCGGCTGGTCGCCGCGCTCGCAACCGCAACGATGGTCACGATCCTTGGCCGGGGCGACCGGCCGGGGTGTTTCCTCGGCCAGCGGCAACAGGGAATCCCGCTCGGCACTCGCGAAGCGGTGGCGGCGATGTTCGCGCCAGAAAAGCGCAACGAAAATAAAGACCAGCCCAAGGCTGCAAAAAACCGTGATAGGTATGACGGACATAAGCGTGGATGACGTGGATGAAACTGGGATCAGCATAGCCAAAGGCGGCCGGCGCATCTCCGCGCTTCTTGGCCAGTTGTGCGCACCTATTGACTCGTGTGCCCGCGCCGGTCGAAACGCACCCGGCGCCGCCCTGTCCGCGAGGCGGTCCTGAACTTCGTGGCGGAAGTCCGGACCGCCTCGCGCCCGGCCGACCTTCGTCACTTCTTGCTTTGCAAGATATGCCCAACCTTCGGCAAGCCATGCCGAGCGACCCCGGACCCGCTCGGGCATATTGGCGGCGTGGTAGAAAGCGCGATCAGTGTGTTGCAGCAACTGCGCCCGCTCATCAAGCAACGATGGGAGTCACTGCTGCGTGCCGAGCCGGTCGTATCGCCGCTCGCCAACCCCGACACGCTTGTCTTCCGCATGGACCAGACGCTCGACCAGCTCGTCAGTGCGCTCCACACGCGTTCCTTCCGCGCCTGGCTTAAGCACCACCCGGTGCTCTTCATGCCGCTGCGCGACAGCTGCCACTGCCAGATCAATCCGCTGCTGGCCTATTATAGCACCGGGGACACCGCGTTGCGGGAGGTGGCGTCGCTCGCCTTGGGCAACGCGCTGCCCGAGACCCTGCTCCTTTACCACGGCCTGGCGCAACGCGAGATCGAGGCACTGTGCGGCGCCTGCTGCCAACGGGGCACGGAGGCGTGCGCCACGCACGAGGCGCTGGTCGGCGCCCTGCCCGCCCTGCGGAAATGACCGCAGCGGCTGCGCCGCAACTCAGGCGGCGCCGATCTTGCTCATCTTCTTGTCGCGCCAGGTGGTCGGCGACTCGCCCTCGATCTTCCGGAACACGCGGTTGAACTGCGAAAGCGACTGGAAGCCGGCCTCGAAGGCCGCCTCGCTGATCCGCTTGTGCGGGTTCTGCAGGAGATTCTTCACCTTCTCGATGCGCACGCGCGCGAGGTAGTCGGTGAACGTCAGCCCGGTGGCCTGCTTGAAGATCTTGCAGAAATAAAACGCGCTGGTGTTCACCGCGGACGACACCTGCCGGAGCGAGATCTCCTCGCCTTGGTGTTCGCTGATGAAGACCTTGGCCTTGGCCACCATCGGGGAATCGACCTTGCCGCCCGAGACCACGAGCTGGTTGCTGAGGGTCGAAAGATGCTGGGCAAAGATCGTGAGCAGCCGGAGCACCGCCTCGTATTGCCGTTTCTCGAGCACGCGCGTCTGGAAAAACGCCTCCTCCAGCTGCTTCACATCGATCTCGGCGCCATATTTCAGCAGCTGTGCGGTCGCGCGCGTGAACTGCTCCTTGGACGGCGCGTGCAGCAGGATCTGACCGGTCTGGAGAAAGGCGATGACGTTCTCGCCAACGCGGACGGGCACGGCCGAATCGCACAGGCCCGCGAAGCACTTGAGGGTCTTCGGCTCGAGCGCGGCCTCCACCTCGACGCGCTTCTGCAGCTCGAGGCAGGCCGCGCACGTTTTGTTCTTCGTGACCATCAGGGCGCAGAAGGGATTTTCGTTCTTCACGCCGTGCAACGGCAGGTCGAGGGTCTCCAGCGCGCGCAGTGCCAGGGGCAGCCCCGTGGTTTCGTTGAAAGCCTTCTGATAGTCGCGAAAAATGTCCGACCGCCGCAAATGATCGACCAGTTTGCGTGACGGCGTGGCGTGGTTGCCGGCGCTATTCATCATCCGGCATCTTTGCCATGCTCCGGTGCGCGGCGCAATGGATAAAGCGACGCGAAGCGCCCGCCGGGTCCTCCGGCCGGCAAATAGCGGGTTAATTAATGCGCCTTATGCGTAATTCTGTTGGCGCCCGGCGGTTCGGTCCGGCCGGCGGCGGCGGCCAAGTTTTCATTCGACAAACCCGGCCCGCCTCCTTCTTTTCGCGTCATGGCCACGCCCGAGAAAAAGTCCTTTTCCCTCCTCACCCTTGTCCTCGACCTGGTGTTCACCGCGGTCGCGTTCGGCATTTTCTACTGGCTGGTCAACGCGCATGTGCCGTCGAACGATCCCGCGATGATCAAGCTCTGGGGCGGGCTCGCCGCCGGTTGCATGACCGGCGTGTTCTGGCTGGCCCTGCAGATGCTGAAGACGGTCTACCGTTTCCAGCGCGATTCGCGCAAGTAACCCCGCCGGGAGCCGCCGCGGCGGCCCGATCATTTCCCCATGGCCGCTCCTCACTCCACCCGCGCTGCTTCGGGTGCCGCCCGTCCCCGCACCACCGTGGCAGTCGAGGATTATCTGGAGAAGATCGAGCAGCTCATCGCCCGCAAGGGCTACGCCCGCGTGGTCGATATCGCCGCCGGGTTGAAAATCTCCCAGGCCAGCGTCACCGCCATGGTGCAGCGTCTCGACGCCGAGGGATTCATCAAATACGAGAAATACCGCGGCATGGTGCTCACGAGCAGCGGCCTTGAGGTCGCGCGGCGCATCGCCCACCGCCACCAGCTGCTGACGGATTTCCTGCACGTGCTCGGCATCTCGGACGAGCAGATCATCTACGACGACGTCGAGGGCATGGAGCACCACATCAGCCCCGAGACGTTCCGCGCCATCGAGGCGCTCACGCGCCACCTGGAAAAGAATCCCGGCATCGTGACGAAGGCCATGGGCGCCGCCCGCCCCGCCGAGCGCTGAACCCGCCGGAACGCTGCCCGCGACGTGCCCCCGGATCTCCGCCGGGTCCCGGCGGAGCGAACCGGCTCAAGTATACTATTAATTGACATCGGGTCCACTCCCGGAATGTCAACCAATAGTATACTTGAGCCGGTGGCCTTATGCCTCGAGGATCTCGTCCTTGCGGCGGCGTTTCAGTTGCGACGCCACCAGGATCGCGATCTCATAGAGCAGGATCAGCGGCAGCGCGAACAGGCTCTGGTTGATCGGATCGGGCGTGGGCGTGATCACCGCGGCGATGATGAAGATGACCACGATGGCGTGCCGGCGGTATTTGCGCAGCGTCGCCACCTCGATCAGGCCCATGTAGACGGCCAGCACGATGAGCAGGGGAAACTCGAACGCCGCGCCCATGCCGAGCACGAGCCACATCAGCAGGCTGTAGTAGCGGTCAGCCGTCCACAGCACCGTGTAGTGCATCATCTGGTTCAGCTCATACGCCACGCGGATGGTGCTCGGGGTCAGTAGAAAATAACCGAACGACGAGCCGCCCAAAAACAGCACGAACGCCGACACACAGGTCGGCAGCAGCACCTTCATCTCCCGCTTGGTCAGCGCCGGGGCGATAAACTGACCGAAGAAAAACAGGATGAAGGGCAACGACATCACCAGGCCGCCCAGCAGGCAGATGTCGATGATCACGCTGAACACCCCCATCGGACTGTTGGTGATCAGGTCCGTGTTCATCGCGGGATAATCGGCTTTCACCTGCATCAGCGGCCGGCTCAGAATAAGCCCGAAATCGTCCACGTAATACGCGATCAACGTCACAAAGATCCCGAACACCGCCGCGCTCTTGATCAGGGTCCAGCGCAGGTCCTCGAGGTGGTCCAGAAAGCCCATGACCTTCCTTTCCGGGGCGGGGGCCTCCACCCCGGTGGCGTTTTCGGGGTATGCGTCGGTTGATGGTTGGTCGCTCAAGCCCCGACCTAGAAACAACTTTCCCGGACGCGGGCAATCCCCGTCTTGCTCTCCCGACCGAAAGCCCTGCCCGCCATCCGCAACCGTCATCCCACCGAAACCCAACTCACCGCCGGCCGCCCGGTTGGGCTGGTATGACATGGGCGGCTTTCGGCAATAAATGCACAGCCAAGGGCCGACATTTTTGAAAATATCGGCCATCTGACGGCCTCCGCCGTTGACACAGAATCGCGCCTGTTGTGCGCTGTCTGCTCCTATCGTTCGTTACATTCCAACTCCCATGGCCAAGAAATCCACTGCCAAGAAACCCGCCTCCAAGGCGGCCAAGAAATCCGCCCCCAAGGCGCCGAAATACGTCTACCTCTTCGGCACGAAGACCGACGGCAACGGCACGATGAAGCCCCTCCTCGGCGGCAAGGGCGCCAACCTCGCCGAAATGTGCCGCATCGGCCTGCCCGTGCCTCCGGGCTTCACCATCACCACCGAGGTCTGCACCTATTACTACGCCAACAAGCGCACCTACCCCGCCGCCCTCCGCGGCCAGATGGAGGCCGGCATCGTCTCGCTCGAAAAGCAGACCGGCATGAAGTTCGGCGATCTCGTCAACCCCCTGCTCGTCTCCGTCCGCTCCGGCGCCCGCGATTCCATGCCGGGCATGATGGACACCATCCTCAACCTCGGCCTCAACGACGACACCGTCGTCGCCCTCGCCAAGAAGACCAACAACGAGCGCTTCGCCTGGGACTGCTACCGCCGCTTCGTCCAGATGTATGGCGACGTCGTGCTCGGCGTCCAGAAGCGCCCCGACGAGGACCACGAACCCTTCGAGACCGTCATCGGCCACCTCAAGGACGAGCGCTACGGCAACCACGAGATCGAGGACACCAAACTCACCGTCGACGACCTCAAGGAACTCGTCGTCCGCTTCAAGGCCCTCGTGAAGGAGCGCGCCGGCAAGGCCTTCCCGGCCACGCCGTGGGAACAGCTCGAAGGCGCCGCCGGCGCCGTGTTCGGCAGCTGGATGAACGACCGCGCCATCGTCTACCGCCGCAAATACAACATCCCCACCGAATGGGGCACCGCCGTCAACGTCCAGGCCATGGTCTATGGCAACACCGGTGACACCTCCGGCTCCGGCGTCGCGTTCACCCGCAATCCGGCCAACGGCGTCAAGGAATTCTACGGCGAGTTCCTCATCAACGCGCAGGGCGAGGACGTCGTCGCCGGCGTCCGCACCCCCGAGCCCGTCGCCGAGCTGAAGAAGCAGATGCCGAAGGCCTACCACGAGCTCGAGCGCATCCGCCAGAACCTCGAGAAACATTTCAAGGACGTCCAGGACTTCGAGTTCACCATCCAGGAAGGCGTCGTCTACATGCTGCAGACACGCAACGGCAAGCGCACCGCCATGGCCGCGCTCAAGTTCTCCATCGATATGGTGAAGGAGAAGCTCATCGACTGGAAGACCGCCATCACCCGCAACCCGGCCGACCAGCTCGAACAGCTGCTCGCCCCGGTGTTCGACCTCGCCGACGTCAAGAAGGCGGGCGTCATCGCCACCGGCCTCCCCGCCGGCCCCGGCGCCGCCTCCGGCCAGATCTACCTCAACGCCGAGCGCGCCGTGGTCGCCGCCGAGAAGGGCGAAAAAGTCCTCCTCGTCCGCATCGAGACCTCCCCCGAGGATCTCCGCGGCATGATCGCCGCCGAGGGCATCCTCACCGCCCGCGGCGGTGTGTCTTCGCACGCCGCGCTCGTCGCCCGCCAGATGGGCAAGGTCTGCGTGTGCGGCGCCGCCGCCGTGCAGGTCGACTATCACGCCAAGACCGTCACCGTCGGCAGCCAGACCTTCAAGGAAGGCGACTGGATGTCGATCGACGGCACCATCGGCGCGGTTTACGCCGGCCACATCAAGACCGCTCCGTCCGAGATCATCGCCGGCCTCGTCCACAACGACGAAGCCGCGAAACAGACCGAGAAATACAAGAACTTCCACCAGCTCATGAAGTGGTGCGCGCAGGCCACCCGCATGTCCGTCCGCACCAACGCCGACACGCCCGAACAGGCGCGCATCGCCGTCGCGTTCGGCGCCGTCGGCATCGGCCTCACCCGCACGGAGCACATGTTCTTCGAAGGCGACCGCATCGACGCCATGCGCGAGATGATCCTCGCCGACACGAAGGACGCCCGCGAGGCCGCCCTCGCGAAGCTGCTGCCCTACCAGCGCGGCGACTTCCTCGGCATCTTCAAGGCGCTGAAAGGATTCCCGGCGACGATCCGCTTCCTCGATCCCCCGCTGCACGAGTTCCTCCCGAACTCGAAGGAACAGCAGGACGACCTGGCGAAGAAGCTCAACATCCCGGTCGAGAAGATCGTCCAGCGCGTGCACGAGCTCCACGAGTTCAACCCGATGCTCGGCTTCCGCGGCTGCCGTCTCGGCATCAAATATCCCGAGATCACCGCCATGCAGGCGCGCGCCGTGCTCGAGGCCGCCGTCGAGGCGAAGAAGGCCGGCGTCAAGGCCCACCCCGAGATCATGATCCCGCTCGTCGGCTTCAAGAAGGAGCTCGATCTCCAGACTGCGCTCGTCCACGAGGTCGCCGCCAAGGTCATGGCCGAGACGAAGACCAAGATCGTCTACTCCGTCGGCACCATGATCGAGATCCCGCGCGGCGCGCTCACTGCCGACGAGATCGCGCAGACGGCCGAGTTCTTCAGCTTCGGCACGAACGACCTCACGCAGACCTGCCTCGGCATGTCGCGCGACGACTCCGGCTCCTTCCTCGGCGCCTACCAGGAGTCCGAGATCTTCAAGAAGAACCCGTTCGCCTCGGTCGACCAGACCGGCGTGGGCCAGCTGATGCAGATCGCGATCGAGAAGGGCCGCCAAACCCGCCCCGACATCAAGCTCGGCATCTGCGGCGAACACGGCGGTGATCCGGACTCGGTGAAGTTCTGCCACAAGATCGGCCTGAACTACGTCTCCTGCTCGCCTTACCGTGTGCCGGTCGCGCGCCTCGCCGCCGCCCAGGCCGCGATCGCCGAAGCGAAGAAGTAATTGTGGGAGGGGCTTTACGCCCCGACTCTTTCAAGCCCCGGTCCGCAAGGTCCGGGGCTTTTTCTTTGGCGGTGGGCGCCGGCGCCCGCCTGTTCGAAGCGTCCTGAGGTCAAGCCGCTCCATGGCATACACCTTCACCCGGGGATTTCCTGCCTCTTCCGCCAGAAAAATCTGGCGTGGGCCTAATATCCGCATTCCCTCGCCGTCTTATCCCAAACCTATTCCTCATGAAACTTCGCCCCTTGTTCGCCGCCCTGCTTCTGAGTCTGTCCATTCTTTCCAGCGCCCGCGCGCAGGATGCCGCACCCGCCGCCGATCCGGTTGCCACCGACCTCAAGGCGCTGACCAATCAAATCATCCAGAAAGCCCGCGCCGGCCAGCGCAGCGCCGAGGCGCTCGCGCCCGAGCTCGCCCAGTTCGACACGCTCCGTGAAAAATACACCGCCAACAAGGACGCCGCGTCGACCATCGCGATCATGAAGGCCTTGGCCTATGTCCAGGTGTTGAACGACAACACCAAGGGCCGCGAGCTCCTGCTCGGCGTGAAACAGGACTACCCCGGCACCGAAGCCGCCCAAGCGGTCGACCAGATGGTCGCGCGGCTTGATGAGGCCGCCAAGAAGGAGGCCGCCAAGGCCGCGCTCGTCGGCCATGTCGCCCCCGACCTGCACTTCACCTGGTCTTCCAAGGAAGGACTCAAGACGCTCTCCGCCCTCAAGGGCCGGGTTGTCGTGCTCGATTTCTGGGCGACGTGGTGCGGCCCGTGCATCCGCTCGTTTCCGCAGATCCGCGAGCACGTCGCGAGGTTCAAGGGCCTGCCCGTCACCTTTCTCGGCGTCACCAGCATCCAAGGTCAGGTCAATGGACTCGAGGCCAAGCCGATCGACACGAAGGGCGACCCCGCGAAGGAAATCTCCCTCATGCCCGATTTCATGAAAGCGAAGGAAATGACGTGGGACGTCGCGATCAGCACGGAGGAGGTCTTCAACCCCGCCTATGGCATCGAGGGCATCCCGTTCGTCGCCATCATCGCCCCCGACGGCACCGTCCGCCACGCCGGCCTGCATCCCGGTGACCCCGCCAGCGACATCGCCGGCAAGGTCGAGGCCATCCTGAAGGAATTCAACCTGCCCCTCCCGGCGAAATCCTGAGCGTCGCCCAAGCGAAGCCACATTCCCCTTGGATTGTGGGAGGGGTTCTAAGCCCCGACTCCTGCAAAGTCCCGGTCTCACCGCCGGGGCTTTTTCTTGGGTTCGCCAAAGGGTGCCGCAAGTGTTTGTCTGCCCGCGCTTCCCAACCCTTCCCGTCTATGCGCCGTTTTCTCTTCACCTCGCTGTTCGTTCTCTTCCTCGCCGTCCGCGGCTTCGCCGACGCCCCTTCCCTCGCCCACCAGCGCGTGCTCGTGCTCGGCGACAGCATCACGCAAGACGGCCGCTACGTCAGCTTCCTTGAATACTACTTGCACGCCGCTGGCCAACAGGCGGACCTGATCAGCATCGGTCTCTCCAGCGAGACCGTCTCGGGGCTCAGCGAAAAATCCGAGGATCACCCGCGCCCGTGTGTGTTGGAACGGCTCGACCGCGCGCTCCAAGCCGTGAAGCCGACCGTCGTCCTCGCCTGCTATGGTATGAACGACGGCATCTACCATCCGTCCGCCCCCGAACGCCTGGCCGCTTTCAACGACGGACTGCGCGACCTCATCGCCCAGGTCCGCAACCACGGTGCGACGCTCGTGCTCATCACGCCCCCGGTCTTCGACCCGCTTCCTCTCAAGGCCAAGGTCGTGCCGGCCAGCGCTCCGGATTTCGGTTACAAGCATCCCTTCGAAGGCTACGACGCCGTCCTCGCGGAGTTCGCCGCCGCCGAGGTCGCGCTGCACCACGACGGGGTGACGGTCATCGATCTGCACACGCCGATGGCGGCGGCGCTCGCCGAACGCCGGCAACAGAATCCGACCTTCTCCTTCGCCCCCGACGGCATTCATCCGGGCGATCTCGGACATCTGGTGATGGCGCGCATTATCGCCACCGGCCTCGGGCTCGCCGTGCCCGTCGGCTCGGCCGACACCGAGCTGGCCCGCATCCAGGCCGATCCGCTCTTCGCCCTTGTGCGCGACCGCCGCGAACTGCGCTCGGAAGCCTGGCTACCCTTCGTCGGCTACACGCGCAACGAAACCTACAAATCCGCCTCCGTCACCGCCACTGAAAAGGCCGCCGCCCGCCTACAGACCGAGATCGACGCCGTGACCGCCAACGCCAAACAATAATCGCCTTCAATCGTGGGAGGGGCTTTACGCCCCAACTCCTTCAAAGCCCCGACCGCAAGCCGGGGCTCTATTTTTCCCCACGGTCCTGCGCAACCGCTCGCCCATCCTGCCAACGCCACCAGTGGAACATGACCAGCGCGATCAAGAGGATGATGTTCAGGGCATCAAAGGCAGAAAGCGTCGGCATCGCCGCAACCGACCGAAGCATCTTGTTGAGCACATTCATCCAAATGGTCACGACCAGCCCCCAACCAAATCCAAAGCTGAGCGCCTTCAGCTTCAGGTGCTCTACCCGCTCGTCGTTGATCACTTCCCGCGAAAGCAGGAACATCGCCAAGGCTGCACTCAGATAAACGGACGCCCCGAAATGATCGAACCAATAACTGATACCAGCCGAGACCAAATTGAGAATTGCGGCAATTTTGAGCGGAGGAAGTTTCATGTTTTATAGGGATGGAAAGAGGAAAGAGATAGTTTGCGCTGATCTTACGCCTCGAAGATTTCCTCGACCGGCAGCTTGAACAATTTGCCGATCTTCAGTGCCAGCGGCAGGCTGGGGTCGTATTTCTCGGTCTCGATGGCGTTGATCGTCTGGCGCGACACCGCCAGCTTCTCGGCGAGCTCGCCCTGTGACCACTCCTTCGTCGCGCGAAGTTCTTTCAGCCGGTTCTTCACGCGGGTCAGCGGTAGCGAAGCTTCGACCAGACGATGCCGGCCAGCAGTAGTCCCACGATGGACGCCAGCAACCGCCCGGTCGTCAACGCAAACCCCGGAATCAACAAAGCCTTTTGCATCTGGTCCACGATCACTAAGCCGATGACGAGGCCATTGAGGGCGAAGACTGCTGCCTGACGTCCCATGAGCACCTCCAGTTCATCCGGCTGCCACAAGCGCCGGTAAAACCATATTGGCAGCCCGAGTGTAAGCCAGGGATGGAAATGCAGCACGAAGCGAACCCACCAGGGCCCCTCATAATCCTTGAGGAAATTATTCAACCAGTCGGAAAAGGGAATGTATACTATCCAGACGTAAAGCCCGAACGCCAGCCGGGTCAGAAGGCGTTTGCGGTCAGTCGGGGTCGCGGAAGAGTTGGCAATATCCATGCATCGTGCGTGTAAAGCATGCTTGTCTTGTGTCAAGCATGCTTGTCATTCCCCTCCTCCGCCAAGAGCAGGATTCCGGTTTGGTGATCATGAGCAGTTATCCCCGGACTTTTCTTTGTTCCAAGATCGGCTAGCGTTCACCCATGCCTCGTTCTGCCGCTCCGCTCCTCGCGCTTGTCCTCGCTGTAACATCGACGTCAACGGCGACCTCCGATCCTCGCGGGATTCCCGTCCCGCCGATCAACACCGCGCTCGGCACGTTGCCCGGCGTCGATGACCTGCCCGATCATCCGGCGTTGCCGGACCCGCTCGTCATGAACGACGGCACCAAGGTCACGACCGCCGCGCAGTGGACGCAACGTCGGGCGGAAATCCGCCGCATCCTTGAATACTATACCGTCGGCGCGATGCCGCCGGCGCCGGGCAACGTGAAGGGCCGCGTGGTCAGCGCGCAGACCGTGCTCGACGGCACCGCCAGTTACCGGCTCGTGCACCTCACGTTCGGACCGGATGAAAAACTCTCGCTCGACATCGGCATCTTCACGCCATCCTCCGGCGGACCGTTTCCCGCTGTCATCATGCCCGGCGGCACGCCGCCGGGTGCCAGCCTGCTGCCGCGCCTGCCGCCGGGCCCCGGCCAGGGCAAGGGTGTCGACGCGCTGCTCACGGTCGGCCCGGGAGCGAAGCCGGGAAATTCCCCTGACCTGGCGCTGGCCTCAGCCGGCGGTTTCTCACGGGCCGAGACGACGCGCCGCGCCGGACCCGACGAGGCCGACCGTGCCGCCGGCCGCGTGCGCGCGGTGCTCGCCCGCGGCTACGCCTACGTGATGTTCAATCACAACGATTGCGGCGAGGACACCACCCTGCGCAACCCCGACGGCGGCTGGGCTTTCCGCACCACGCGCTTTGGTCCCGCCTATCCGGATTTCGACTGGGGCCTGCTTGGTGTCTGGGCCTGGGGCGAGTCGCGCATCATCGATTACCTCGAAACCGATCCGACCATCGACCCGACCCGGTTGATCGTCTCCGGCGTGTCACGCACCGGCAAGGCGGCGCTCGTGGCCGGCGCGTTCGACGACCGCATCGCCCTGACCGCTCCGGTCGTCACCGGCGGCGGCGGAGTCGGCGCGTATCGCTTCAGCGGCGCGGGTCGCGGCGGTAAGGAAGGGCTCGATGAGATGATGAAGAAATACCCGAACTGGTTCTCGCCGCATTTGCGTGAATTTCGCGGACACGCCGACCGGCTGCCATTCGACCAGCATTGGTTTATCGCGCTCATCGCGCCCCGCGCGTTTCTCGCACTCGAAGGCACGGACGACGCCGTCTCGCTCGAGAACGCCGTCAAGCACTCGTGGTTTGGCGCGCAACCGGCCTTTGCGCTGCTGGGCGCCAAGAATAAGCTCGGCGTGAACTACGCGAACCATGGACATGCGCTCACACCGGAGGACTGGACCGCGATGCTGGACTTCGCCGACCGGGAGCTGCGCGGACGCAAGATCGACCGCCGGTTCGACCAGTTTCCACCCGAACGCGTCGCGCTCTGGAATGGTCGCGACCTGACCGGATGGAGGATCTACGTCAATGATCCGGCCGTCACACCAGCGTCGGTCTGGCGCGCCAGCGACGGCGTGTTGCACCTCGACACCAAAGCGAGCGGCTACCTCCGGACCGAAAGCACTTATTCCAACTACCACCTCCACGTCGAGTGGCGCTGGTCCGGGCCGGACATTCCCGCCAACAGCAACAGCGGCGTGCTCGTGCACGTGCACGGCCCCGATGCGGTCTGGCCGCTGGGCTTCGAGTGCCAGCTGAAGAACGGCAACGCCGGCCAGATCGTCGGCTTGGGCCTCGATATCCCCGACGCGCCGCTGCAGAACAACCGCAAGCGCGCCCCGCGGCTCGCCGCTCCCTCCGAGCAGCCGCCCGGCGAGTGGAACACCTACGAGATCACCTGCCGCGGCGACAGCATCGAGTGTTCCGTCAACGGCGTGCGGCAAAACCGCGTCGGCAAACTTCCCGTCGACTCCGGCGCCATCGCTCTCCAGCTGGAGGGATTCCCGATCGAATTCCGCAACGTCTGGCTGGAGGAGCTGTGATCACCAGGCCGTCCATCTTTATCCTGTTCGGGTTCACCCTTCTGGCTTCGTCTGTGCCGGCGCAGATTTCCG
>Ga0208272_100334_pt1 | contig 19997 bp, 20 predicted proteins | sample LakWasM129_HOW14_2_FD_183939 | JGI IMG/M metagenome (GOLD analysis project Ga0208272, IMG submission 183939) | Freshwater sediment methanotrophic microbial communities from Lake Washington under simulated oxygen tension - Sediment Metagenome... | ecosystem: Environmental > Aquatic > Freshwater >... | reverse complement strand
GGTGGGGGTCGGGTGCCGAATAGCTCAGCTGCACACCCAGGTAGACCGAGGCCTTGCCCTCCTTGCCTTCCTTGCTGAGAAGCAGCTTTTCACGCTCTTGTTCGATCTGCAGCAAAATATCCGGCAGCTGCTTGGCATCCACCTTGCTGACCTTGGGCACGGGCATGAGCCATTCGCCTCGCGGCATGTCACGTACCAGTTGTTCGACCTGGGATGGCTCCAGCCCCGGCGGCGGCACCACGCCGACATATTGCTGCACCGTGTGCCCGTCCACGGCCAATTCCGCGAATCGCTTGTATTCCGCCGTACCGATTTCCATGCTGAGCACGCCTTCGGATTTGTAGCGCAGCAGCGGGCCATAGCCCAGAGCCGCCCCAACACCCGCACCCACCACTATGGCAACCAACACGGCCACGACTTTTTTACGCATTCTTCACTCCAAAATATTCAGTTGAGCCGATGTACAGGGTGTGTGCCGTTGCGGGGCCGCCCCGTTTGCTTTCTCCGTGGTGGATACCCTCAAGGACTCGGGGCTGTATCCATGCACCAGTTGCAGCAGGATGCTTCTCATGGTTTCCTGATCGCTCTGTATGGCGGCGTGCCGCATTTCCACCAGTACCGGTGCCAGTTGCGGCCAGGGCAGGAAGTCTTCGTGCGCCTTCATGATGCGCGCGTGGGCGGTGCCTTCGGGATTATCGCTAATGAGCAGCTCCTCATAGAGCTTCTCTCCGGGCCGCAGGCCGGTGATGCGGATTTCGATGTCGCCACCAGGATGGTCTTCGTCGCACACCGTCATGCCCGACAGCTCCACCATGCGCCGTGCCAAGTCCATGATCTTGACCGGCTGCCCCATGTCCAGCAAAAACACATCGCCGCCACGCGCCATGGCGCCGGCCTGCAGCACCAGCTGGGCTGCCTCGGGAATGGTCATGAAGTACCGGGTGACTTCCGCGTGCGTCACCGTCAACGGGCCGCCATCGCGCAATTGTTTGCGAAACAGGGGCACCACGCTGCCGCTGCTGCCCAGCACATTGCCGAAGCGCACCATGGAAAACAGGGTGCGGTTGCGAACCTCGGGGCTGAGCGATCCGTCGGGCAGGTGAAACACCACCGAGCCGCTGGCCGACAACGCCTGCAGCACCAGTTCGGCCATGCGCTTGGTGGCCCCCATCACATTGGTGGGGCGCACGGCCTTGTCGGTGGACACCAGCACAAAGTGGGCTACTTCGCTTTCCATGGCCGCGCGGGCCATGTTCAGGGTGCCGAACACATTGTTCAATACCCCCTCGGACGGATTGCTCTCCACCAGCGGCACATGCTTGTAGGCGGCCGCGTGGTACACGGTGGCGGGCCGGTACAGGTGGCAAATTTCCTTCAGGCGCCCAAAATTGCCCACGCTGGCGAGCAGCGGAACCAAGTCCACCCGCAACGCATGCTCGGCGCACAGACCTTCCAGCTCGCGGTGGATGGAGTACAGGCCAAACTCGTTGTGCTCCACCAGCACCAGCTGGCGCGGTTTCTCTTGAATGATCTGGCGGCACAGCTCGCTGCCTATGCTGCCGCCAGCACCGGTCACCAGCACGACCTTGTGGGCCAGGTTCTTGGACAGCAAGGTCGAATCGGGCGGTACGGGTGGGCGCCCCAAAAGGTCTTCGACATCGAGCTCCTGAAAATCCTGAACCGTCACCCGGCCCGATGCCAGGTCGCCCATGCCGGGCAGGCTGCGCACGTGCACATGCAACCCACGCAACATGGCAACGATTTCATTGCGGCGCGTGCGGTCGAGCGACGGCATGGCCAGCAAAATATCGGTAACGCCCATGCGCTCCACAACATCGGCCACCTCGTCGGGTGCGATGACGTCAACGCCGTTGATGCTGCGCCCCGCCTTGGCCTGGTCATCGTCGATAAAACCCAGCAGCACAAACTGGTGCGCCAGACCCAACGCGTACGCTGTCTGGACCCCCGCATCGCCGGCCCCGTAGATCAGCAAGCGGCCCTGGGCATGGCGCGCCTTGCGGGTGCCACCCGCCAGCCAATAGCGTGCAATTGCCCGGCTGCCCCCGACCAGCAGCAAAAAAATCAGCGGCTGAATCAGGCCCACGCTGCGCGGCACCCCGTCCCACTGCAACACCACCAGGGCGGTAAAAAACAGTACCGCATACACCCCCACGGCCTTGGCCGTAGTGAACAGCGCCGCCATGCCGGTGTAACGAAAAATGGCGCGGTACAGCCCAAAGCGCACAAACAGGGGAAACGCCAGCAAGGGCGCCAGCAGGTAAACATACTTTTGCTGCGCTTGCGGCAGACCCGTCTGGTCGATGCGCAAATAAAAAGCGGCCCAGACCGACATCAGGGTCAAAACCAAATCGAGCGAAACCACCACCAGCCGTTTGGCGGGGCGCGGCAGCGCCAGCAAAGGGGTGGCGAATCGACTCAACGGCATGCCTGCCTCAAAACTGCGGCTACCGTTTCGCATGTCTTGGAGATTTCTGCGGGGGTCAACGTGGGATGCACCAGAAACATCAAGCTGGTTTCACCCAGCCGGCGTGCAACCGGCAGGCGCTCGGCCGGGCGCCAACCGGTTCCATCAAAAGCTTTTTCCAAATAAACCTCCGAACATGACCCCTGGTAGCACGGCACCCCCTGGGCGTTGATCGCCTCGACAATGCGATCACGGCTCCAGCCGTCGGCCAGGTGCTCGGGCTGCACCTGCACATAGCATTTGTAGTGGGCATGCACGCTGCCCGCGGGCATGGCAGAAAAATCGGGCACCTGCACCACTGCATTCGAGCGACAGGCAGCCCAAATAGCTTCGGCATGCAGGGTACGGCGGGCCGTCCAGTCCGCCATGCGGCGCAACTGGATGCGGCCGATGACGGCCTGCATTTCCAACATGCGCCAGTTGGTGCCAAAGCTCTCGTGCAGCCAGCGAAAACCCGGCGGGTGCTGGCGCTCGTACACCGCCTCGTAGCTCTTGCCGTGGTCCTTGTAGGCCCACATCGCACGCCACAGCGCTTCGTCGCTGGTGGTGACCATGCCGCCTTCGCCGCCGGTGGTCATGATCTTGTCCTGGCAAAAACTCCAGGCGCCCACATGGCCGATGCTGCCCACGCTGCGGCCCTTGTAGAGCGCCCCGTGCGCCTGTGCGCAGTCCTCGATCACCTTCAGCCCGCGCTCTTGCGCCAGCGCCATGATCGGGTCCATGTCGCAGGGCCAGCCAGCCAAGTGCACGCAGATCACCGCACGGGTGCGCGGCGTCAACACCTTGGATATCGTGGCAGCCGACAGGTTTCCGCTGTCCGCCTCGACATCGGCAAACACCGGCGTGGCCCCAGCGTTCACCACGCAAGACACACTGGCGATGAAGGTGCGCGGCGTCACCACCACCTCATCGCCCGGACCAATGCCCAACGCCTTCAGCGCCACATCCAGCGCCAGCGTGCCGTTGCTCAAGGCCACGGCATGCTGCGTACCGCACCAAGCCGCAAACTCTTTTTCAAACTCGCGACATTCTGTGCCGGTCCAGTAATTGACCTTGTTGGAGAGGACGACAGCGCGCACGGCGTCGGCCTCTTCGGCAGTGAAACTGGGCCAAGGAGAAAACATAGTGTTCAGCATAGGTAATTCAATATTTCATCGAGCGAATCGATCCAAACCTGTGGTAACTGCTCGGACCGGAGCCCAGTCAAATTCTGGCTATGGATATTGCGACCATCGTCGCGTAACCCTAGGGTAGTCCAGCCCAAACAATTCGGAGCCAGGAAATCTTTTTTTGGATTATCACCAACGTAGACGTGGCGCGATGCAGGCATGTGGCGCATGATAAGTTCAAAGCGCAATGGCGAAGGCTTGTCAGCACCGTAGTCTTCTGATATATACGCCGGAAAACGTGATAGCCCCAAAGCCTTGATTTTCTGGCGCTGGCTAATGGAGCGACCGTCAGTGATAATCGCCAGATTGCACTTCGTCTGCAACCTCTCCAGAAAATCCTGCACAAATGGGGTCAATCGAATTGCAGGCTCATGCAGACGATAGACCCATAAAAGTGATTCTTTAACTGAAATCGGCAACCCAGCTACACGGCAAAGACCTGCAAGCAGATCCGGCTCACCAGCTTTCTGGAGTGCAAGCAAATCCAATGCTAGCGATTTACCATAAAGCTGCTCAATCCAACGACATACCTCGGCAAAGCCCGAAGCGTGATAATCAGCCTCCTTGTATAGAGTATCGTCCAAATCCAGAACGACGACAGTCTCAGGAAATTCAGTTATAGCCATGCACTAGAACCTTAGCGTCATAACGCAACATCAATAGATCGGCTTCCCAAGCCTCCTTGAACGGCAGATCATGACCGAGCAAATACTCGTCAATTAGCCAACCAGGATATTTGGCCCCCGCACCATAAGTGAGCGGATAACCGCCACCGAAGCGCGGGTTTATCTCAAGTGCCGCAAATCGTCCCGTCTCTTGATTGCTAAACAGTTGCAGCGTGATGCATCCGCGTGCACCTTGAATTCGGGTCAACTTGTCGCGCAAGTAGTGGTAGACGTGATTTCGACGCGTGACACCCTTGCTGACTTCGCCAGCCCGTGTTTCTAAGCGCTGCCGGGGTACGAAGCAACGCAACTGGCCCCGGCGATCATAGTAAGCGTCCACGGTATATTCTTGATGGCTGGCATCAATGAGCTCCATAAACATCATCTTTTCGTCTGCCAACATTGCATCTGAAAGCATTGCTGGCGTGCTAACGATAGAAGCACCAATGCTGCAACTACCGTCATAGGGCTTGGCAAAGCAAGGGAATTTGATCGCATCGCGTGCAAATATTTTTGGGGTATCAATACTGATATCCGTGAACAAGTTTGCAGTCAAACGCTTGTCGCGGCAGATTCTTACCAGTGACTCATCCGAAATGATGACGTGAATACCCTCATCGGCAAACATCTGCCGATGCTGCGATAGCAGTAGAAGTTCAGTATCAATAGTAGGCACGACCAAGCCTATACCTTCCCTAAGGCAGGTCGAAAGCAGAAAATCAACGTAAGAGGGATCTGTAACCCGAGGGGTTTTAATGGCTGTGTGCACGATCTGGCACGCTGCGGAAGTTTCAGGCCTCATCTCCGTCGCCAGGAGTCTAGAGTCCAAATTCCGTTCGGCGATCTCAGCCAAAAAAGACTGGGCAAGTTCGACGCGTCGCCCGGCAGACAGAAGTAAAACGTTTTTCATTCTTCAGCTTTAGTTAGGTTGGATCCCTTGAAAACTGGCATCGTCGCCTCGCCCGCAGCACTGATGCCCTCGCGCACCAGCACCTTCTTCACTGTCAGCCACAGGATCTTGATGTCCAACCACAGCGAGCGGTGATCCACGTACCACACGTCCAGCCTGAACTTGTCGTCCCAGCTGATCGCGTTGCGGCCATTCACCTGCGCCCAGCCGGTGATGCCAGGGCGCACTTCGTGGCGGCGCGCCTGTTCTGGCGAGTACAGCGGCAGGTACTCCATCAACAACGGACGCGGGCCGACCAGACTCATGTCGCCCTTGAGCACGTTCCACAGTTCGGGCAGCTCATCCAGGCTGCTGGCGCGCAGGAAGCGGCCGAACGGCGTCAGCCGCTCGGCGTCGGGCAGCAACTCGCCGTTTGGCCCACGTGCATCCGTCATGGTGCGGAACTTGACCATCTGGAACGGCTTGCCGTGCTGGCCGGGGCGGGTCTGGCGGAAGAAGGCGGGACTACCGAGCTTGTTGCGCACCAGCCAGATGAGGCTGAGCAGAGGCAGGGCGAGTAAAAGCAACGCCAGCAGGGCGATGACGAAGTCAAAGAGTCGTTTCATTCGGGTTCTTGTCGTGTGTGATGCTAGCGGTTCGATTTCCGGCTTGACACGAGTCTGTTGAAGATGACCCCAAACCTGGCCACCCCCACCGGTAGTGACAAATGCTCTCTGTAATAGCCCTGAGCCTTGCGGCCCATCTCTTTGAGCTGGCTGGGGGAAAGTGCAGCCATCGCGTCCGCCGCAATTGCCAAGGCTTCTGCATTCTCAGACTCGGCAACCACGCCGCCGCCGGACTGGATGACCAAATCGGCCGCATCACCATCCACCGCCATCAAGAGCGGTTTACCAACGGCCATGTAGGCCTGGGTCTTAGACGGGATGGTGATCTGAAACAGCGGATCCTTGCGCAAATGCACCAGCAAGGCATCGGCCGCATTCAGCAGCGTGCCCACCTCAGACATGGGCACGGGTGGCAGGAAGACTACATTGCGAAGCTGCAGTTCCGCCGCCCGTTGCTTGAGTCGGTCCACCTCCACACCGCCGCCCAGCATCACCCAGCAGACATGCGATCCACGTGCCTGCAGCAGCGCAGCCGCCTGCAGCACGGCATTCAGCGCCTGGGCCTTGCCCATGTTGCCGGCGAACAGGATCCGAAACTGATCCGCGCCCGGAAAAACCTCAGGCAACTGCCCCTGCGGTGCGGCCAGCGCCGCCTCGTCAGCCCAGTTGTAGATCACCTCCACCTTGGCCTCAGCTACCCCGCGCTGCGCCAACAGGCGCTTGAAGCCGGGCGACAAAACCACGATGTGGTCCACGCGGCGGTAAACCCACTGGCACACCGCAGCCACGATGCCCAAGGCACGCGGGTTATTGAGCATGCCGGTAGCACGCAGGGTGTCAGGCCACATGTCCTGAATGTCATACACCACCGGAACACGGCGGAACAGGCGGATCAAACTGGCGGTCATGCCAACCGTCAACGGCGGGTGATAGGCATAGATTACATCTGGCCTGCGGGCCATGAACAAGCCGTACACCAGGGACGACGCGGCAAAGCTGGCGTAGTTCAGCACCCGCTTGATGGCTGACTGGTCATGGTTGGGATACAGGGGCACGCGTGTAACCCTTACGCCATCAATCAACTCGCGCTGAAGCCACTTGATGCGGTAGCCAGGGTACACCTTGCCACCGGGGTAATTAGGAAAACCCGTCAGGACTTCCACCTCAAAGCCCTGGCGAACCAGTTCGCGCGCGAACACCAAGCCCTTGAAGGTGGGCTCGGGATCGAACCATTGCGTCAGCAGCAGGATGCGTGTGGCCATGCGTCAGTACTTCTTCCACACCACACGGTTCACATAGTCCGTATAGCTGTGAATGATGCGCAGCACCTTGTCGGAGACATTGGGCATGCTGTAGTCCGCCACCTGGCGCAGCAGGCGCACAGGGCCTCGCGGTTGGTTTTTCAGAATGGCCAAGCCTTGCATGACACGCTCCACCTCCAGCCCCACCATCATCACGGCGGCCTCTTCCATGCCCTCGGGCCGCTCATGCGCTTCGCGCAAATTCAGCGCCGGGAAGTTCAGGATGGACGACTCTTCGTTGATGGTGCCGCTATCCGACAGCGCCGCCGTGGCCGAAAGCTGCAGCTTGTTGTAGTCGGTAAAGCCTAGCGGTTTCAGCAACCGCACATTGGCGTGAAACACTGCACCCATGGCTTCCACCCTCTTTTGCGTGCGCGGGTGGGTGGAAACAATCACCGGCAGGTTGTAGTGCTCGGCCACGGTGTTGAGCACCTGCACCAGCTTGCCAAAGTTCAGGTCGGAGTCGATGTTTTCCTCTCGGTGCGCGCTGACCACAAAAAACTGGCCCTTAGTCAGTCCCAACCGGCCCAGCACGCCCGATGCATCGATGCCCGGGCGGTAATGTGCCAACACCTCCGCCATGGGGCTGCCGGTCTTGATCACCATGTCCGGCGGTAGTCCCTCGCGCAGCAGGTACTCGCGTGCGATGGAGCTGTAGGTCAGGTTGATGTCCGCCGTATGGTCCACGATGCGGCGGTTAGTTTCCTCCGGCACGCGCAGGTCGAAACAGCGGTTGCCCGCCTCCATGTGGAAGATCGGCACCTTGCGCCGCTTCGCCGGGATCACCGACAGGCAGCTGTTGGTGTCGCCCAGCACCAGCAGGGCATCGGGCTTTTCAGCCACCAGCACGCCGTCCACCGCCGCGATGATCTTGCCGATGGTCTCCGCTGCGCTGCCGCCCGCAGCGTTCAAGAAGTGGTCCGGCTTGCGGATGCCCAGGTCGTCAAAAAAGATCTGGTTGAGTTCGTAGTCGTAGTTCTGACCGGTATGCACCAGCACATGTTCGCAATGCTCATCGAGCCGCGCCAGCACGCGCGAGAGGCGAATGATCTCGGGCCGAGTGCCGACCACGGTCATGACTTTGAGTTTTTTCATGGGATTTCGGGTTCAGAGCGGGCACGCAAACGTATCCGGCCGCGCGCGGTCAAAAACCTCGTTCGCCCAGAGCATGACGATCATCTCGTCCGTACCGATGTTGGTGATGTCATGGGTCCAGCCGGGCACCGTTTCCACGATCTCGGCCTTCTCGCCGGCCGTCACCAGCTCGTGCGTCTCGCCGGTCTGCATGTGCCGGAACTTGAAGCGGGCCTGCCCCTTGATCACGAGGAATTTTTCAGTCTTGGTGTGGTGGTAGTGGCCGCCCCGCGTGATCCCCGGGTGCGCGGTGAAGAACGAGAACTGGCCGCAATCGGGCGTCTTGAGCATCTCCACGAACACGCCGCGCGGGTCGCCATGCTGCGGCACGGTGTAGGTGAAAGAATCCACCGGCAGGTAGCTCACATAGGTGGCATACAGCGCACGCACCAGGCCCATGCCCACGCGATCCGTCATCAGCGTGCCGCGGCTGTCCTTGAAAGCCTGAATCTGGCGGGCCAGCTCGCCCACGGTGGCGGTGTACTGCGGCGTTACGGTGGCGAAGCCTTCCGCATCCATCGCCGTCTCCGCGCCATCCATCAGTTGGATGAAACGCCCCACCACATCGTCCACATAGACCAGCGTCACCGGCACCGCCGGGTCGTTGATCTGGATGGGCAGATCGCGGGCGATGTTGTGGCAGAACGTGGCCACCGCCGAGTTGTAGTTGGGCTTGCACCACTTGCCAAACACATTGGGCAGGCGGAACACATGCACCGGCACCTGATGGCGGTGCGCCATCTCGCGCAGCGCCTCTTCGGCCTGCCGCTTGCTCTGCCCGTAAGGGTTGTCTCGCGCCGCCTGGGTGGACGAGGTGTACACCACCGGGATCTTCTTGCCCGTGGCCTCGGCCGCGGCGCCTACCGCCTGACAGAGCGCGCGCGTCAGGTCCGCATTGCCCGTGGTGAACTCGCCCGGATCTTGCGGGCGGTTCACTCCTGCCAGGTGAAACACAAAGTCCACCCCTTGCAGCAAAGCGGGCAACTCCGACTCTTTCGAGTCGCGGGTAAAGCACACCACCTCCACGCTCTTGCGTTCGGCTAGATGCAACTGCAGGTTCTTGCCGACAAAGCCGTTGGCCCCAGTGATCAACACGCGCATGGCGTTACTCCTCAGCGACGGCGTGTTCACCGCGAGCAATGCGTTGCATGAAATCCAGCTTCAACAACAGCCGTTTCATCCCCTCCACATCCAGACGTTCAGTGTTGTGCGAGTTGTAATCCTCACCGTGCGCACTCTGGGTCAAGCGCTGTTCGCCTTCTTCAACGAACTTGGCGTAGTTCAGGTCACGCCCATCCGGAGGCACGCGGTAATAGTCGCCCATGTCTTCGGCGCACGCCATCTCTTCGCGGCTCAGCAGCGCTTCATACAGCTTTTCGCCATGGCGCGTACCAATGCTTCGCACTTCGTGTCCGGGTTTGCCCATCAGTTCCAGAATCGCTTGTGTCAGCACTCCCACCGTGGCCGCAGGCGCCTTCTGCACGAAGATGTCGCCGTTATTGCCATGCTCGAACGCATACAGCACCAGGTCCACCGCATCGGCCAGCGTCATCATGAAACGCGTCATGGCCGGGTCGGTCACGGTGATGGGTTTGCCCGCAAACACTTGATCGACGAACAGTGGAATCACCGAGCCGCGCGAGGCCATTACATTGCCGTAACGCGTGCCGCAGATCACCGTGCCCGTGCCCTCCAGGTTGCGGCTAGCCGCCACCATCACCTTTTCCATCAGGGCCTTGCTAATGCCCATGGCGTTGATGGGATAGACGGCTTTGTCGGTGCTAAGGCACACCACTCGTTTCACGCCGGCATTGATTGCTGCTTCCAGGACATTTTCCGTGCCCAGCACATTGGTACGCACGGCTTGCATTGGATGAAATTCGCACGACGGCACCTGCTTGAGCGCGGCCGCATGAAACACATAGTCCACCCCACGCATGGCTTGCTCAACGCTGCGCTCGTCGCGCACGTCCCCGATGTAGAACTTCAGTTTGGGATGCGCATAACGCTTGCGCATGTCATCCTGCTTTTTCTCATCTCGACTGAAGATGCGGATTTCGCGTAAATTTGAAGAGAAAACTCGCTGTAAAACAGCATTACCAAAGGAACCTGTACCGCCGGTAATCAATAGAATTTTATTTTCAAACATTTAATATCTTCAATGTCTACATTACAAACAAAGTCAACCCCAACAAACACCCAGCAAAGCAAAAACACAAGGCAAATCATGGCATTGCATTATTTTTATTCACCCTCCTTAAAAACACATCATTAATACAAAACATCAAAATCAAAACCACAAACAATAAATACATATACCTAGCCATTAGCAAGCTAATAATATATGACGCTTGAAAGCAAACTACTGAAATCATAAATACAGTGCATGCAACCCACGGACGCCTCGAACTAAGAAGTCGATAGAAAAATGCATGCACCACCAATCCACCCAAAAACAAAAAAACTATAGATCCAACACCGCCAAAATCATAAATGAGCCCACGGAATATCGTATACAAATTCGATGTCATAATCTCATCAAAGGAAAAATACTCATCATAGATACCCGGAGGGAAATCTATACCATCGGAAAATAATTGAAAAACCGATTGAAACGTATAATTCCCAAAAGAATAAAAATTATCTACATAATTGCGCTGCGACGCACCATCAAAATAATAAGAAAACCAATCCGAAAAAGCATAAACATGCGCAAATGCATAGGAAAAAAAAGAGGTAAGAAGCCTCTCAAGAACACCCTCTCCAGCCTCGATTGACGAAAAATCTCTGGACAAAAGAGAAACGGCAAAAAACGGCAACAAGAGAGCGCCCAATAAAATCCATCGAATTGCAGACTTTATGCTCATTAACTCCAACTTATTGTTGAAAATTTTTTGAATAAGCACTGCAGAAAAAAAGAAGCCCAAGGAGAGAAAGAATGTTAATTTTGCAGATTGCGTCAACATCACAAACAAAGAAGGAATCAACGCAAAAAATATCAAAACACCCTTCCTTAATCTTCCACTTTCGTTATAAACAACCAAACCACCAACCACAGCCGCAGCATATGTAGAAACAACACCCAAGCGCGCCCAGTTATTATAATCTAGCTCACCCCGCCCTCTCATAGCCGCATACTCGCCACTAGATTCCAAAACATTCAACACCATTGAACTCAATTCGAATCCATTTGAATAGGCCTGAGCAACCGTGGCGATAACCGCGACAAGGCTAAAAATAAATAAAAACCATCGCATCAGGTTGCTACTTAATCGCAAAGAGTCCTGCCGATTTTTATTACAATTATCCTCAAATGCTTTCACCCAATTAAACGGGACAGCACTCAAAGAAAATGAACACAGGCAGAGCAATATAAAAACCATACCCCGCGAATCCACAGGAACGCTAAACAAAAAAATCAACGGGAAAAATGTCAAAAAAAACCAAATCAAAGAAAACAAACATGCCGGAAAGATCCACGTTCCAACCATTCTCCGCGCCAAGTACGCTTGGGCAAAAATTATTACGCTAATAAGAATTGCAAACAATTTTTCGAAAATTTCAGATAGAGTCATTTCCATGATGTTCACATCTGTCTGCAATGCACATAAACCAACACAAACTCCAAACGCATCAATAAATCTTATTTACACACTACCCCTCACAGAAACAAAATGCGAGGCCCAAATTATTGATCCGGCCAGCTTTATCCGTGAATCAAGCGGCATATTTCACCCGTGCATCCTGGAAGAACTTTTTCACCCGGTCGGGTGATTTTTCAAGCGTCTGCATGTGCTCGCTTGCTGCGGCTTTCAACTTGGCCTTGGTGCGCACCGGAGCCTTGGTGTAGATCGCCTGCTTCAGATCGGCATTGAGCCGTTCTTCCGGGTTGAGCTCCGGGCTGTAGCTGGGCAGATAGAACAGCTCAATCTTGTCTTTCTGCTCTGCGGCCCAAGCCTTGACCGGCTTGCTGTGATGCACCCGCAAGTTATCCAGGATCAGGAACACTTTCTTCGTGGCGTCCTTGACCAGTGCCTTCAGAAACTCAATCAGCTTGTCCGAGTTGAATGCCTCATCAATGATCATCCAGCGCGTTTTGCCCAGGTTCGTCACGGTCGCGATCATCGATAGCTTCTGGTGTGTGCCGCCGACCGCAAAGGTGACTGGCGTCTGGCCTTTGGGCGCGTAACACCGCCCACGCACATCGGTGTTCACGATGGCAGTCTCGTCACCCCAGTGAATCTCTGCTCCTTCTGCTTTGGCGCGTTTCTCAATTTCGGGGTATTCCTCATCAAGCCAAGCCTGGACGGCTTCGGGACGCTGCTCGTAGGCCTTCTTGATCGGCTTTTGCGGTGTGAATCCCCAGCGCTTGAGGTAGTTGCCAACGCCCCGTACCGACAGTTTGATCCCGTATTCATGTTCGATCAGTTGCATCACGGCGGCCCGGTTCCACAGCGCAAAGGCCATCTTCAGTTGTTCCGGTCGTTTGTCGCAGATGATTTGCCGTATCGACGCTTCCTGCTCTTCGCTCAAACTGCGTCCACTGCCGACTTTCCTTCCTCGCGCAGCGGGCTTGAGTGCGCCAGCGCCTTCTGCAAGGTAGCGCTTGATCGCAGCATTCACGGCATACCAACTCAGGCCACTGTGCTCAACGATTTGCATCACCGGCATCCCCTTGCGGTGCAGACGAATAACCTGCTTGCGCCTCTCGTGATGCACTTGTCTCGTCTGCTTTCTTGCGTCGTCTTTTTCCATGCAAGGTGAGATCCATATCGCGTCTTAAAGTTCACGGATAATTCGTGCCGGATCTATAGTCTTTAGAGCTTCCAGAGATCTCGGTTTTGTCTAAAACTTGACAGATAAACCAAAAGTCTTGAAAAGTTTGAAAATTTATTAGGACCAAGAAGACGCAATATCAGTCGCATGAAGAAATTTATAATTAAAAATTCTCTGCGATGATTAGGTACATCACCAAAACTATTCGCCTTGTATGGCGTATTATTTTTTTCCAGCAAATTATTTAATTTTGCAAATTTCCCCACAGGCCCGTTTGAATCAAATGGATCATGATCAGCCGGGAGTTCTTTAGAGATACATGCGTACGCTCTTCGAAGAGTCGGCGAAATATAATCACCATTTGACATATAATCAAACCCATATTTAATTTTTGACGCAGGGATTTTTTTCGCATCAAGAGCTGATTTATATAAAAAACATAGATCAACCAAGTCTTTTCTATGGCGATTAGTCTCTGAAAGCGGCCGTTTTGTTAGTCGATCTGGATTAGCTTCATCAAAAGAACTAAAATGAAAAAATATCAGCGGAAATTCACCATTCACCAAATATTTCCCATCAGGCAACTTTTCCAACATTCTTTCCTGAATATTCCAGAAAGCCACGTTGTATCCCAAATTAAAAGACACATACAAGTCAGAAAAAAAACAAGGTGCAATACTTACCCATTTCTGATCTGTAGATAGACCAAACTGAGTTTCAAAGTAACCGAAACGAATACAACGATCACTCCACCATCGCAGGAAATCCAATCCTTGATTCGTTTTTCTTACGGCAAAAAACCCTAGATTAAATGAACCAAAACGCATCATCCCTATATCACTATCTGGCAATTGATCAGAGTGCGGGTGCACGTAATGCGGCGTCAAAATAATTGGCTTTGCCTCCAGATCCTGCAGCACGGGTTTCAGCGAATCAAAAAGACATGTATCAGGATCCAGAAATATAACTTTTTCGTAGTTTTCCAATATTTCAAGAGCAATATACGGCTTCAGGCTTGTACTAAATTCGGTGATATCATATTTAAAAGCCATTTGATATAGATTTGACACAAACAGGTCTTCTATCCAAATAAACTTAGCGATTGATTCAGGCAAATCAACATCAATCTTTTTGTCAAATATATATATATTCAACAATTCACCATCGACTCTCAGCAAGGATTCCGCAAGCACAAGTGCTTTCGGTAAATACGCCAAATTACAAACCGTAAATACGGCACAGTTGTTTTCTTTAAAGATATTCATCATACAGTCATTATTCAGCTGATTTTAAAACTCTCGACGCCAACTGAGCAAACATGAAGGCCATGAAGAATTTCACAAAAATTGCAGTGTATTTAAAATTCAAGGTAAATAGAGACAATAATATCAACTTGCAATTTGCTTTTAACGTATCCATGATACGGACTATTGGGTACGCTCTAAAAGCATAAGTTTTTTTAAAAATTTTGTACTTCTTATCGGCCTGCTCAACGGAATGATCAAATCCAGGAACACCTGCAAATCTGCCAATTTTAAATCCGTTATTTTTTGATCTCAAACAAAATTCATAATCGACACCATCCACGAAATATTTGTGATTATGCCAACCGATTTCCTTTAAACTCCTCAAGAAAAATAAGCTGCCGCTATTGATTACCACACTGACATCTTGAAAACTTTTTATGCTTTTATTTTCAGCAGAAAAAAATGCAATCACGCTGTATGCATTTTCCAAATCTCTGTGATTTGCATGATAATTATTAATAAAATCAAGCGTCTCCAAGCTGAATACAGTATCTTGATCAAAAAATATTAACGCCAAATTATCTTCATAATACGCCTGTGCGCAAATTGCGGCCAAACCATAACCCAACCCCACATTTTTACCCACCGTCAAATACTTTACGCATTTATTATTCAAGCAATACTCTGCAATTCTTGATTCATCGGGTGAATTATCAAAAACATAGGCTTGAAATCCATTGGCAGCAGCACTCTTCAATCGTTCGAGGAAACTACCCCCAGGTTTATAAACAACAAAACCAATAGCAATTCTACGCTGCGTGTTCATATATAGGTTTTTTGAATATATTTCCGGCAAAATGCTGCAGTATCAAAAAATCAACAAGGACGCGAATCACCCAAGCACATGCTGCGCCGTTGATTCCAAACATCTTCAAAGAAGCAAATAACAATGGTATATAAAAAATTAATTCAAACACATGTATTAAGGCAGTTATTCTAACATTACCTGCCGCCTGTATTGCAGCATACGGAACCTGCGCCATACCATTAAAACCAATACCAAACACCAATATCGCCATCACTAGCCATGATTTATCAGCAAAATCCTCACCTATCCAAATCGACAAACCAAAATGAGAACAAGCAATCGTGATCAACACGATAGGAGCGAGAACTACAGCAACAATTCTCAACGATTTCAAATATAAATATTTCGCCGCAGCAGCGTCAATATTAATCAGCGCCGTTATTTTCGGAAATAATGCAACAGTCAATGCCCCTGGTATTATTAATATTCTAACCAACACCTCAAAAGGAACGGTATAATATGCAACAGAGACAGCGCCGACTACCGCAGAAATAAAAAATCGATCAGCCGTCACCATAAGAGGGCTAATTACATTGGAAACCGTCATCCAGAAACCAAAACCCGCAACACCCTTAAAGTCACCAACTGACAATCTAATTCGCATCCATTTATCGCCTATTTTTTTATTTACAAGCACCAAATGAAACATAAAAACCAATAATCTTGCGATTATCAAACTAGCTACAGCATATTCAAGCGATTGGCCAAAAAGTAAAATAGCCAGTACTGGAAGTCCAAAATTTGCGACTCCTAGAATTATCCTTAAAATATTTACTATTTTAAAATCCTCAAAACCCTCCAGCACCCCCCGGAGCCCTGTTGTCAAAGTAGTAAAAGGTATACCGAAGGCAGCAATCAGCAAAGAATTTAGCGTATCATTTTGCAAATCAGCACTTACATTTAACCAAGATTGACTAAGTTTCGGAGCCAATCCAAATAATACGCCCCCGCCAAGAAGCCCTGTTAGAGCAGTAAAGACAAGTCCCGTCTTGATAACTCTAGGAATATCACTTATCAAACCTAGCGATTGCTTTGTTGCTATCTGCTGCGTAAGCGCACGGCCAAGACCAAAATCAAATAAACTAAAATACCCTATTAATGCCCAAACAAGGGTCAGCACCCCAAATGCTTCCACCCCCAAAGAGGATATTAGATAGGGTATCGTGATTACACCAACCAACATTGGCGATCCGGAACCAACAAGATTCCACAGCGCATTTCTTTTTAAAGACATTATTCAATCAAAAATTCTAGCAAGTGAACTACCATTGCTATCTTTTTCAGACATCTTCGGCGCGGATATTCCATTTTTCACAAGAGGCCACTGAATATTAATATTCAGATCATTCCATGCAATGCAGCGTTCATGCTCAGGCGCGTAATAGTCAGTGGTTTTATACAAAAAATCCGCCGAGTCGCTGATCACTAAAAAACCATGCGCAAACCCCGGAGGCACCCAAAACTGCTTGTGGTTGTCTTCGGTCAGTTCAATCCCTACCCACTTGCCAAATGTGGGTGAACTCTTGCGAATATCCACCGCCACGTCAAACACCGCTCCGCGCACCACGCGCACCAGTTTGCCCTGGGGCTGCTGGATTTGGTAATGCAACCCGCGCAGCACGCCCTTGGCGCTGCGGCTGTGGTTGTCCTGAACGAACTGGTGGTTGGTGCCGGTGGCCTCATTGAAGGCTTTCTGGTTGAAGCTTTCATAGAAGAAGCCGCGCGCGTCGCCAAACACCTTGGGTTCGATGACCAGCACGTCGGGGATGGCGGTCGGGGTGACTTTCATGCTTTGTTCTTTTCTTTCAGCAGGCGCTGCATGTATTGCCCATAGCCGTTCTTCAGCAGGGGCTGGGCCAGTTTTTCAAACTGCTCGGCGCTGATGAAGCCGTTGCGCCAGGCGATCTCTTCGGGGCAAGCGATCTTCAGGCCCTGGCGGTGCTCCAGCGTGGCGATGAACTGGCTGGCTTCGAGCAGGCTTTCGTGTGTGCCGGTGTCCAGCCAGGCGTAGCCGCGCTGCATGATTTGCACGCTGAGCTGGTCTTTGTCCAGGTAGGCCTGGTTGACGGCGGTGATTTCCAGCTCGCCGCGCGCACTGGGCTTGACGGCCTTGGCGATGTCCACCACCTGGTTGTCGTAGAAGTACAGGCCGGTGACGGCGTAGTTGCTCTGGGGCGTCTTGGGCTTTTCTTCGATGCTGCTGGCCTTGCCGTTGGCGTCAAAGGCCACGACGCCATAGCGTTCGGGGTCTTGCACATGGTAGGCAAACACGGTGGCGCCACTGGTTTGTGCATCGGCATCGGTCAGCAGTTGCACGAAGTCGTGGCCGTGGAAGATGTTGTCGCCCAGCACCAGCGCACTGGGGTGGTTGCCGACAAACTTGTCGCCAATGATGAAGGCCTGCGCCAGGCCGTCGGGGCTGGGCTGCACGGCGTATTGCAGGTTCATGCCCCACTGGCTGCCGTCGCCCAGCAGCTGCTCAAAGCGCGGGGTGTCTTGCGGTGTGCTGATGATGAGCACGTCGCGGATGCCGGCCAGCATGAGGGTGCTGAGCGGGTAGTAGATCATGGGCTTGTCGTACACCGGCAGCAGCTGCTTGCTGATGGCCAGGGTGGCCGGGTGCAGCCGGGTGCCGGAGCCGCCGGCGAGGATGATGCCCTTGCGCTGGGTCGTAGGGTGAGCGGTCATGGTGTAACTTGCGTCCTTGATTCAGTGTTGTTTTTCGCTATGCGCCAGGCCGAGTTCGGTGGCGATGGAATGCAGCCTTTTGTCTCGCGTCCAGAGCAAAGCCCCACCCAGCCGGGTGGATGCCAGCAGGTGCATATCCACGTAGCCAATGCCACGCCCCATGAGTGCTTGCTCGTCCATGAAAAACAGAACTTCCTTGTCGGTAGCCACCGGCACGGGGGGCAGCGCCTGCAGCAAGCCCAGCACCTCGGCGCGCGCGCGCAAGCTTCCGCAGGCCAGTTCACCCACCACGAACGGGTGCATGCCCACCTGCCCCGCCTGAAGCGCGGCCATCAACTCCGCGTCACCGTGACGCAAATGGTCAATCCACACCGATGTGTCCACCAGCATCATGCTTCAGGCTCTCTGCGGCGGGGGATGGGCTGCAGTTGGGCTTCTGTCCCGCCAAGTCGGGCCAGACGGCGTGCGCTTTCACGCTGCACCAGCGCCAGCAGCGCTTCGCGGATCAACTGGGTACGCTCAGTCAACCCGCTGATTTGCTGTGCTTGGGCGAGCAATTCGTCGTCAAGGGTGAGGGTGGTACGCATGGACTTCTTTCAAATCATCCAACAAGACATCAAACGATGACTCGTTTCATGCTAACACCTCGGTCAGCATGCGCGCCACGCCCTGCTGCCAATGCGGCAGCGTGAGACCGAAGGTGGCTTGCAGTGGGGCGGTGTCCAGGCGCGAGTTGTGGGGGCGCCTGGCCGGCGTAGGAAAGGCGCTGGTGGGCACGGGGGCCACTTCTGTTGCCTTTATGTTTGTAGCTGCCTGCGCTTGCTGTGCCTGCGCCAGAACGTATTTTGCGTACTGGTGCCAATTGGTTTCACCGCCCGCCACCAGGTGGTACAGGCCTGCGTCTTGCGGGCGCTGCCGCAGGTGGCGGATGGCATGGGCGGTGATGTCGGCGATCAGGTCGGCGCCAGTGGGTGCGCCCCATTGGTCGTCGATGACGGTAAGGCGTTCGCGCTCGCTGCCCAGGCGCAGCATGGTCTTGGCGAAATTGCCGCCGCGTGCGGCATAGACCCAGCTGGTCCTGAAGATCAGGTGCTTGGGGCAGTGCTTGGCAATCAGTTGCTCGCCTTCCAGCTTGGTCTGGCCATAGATGTTGAGCGGTGCTGGTGCGTCGGTTTCTTTCCAGGGTTGGCTGCCGCTGCCGTCAAACACATAGTCGGTGGAGTAGTGCACCAGCCAGGCGCCCAGTTGGTGCGCCTCTTGCGCCAGCACGCCAGGGGCGGTGGCGTTGAGGGTGCGGGCCAGGTCGGGCTCGCTTTCGGCTTTGTCCACGGCGGTGTGGGCGGCGGCGTTGACAATGACGTCGGGGCGGACCGCGCGCACCGTTTCAGCCAAACCTTGCAGGTTGGAGAGGTCGCCGCAAAAGTCCGTGCTGTGGCGGTCGAGCGCGACCAATTCGCCCAGCGGGGCCAGGCTGCGCTGCAGTTCCCAGCCAACCTGGCCGTTTTTGCCGAGCAGAAGGATTTTCATGCCGCAACCGTGCCCGCGTATTGGGTTTGCAGCCAGTCGCGGTAGGCGCCGCTTTGCACGTTGGCCACCCACTCGGGGTGGGCCAGGTACCACTGCACGGTCTTGCGGATGCCGGTGTCAAAGGTTTCGGCAGGCTTCCAACCCAGCTCGCGTTCGATCTTGCTGGCGTCGATGGCGTAGCGCCGGTCGTGGCCGGGGCGGTCTTTGACGTAGCTGATTTGCGTGCTGTAGCTGCTGCCGTCCGCCTTGGGGCGCAGCTCGTCGAGCAAAGCGCACACGGTTTGCACGATCTCGATGTTGGGCTTTTCGTTCCAGCCGCCGATGTTGTAGACCTCGCCCAGCTTGCCTGCGTCCAGCACGCGGCGGATGGCGCTGCAGTGGTCCTTGACGTAGAGCCAGTCGCGAATCTGCATGCCATCGCCGTACACCGGCAGCGACTTGCCGGCCAGGGCGTTGACGATCATCAGCGGGATGAGTTTTTCGGGGAAGTGGTAAGGGCCGTAGTTGTTGCTGCAGTTGGTGGTGAGCACCGGCAGGCCGTAGGTGTGGTGGTAGGCGCGCACCAGGTGGTCGCTGGCGGCCTTGCTGGCCGAGTACGGGCTGTTGGGCTCGTAGCGGTGCT
>Ga0208272_100333_pt1 | contig 20002 bp, 15 predicted proteins | sample LakWasM129_HOW14_2_FD_183939 | JGI IMG/M metagenome (GOLD analysis project Ga0208272, IMG submission 183939) | Freshwater sediment methanotrophic microbial communities from Lake Washington under simulated oxygen tension - Sediment Metagenome... | ecosystem: Environmental > Aquatic > Freshwater >... | reverse complement strand
TAGAGCGGTTCAAATAAAACTATAGCCACAGGCGGCAAACCAACCGAGGGCGTCTTGGGCGGTGACGGCGCGTAGTGCGGCCGCGATGGCCCGAAGCAGATCGGGGTGAGTGCGGGCCTCGGCCTTGCGGAGCAGAGACTTCACTTTACTCCACATCATCTCGATGGGGTTCAAATCGGGTGGGTTGGTTCAGCCGATGCGCGTCTGTCTCATCCATGGGCGGACTCTTCAGCGGCAATGCCGCCGGTGTGGCAAGATGCCGGCGGTCCTTCATGACCGGTCGCATGTTATCCGTTGTCCCTGGTGTGCGGGTGACCTTCGCCTCGCCGACGAGAGCCTTCCCCTTGTCCCGCGCGACCATTTTGATTTCTGGGCGGCCTCGGAAATAGGGGCGATAATCGCGACCGCAAGTCAATGCCAGCGCACCATCAACTGGGACCCTCACTTGGCGTTCCGGGCGATATGTGACGCGCATCGACTGACGCCAGGAGCCTTCGCGCGCGCGATCGGCACCGGAAAACTTACCACTTGGTGCTGGCTGCAAGGGAAGGCACGGCCGAGCCTGCCGTCTGCTCTCCGCGTTTATCACCGGTTTGGACTCAGTCTGGCCGCCCACTTGACCGGCAAGCAGCCGCTGCCCGATGGGCCGCCGTCCCCTCGGCAGGGGGAAATTCATCTTCGGTCGCGCCGGCGGGCGCGGGCGATTGATTGGGAGTCAATTCGGCGCGAGCTGTTCGCCGAATTGCAGCGGCCGATCAGTGAGGCGCCAACCCTGCTCGCCGTCTCGCGGCGGCTGGACTTGGCGCGCCGGACCTTGCGCGTTCATGCTTCCGAGCTATGTGCGCAGATCGCGCAGCGCCACCGCCAGCGGGTGCGCCTTGAGGCCGACCAACGGGCTGCGTTGCTTTCAGCGGAACTCCGGGCGGCCCTGAAGGCATTCCGCTCACGAAGAAAAGACCCGACCTGGCGGGAGTTAGCGGCCGCGATTGGCCGCCCGAATCTTTTCAACAGCACTTACGCCCGACGGATTTTATTCGATGCAAAACAACTACCCTAACGAGCGGGGCTCACCGGCCTGGCACACCGATGGCATCCGCCTGACCAAGCGATGCGCAATTGCCGGCGCTGAGCGCCCGTGTTCAGCACGACCCGCCGCTGGGTCCGCTCGCGAGGGCACCTTCGATCATCACCTCGGTGCCGGCTACTATGTTGAAGGCTGGTTTCTTGAGCCTCCGTGTGTCGGTCGGCGCATGGTGGTTCTCCGTTTCAACCGAAATGGAGTTTTCTGCCTCGGCTTCTTTTTCTCATCCGCGGTGACCTCGATTGGCGACGATCAGATTCGCACCGTCAATTCGGTCTACCAAATCGAAGCTTTATGACCCGCATTGTATGCATTTCAGATACTCACGGGCGCCACGATCAAGTCGTCGTGCCCGATGGTGACATTCTCATTCACGCTGGGGATTGCACGAGATTCGGCACACTGACCGACCTGATTGATTTTCTAAAGTGGCTCGCCGCCTTGCCGCATCGCCACAAAATCTTGGTCGCAGGGAACCACGATCTGATTTTTGAGAGAAATCCCCCGGGGGCTGAGGCACTGCTGCGAGCTCACGCGCCATTGATACACTACCTAAACGACACCGGTGTTGAAATCGAGGGCTTGAAAATTTGGGGCAGCCCTGTGCAGCCCGCCTACTATGACTGGGCATTCAACAGACAACGTGGCCCGGAGATTCGTGCGCACCGAAACCTGATTCCACGGGATATAGACGTTCTCGTAACCCACGGTCCACCTGCTGGCATTCAGGATTTGACGGTCTCTGGCGAACGAGCTGGCTGCGCTGATCTCGCTGAGGCCATCGCGAAACTGACTCGCTTGCGATTGTCAGTTTTCGGACATCTGCATCTGGAGGGCGGCCGCTCTCAGAAAGTAGCCGGCGTGACTTACGTGAACGCGGCGATTTGTGACGAGGATTACCGCGCAGTTCATCTCCCTGTAATTGTTGATTTGTGAAATCGCGACCCACCTAGCCTCGATTCAACGCACAATCTCATTTCTCCATGGCGACAAACCTCAGATCCTCCACAAGCCGCCTGCTCCCCTGGCTTATTTCCTATCGTGATTTTAACCGCTACATCTACCGCGTCGTGCGCGCATGTGAAAAAGGCAGGGTCATATTCTTTTACTATTCGACTCTTGGGCAAAAGCGAAAACAGCTTTTTTCGATTAGGCGACACCCCGGCCGGGAAAGCGAATATGCCGACGCCTGCCGCTCGTTCGCGAATGGTCGTGTGATAAAAAAACATCTCGAAGCCTTGCCTTCACTACGGCGGACAACCACCCGCCAAAAGCGACGCGCAAGTTGGCCGGTCGGAGCCCGTGGACCTCGCTGAAAACGACCGACACCCAAACTTCAGGACACTCAGTGACGTGAAATCAGAAATCCCCAGCGCTGCGAGATTGTGCCTTTTCTGCCGAAGCAGGGAGTGTTGCGCCGCCCACAGCGAGGAAGCTCTTCGATCAGAACTTGAATAACATGCCGTCCGACGAACAACTCATCCCACGCGTGAAGCAGCGGAAACATCGTGACTTGGCGCAAGCGATTACGCTGCGGCCGGCGGAGGTGTATTTGCTCTACGGAATACCGACGAGCACGACTTGCTTATACTGCAACGACCCTGATCCGAACCGCCGAATGCCATCGCTGAAAATCCCCGGCCGCCGCGGGCGCAAGGGACTAAGATTGATCAATCATGAGGAGCTGAAGGCGTGGTTAGGCAAGTGGCGGAGCCCGAAATCGGAGGGTTGATCAAAGGAGTAGACCTATCACCGCCCGTGAGCTTCCCCGGCTGGAGGCTGCCATCGAGGGTTAACGTAACGTGGGTATGCAGCTCACTCCTTCGACCACCAATTTCCAATCCAACCAATAACCCAGCTAAGCACCATGAAGAAACCGAACAGTAAAGAGGCTCCCCGCGCGATGACTGGCTCACCAGATTCAGCGGCAGGAGTGCCTTGGACGACCATCGACCTGACTGGCCGGGTTGCACCGGCCATTGATGCTGAATTCAAACCGAAGCCGGCAACGGAAGTCTTTGACGTTGTCGGCTTGGCCCGCGGGCGCTGCTTCGGCAGTAAATCGGGATATCGCCAGATGAACCGGCGGCATTTCTTTGTGCCGAACGCTAACGTCTTTTGTCGCTCGCACGGCAAAGTTTGGTGGGGCGATCTGGATCTCTGGAGTGACGCTCGCCGGTTGGAGCAAGCGGCGCAGCAACTTCGCTGTCGTCTGTTCGTGCTCCGGGAACACGATGGCCGTTTCGACAGGGCGGAGATGCCGTTCGGAGAGGTGCGGGAGCAGGCGGTCTGGCACACCGGCGGACCGGTCTTGGCTGATCGCGATCTTATTCGACGCTCCGGGCTGACGGTTGGGCAATTGAGCATTCTTGTCGGGGTATCAGCACACCGGCTCACCCATCGGCAGATTCCTTATGTTGCGCTCCAGATCAATCGGAAGTTGGCTATTCTCGATCGGATATTCCACCCCATCGCCAAACACCAGGGTCTCAAGAAGTGGGGCACCTGGTGTTTAGCGCCACACCCGGCACTCAACGGACGATCCCCGCTCGATGCACTTCGAGCTGGTGAATCAATTGATCCGACGAAACTGGCCGCGAAGACGCTGACGGACGAAGAATCATACAAAACTATGCTGGACTGCCTCGCGCTCAGTGGCTGCGCGAGAATTTCGCTCCAATGGCCGATCATTCAACGATTATGATCCCGGCCGCAGAAAGCTGAGGCTATCTGAAATCATGGCTCGCCTGCGACGGCAGTCCGACGTTCGGCATGGCGGCGATCTCCTCGGCCATGATGTGAATCACGCCCTGCTCGTTCTGCACCCGGCCGGTGATGACAAGTGCTGGTTCCAGATTGATAATGAGCCGGCAGTCCTCGAATAGATTGGGCCTCACGATCGCGTTCGCGTGCCCGGTTTCATCTTCGATGGAGATAAAACAGAAACCTTTCGCAGTGCCTGGCCGTTGGCGAGTGATGACCGCGCCTCCGATCTTCACCCGTTCTCCGTTCCTAGCCTGCTTCAATGATTCCGCCGACCAGAGGTCCGGCATCCGTTCACGCACGAGTCGCATGGGATGCGGCCCAGTGGTGAGGCCCACGGTTTCATAGTCGGCCTGCAAGCGTTCCAGATAGGTCATCATCTCCAACGGCGACAACTCCGGCTCGGGCTCCTCCACCACTTCCAATCGGAACAACTCGTCGCCGGAATGCACGGCTTCGACCTGCCACAATGCCGCTCGCCGATGCGTGGAGAGTGCATTCAGGGCACCGGCCTTCGCCAACGCTCTTCGTTCCGTCGCGCTAAATTCGGTTCGCCGCAAGAAGTCGGCGGTCGAGACAAATGGCAGCTTCTGCCGAGCCTCAAGCATCGCGGCCACGTTTGTGGCTCGCACCCCGCGCACTGAGGCAAATCCCAGCCGAACCGTATCGTCGCTTACGACCCGACAATCCCGTTCGGACGCCAGCACACACACCGGCAGGGTCTTGATCCCATGGCGCCTGGCATCCTGCACGAGACTCGCTGGAGAGTAGAATCCCATCGGTTGGTTGTTCAACAACCCCGCATAGAAGGCCGCCGGCCGGTGGACCTTCAGCCACGCCGAGGCATAGGCGATCAAGGCAAAAGATATGGCGTGGCTCTCCGGAAATCCATAGAGGGCGAACGACGCCAGCGACTGGAGGATGGATTCGGTGGCGGGTTGGGTGACCCCGTTACGCAGCAGGGCCACGCCGAGTTTCTCCTTCATCCGGTTCAATCTTTCCTGAGAGCGCGTGAACCCAATGGCCCGGCGCAGTTCGTCGGCCTCCGCGGCCGAAAACCCGCCCAGTTCCATGGCTAGTCGAAGCACCTGCTCCTGAAAGAGCACCACACCCAGTGTCCGCTCCAGAATCGGCCTCGCCCGTTCGTCGGGATAGGTAACGGGTTCCTTGCCAGCACGCCGGGCCAGGTAGGGATTCACGGCGTTGCCTTGGATCGGCCCCGGGCGAATGATCGCAACCTCGATGGCCAGATCGTAGAAAGTCTTCGGTTGCATCCTCGGCAAGGTCGCCATCTGGGCCCGGGATTCGATCTGGAAGAGCCCCACCGTATCGGCCTCCTGGATTACCTTAAACGTCTCCGGATCGTCCTTGGGTATCCGAGCCAGGTCCACCGGCTGCCCCCGCACGGAACATATCTCCAGGGTATCTTGGAGGACGGCCATCATGCCGAGACCGAGGAGGTCGACCTTCACGATCCCCATGTCCTCACAGTCGCTCTTGTCCCACTGGAGGACACTCCGGCCCGGCATCCGGGCGTTTTCCAAGGGCACGTAGTCGTTGAGCTGTCCCGCGCACAGCACCATGCCGCCGGAGTGCTGGCCGAGGTGACGGGGTAGCCCGTAGATCTGCTGGCAGGTATCGATCAATGCCGGGAGTCGGGGATGGTCCACCGTGATGCCGGCCATCTTCAGCTGTTCGGTCAGGCGGATGGTCTGCGGGTAATCACCGCCATGGAAGAGAGACGAGAACCGGTCGAGCACATCGTCGGGCAGACCCAAGACCTTGCCCACCTCGCGCATCGTGCTCCGGCCCTTGAAAGTAATCACGTTCGCCGTCATCGCCGCGCCTCGGCGGCCGTAACGCCGATAAACCTCCTGGATCACCTCCTCGCGCCTCTCCCCACTGGGCAAATCAAGGTCGATATCCGGCCAGTCGGTCCGGCCCTCGCTCAGGAATCGCTCGAAGAGCAGCTTGCTGCCGATCGGATCTACGGCTGTGATGCCGAGTGAATAGCACACGGCACTGTTGGCGGCACTGCCCCTCCCTTGCACCAGAATCCCGCGCTCGCGGGCAAACGCGCACAGGTCCCACACGATCAGGAAGTATCCGCTGAAACCCAGCTTCCCGATGAGCGCCAGTTCCCGGTCCAGTTGCTTTCGCACCTCGCCTCCCACGGAACCATACCGCTGCTGCGCGCCAAAGTAGGTCATCTTGCGCAGAAACGACTCCTGCGACTCATCAGCTGGCACCCCGTAGTCAGGAAACCGGTAGCCAAGGTTCGAGAGCGTGAACTCCAGCCGCTCCGCCAGTTTCACCGTGTTTGCCACCGCCTCCGGCAAATCCGCAAACAACGCGGCCATTTCCCTCGCCGACTTCAGGTGCTTTTCCCGATTACGGGCCAGCCTCCGCCCCGCTGCATCAAGGGTTACATACTCCCGCAGGCAGGTGAACACGTCGGCGACATTACGCGCCTCGCGAGTCGCATAGGACACCCCGTTCGTGGCGAGCAGGGGCAGTCCGGTCGCCCGGGCCCAATCGACCAAGAACTCGTTTTCGTCTTCCTCGCCGGGAATGAGGTGACGCTGCAATTCCACGAATAGTCGGTCCGGCCCGAAAACCTTTCTCAGCCTATCGCCCGCCGTGCTCGCCGCTTCGGCTCCGCGCTCGCGCCAGGCTCTCCGCACCGGCCCCTCCTCGTCGCCGGTGAGTGCGATCAAACCCTCGTTGTTTTCAGCCAGTTCACTCCACTCAACCCGTCCCTCGCCTTTTGGCGCCCGGAGATTTGCCGTGGTGAGCAATCCGCCCAGGCGGCGATAGCCCGCCTGAGAGGCAACCAGGACCGGCACCACGGCACCGTCGCCCATCGTCAGTTCGCATCCCACCAAAGCCCTGAATCCGGCCTCCTTGGCCGCCATGTGCAACCGCACGGCACCATAAACCCCATCGCGGTCGCCGAGTGCCAGTGCCGGCAGCTGCAATCGACCCGCCTCCACGGCCAACGCCTCTGGCGATGAGCCCCCGCGCAAGAACGAGAACGCACTGCGAGCATGGAGTTCGACGTAGCGCATCAGTCAAAAACCCCCTCGATGAACCAACCGGCATGGGTGTGGGCCAACTGGTAGGCGGCGCCGTCCTCCAACTCGACCTGCCAGGTCTCGATCGCCCATGAATCACGTCGCCACCAGTCTCCGTCCGCCCGCCATGGTCCACTGCGTTGGCAAACCGTCCCGGCCAATTCGCCAGCAAGGGTCGCGGGCATCTCTGCCTCCAGTCTGACCTGCACCGGCCAAGAGGGGCGAAAGCGTCTGAGCACGAGCCCACGGGAAGCATGCACCGGCGGCTCCGCAGGCGCGGGCACTGTTTCGGCGGGTCTGACCAAGGCGAATGCGTCAGGCCGGTGTGTATCCTCCATGACCGGCGTGCCTACTCGATCGTTGCCGACCAGAGCACCCAGCCGGGCGAGGTTTTCCCAGAACGCGGCGGGATCACGCAGTCCGGTATCAAACAGACCGTCCTGCTTCTGCTGCGGGCGGGACGGTGTCGCGACGAGTCGGGCTCCCACCAAGTGGGAGTCCAGCCGCAGGGTTTCCAGATGCGAAAGCAGCACCCGCATCCACGACGCCACATCGGCCCCTGGCTCCGGCAGACGGAATTCCCTCCGGTAGTCGCTTTCATCTTCAAGCAGGAGCGTCAGGGCCAGTGCCTCCGCCACGAGTCCGGCACCCCGCAATTCCAACGCCACGCGCTCGGCGAATCGCTGGAGCTTGAAGGTCAACGGCTCCAAGGTGTCGATGGGAGGATCATACGCCCATTCAGCGACGAACGACTTGGACGGTTCAACCAGGCGGAGCACGCGGGTCGTTTCTCCCGCGGCCCGTTCCCAGAGGGCCACGCCTTCCGTGCCGAGCCTCAGGCCTACATCGGCTTTTGTCAGGGCCGTCAGGTCACCGAGTGTTTTCAATCCCCACCCGGCCAGAACCTCCTGTTGTGCGATCGTAGGCTCGGCCATGGCCAAGGGCAGTCCCCGCAGGAACTCCCGGTAATCACGCAGGATCAAAACCGGGTCGGCGCTTTGGGCTGCATAGCTGGCAAGGAGAGGTGTCGGCCCCGCACCCGCCCGAGCAGGCAATCCCGCACGAGTGAGTTCAGCCACCCGCAAACGCATCCACGCTTCGGTTTTAACCGGGTCAGTCCCCTGCAAATCCACCGTGCAACAACCCGCCGCGGTTGCCTCGACCCTTGGCGACAAGGTGAAAGCCGCTGCCAACAGCATGCGCTGCGCCTCAACTTCCGCAGCCGGGTCGCGAACCCGCAGGATGATTCCCGGACATCTGGCCATCGCCATGGTGGCCGGGAAACCTGGACTAACCCCGGCTGCTTCTGGTGAAACCTCAGACAGGAGAGCCTTCTTCCCTTCGCCGGCCACGAGTGCCACCGGCTTACCCGCCAGCGATGGCTCACTCCTTCGCAAGGCGTGCAGCGCAAAATCCGGCACCCTGATCACGGCGTAGTTCATCCCGTCATTTCCTCCGCCAGCGCCGCGTGACCACGCACCCGTTGGACACCCAGCTGATCCAGCAGTTTGCCCTGGGGCACCCGTCGCACTCCGACTCCATGAGTGGTGCTCAATATCAACCTCCAGGGCACCGCAGGCACCAGCCCCACCGTGGTCTGCACCAGCACTGCCGCCGGCCGGCTTTCCGCCGCCCTCTGCAACCGGTGCCACTGCGTCTTCGGAATGCCGAGCAATGACCTCTGCGCGATGCCGCGAAGATCGAGCACCACGACGGCGTAATTTCCGTCCCGCACCAGCAGATCGGCCGCTGCCAATGCCTCAGTCAGTTTCGTCGGGCGCACCCACACCAGGTGGCGCAATGCGTCAGTGGGCACCGCTTCTGGCGAAAACCCGTCGGCAACATCGACCAATGCGACCCGCTGTCTCTCTGTCCGCGTAGTCTCCAGCAGGCGGGTCAGCACCAACTGTCCACCGGTGCCAGGTTCCTGGGATACCAATTCGGTCAACCGTCCCGCCGCCAGTCCGCCGCCCAGTGCATCATCAATCGCCGGAACTCCCGTGCGCACGCCACCGGCCGGCTTCCGCACCGACGCGGGGAAGCGAGAGTCCACGAGGGACCGCAAGGCGGTGATGGTGGGGTTGGACACGGGCATTCATTTAGTTCAGGCGAGCTTCCGCCTGATTACCCCGATCACCACGCCCTGGCATTCCAATTGAGTGGGCACGATGTCACGGAAACGCGGATTGGCGGCCCTTAGGAGTGTTCGTCCACGTTCTTTGATCAGCCGCTTGAGCGTGACGGTGGTTTCATCAACCAAAGCGGCGACGATGTCACCAAACTTCGGGTCGCGCCTTTCTAATAAGACTATGTCGCCATCGAGAATATGCGCATCGGTCATCGAGTCACCCCGCACATTAAGAGCCCAGAGGTGATGTGCCCTAGGGCGGCGGATTCCAAACAGCGCCGGCGCAAGGGTGATGGTTTCGACCGGCGCTTGATCTTGCATGGCCGGCAGCCCTGCCGGAATTTCGCCATAGACAGGCACCGAAAATAACAGGTCACCAGACTCAGCTGCTTTTATGCCTAGAACCCGGCCCGCCAGCTTCTGGATTTCTCCCGCTCCAGCCAGCGCCTGAAGGTGGCGAACCGCACTGGTCTGGCTGCGAAACCTGAAATGCCGTTGGATTTCCCGAGTGGAGGGCGGGATTCCTTCCCGGGATTGGAACGCCCGGATGAATTCGAGGATGGCAGCTTGACGTTCGGTTAACATAGGGTTCAATTGAACACGGTTCAAATGAACACCTTATTTAGAAAAATCAAGTGTCGTCTATAGCTGCAATTTCTACAGGTTATGGTGGGCCGCCCACTTACCACCAACAAGCGCTCCGCGCTACCCCCATGTCAAAGCGACTTCCGACTGTCTGGACGGCAACACCCCACACGAAGGCGAAAATAGCCATCCTCAAGGGCTATCTACACGCTTGGTTCAGGATCCTCGGTAAAAGCCGTAAGAATCAAGATATCCTTTACGTCGATGGCTTTGCCGGTCCGGGCCTCTACACTAATCACGAGGAGGGTTCCCCTTTGGCGGCGGTCGCGGCAGCGGCCGGAGCTATCACGCATTTAGACGGGGCCTTCATCGCCCGCGGGCTGCACTGCGCCTTTATCGAGAAAGACGCAAAGCGTTACGAGAAGCTGAAGGAAAGCCTCGCGCCGCACCTAGGGAAACCGCGGTTGGGCATTACCCACTACGAATGTGAGTTCGTTGACGGGGTCGACCTGATCAAGAAGGCACTCCCTGGCCCATTTTGCGGGGACGGGCCGATGTTCGTTTTTGCGGACCCGTTCGGAGGCACGGGCATCCCGTTCAGCACCTTTGCGATCTGCATGGCCGGAGCGGCGAGCGAGTTGCTGATCAATCTGGACGCTGACGGCATCGCGCGAATTTTCCAGGCCGACAATCCCCGACGTGAGGAACAGCTAACTGCGCTGTTCGGCGACGAGTCGTGGCGCCAAGCGCTGACTGCCAGCGACCCGCTTCCGCAGCTGTCATTGAAGATCCTTAATCTCTACAAGCAGCGGCTGCGCACATTGCCAGGGGTGAAATACATCTGGTCGTTTGCGATGCGCGGCACCACGGACAATATCAACTACCACTTGGTTTTCGCGAGCAAGCACCCGCTTGGTCTCGAAAAGATGAAGGAGGCTATGAAGGCTATCGACCAGACAGGTTCCTACTCATTTTCCGACGCCCACGTGAACCAACACGCGCTCTTTCAAGACGATAATGAAGAGTATTTTGCCAACCAATTGTGGACTGTATTCGAGGGGAGAACCGCTTCGTATGATGAGGTGCTCACATACGCCCTCAATGAAACGCCGTTTCTGAACGCCAAGGGCATGCTGCGGAGCCTTGAAGACCGCGAGAGGGTCGTCCCGCTCCTTGTTCCGGGGGCCCACCGGAAGAAAGGCGATTTCGCCATCGAGAAAATTCACTCCTTGCGGTTTGGTGCCTTCGGCCAATGCCAGCTTCCAATTTAACCCATGCGCAACAAATCCCACATCGAATGGACTGAGTCGACCTGGAATCCCGTGACCGGCTGTTCCAAGGTGAGTGCTGGATGCAAGCACTGCTATGCGGCACGTATGGCTGCCCGCCTTAAGGCGATGGGCAATGAGCGATACGCAAATGGCTTTGCCGTGACATTGCATCCGGATCTGGTCGACGCGCCGCGAACGTGGAAGGCTCCGCGGGTGGTCTTTGTAAATTCAATGAGCGACCTGTTTCACCAGAAGGTGCCGTTTGAGTTCATCCAGAGCGTGTTCAAGACGATGGCGGAGTGCCCTCAGCATACTTTCCAAGTCTTAACCAAAAGGAGCGAACGGCTCTTTGATCTTGCTCCGCGATTGAACTGGAGTCCCAACGTGTGGATGGGCGTTAGCGTGGAAGACCAGCGCGTAATCGAACGAGTCAACCAACTGCGGCAGGTGCCGGCGGCGGTCCGTTTTCTTTCCTGTGAGCCATTGATTGGGCCGCTTGAGGATATTCCACTCGACGGCATCGACTGGGTTATCGTGGGCGGCGAAAGCGGTCCCGGGGCTAGGCCAATGAAGATTGAATGGGTGCGATCCATTTTCCGGCAATGCCGGAAGGCGAACTCAGCGTTCTTTTTTAAGCAATGGGGTGGAGTGCAGAAGCATCGCACGGGGCGGGAACTTCGGGGCAAGACCTATGATGAGATGCCGGTCCCACAGAGCCCCGACGCGCGCAAGCTCGAACTCCTCTCTGCCTGATGCTTGGTTGATGGGCGCATTAGGAAAGCATGAGGTCGGTTGGCTCGGAGTCTGGCGGCTCAAGGCATTGCGGCCCCTCATTTCTGGAGTTGCTCACGTATCGGCTCACCGGCCGCTCTTGCATCCGCTCGGGCGCCAAGGGTCGGGTCAACTCCTGATATTCCTGAGCCGGCAGCGGCTCACTCCCGATCCATCGTCTCATCGTCTCTTGGGTGAGGATCACCGGCATCCGGTCATGAATCGGCGCCACCAGTTCGTTGGGCACAGTCGTCAGTATCGAAAAGGCCGGTGGCAGGTCATCACTCACCGCCGGCTCCCAGATCCCAGCGAAGGCGAACGGCTCCTCATCCCGCAGTGTGAAAAGATGCGGGAGCTTCAGCTTCCCCAAGGTCTGCCACTCATAAAATCCATTCGCCGGCACCAGACATCGCCGCGTGGCGGTGGCCTTCCGAAAGGCGGGCGAAGTCACGGCCTTCTCGGCAGTCGCATTCGGCAACATCCGCTGCTGCGCCTTGTCCCGTTCATAGAACGGCACGATGCCCCACATCATGCCTTTCACTTCCGCGCCGTCGGCACCCACGGCAACGGTGGGGACCACATGCGTCAGGGTGATATTGTATCTCGGCTTCACCCATTCCGGCGGTGCCAGTTTTTTCGACAGCGCCTTGGCTATCGCAGCCAACGCGGCGTCAGATTTGTGGAGGGTGTAACGGACGCACATTATTTTCTCGGAAGAGTGCGCCGCAGAAATTCCGCAAACTTGGCTCGTTCCCCTTCCGGCATCCTTCCGTCAAGTGCGCGGGGCATCGCGGCCAGGACCAGCTCCCTCGTGGGCTCATCGGTCACGTTCGCCTGTTGTTTGAGCACCTCAACCACCAGGTTCCGACGCATTTCTTCATCATGCCCCTCGGGCGGATCGGCATCGTCGAGGAGACCCATTTCAAGGTAATTCATCTTCTTGTAGAAAATCGCCGTGAGATTGTCCGACCAATCAAGCATGCGAGACATCTACTCGGTAAGGTGAATTTGTCCACCGCTCAGCATTCGAGATTAACTTCGGTGCCAGCGACAATCGGCACCAACTAGATATCCGCGCCCGGGAAATAGCATTCGTCAAACACCGTCCAAGTCCTTCGTCAAAGGTCGTAAGACTATTACGTCATTTGACGTTTCGTAGAACGACGAAATGCATGTGTGCACGCGCTTGTTCAGGGTGGGGCGCCAACTGCATAGCCAGCTAACTTATTATGCCCCGCGTGCCTTGGCCTATTGGAAAAGACACTGGTCACAACGTCATACCCCCTAAGTTGCGCGCGCGGGTGACCCGCGACTACGCGTGCCAAGAGCACCTCGGTATTCCGCAGGCATTTTCTGCGAAGCTTGTCAGTCACAGGCACGATTCTCGCGCCGGGATGCTTGCGGGTGTGGCAGTTCGCCCATCCGCAACTATTCTAGTGACTCGATTGCAAGCTGTCGGACCTCCGCCAACATTTTTGGGTCTCCTTCGCAGAACACCTGGATTGGAGAATGGTAACCCAGTCGAGCGCTTCTGTTGAACAAAAAACAGGAGACCGAAGCGTGATCGCCGGCGGGACCAGCGGAGAGGATTTTCAGGATTTCAGCGAAGCGCTCCACCGTTGATTTCTGGGGAACGAGTATCTTGGCGGTCTTTGCCTGTTGGGGTTTTCGCTGTTTCATAAAGCACCCATTTTCGAGTCGTGTATTGCCACGTCAAGCTGGGCTAGGGCCTGGTCAACGAGCAGTTGAGAAGAACGCTAGCCTGTTGCCGCAGCGAAACGGTCGCTTGGGCAATTCAACCGCCGCCACGGCATGAAAAAGTGGGGTTAAGGCGCATCAAAGTGGCAGCTTTGCAGATTTTCCGTAGTTAAGAGCAGAAATTGGATGATTTTCTGTGTTTAAGAGGAGCGTCTTGGTCACCTCCGGCCTCGCCGTCAGCCAAAGGGCGCATATATTTAGCGGGGTAGCCGCAGCGCCGTTAGCCAGTCGTGTTAGGATTCTCAAAAGCGCAGCTCGGCTTGGAGTCGCTCGATTAGTTTTTTGGCACTAGGTCGAACGCGCGGCAGGCGCGCATTCCATGCCAGGACAATGCTGCGATTCAGATTCCCCAAGGAACCGCCGGGAATCTCATGAAAGGTCCCGGGGGCAAGATCCTTTAGCGCCAACGCTGGCAGCACAGAGGCAAAGCCACCAGACCGCACGCCCACCAGTGATTGCGGAAACGACTGACAGATCAAGGCGGGGCGGAGCTCGGTCTTAAGTTCCTTCGCAACATCCCGCAGCCTCTGTGTGAATTGGCCGTCGCTCGTATGCGCGGCGAACGGGAGTCTTCCGAGAACGTCTCGCAGCGTGGGGCTGGTTCGGTTTGGCACCAAACTCTTGGGCACTACGGCCACGAAGCTCAATGAACCGAGGGGAGCAAATTTAAGAGGAGCTTCCATGGCATCCTTGCGCATCACACCGAAGTCCACGCGGCCGTCCTTTAGCTGCTGGACGATCTCGTTCGTCCGGAGATTGCTGGTCGCGAAGCGCACCGACGCGTCCTTCTTCAGGATCTCACCGAGCCGAGGGATCACCAGCCAGTGAATCAGGCTGTCTCCGGCCGCGATGGTGTAGTCGACGCTCTCGGCCCGGCATTCGGAACGAAAGTCCTGGAGCGAGCGCAGCTGAGTTCGGACCAACTCGGCCAGCTGCACGCCTTGGGGCGTGAGCTTTAGTTGCCGACCCTGGCGTCGGGCCACCTCGGTGCCGAAGAACTCGGACAGCTCGCGCAGCTGCCGGCTGTATTGGCTCTGGCGGATCGGGTCGCCCGGAGCTGCCTTCGCTATGCCACCGGCATCGTGAACCTCGACCAACACACGCAAGCGATCAAGCGACAGACCGCGTTCGGAGAATAGGTTATCATACATGACTAACGAGTCAGATATTATGCACGAAACGCTGTGGCAAGCCTGCGGCGATCTGGTATGATCCGCCGATCAACAACTGATCGATTGGAACAAAACCCAGGAAAAGATAACTCACCCTCTTGATTTCTCCCTCCGATCTTCCGTTGTAACCTATAGAACACCTTAACGTCATCCACCTTCCCATGAAAGCCACACAATCCATATCAGCACCGGCCCTCCGTAGAACGGAGCGGCATTGGTCGTATGCGACCATGTGTGCGCGAGCGACCCTACGGTTGCTTAGTGATTCGGGTAATTTTCAACCCGAACCGACAAATCTCAGAGGAAGTGGCATCACCTGACGCCGAGGACTATTCGTAGCCTCACGCAGCCCACTTCCGCCCGGAAGTGGGTTTTTTCATGCCTGAAAGGGCCGCTTCCGGGAACCGAGACACTTTCGTTTTCCATATTCCATAAGCGGCTTCAACGCTGAGCCCAGTCAATCAGCCAACGTCCGCATCAAATCCTGCGGGCGCCCAATCCGGGCTGACATGGTCGGCACGAGAGGGGCGACGGTGTGTGTTCTTTTTTGCGAAATGCAGGATCGCCCTCGGGCGGCCTGCATCAAAACGCGCGGTGCGCCCTCGATGGGTGGTAAACGGAGATTCCGACCGCGCGTTTCATTTTCCGCCTCGTCGTCTAAGATGACAGGATGCCGGTCTTTCAAGCCGGTGATACGGGTGCGAATCCCGTCGAGGCGGCTATTTTCCTATAGGAAGCGCCGGTTGTTGATCCGAAACCGGAGCCCGCTTCTGCCCCATCGGATTTTTACTGGAGCTTGCCGGCAGCCAGAGCCGGCAGGGGCTAATTTGCGCGCGTGGCGTAGGAGCAACGCGGCGGTCTGCCAGTCCGCAGTCCCGGGTGCGATTCCCGGCGCGCGCACCATGGAGCTGTGGTGTCAACAGTCAGCACAGCGGACTTTTAATCCGCAGAGTGCGGGTGCAACTCCCGCCGGCTCCACTATATTTACCCGTGGTCATTGAGGGCGGACGCCCGGAGAAGTCTTCCGGCGCCGAGCGACCTGAGTCGCGGGTTTTCACGACGTGCCCGAGCAGCGAAGGGGCCGGTCTGCAAAGCCGGTGTCACCGCGGGTGCAATTCCCGCCGTCGTGTCCATTTTTGCCTGGGGCTGTGATGATAATAGCAGCATGCCGCGCCCGCAACGCGGATGAGACGGAGCGTAACCGTCCAGCTCCACCAATTTTGTCCGGGAGGTGTTGATAGATGCACGACTGCCTTCCAAGCAGACGGAGCCGGCGCGATACCGGCACCGGGCACCACAGGCCTTAGATGTCCAAGAGGACGGGTTGGTTTCCAAATCCGACCGGGAGGGTGCGAGTCCCTCAGGGCCTGCCAATTTTACGGAGGTTAAGCCGATCTAGTGATGGCGCGTGGCTGAAGACCACGAGAGCGCGGCGCAAAACCGCGAGCCTCCACCATTTCATAGCAGGAAGCGGACAGTTCCGCCCCCGGTCTCATAAGCCGGTCCTTTCCGTGCAACTCGGAATCCTGCTCCCATTTCATATCGGAGCGTAGCGTAGCAGCTAACGCGCTCGGCTTGGGACCGAGAGATCGCAGGTGCAACTCCTGTCGCTCCGACCAATTTTCCAGGTGCGTGGCCCAGTTAGCAAGGGCACCGGTTTGTGAAGCCGGGGAAATGGGTGCAAATCCCATCCACCTGACCACTTTTGCTCGTGGAGATGAAGTAGTCGAATCAGCCCTCTGTCGAAGGGAAGTCAGTCGGTGCGAGTCCGATCACGAGCGCCATTTCGGGCGGGTCGTCCAACAGTCAGGACCCCTCTCCTACACAGAGGAGATCACGGTGCGAATCCGTGCCTGCCCACCATTGTCAGGTAGCTCAATAGTCGAGCGGCCGATTGTTAATCGGCGAGATGCAGGTGCGAGTCCTGCCCTGACAGCCAATTTCGTCGGCGAGTGAGCCAGTGACCACGCCTGCCCGACATGCAGGAAGGCCGGGTGCGACTCCCGGGTCGACGACCATATTCCTTAGCCGGATCGGAGGGGAAAGAACCGGCAAGGAGATCAGCTGGTCCGGTGGTGACGCCGGAGAAGGATCGCCTCCGTCCCACCAGCACCATCCGGACGTAGTGTAGCAGCTAACACGCTCGCCTCGGGCGCGAGTGATCGGGGGGTGCGAGTCCCTCCGTCCAGACCACTTTTGCGGTGTCGTCTAACAGCAGGACAACGGGCTTTGAACCCGTGAATGGAGGTGCGAGTCCTCCTGCCGCAGCCAAACGGGGCTTTGGACTGCGTCGCGTGGTCGTCTCCTTGGCAACGAGCAGTCCATGGTCCGCTGCAACTCCAACCGACGTGTGTGGGGTCTGCTCATGAAACGATACTCTCCATGGTTTTACCAACACAGGATAATGACAGAGAGTAACTTGCAATTCATTGAGGGGCGCTAGTGAAACGATACTTTGGGCTGGCCGCGGCTCAGCGGCCAACGTGCCGCACTGCGTATCGGACGCCGGTTCCAGAATACGTGTAGTCGTCAGGGAGAAATTCAGGCGGGTGCGACTCCCGCAGGCTCCACCACTTTCATGGGTCGCAAGCTTTAACAGTGAAGCCGCCGGCTCTTAACCGGCAGAACCCGGAGCATTACCGGGGCGGCCCACCATTTGGCTCGGTGGCGCAGCAGTCAGCGCAGCTCCCTCATAAGGAGAAGGTCGCGGGTGCAAATCCCGCCTGAGCCCCCATTTATCGAGGCGTGGCAGAGCAGCAAATGCAGCGCGCTGTAAACGCGCCGCCCTGACGGGCTGCGGAGGTGCAAGTCCTTCCGCCTCGACCAATTTTATTCCGGCAAAGCGTAGGCAGCGACGTATCCCATTGGTATTGGGAAGAGCGGAGCGCAACTCTCCGTGCCGGATCCAGTTTATGCGGACGTGGCGGAACTAGCAGACGCGCCGGCCCGAGGAGCCGTCGGGTGAAAGCCCATGAGGGTGCAACTCCCTCCGCCCGCACCACTTTTCGCGGCGTGGTTGGAACAGCAGACACGGCGGGCTTAAACCCCGCTGGACCTTCGGGTCCGTGCCGGTGCAACCCCGGCCGCCGCGACCGATCATGCGGCCGTGCGTGGAACAGTAGACCGGGCGGTTTCAAAAACCGCTGTGCCTCCAAGGTGCGTGGGCGTGCAAGTCGCCCCGGCCGCACCAATTTAGCGACGGGTGGTGGAATGCATACACGCGAGTCTCAGAAACTCGTGGGCGAAAGCCCGTGCAGGTGCGAGTCCTGTCCCGTCGACCAATTTAGCGCTTCGTCCTCTAGCGAGCAGGAGATCCGTCTCTCAAGCGGGCAACACGGGTGCAAATCCCGTCGGAGCGACCAGTTTTTGCCGCGTAGTTCAAAGTGAACCGTCCGCCTTATACACGGAATCGCGCTAGATCAGCGCCAGGCCCGGGAGCGTTACCCGGCGCGGCAACCATGCCTGTCAGACGTAGCGAGCGACGTGCCGGCCTTGTAAACCGGACAGGCCGGTGCGACTCCGGCGACGGGCTCCAATTCAATTTCCGGGCAGTGAGATCAGGGTTACTTCGCCTGAAAAGCGCGTGGTTGTCGGTTCGAGTCCGATTCTCTCCAGCAATGGGGAGGTAGCTCAATGGTAGAGCGCGTTCCTATACCTTGGTCGGTTTTCTCTCGGTCTAGCATTTCTGGGCAGTGAAGGTGAAGATACTTCGCCACCATACATCCCCGTGCCCACCGGCAAGCTGGGCTGCAAAATACGAGCGCCCGTCGTCCATGAAAATGGAAGACGGGAAGGGCTCCAGGGGAGCTTCGCCTGTTTTCTCCCAGAAAACTATTTCGGAGGCAGTGAGAATACGGCTACTTCGGTAAGAGCAGCGCCGTTTCGGCGGCGCAGGTCGCTGGTTCGATTCCAGCCCGCCTTCTTCGGGAGGCAGTAGCTCAGTCACAAATCCGTGCTCGGCTTTCTCCTCCGATTCCCTTCGAGGGCAGTGAGAGCGCAGTTACTTCGGAAAAGCACCTAAACCGTGCCCTGGTTCAAATCCAGAATCTGCGTTCGTTTTCCTCCCTCGTCTCAATTTACGGGCAGTGAGTTTGCGGTTACTTCTGGACTGAAATGTCGGTGGTTCGATCCCATCTGCGCCTCGGCGCATAGCTCAGTGGTAGAGCATTCAGCGGCCGCAAGGCCGTCTCCGCGGACGTAATTCTCCCGTATTTCCATCATCGCATCCCGGCGTTTCCGGGCTACCCCGCCGTGCCATTCTTGGTGCGGCACCAATCAAAAAGGAGGCCGTCATGGCCAAATTCAGCATTCTTCCATTTCTTTCGCGCAAGGCCACCGTGCCCAACACGGTGAACTTCGAGGGCGGCCGTGCGTTCATCCAGACCGCCAAGCTCGAACTCGTCTCGATCATGCTCACCACCTTCTTGGAGGATGAGTTCTATCGCACCGAGAAACAGACCACGACGCGTATCCGCGAGCTCATCGCCAAGGTTGCCGACCCGCGCTTTGTCGCGCAGGCGGCGCTCTATGCACGCAATACCCACGGCATGCGCTCGGTGAGCCATCTGGTCGCCGGTGAACTCGCCAAGTCCGTCAAGGGTTCGCTCTGGACCAAGCGTTTCTTCGCCCAAGTCGTCCGTCGCCCTGACGACGTAGTCGAGATCCTCGGTTACTACCTGGCGATCTACGGTCGTCCGGTGCCCAACGCCCTCAAAAAGGGTCTGGGTGTCGCGCTCGGTCGCTTCGATGAGTATCAGCTCGCGAAGTATCGCCGCGACCATTCCACCTTTAAGCTAGTGGACGCAGTCAACCTGGTCCGTCCACGGGCCACGCCTGCGCTTTCCAAGCTGATCCGTGGTGAACTCGCTCCTGCCCAAACGTGGGAAACGAAGCTCACGCAAGCGGGGGCCTCGGAGACGGCCGAACAGGTGGCCGCAGCCAAGTCCCAGGCTTGGGCTGAGCTGGTCCGTGAGGGCAAGCTCGGTTACCTCGCCCTTCTGCGCAACGTGCGTAACGTTCTTACGCATGCGCCGGAGGTTGTGTCGGAGCTGTGTGTGCAACTTGCCGACGAGGAAGCCGTGCGTCGTTCGCTCGTGTTCCCGTTCCAGTTCCTCTCGGCGGTCGAGGTGCTCAAGCAGGGCAACCTGCCTGGTGCAGACCGGGTGATGGATGCGCTTAACCAAGCCATCGATCATTCGCTCGCCAACGTGCCAAAGTTTGAAGGCAGCACGCTGATTGCGCTCGACTCGTCGGGTTCGATGGCGGGCCGTCCGCAGACGATCGGTTCGCTGTTCGCGGCCGTGCTGGTCAAAGCCAGCGGCGCTGACCTCATGGTCTTCAGTGACGAGGCGCGCTACCTGACGCTTAACCGGCGCGATTCAACCCTGACGGCGGCCAAG
>Ga0208272_100324_pt1 | contig 20426 bp, 22 predicted proteins | sample LakWasM129_HOW14_2_FD_183939 | JGI IMG/M metagenome (GOLD analysis project Ga0208272, IMG submission 183939) | Freshwater sediment methanotrophic microbial communities from Lake Washington under simulated oxygen tension - Sediment Metagenome... | ecosystem: Environmental > Aquatic > Freshwater >... | reverse complement strand
AGCTGCTCGCGCAACTTGTCCATCTGCGTCTTGTAGTCTTCCTGGATCTGCTTCACCTGGCGGCGGCGGTCGGACGGGGACAGGCGGTCGCGCTCCGCGTCGAGGCGGCTGGTCGAGACCTTCACGTCCATGATGATGCCGTTGACGCCGGAGGGGACGATGAGGGAGGTGTCCTTCACGTCCGCGGCCTTCTCACCGAAGATGGCGCGGAGGAGCTTTTCCTCGGGCGCGAGCTCGGTCTCGGACTTCGGGGTGATCTTGCCGACGAGGATGTCGCCGGGCTTCACCTCGGCACCGACGCGGATGACGCCGTTGTGGTCGAGATTCTTGAGCGCTTCCTCGCCGATGTTCGGGATGTCGCGCGTGATTTCCTCGGGCCCGAGCTTGGTGTCGCGGGCGGTGACCTCGAATTCCTGGACGTGGATGGAGGTAAAGATGTCTTCCTTCAGCACCTTTTCGGAGATGAGGATGGCGTCTTCGAAGTTGTAACCGTTCCACGGCATGAAGCCGACGAGCACGTTGCGGCCGAGCGCGAGCTCGCCGTGATCGGTCGAGGGACCGTCGGCGATGCACTCGCCCTTCTTGACCTTCTGGCCCTTCTTGACGATGGGCCGCTGGCTGAAGCAGGTGCCGGCGTTCGAGCGCATGAATTTGCGCAGCTCGTAGACGTAGACGTGGTTTTTCGGGTCGTGCTTCGGGTGGCGGGGCATCTCGCCGTCCTTGGTGACGATGATCTGCTTGGCGTCCACGGAGGCGACGACGCCGGCATCGTCGGCGATGACGACGGTCTTGGAGTCGCTGGCCAGGCGGGCCTCAAGACCGGTGCCGACGAACGGCGCCTCGGTCTGCAGGAGTGGCACGCCCTGGCGTTGCATGTTCGAGCCCATGAGCGCGCGGTTGGCGTCGTCGTGCTCGAGGAACGGGATGAGGCCGGCCGCGACGGACACGACCTGCTTGGGCGAAACGTCCATCAGGTCGACCTCGTCGGCGGTGACTTCGAGGAAGTTGCCGGAGTTACGAGCGGTGACCTTGCCAATGTAGTTGCCCTTGTCATCGACCTCGGCGTTGGCCTGGGCGATGGTCTTGCCTTCCTCCTGGTCGGCGGTGAGGTAGACGACCTTGTCGGAAACGCGGCCCTTCTCGACGACGCGGTAAGGCGACTCGATGAAACCGAATTCGTTGACACGGGCGTAGGTGGAGAGCGAGTTGATGAGACCGATGTTCGGACCTTCCGGGGTCTCGATCGGGCAGATGCGGCCGTAATGCGAGGGATGCACGTCGCGCACCTCGAAGCCGGCGCGCTCACGGTTCAGACCGCCCGGCCCGAGGGCGGACAGACGGCGTTTGTGGGTGAGCTCGGCCAGAGGATTGATCTGGTCCATGAACTGCGACAGCTGGCTGCGCGCGAAGAAATCGCGGATGACGGTCGTCAGTGCCTTCGGGTTGATCAGCTTCTGCGGCGTGATCGAGTCGACGCTCTGGTCATAGAGGGTCATGCGCTCGCGCACGAGACGCTCGGTGCGGCTGAGACCGACGCGGCACTGGTTGGCGAGGAGCTCGCCGACGGTGCGCACGCGACGGGAACCGAGGTGATCGATGTCGTCGACGATGCCGTCGCTCTTCTTGAGGCGGACGAGATACTTGGTGGCCGCGACGATGTCGGAGGCGTCGAGAATGCGGTTCTCGAGGTCGATCTTCAGATCGAGCTTCTGGTTGATCTTGTAGCGGCCGACGCGGCCGAGGTCGTAGCGCTTCGGGTCGAAGAACAGGCGCTTGAGCAGGGCCTTGGCATTCGCCGTGGTCGGCGGCTCGCCGGGGCGCAGCTTCTTGTAGATTTCCTTGAGGGCCTCCTCCTCGTTGCGGGTCGGGTCCTTCTTGAGCGCGCGGATGATGGCGCCCTCGTCTGCCGTGGTGTCGATGACGCGCATCGACTTGATGTCGTGCTTCTCGAAGGTGCGGACGATGGCCTTGGTGAGCGGCTCGAAGGCGCGGGCGAGCACGACGCCCTTCTGGGCGTCGATGACGTCCTCAACGAGGACGAGCGTGGAAACGTTCTCGAGGTCGAGGGCCTTGGCGACCTTCAATTCCTGAATCGTGTAGAACAGGTTGAGGATATCCAGATCGTTGCTGAAGCCGATGGAGCGGAGCAGCGTCGTGATGAGGAATTTCCGGCGGCGGCGGCGGCGGTCGAGGTAGACGTAGAGCAGGTCGTTGTTGTCGAACTGCACCTCGAGCCAGGTGCCGCGATCGGGAATGATGCGGAAGGAGTGCAGGAGTTTGCCATTCGGGTGCGTGGCGACCTCGAAGCAGATGCCGGGCGAACGGTGGAGCTGGGAGACGACGACGCGCTCGGCGCCGTTGATGATGAACGAGCCGCGCTCGGTCACCATCGGGATGTCGCCCATGAAGATTTCCTCGTCCTTGATGAAGTCTTCCTCGCGCAGGCGCAGCTTCACGTAGAGCGGCACGGCGTAGGTGGTGCCCTCGCGGAGGCACTCGATCTCGGAGCTCTTGGGCTCGCCGATCGTGTAGGAGACGTATTCGAGCGTCAGGCGCTCGTCGTAGGAATTGATCGGGAAGACCTCCTTGAAGACGGCCTCGAGACCGAAGGGCTTGCGCTGCTTTTCGGGCGTGTCCTTCTGGAGATAGTCCAGGTAGGAGCTGATCTGCAGCTCAATGAGGTTGGGCGGCTGGATGACTTCGCGGAGTTTGCCGAAGTTAATGCGTTCGGAATGAGTGCGGTCGGCCATGGAATTATCCCGTGTAGATGTGAACGAAAAGAAAGGAGCGGAACTCAGTTATTCCGGAGGGAATAACCGGCAAGGGTGCGCCCGGACGCGGCGTCGCGGAGCGCGGAAAGAACAGATGAAAGAAAGCCGAAAGACAGGCCGCGGTTGCACACGGCCTGTCTCGGTGAAGTGAGAAGATATAAGGACGGAATCGCCAAGTGGTTACTTGAGCTCCACCTTGGCCCCGGCGGCTTCGAGCTTCTTCTTGATTTCCTCGGCCTCGGCCTTGTTGACGCCTTCCTTGACGGGCTTGGGCGCACCTTCGACGAGGTCCTTGGCTTCCTTGAGGCCCAGGCCGGTGATGGCGCGGACTTCCTTGATGGCGCCGATCTTGTTCGCACCGGCCTCGACGAGGACGACGGTGAACTCGGTCTTCTCCTCGGCGGCGGCGGCGGGGGCGGCAGCAGCGGGGCCGGCGGCGACCGCAGCGGCGGCGGAAACGCCCCACTTGGCCTCGAGATCCTTGACGAGGGCGGCGAGTTCGAGAATGGGCTGGGCGGACAGCCATTCAATGACTTGGTCTTTGGTGATGTTGCTCATGTTGATTTCTCCAGAAGCGGATAGCGGTCTCGGTTGAAACGCGTTTAAGGGACGTATCCCCTAGCCTCTTCCTTGGATATTGGCTTCGCGGCTTGCGCCGGAAAAATTGGGTTGGTTGGCGATGGGTTAGGCGGCCGGAGCAGCGGGCTGCTCCTTCTTGATCTTGGCGTCGAGGACGCGCACGAAGGCGGCACCCTGCATGGTGAGGAGGCCGAGGAACATCGAGCGCAGGGCCTCGAACGAGGGCAGATCGGCGAGTTTCGCCAGATCGGCGGCGGTCATGAGCTTCTTGTCCATGACGCCGACCTTCACCTCGAGCTTCTGCTTTTCCTCGATGAATTTCTTCAGGGTCTTCGCGACGCCCGCGGGATTCTTGCCGCCGACGACGACGGCCGTCTGGCCGGTGAGCGACTTCTCCAGGTCGGGCAGGCCCATGGCCTTGGCCGCGACGCGGAAGGAGCTGTTCTTGACCACGTGAAACTCGGCCTTCTCGGGCGCGAGGCGCTTGCGCAGCTCGGCGGCGTCGGCAACGGTGAGTTTCGTGAAGTTGGTCAGGATGACGTAGTCGGACTTCTTCAGGTGCCCGCTGACCTCATCGATCAAATATTGTTTTTCTGCTCTCATGGTGCGGGCTCCTTAGAATTTGTTGAACTCGGTGGTCGCGAGCTTCACGCCCGGGCTCATCGAGGACGAGAGGGTGACGCTCTTGATGTAGTGGCCCTTGAAGGCGGCCGGCTTGGCCTTGCCCACGGCCTCGAGGACGGCGGCGACGTTCTCCGTGATCTGGTCCGGGGTGAACGAGCGCTTGCCGACGCCGACGCCGATGTTGGCGGTCTTGTCGACCTTGAACTCGACGCGGCCGGCCTTCACGGCCTTGATGCCCGCGGCGATGTCGTCGGTGACGGTGCCGGACTTCGGGTTGGGCATGAGGCCCTTGGGACCGAGGATGCGGGCGAGGGTGCGGACCTGCTTCATGGCCTCGGTGGTCGCGATCGCGACGTCGAAGTCGAGCCAGCCTTCGGAAATCTTGGCCATCACGTCGGCGAGGCCGGCGGTGTCGGCGCCCGCGGCGAGGGCCTTGGCGGGATCGTCGGTGAAGACGAGCACGCGGACCTTCTTGCCGGAGCCGTTGGGCAACGGCGTGGTGCCGCGCACCATCTGGTCGCCTTGGGCGGGATCAACCCCGAGGCGGAAGGACAGCTCGATGGTCTCATCGAACTTGGCCTTGGGGAATTTGGCGAGGACTTCGACCGCTTCCTTGAGCGGATATTCCTTCGCGAGATCAGCGGCCGAGACGGCGCTGCGGTATCTTTTGCTGTGTTTGACGGGCATGTAGGACTCCTTGCGGTGCGAACGTCCGTGAGGACTCCCGCGGTGAGTTTATGGTTGGGTGAAAATCAGTCGACGACTTCGATGCCCATGTTGCGGGCGGTGCCGGCGATCATGCGGATGGCGGCCTCTTCGCTGTTGGCGTTGAGGTCGGCCTTCTTGATTTTGATGATCTCGAGGATCTGCTTCTTCGTGACCTTGCCGACCTTGTCCATGTTGGGCTTGGCCGAGCCGGTGGCGATGCCGGCGGCCTTCTTCAGGAGCACGGACGCCGGGGGCGACTTGAGGATGAAGGTGAAGGACTTGTCGGCATAGACCGTGATGACGACCGGAATGATCATGCCATTCTGGTCCTTGGTCTTCGCGTTGAATTCCTTGCAGAAGCCCATGATGTTGACGCCTTGGGCGCCGAGGGCGGGGCCGACGGGAGGCGCCGGGTTGGCGGCACCGGCGGGAAGCTGGAGACGGACGTAGCCTTGAATCTTTTTGGCCATGGTAGGTGAGTTTTAAGTGGTGGCGGTTGGTGGGCGGCTGGATCAGCTTTCAGAGGCGCGCTGGACCTGCCAGTATTCGAGTTCGACGGGCGTAAACCGTCCGAAAATGGAAACGGAAATCTTGAGCTTGCCGCGGGCGGGATCGACCTCGTCGACGCGGCCGGTGAGGTTGGCAAAGGCGCCGTCGGTGATCTTCACTTCCTCGCCGACATCAAAGGTGACCTTCGGCACTTCCTTGCCCGAGGCTGCCTCGACGCGGGCCTTGATCTCGTCGATCTCGGTTTGGCGCAGCGGCGCGGGCTTGTCGCCGCCGACAAAACCGATGACGCCGGCCGCGTCCTTCACGAAATAGAACGGCTTGATGCTGACCTGCTTTTCCGCGTCGTAGAGGGACATGTTGATGAACACGTAACCCGGGTAGAGTTTGCGGACCTTCGTGGATTTCTTGCCGCCCTTGACCTCAGAGACGACCTCGGTCGGCAGGAGCACTTCGAAGATATAGTCGTCGAGTTCCTCGGCCTTTTTGAACTTCTCAATGTAGTTCTTCACCTTGTTCTCCTGGCCGGAGAGGGTGTGGAGGGCGAACCACTGGGCGCTGGTCGGCGTGGAAGTCGGGGAGGACATCGGACGGAAAGGGTTAGCGGCTGATGAGCGCGGTGACGGCGTCCACCACGTTGTAGAGGGCGAAATCGCTGATGCTGGTGAAGAGGCCAAGCAGAAGGCAGGCGACGATCACGACGATCGTGGAGTCCTTGAGTTCGCTGCGGGTCGGCCAGCTGGCTTTCTGCAACTCGGAGACGAGTTCACCGAAGAAGATGCGGGCGCTGCGGAAGGGATTTGCCATGTGATGATGCGGGGAAGGTGGCAGGGGCGGAGGGAATCGAACCCCCAACCAACGGTTTTGGAGACCGCTACTCTACCAATTGAGCTACACCCCTGTGATAATATTTCTTTTAGACGACACAGCCGGGACCCCTAAAAGGAGCCCCGGCAGCGTCAGACGTAGAGGTTGATGACGCTTATTCGATGATCTCGGTCACACGGCCGGCACCGATGGTGCGGCCGCCTTCCCGGATGGCGAACTTCTGCGTTTTCTCCATGGCGATGGGAACGATCAGGCTGATTTCAACCGCGATGTTGTCACCGGGCATGATCATCTCGACGCCAGTCGGAAGGTTGACGACCCCGGTCACGTCCGTCGTGCGGAAGTAGAACTGGGGACGATAACCGTTGAAGAACGGGGTGTGGCGGCCGCCCTCGTCCTTCGAGAGGACGTAGATCTCGGCCTTGGCCTTGGTGTGCGGGGTGATGGACTTCGGCGCCGCGATAACCTGGCCGCGCTCGATGCCGTCCTTTTCCACGCCGCGGAGGAGGATGCCGACGTTGTCGCCCGCCTGCCCGAAATCGAGCAGCTTGCGGAACATTTCAATGCCGGTGACGACGGTCGTGCTGGTGTCCTTGAGGCCGACGATCTCAACCGTGTCGTTGAGCTTGCAAACGCCGCGCTCGATACGGCCCGTCGCGACGGTGCCGCGGCCGGTGATCGAGAAAACGTCCTCGACGGACATCAGGAAGGGCTTGTCGACTTCGCGCACGGGCTCGGCGATCTCGGAGTCGATGGCTTCCATCAGCTCCTGAATGGCCTTTTCACCCTCGGGCTTGCCCTCGAGAGCGGCGGTGGCGGAACCGCGGACGATCTTGGCGTTCTTGCCGTCGAACTGATACTTGGTCAGAAGATCGCGGATTTCCTCCTCGACGAGGTCGAGCAGTTCCGGGTCGTCGATGAGGTCAACCTTGTTGAGGAAAACGACGAGCTTCGGCACGCCGACCTGGCGGGCGAGCAGCACGTGTTCGCGCGTCTGCGGCATCGGGCCGTCAGCGGCGGACACCACGAGAATCGCACCGTCCATCTGGGCGGCGCCCGTGATCATGTTCTTCACGAAGTCGGCGTGGCCGGGGCAGTCGACGTGCGCATAGTGGCGCTTGTCGGACTCATACTCCACGTGGGCCACCGCGATGGTGACCGTCTTGGTGGCGTCGCGCACGGTGCCACCCTTGGCGATATCGGAATAAGCTTTCAGCTCCGCCAGACCCTTGCGGGACTGGACCGCCAGAATAGAAGCGGTGAGCGTCGTCTTGCCGTGGTCGATGTGGCCGATCGTGCCAACGTTGACGTGGGGCTTCTTGCGTTCGAATGTTGCTTTAGCCATGTGGAGCTGGAGTAGGTGGTTGGTGGTTGAAGTTGTTGATCTTTATTAACGTCGGAGATCACCGACGTTGGCCTGGAGCCCAGAACCGGATTCGAACCGGCGACCTCGTCCTTACCAAGAACGTGCTCTGCCAACTGAGCTATCTGGGCAGACCAAGGCACAGACCAAAATAGAAAAGAACGTCCAGAGAATAGCCCGTAAAATTGGCCGTCAACTAGATTCTTGCAAATACTCCAAAAATCCTACGGCCCAACCAACACCCGATAACGGCCGGGGTTTAGGCGTTCCCCCAGGCGGAAGCCCTTTACAAGATAGGAGCGGAAGAAGGCATCTACTTTCTCGTCAACTTCCTCCCCTTCCGCTCCCACCATCAGAATCGGATCGCCCACGACGCCCGCACTGCTGACCGCAACCAGATATTCTAAGGGCGCGAAGTCCATGCGCGGCAACAAAAGCCCCACAAGTGCTTGTGCCATAATAATCTTCCCATCAACCAGTGATCTGACCTCCAGAAAACTGTTCCGCTCGGCCAAAGGCGGCCGTTGCACGTCAATCTGCCCTATTCCGGCAAACGGGGCTTCATTACCCTGCGCCAACACATCCGCCAGCCGCTCTGGCGCCACGACTGTCTCCGTCCCGTAGGCCTTGATGCCCTGACCGCCAAACTCCAGATTCGGCGGAAAGCTTCCGAAAACCTCCCCGGGTTGCCGTCGCATGGCCTCCCGCAGCGGACGTTGACCAAAATTCCATTCCGTGGGGAAAAAGAGCGGCGTCGGGTCGAACAATTCAGCCCGCTCGCGCAACATCTGATCACCTGTCGCGCTGCCGGTTCCGGCCAGACGCACAAACGGCTGCTTGCCGGTCATCGACTGCGGTGCAACCGGCTTCTTCGCGCGCGTCCAGGCCAGCCACGCTCCGGTCACCCCCAGCGCAAAGACCAAGCTGATCCACACCCGCCGTTTCACTTCGATGGATCCGATGCGCATGCCAGCCTCCGGTTATTTCAACAGAGTTTCGGGGCCCGGCGACTCCTTTGCCACGACGACATGGGCAAACCCCACCTCCCGCGCCATGGCGCACAAATCCAAAAAGGCCTGCATCGAAACCTGCCGGTCGGCGCGCACCAGCATCACCGCCCCCGGATGCTTGGCGGCATAGTCCGCCATTTGCTTCCGCAAATCCGGCAGGGAATACATGCCGCCCTCGAACAAAATCACGTTGTCCCGCCGGTAGCTCACCACGACCGATGCCGGACCCGTGCTCTCCGGCGTGCCTTCGCCCTGCGGCAGCACCAGCTGGCTCGGGTCGTCCGCCACTCCGATGGGCATGCCCGGCGCCAGCACGAAGCGCGATCCCAGCAAACTGAAAAACAGCACAATTACCCCCACATTCACCCAGCCGACAAAATTGAGGTCGCGAGGCGGCGGACTCAGCCGGGATTCCAGATCGAGGGGGCGCGTGATCATTTCTTCTCCCCGTTGCCATTCCGGTAGTCGCGCAGCAAAAACCGCATCAATTCGCTGGCGACCCATTCCATGTCCTGCACGAGGGCGCGCACGCGACCAGTGAGGAAATGTCGTCCCAAATGGGCGGGGATCGCCACCGCGAGTCCCGCGGCCGCGGTCAGCAGCGCCTCCCACATGCCGCCGGCCAACGCCGCGGAGGTCGCATAGTTGCCGCCCTGGTTGAACTGCCAGAAGGTCCGGATCATGCCAAGCAGCGTGCCGAGCAGGCCGAACAGCGGCGCGATTTGCGCGATCGCCGCGAGCGCACTGATGCGCCGCTCCAACACCGGAATTTCCACCAAGGCCGCCTCCTGGACCGCAAACCGCATCGCCTGCTCGTCATCCGTGGCGTGACGCAATCCCGCCTTCACCACCTTGGCCACCGGCCCGGGTGTTTCCTCGCACACCGTGAGCGCCTCCATCAGACGCCCTTTCAACAGCAGGTTCTTGATGCCGTTGAGGAATTCCGTCGAGCGGATCTGCCCGCGGTGCAGGAAGAGCGCGCGCTCGATGAAAATAATCACCGCGATGAGCCCGAGCAGGACCAGCAGCCACATCACGGGGCCGCCCTTGGCGAAGACACTGTAACTGAAAGCCGTCATGGATTTGCGCGCATCATGCGCCGGGCGTCCCGGGCGTAAATGCCAAAGCTCACGGCTTCTCGCCTCCCGCCGGCCGGAAGCGGGCGAGCTTCGCCTGCGCCTGCGCCACCCCGTAGAGTTTGTTGTCGACGATCAGCTGGTAAACCCGCTGTGCCTCGTCCTGCCGCCCGGCGTCCTCGTGGATCTGGCCCAGTTCGAGCAAAGCCCGCGACACCCAGTAGCGCCCTTTCGCCCCGAGCTTGGCCGCCGTCCCGGCATCGAGGAGAAAATCGTTCACGACCCCCCAGAACACCGTCTGCGCCTTCGCCGCCTGCGCGCGCTTCGCCAGCGCGTAGCCCCATTTGAAACCCGCCTCCACGCGCAGGTCCAGCGGAGCCGACGGCAGGTCGCGCAACCGCTCGAAAATCGCCGTCGCGCTCTCGTAGTTCGACACGCTGTTGGCGCCCTGGGCGAAGAGGCTGTCCGCCAGCGCCAGTTCCGCGAGCAACTCATCGGGATGTCCCGCATAGTTGTTGACGAGATATTCGTAAAGCTGCCGCGCGGCCGCAAAGTCGTTCAGCTTCCGCATCAGGTCGCCCTGCTTGAGCCGCGCATAGAAGACCAGTTCGTTCTGCGGGTAGTCGTTGATCAGGCGCTCGAGCCGCTTGTAGGCCTCCTGCAACTGCCGGTCCAGCCCCTGCCGTTCGAGATTCAGGGCGGCATCGTAGAGCGCCAGCGGCGCGTATTCGCTCTGCCGGTAGTTTTCATTGTCCACGAAACCGACGAGCACGCCCTGCGCCCCCGCCAGATCGCCGCGCTGCGTGAGGTAACTCGCCTGCACCAGGTAGGAATACTGGGCCGCCGCCGTGGCCTGATAGTCGGCGCGCAGTTTTTCCATGACCGCGATGCCCTCCTTGTCGCGGTTGAGCGCCAGCAAGGCCTGCGCGCGGAGCAGCAGCGCAGTGCTCACCACGTTGGTGCGCAGCGCCGCATCCAGTTGACCGCCCGGCCGGAGCAGACCCAGCAACTCATCCGCCTGCCGCAAGGTGGTCTCGGGCTGGCCGCTGTCGAAGGAAAGTTTCGCGCGCAGCCACATCAACCGGATGCGCAGATCCTCCGGCACGCCCTGCGTCCCCGCGGTCAACAGCCGGTTGACGCGCGCATACGCCGCGGGCGCCTGGCCGCGCACCTGCATTTCCTTGACCAGATTCCATTCCGCCTGCCAGCGGTTCACCGGATCGAACGCCGGGTTCGCCGCCGCCGCGTCCAGCTGCGCGGCCGCCGCGTCCAACTGCTCCGCTCTGATGTCCGACAACACCTGCTGGAAAATGAGCACCCCCGCCGGCACCACCGCCGGCGGCTCGTGCAGGGCCAGGAGCGCCGCCCCGTAGGCGTCGGCCGCATTCTTGAAATCACCCGCGCGGAAAAAGGCCTCGGCCAGCAGCACGCCCAGTTCGTTGCGCTCGCGCCCCGGCCCGATCATCTCGCGCAATTGCGTGATAACTTCCGCCGCGGTGCGCGGCCGTTGCAAATCCCACGCCACCGCCAGCCGCACGCCGAGCGCCGCGGCTTTCAGCGTGGTCCCCGGGTAACGCTCGAGCAGCGCGCGGGCATCCTCCTCCGCGTGGGCGTAGTCCTTGTCGGCAAGCGCGACCTGCGCGCGGGTCAGCAACAGATCCTCGATGACCGGGCTTTGAACCGGGGCGCCGATCAACTCGCCGAGGTCGCGGCGCAATTGCTCGTGCTCCGTCGCGGTCTTCGCCCCGCGGGCGAGCAGTTGCAGCGCGAGCCGCTGCGTCTCGGGCTTCTGGGCGTCGCGCAACAGCTTCAAGAAGGCCTGCCGCCCGGGCACGCTCCGCTCGCCGGCAATCAGGCCCAGCATCAGCCGGAACTGGTCGGCTACGTTGCGCTCGCTGGCGGGCAAGACCGAAAGCTGGGATTGCAGCACCGCCTGCGCCTCCGCCTCACGCTTAAATAGCACGAGTCCCGCCGCGTAGGTCTGGGTGTGGAAATAACCCTGTCGGGTGCCCTGCCATCGCTCCATGTTTCCCTTGGCGGTGGCCAGATCCGCCTCATTCGTCTGACCGAATTTCAATCGCGCTTGCTCCTGCCCCAGCATGAAACGCGCTCGCTGCAACTCCGACACCGCGACCTTGGTCGCCTGGGTATAAAGCTCATTCGCCGAAGAAATGTTCCCCTCGGCCTCCGCCACGAGCGCCTGCAGGAAAAACCACCAGCCCTTGTCGGCGGGCCCCAGATCCTCCGCCTTGCCCGCGGCCAGCGCGGCCTTGGCCTGCGGTATCCGGCGGGCATTGGCCGCCAGCAATCCCGTGCGCAACTGATACGCCGCCGTGTGCGGCCCATCATAGCCGCTCAGGACTTTTTCGGCCTCCGCCTGGTCGCCGTTGTCCATCAGCGCGGTGACCAGCGCGAGGGTGACGCGCTGCCGTGCCTCCGGCAGCAGGACGGAGGCGCGCAGAATCTCGCGATAAATTTCCGCCGCCGTGGCGGGGAATCCCGCCTGCAGGGCGCCGTTGGCCCGGCCCTCGGCCACGATCCAGCCACCCGGCACGGTCGCCGCCGTGGCCGATGCATCCGTCAACGGACTCGGACCCGCCGGCTGCGCATCGAGCCGGCCGGCCGCGAGCAACAGGGGGATTAAAAAAAGGCGCGCACACTTCATCATGGACCACGGCATCGTGCCAGCGGTGCCGGTGGCTGGCAAGCGCCGCCTTGCCGCTGCCGCGGGTTGAAAATTGCCCGGGCCGTGTAACCGGAAATTTCTCGCGCCTCCTCCTCTCCGGGGACAACCTGCCCCTAATTTAGTTCAACCAACTCCCCTCATATGAGTGCTGTCCTGATCGTCCTCGGTGTCCTCCTCGTCTTCGTTGTCGTGCTCGGCCTCTGGGTCGCCGGCAATTACAACTCCCTTGTCACGCTGCGCAACCGCTTCAAGAACGCCTTCGCTCAGATCGACGTCCAGCTGAAGCGCCGCTACGACCTCATCCCCAACCTCGTCGAGGTGGCCAAGGGCTATCTCAAGCACGAACGCGAGACGCTCGAGGCCGTCATCGCCGCCCGCAACACCGCCTACGCCGCCTCCAAGGCTGCCGCCGCCAACCCCGCCGATGCCGCCGCGATGAAGAGCCTCCTCGGCGCCGAGTCCGGCCTCGCCGGCGCCATGTCGCGCCTGATGGTCGTCGCCGAGCAATACCCCGACCTCAAGGCCAACCAGAACATGATGCAGCTCACCGAGGAGATGACCTCCACGGAGAACAAGATCTCGTTCGCCCGCCAAGCCTACAACGACTCCGTCATGGTCTACAACACCACCCGCGAGTCGTTCCCGACGAACCTCATCGCCGGCATGTTCAACTTCGCCGAAGCCCAGCTCTTCCAGATCGAAAATGTCGCCGAGCGCGAAGCCCCGAAGGTGAAGTTCACCTGAAGCTCCCCCGCACAATCACAAAAGGAAAGCCATGGAAACGACCTCCTCCTCGCTCCCGCCCCAGACGCCCCGCGGCAACGATAAGATCTGGAGCATCCTGAGCCATCTCTCCGCCCTCATCGGCGTGGGCCTGATTCTGCCGCTCGTTGTCTATCTGGCGATGAAGGGCGATTCCGAATACGTCGCCAACAACGCAAGGGAGGCGCTCAACTTCCACCTCTCGCTCCTCATCTACGGCCTCTGCTGTATTCCGCTGATCTTTGTCGTGATCGGCATACCATTGCTCGTTCTGATCGGCCTCGCCTCCCTTGTCCTCGCGATTGTCGCGGCCATCAAGGCCTCCGATGGCGGCTGCTACCACTACCCGCTGACCATCCGGCTCGTGTCCTGAGCCCCGCCGCCGTGCCGTGCGGCGCCGTCTTCCCCTTATGCAAAACACCACCGCCTTCACCCTCACCGGCCAGCGCATCACCAAGGAACTCGGCACCGTGCGGGGCGTGGTCGTGCGCTCCCGCTCCGTCATCGGCAGCATCGGCGCGGGCCTGCAGACCATTTTCGGCGGCGACATCACGCTCTACACCGAACTTTGCGAACACGCCCGCCGGGACGCCTATGAGCGGATGTGCGCGCACGCCACCGCGCTCGGCGCCAACGCCATCGTCGGACTCCGCTACGACGCAACGGAAGTCATCGGCGGCGTGACCGAGGTGCTCTGCTACGGCACCGCCGTGATCGTCGAACCGGCCTGAGCGCCGGTCCCGGTCCGCCGATCCATGGACTTCTTCGAGGCACAGGAACGGGCTCGGAAACGGACCAACCGGCTCGTGGTCCTGTTTGTCTTCGCCGTGCTCGGCACCATCGCTGCGAGCTACGCCGCTGCGATGATCCTGGTGAAAAACCTTGAGGGCAACAGCCACCGTTCCTCCCGCTACTACTCCTACGATGAAACCCCCGCGGTCGCAACCGGCTGGTGGGATCCACGGGTCTTTACCGGCGTCGCGCTCGGCACGCTGGCCATCGTCGGCATTGCCTCTCTCTATAAGTGGTCGCAGATGCGCCAGGGCGGCTCCGCCATCGCCGAGATGGTCGGCGGCCGGGCGGTCGATCCGAAGACCACCGATTTCAAGGAGCGCCAGTTGCTCAATGTCGTCGAGGAAATGGCCATCGCTTCCGGCATCCCCATGCCCGCCGTCTACGTGCTCGATTCGGAGCCCGGCCTCAACGCCTTTGCCGCCGGGCTCACCACGAGCGACGCCGCCGTGACCGTCACCCGCGGCACCCTCGACAAACTCACCCGCGACGAACTGCAGGGCGTCATCGGCCACGAGTTCAGCCACATCCTCAACGGCGACATGCGGCTCAACGTCCGCATCACCGCCGTCGTGTTCGGCATCCTCGTCATCGGCCTGCTCGGCCGCGGCATCCTCCAATCGCTGGGCCGCGGCCGCGTGAGTGGCGGCGGTGGAAAAAAGGGTGGCGGCATCGCCGTCATCCTCGCGATTGGCGTCGCCCTCCTGATCATCGGCTACATCGGCTACTTCTTCGGCAAGCTCATCCAGGCCGCCGTGTCGCGCCAGCGGGAATTTCTCGCTGACGCCTCCGCCGTCCAGTTCACCCGCAACCCAGGCGGCATCACCGGCGCCCTCAAGAAAATCGGTGGCTATGCCCTCGGCGGCAACATCGTCGATGCCCACGGCGCCGAGATCGGCCACTTTTTCTTCGCCCAAGCCTTCAAGTCGAACTTCGGCGGTCTCTGGGCCACGCACCCGCCGCTCGACGAACGCATCCGCGCCGTCGACCCGCAGTGGGACGGCAAGCTCTTCGAGCCCGAGGAGATCGTCGACGTCAGGCATGAATCCTTCGCCACGGCCGGCTTCGGCGGTGGCCAGCGCTATACTCCCGACGAAACCCTGCGCCGCGTGCACGAAGCCCAACCCGATCTGCCTCCGCCCACCAAGGCGCCGATTCCCGTGGCCTTCAAACCCGCGCACATCGTCTCCGATGTCGGCGCGCTCACCGAAGCACACTTCCGCCATGCGCAGGCGTTGATGGAATCCATCCCCACCCGGCTGCGCGAAGCCGCCCGCGACACGGCAACGGCGCAGGTCCTCGTCTATGGCCTGCTGCTCAGCGGCACCCGCGAGGAACGCGACCACCAACAATCGCTGGTCGGACAGCATGCCGGCAATGACGCTGTCACCGCGCTCGCCGCGATGCGCGGCGCCCTCAGTGTCCTCGATCCGGTGGCCCGCCTGCCCCTCTTCCAACTCGCCCTGCCCGCCCTGCGCCCGCTGCGCGGCGCCGAACTCGACCGGTTCTTCACCACGCTCGATGAGCTCATGCACGCCGACCAACGCGTCACGCCCTTCGAATACGCGTTGCAGAAAATGCTGCTCCGCCAGTTGGCGCTCGCGCAAAGTCCGTCCCAACGCGTGCAGTTCGACTCCTTCGACGCCGTCCGCCGCGAGATCGGCGTCGTGCTCTCCGCGCTCGCCCAGTTCAGCGGCAAGGAATCCGCCGCCGCCTTCGCCGACGGCGCCGGGCAGATTCCCGCCATCCGCGACCAGTTGACGCTGCTCGACGCGGCGGCCTGCGGCCTCGAGCAACTGGATGCCGCCCTCGACAAACTCGCCGTCTGCGCCCTGCCGATCAAGCAACGCCTGCTCGTCGCTGCCGGCCACGTCATCGCCAGCGACGGCACCGTGACCGTCGACGAAGGCGAGCTCTACCGCGCCCTCGCCGCCACGCTCGACTGCCCGATGCCCGCCATCGGCCTGGCGGCCTGAATTGACCGGCTGCCTGGCTCACGTCTTTGCCCTCAGGCCATCGGGCAGATGGACCGACGACAAGATACGCCATGCATAAGCCAAGAAATGCGGCGCGGGGCTCTGCCGGCAGACTAGGCTTACCCGAAAATAGCATCTCTGATCTTGCGAACGTCACGACTGACGCGAAACCCGGAAATACCATGAACAAATCCATAAAGAAATTAGCTGCGGTCGTGATGTCGGTCTTGCTCGCCGTGTCTTCCTTCGCCTCGGTGAACGCCAAAATCGTTCCTCCCGCACCGCATTCCGGCGTTGATCCGGTGCTGACCAATTCACCCGTGCTGGCAAAGCGAGTATCGCTGAGCTCTACGGAACTGGCAAAATACCGACGGTTGGCGAATCAGTCGCAAGCTCTCGCGATCGGCGAAGCCGCCGGTGCCTCCGACACCACCAAAACCGTCCTGATCGTCGTTGGGGTGGTCGTGGTTGTTGTGGGTGTCGCGGCGCTCGTCGCGGCGCATGAACCGGTTTTGGATGGGCCGCTCTTTCCGAAGTCCTAGGAGATGATCACCGCGGGCGTCGTGCCGCTCGCGGCTGTCCAGGGTGGCTGAATCTTAGTTCCCCGCGAACCCGCATTTGCATCGATGGTCACTCATCCTCAGCCCGGACAACATCCCGCGGGCATACCAATCCGCCGGATCCCGTTCTTGCTGATTCCCGCCCTGCTACTGGGTGGCTGCACCTCAGTCGCACCCTTCAAGGGCCTCAGCCTGAGTGAGGGCGATATCTATGTCTGCGGGATTCCACCCATTAGGCAGGACAAGCAATATGCCTGCGGCGCGGCCTGTGTTGCCGCCGTGGCCGCCTTTTGGAGCGTCCCGATCGCTGAATTCACCGCGCGGCATCCGTCGCTGCCCGCCGATGCGACCGGCCGGGACTTGCAGGTGCTGGCGAATGACATCGGGCTGCAGGCGTTTGTCTATCGGGGATCAATGGACGATTTGCAGGAGAATCTGCGCAAAGGGCGGCCCTTGATTGTGATGATCCCACAGCCTTTGATACCCAGCGGAGGATTGACGCGGACGACGCTGCTCAATGCCTGGAACCAATGGGGACACAAACCGGCCCATTGGGTCATCGCGGTTGGGATCACCAAAGACAAAGCCGTTCTTATCCACGATCCCGCCTCTGGCCCCATGGTGGTAAAGCCAGAGGCATTTCAGAAATGGTGGGCCAGAAAGGACAACCTCACCGTATTGCTGGCCACCAGATGATGTCTTTCGTCAGTGATTGTCTCCGATACTATCACGTCATCGCCAGCGACGGCACCGTGACCGTCGACGAGGACGAACTCTACCGCGCCCTGGCCGCGACGCCCGACTGCCCGATGCCCGCCTTCGGCCTGGCGGCTTGAAACAGATTCAGGGTTACGCTTTGCCTCCGGCCTTGTCTGCCGTCAGACTCCGCACATCAATTGACTCAAGAGGTGCCCCATGCTGATCGTTCATGTCCATGTTCGCGTAAAGCCCGAGTGCGTCGAAGCCTTCAAGGCCGCGACCCTCGCGAATGCCCGCGAGAGCGTGCGCGAACCCGGCATTGCCCGCTTTGATGTCGCGCAACAGGCCGACGACCCCACGCGGTTCGTGCTGGTCGAGGTCTATCGCACCGCCGAGGCCCCCGTCGCCCACAAGGCCACCGCCCACTACGCCACCTGGCGCGACACCGTCGAGCCGATGATGGCCGAACCGCGCCGCAGCGTGAAGTTCGCCAACGTCTTCCCTGCCGACTCCAACTGGTAACCTCGTAGGGGCGCAGTCTTGCTGCGCCCTCGTTTTCCCACCCATGCGCTTCGAATTCGCCACCGCCGGCCGCGTCATCTTCGGCCCCGGCTCACTTCGTGAAGTCGGCCCCGCTGCCCGCGAGTTCGGCCGCCACGCCTTTGTCGTCACCGGCCGCCACGCCGCCCGCGCGCAACGCCTGCTCGATCTCCTCGCCGCCGAGAAAATCTCCGTCGCAACCTTTTCCCTCTCGGGCGAGCCCACCACGGACGCGGTGATCGCTGCCACCGCCCAAGCTCGCGCCGCCGGCTGCGATTTCGTGATCGGCATGGGCGGCGGCAGCGTCATCGATGCCGCCAAGGCCGTCGCCGCCCTGCTCACGAATCCCGGTGATTTGTTCGACTATCTCGAAGTCGTGGGCCGCGCGCAACCGCTGGCGCATCCCGCAGCACCGTGCGTGGCGATTCCCACGACTGCGGGCACGGGTTCCGAGGTTACGCGCAACGCCGTGCTCACTTCGCCCGCGCACCGCGTCAAGGCCAGCCTGCGCCACGCGTCGATGCTGCCGCGCGTCGCGCTCGTCGATCCGGAGCTGACGCTCGACCTGCCGCCCGCGCTGACCGCGACCACCGGACTCGACGCGCTCACGCAACTGATCGAGCCCTACGTTTCGTGCCGCGCCAATCCGTTCACCGACGCCCTGTGCGTCGAGGGCATCCGCCGCGCCGCCCGGTCGCTCCGCCGCGCGTTTCACGACGGCCGTGATGCCGCCGCCCGCGAAGACATGGCGCTTACCAGCCTGCTCGGCGGCCTCGCCCTCGCCAACGCCGGCCTCGGTGCCGTGCACGGCTTCGCAGCGCCGATCGGCGGCATGTTTCCCGCACCGCATGGCGAGGTTTGCGCCGCGCTGCTGCCACACGTCATGACGGCGAACATCTCCGCCTGTCGCACCCGCCAGCCTTCGGGCGACACGCTGCGCCATTACGAAGAAGTGGCGCGACTGCTCACGGACCGCCCCACCGCCACCGCCGATGACGGCGCCGCGTGGACGCAACAGCTCGTCACCGAACTCCAGATTCCCCGCCTCGCCGCCCACGGCATCAAGCCGTCCGATTTCGCGCCGCTCGTCGAAAAAGCCGCCCAAGCCAGCAGCATGAAGGCGAATCCCCTGGCCCTGACCGCCGCCGAGCTGACCGCGATTCTGGCCTCTGCGGTCTGACTCGCTCAGTTTTTCATCCACGCGATCAGAATCGCGACGAGGATCGATCCCGCGATCAACCCGCGGGCGCACCACGTGCGCCGGCCCTCGTCAGGAATTAGTCGGTCCTCGCGCTTCGACAACCACATGAAGAACAGGCCCGGCAGCACCATGGCATACAGCCAGTGCACCCCGATCCGCGCCAGCAGGTGATTGACCTCGGTCGAGAGCGGCCAGCCCAGCACGCAGGTGGCGAACAACAGCGCGAAGGTCACGCTGCGGCCCTTGAAGCCGCGCCAGAGCCACGAGATCGCAAACGGGTTGACCATGCCGCGATTCAAGCCCGCGCCGGCCGGCTTGCAAGCCGCCGCCGCGCCGCCATGTTTCGCCCCCGTGACCCTCGCCGAGAAACAACAGCAGCTCATCGCCGACTACGCCATCATTGACGACGCCCAGGAACGTCTCGCCGCCGTGGTCGACAACGCCCGGCGCTCACCGCCGCTGCCGGACACCGAGCGCACCGAGGCCAACCGCGTCAAGGGCTGCGTCTCGCAGGCGTGGATCGCCGCCGAACTGCGCGATGGCCGCTGCCATTTCCGCAGCGACGCCGACTCGCCCCTCGTGCGCGGCCTCCTGAAATTGCTCTGCGACCTCTACAGCAACGCGCCCCCGAGCGAGGTCGCGGTCACCGAGCCGGTGCTGTTCGAGGAACTCGGTTTGGCCAAAAACCTTTCGCCCACCCGGCTCAACGGCCTGCGGAGCGTGCGCGCAAAAATCCGTGAATTCGCCGCAGCCACCCCGCCTTGAGCCAAGATCCAAGATGAGTGGAAACCTTGGGCCGACTTTCCCCGTCTACAGCCCAAGCCAGTCATCCCGATGTCCCACGACCATCACCCCCATCCCTGCTGCGGCGTCTCGACCAACCCCGAGGATTATTTCCTCACCCGCCGCCAGTTCCTGAACCGCGTCGGCATGGGCCTCGGCGCGTTGAGCCTCGCCTCGCTGCTCGACCCGCTCGATCTGGTCGCCGCGCCCGCTGACGCCCCGCTGCTGAATCCGTTGTCGCCGCGCTCGCCGCAGTTTCCGGGCAAGGCCAAGGCCGTCATCCACATCTTCGCCCAAGGTGCGCCCTCGCACGTGGACACGTGGGACCCGAAGCCGATGCTGACGAAGATGAACAACCGGACCCTCGGCGACGGCGTGGCGATGGGGTCGCCGTTCAAATTCCAGCCCTACGGCAAGTCCGGCATCGAGGTCAGCGAGCTCTTCGCCAAAACCGCGCAGCACGTCGACGACCTGGCGGTCATCCGCTCGATGTATACCGACATCCCCGCGCACGACGTCGCCACGGTGTTCATGAACACCGGCTCGATCCGCATCGCCAAACCCAGCCTCGGCGCGTGGACCGTCTACGGTCTCGGTTCGGAGAACCAGAATCTGCCGGGCTTCATCTCGCTGCGCAGCGGCAAGCTCCCGACCGGCGGCGCCGCGAACTACGGCTCGGCCTTCCTGCCCGGCGTCTATCAGGGCACGAGTGTCAACACCGAGGCGCGCAACGTGCAGCAGATGATCCAGAACATCCGCAACCCCTACGTCTCGAAACCTGAGCAGCGTCGCCAGCTCGACTTCATCCGCCAGCTCAACGAGCTCCACGCCCAAAATCTCCAGCGCGACGCCGCGCTCGAGACGCGCCTCGCGACCTACGAGATCGCCTTCCGCATGCAGGCCGAGGCCACGGACGTGTTCGACATCAATAAGGAACCCGCCGCCGTCCGCGCCGCCTACG
>Ga0208272_100310_pt1 | contig 21307 bp, 20 predicted proteins | sample LakWasM129_HOW14_2_FD_183939 | JGI IMG/M metagenome (GOLD analysis project Ga0208272, IMG submission 183939) | Freshwater sediment methanotrophic microbial communities from Lake Washington under simulated oxygen tension - Sediment Metagenome... | ecosystem: Environmental > Aquatic > Freshwater >... | reverse complement strand
CCCACGTCCTACCTGATCGACCGCAAGGGCGTCGTCCGCTCCGTGCACCGCGGCTTCCACGGCGAAGCCTCGGTGCGGGAATTACGCGAAGAAATCATCCGTCTGCTGGAGGAAAAATCATGAAACAAAAACTTGCCCTCATTCTGACTCTCGCCGGTCTCACCGCACTCTTTGCCGGGTGCTCCACCGTGCGCGTGAAACCCTGGGAACGCGCGGCTCTCGCCGACTACACCATGCGGCCGGACCGCGATCCGCTGCACAACACGATGGCTGAACATATCTACTTCTCCCGGGAAGCGTCCAGTGGCGGACGCGGCGTCGGCGGCAGCGGTTGCGGCTGCAACTAAGCCGTCCGCCCGGAAGATCCTCTCCTTACAACACTCACGACCCTCGGCTCACTATGAACCTGACTGCCCTCTCACTGCGTTATCGCTGGCTCCAACTCCCGACCGGACTCCTCATCATGCTGCTGCAACGCACCCCGGCCCCGCTCCTGCGGGCCATGGTGCAGCTTGAAAGCCTGGTGGTCGACCAGGCCCCAATGCTCCTCCGCTCCGGCATCGCGCTGGGCGCCATGGGCGCCTACAATTCGGTTGCCGGTGCCACCGTCTTCAACGTCACGGCCACACCCACGGCCGCCTCTCCGACCAGCGGGGCCGCCAAGACCTCCTTTGCCGTTTCCGAGGCGAGTGGCGCGGCCGTGAGTGTCGCAGTCTCGGTGAGTGGTGCGCCTGGGAACCCGAAATCCTACAGCATATCCGGCGCCCTTCCGACCGGACTCACCCTCACGAACGCAACTGGGACTTACGTCAATGTGACTTCGCCCTACAAGATGACGATTTCCGGCACACCCACCGCCGCCGGCAGTTATCCAGTCAAAGTCACCGCGTGGGACGGATCAAACGGCACCGGGGGTAACAGTGCCTATATCACGCTTAATTTCACCATCACCGGTGGAGCATCAAACGTCGCCCCAAGCATCACGACGCAACCGGCCAGTCAGACGGTCACCGCCGGCAACTCCGCCTCCTTCACCGTCGCCGCCAGCGGCACTCCCACTCCCACCTATCAGTGGCAAAAGGGCGGTGTGAACATCAGCGGTGCTACCAGCGCCACGTATACAATCTCCAGCACCGTCGCCGGTGACGCCGGCAATTATACGGCAGTGGCAACGAACAGTGCGGGCACGGTGACTTCCTCGGCGGCGACGCTGACGGTAAACGCAGCAACGACCGCGCCATCCATCACGACGCAACCGTCCAACCAGACGGTCACGGCCGGCAACTCCGCCTCCTTCACCGTCGCCGCCAGCGGCAACCCCGCCCCCACCTACCAGTGGCAAAAGGGCGGCGTGAACATCAGCGGTGCCACCAGCGCCACGCTCTCGCTCAGCAACTGCCAGAGCGGTGACGCCGGCAACTACACCGCCGTCGCCACCAACAGCGCCGGCTCCGTCACCTCCTCGGCCGCCTCGCTCACGGTGAACGCCGCTCCGCCGACCAGCACCGCGCCGTCCATCACCACGCAGCCGTCCAACCAGACGGTTACGGCCGGCAACTCCGCCACCTTCACCGTCGCCGCCAGCGGCAACCCCGCCCCCACCTACCAGTGGCAAAAGGGCGGCGTGAACATCGCCGGCGCCACCAGCGCCACGCTCTCGCTCAGCAACTGCCAGAGCGGTGACGCCGGCAATTACACCGTCGTCGCCACCAACAGCGCCGGCTCCGTCACCTCCTCCGCCGCCACGCTCACGGTGAATGCCGCCCCGCCGACCAACACCGCTCCGTCCATCACCACGCAGCCGTCCAACCAGACGGTCACCGCCGGCAACTCCGCCACCTTCACCGTCGCCGCCAGCGGCAACCCCGCCCCCTCCTACCAGTGGCAGAAGGGCGGCGTGAACATCTCCGGCGCCACCAGCGCCACGCTCTCGCTCAGCAACTGCCAGAGCGGTGACGCCGGCAACTACACCGCCGTCGCCACCAACAGCGCCGGCTCCGTCACCTCCTCCGCCGCCACGCTCACGGTGAACGCCGCCCCGCCAACCAACACCGCTCCGTCCATCACGACACAGCCGTCCAATCAGACGGTCACCGCGGGAAGCTCCGCCTCCTTCACCGTCGCCGCCAGCGGCAACCCCACTCCCACCTACCAGTGGCAGAAGGGCGGCGTGAACATCTCCGGCGCCACCAGCGCATCCTTCAGCATTGCCGCGACGGCCAGCGCCGACGCCGGCACCTACACGGTGGTTGTAACCAACTCGGCGGGCACCGTGACCTCCACCGGCGCCACCTTGACCGTGAACGCCGCTCCGCCGACCAGCACCGCTCCGTCCATCACCACGCAGCCGGCCAACCTGACGGTCACCGCGGGCAACTCCGCCACCTTCACCGTCGCCGCCAGCGGCAACCCCGCCCCCTCCTACCAGTGGCAGAAGGGCGGCGTGAACATCTCCGGCGCCACCAGTGCCACGCTCTCACTCAGCAACTGCCAGAGCGGTGACGCCGGCAACTACACCGCCGTCGCCACCAACAGCGCCGGTTCCGCCACCTCCAACGCCGCCACCCTCACGGTAACCAGCGCCTTGGTCCCGCATCCCAGCGGCATCACGATGGTCGGCAGCACCCTGTATTTGACCGACTCCACATCGAACACCGTTCAAAAGGTCACGACCGCCGGCGTGGTCACACTGCTGGCCGGTTCGAGCGGCGCCGCCGGCACCACCGACGCGTTTGGCGCCGACGCGCTCTTTAATCAACCGGGCGGCCTGGTGGCCAACAGCAGCGGCGTCCTCTTTGTCTCCGACACGGCCAACGCCACCATCCGGCGCATCGGCGCCGACGGCAGCGTGTCCACCTTCGCCGGCTCCACGGTTTCCCGCGGCAACGCCGACGGCACCGGCACCCAGGCGACATTCTCGGCTCCGCTGGGCCTCGCCCTCGATACCAACGGCAATCTGTATGTCGCGGATTCCACCAACCACACGGTCCGCAAGATCACCTCGGCGGGCGTCGTCTCCACGCTGGCGGGTTCCGCCGGTCAGACCGGATTCGCGAACGGCACGGGCTCATCCGCCCGCTTCAACACTCCGTCCGGCGTCGCGGTCGACGCCTCGGGCAATGTTTTCGTGGCCGACACCACCAATCACACGATCCGTAAGATCACCTCGGCGGGCGTCGTCTCCACCTACGCCGGGGCCTCGGGCGTCAGCGGCACCGACAACGGGGAAGGCTCCGATGCCCTGTTCAACCAGCCGGCCGGCCTCGTCTTGGACGGCTCCGGCAATCTCTATGTGGCCGACACCGGCAATTGCACCATCCGCAAGATCACCACGTCCCGCGTGGTAAGCACCCTGGCCGGTTTGCCGACTGTCAGCGGCAATCAGGACGGCACCGGCTTCAGCGCCCTGTTCAACCAGCCGCGGGCGCTCACGATCGACAGCTCCGGCAACCTCTACGTGGCCGACACCGGCAATGCCTCGATCCGCAAGGTCACCCCCGTCGGCGTGGTCACCACCCTCAGCCTGCAGCAGGGAACCAGCAGCGGGAGCAACAACGGCAGTTCGAGCGGTTCCACGTCCGGCACCGACTCGCACTCGAGCGATGGCACAGAACACGCCGACGCCGCAGGCGGCGGTGGCGCGCTGAGCGACTGGTTCCTAGCCGGTCTCGGAGCCTTGTCCCTGCTGCGCTGGGCGCGGCGCCGCACCGCGACCGGGCTGATCCCGCTCTCCAACCAGGACCGCTGAACATGGTCGCATCCAACCACACGATTTCCCGCCCACCTCACGCCGCCGCCTGTGCCTGGCCGGCGGTGGGCGGTCGTCGGGCCGGCCCGGTCGACGGCGCGCCGTTCATTCCGCTGACGCAGGCGGAACGACGCGTGCTGTTCCTGCTCCAGCAGGGTTTGAGCAACAAGGAGATTTCCCACGTGCTCGGCCGCGCCGAACCAACGATCAAAAACCAGGTGGCCTCCTGCCTGCGGAAATACCAGGTGCCCTCCCGCACCCGGTTGCTCGCGGTCTTGCGCTGAATCATGGGGTGGGCGTCGGTTTCCATACCGACGCCTGTCACCCGTCCGTGAAACGGTCACCTCAGGCGTCGCCGGCCACGAAATGGCACCCTTTGCTCACGTGGTTCAAGGAGGCGGCGTGGACGACGAGGAGCGCCGTCTGCACGGCGTTGCGCAGCTCGATGAGTTCGCGCGTCGGGCGACAGTCCCGATAGAACGCCTGGATGTCCTCTCGTAGTTCGAGCAAAATGCGCCGGGCCCGCGCCAGTCGCTGCGGCGAACGGATAATGCCGGCGTAGTTCCACATCGTCGTGCGGATCTGCTGCAAATCTTGTTGCACGAGCATGAGGTCCGCCTCGAGCGCCGGGCTGGTCCAGTCGCGCGGCACGGGTGACGGGAAGCCGCCGTCGGCCAGTTCCGCCGCATCCGCCTGCGCCGCCGACCGGGCTGAGACGAGGCACTCGAGCAGCGAGGTGCTGGCGAGCCGGTTGGCCCCGTGCAGACCGGTGCACGCCGTTTCGCCGATGGCGTTCAGGTGCCGGACGTTCGTCCGGCCGTGCAGATCGGTGTGGACGCCGCCGCAAGAGAAATGCGCCGCCGGCACGACGGGGATCCGTTCGCGCGTGATGTCGAGGCCGTGCGCGAGGCACTTTTCGTAGATGCCGGGGAACCGCTGGCGGATGAAATCCGGTTTCATCGTCCCGAGATCGAGCCAGACGCAGGCTTCGCCCGTGGTCGCCAGGTGCTGCTTGATCGCACGGGCGACGACATCGCGCGGCGCCAGCGACCCGAGCGGATGCACGCCGTCCATGAAACGTTTGCCCTCACCGTCCACCAAAACCGCGCCCTCGCCACGCAAGGCCTCGGTGATGAGGAATGGCGGCATGCCGGGTTTAAGGAACACAGTCGGGTGAAACTGGACGTATTCGAGATCGATCAGCCGCGCGCCCACCCGGTAGGCCATCGCCACGCCGTGGCCGACGCTGCCGGGCTGGTTAGTCGTGTGCAGGAAAACCCCGCCGAGTCCGCCGGTCGCCAATATGGTCTTCTTCGCGACCAAGGCGCTCACTTCGCCCGACGCGGTGTCGAGGGCATAGCAACCGAAGCAGGTCAGCGGTTCATAGCGATCGCGGGGATTGGCCGAATTGTGCGAGAGCGTCAGAAGGTCGACTGCCACGAATCCGCTGCGGCGCGTGATGGTCGGCGTCGCGTCCACCCGGCGCGCCACGGACTGCAGAATGGCATGACCCGTGGTGTCCTTGGCGTGAATGATGCGGCGCTCGGAATGTCCGCCTTCCCGCGCGAGGTCGAGCCGGCCGGTGGGGTCGCGGTCGAAGTCCACGTGCAATTCGTCGAGCAAGAGTTCCTTCACAGCCGCCGGACCATCGTGCACCAGTTGCGCGATGGCCGCGGCGTTCGCCGTGCCGTCGCTGGCGGCGAGAATGTCGCGCTCCAGTTGCACCGGGTCGGGCGTAGTGTCGTAGATGATCCCGCCCTGCGCCCAGTCGCTGTTGGCCTGCAACGGCGGCCCGAGCGAAAGCAGTTCCACCTTCAACCCGGCTTTCGCCGCATGGAGCGCGTAGGCCGAGCCCGCCAGCCCCGCGCCCAAAACGAGACAGTCGGTGTGGATGGTTTTCATCCCCTGCTCTTTTTGATGTCCAGGCTCAGGTCGGCCGCGACCGCCGAATGCGTCAGCGCACCGATGCTGATGACGTCCACGCCGGGCAGCGCGTAGTCGCGCAAAGTTTCGAAGCGGACGCCGCCCGAGACCTCGACCGTGGCGCGCCCAGCGATGAGCTTCACCGCGGCGCGGACTTGGTCGGGCGTCATGTTGTCGAGCAGGATCACCCCGGCCCCGGCGCGGCAGGCCTCGCGCACCTCGGCCATCGTCTTGGCCTCGACCTCGATCTTGGCCAGGTGCGGCGCGGCGGCGCGGCAGAGTTGCACGGCCTTGGTCAGCGAACCGGCGGCGGCGATGTGATTGTCCTTGATGAGCACGTGCTCGCCGAGCGACGAACGGTGGTTGAAGCAACCGCCGCAGCGGACGGCGTATTTCTCCAGTGCGCGCCAGCCAGGCGTGGTCTTGCGCGTATCGACGATACGGACGCCCGTGCCCTTGACGGCGTCGGCGAAGCGCCGCGCCTGCGTGGCGATGCCGCTGAGTCGCTGGAGAAAGTTCAGGGCGGTGCGCTCGGCCGTGAGCATGGCGGCCGTCGGCCCCTCGATACGCAGGACTGCCGCACCCTGCTTCACGCGGTCGCCGTCGCGGGCGAGCAATTTGGTTTTGAGCGCCGGATCGACGCGAGCGAAGACCGCAGCGGCGACCTCAAGACCGCAGATGACCACATCCTGTTTGGCGTCGATGACGGCCCGGGAGCGATGGCGTGCCGGAAAGATCGCGCGACTGGTGACGTCGCCCAGGCCGGCGTCCTCCTCAAGAGCGAGGTCGATCAAATGGTCGGTGCGGGGAGTGCGCATGGGAAATGTGTAATATAATACGTTACAGAATAGCCGTGTCAGCTTTTCGGTGTCAGCTCGAACATCCGGTCGATGCAGCGGGCGGCGCGCCGACGCATGTCCTCGTCGAGCGTGATAATCTGGTCGGGCCGCGGCGCGAGGAGCGCGTCGCGCACCTTTTCGAGGGAATTGAGCTTCATGTAGGGACAAAGGCGGCAGCCGCCGATGAAGTGTTTCTCCGGATCCTCCACCTGCAAGCGGCCAACGAGGCCGCACTCGGTGAGCATGAGAAAATAGGGCGCGGCCGTGTTCTTCACGTATTTCATCATGCCGCCCGTGCTGCCCACGTAATCCGCGGCCGCCGCCACCTCCTCCGTGCACTCGGGATGCGCGACCACTTTCAATCCGGGAAACCGCGTGCGCGCCTCGGCGATGAACGCGGGGTCGAAGTGGTCGTGCACGATGCAGGTGCCGTCGGAGGAGACGATCTCCTTGGCCACGCCGCGGCGTTTCAGCTCGGTGCGCACGTTGTCCGCCATCAGCCGGTCCGGCACGAAAAGGATGCGGCGGGCCGGAAGCTGCGCGATGATGTCGTAGACATTGCCCGAGGTGACGCAGACGTCCGACTCGGCCTTCACCTCCGCGGTGCTGTTGATGTAGCAGACGACCGTCGCGTCCGGATAAAGCGCCTTCAGCCGACGCACGTCCTCGCCCGTGATCGAATCGGCCAGCGAGCAACCCGAGCCGCGATCGGGCACGACCACAGTGGCGTCCGGGGAGAGGATCTTGGCGGTCTCGGCCATGAAGACCACGCCGGCAAAGACGATCTTCTTGGCCCGCGATTCGCGGGCTTTGAGACTGAGAAAATAGGAGTCACCCTTGAAATCGCCGACACCGTAGATGATCTCCGGCTCGACGTAGGAATGCGTGAGGATGACGGCATCCTGCTCGCGCTTGAGCCGGTTGATCTCGAGCGTCAGCGGCGCGATGCGGTGGCAGGATTCGAGATTCCACTGCCGACCGGGCTCGCAGTCGACGTGCAGGAGGGCGCGGAAGAGCCGGTCGGCTTCCTGTTCGATTTCCTGGTTGGTCACGATCATGGCGTTTTGATGCTTTTCACCAAAACGGACTGAATCGAGTTTTTCTCCCCGAGCAACACCACCCGCGGGGCGTGGTGCGCGACCTCCTCCGGCGAGAGGCCGACGTAGGCGGCCACGATCACCTTGTCGCCCGGTTGCGCCAACCGCGCCGCCGCGCCGTTGATCTGCACCTGGCCAGGTTCGCCGTAGATCACATAGGTGGTGAAGCGCGCGCCATTCGTTATGTCGTAGACATCCACCTGTTCGAACTCGCGCAACCCGGCCTCGCGGCACATCGCCCGGTCGAGCGAGATCGAGCCTTCGTAATTCAGGTCGGCGGACGTGACGGTCGCCCGGTGGAGCTTGGACTTCAGGAATGTGAGCTGCATGAAAATCGTCCCGACTCGATCAGGCCGGCGCGTCCTCGCGGTTCATGAGCTCGGCCTTTTTCAAGCCCCAGAGCACCAACTCGGGCACGATCTCGTCGAACAGGCCCTCGCCCTCGAACATCCGGACGAATCCGCCCGTGCCCACGACGCACGGCTTCGCCTCGGGACAGGCTTCTTTCTGCATGGCCGCCAGAATATGCCGGATGGCGCCAACGTGGCCGTGATACAAACCCGACTGGATGCTCTCGATCGTGGTGCGCCCGAGCACCGACTCCGGCCGGGCGATCTCGACGCGCGGCAGCTTCGCCGTGTTGCTCGCCAGTGAGGCAGCCGACATGCCGATGCCGGGCAGGATCGCGCCGCCCAGGTAATCGGCGGCGGCGGTCACCACGTCAATGGTGGTCGCCGTGCCGCAGTCCACCACGAACACATCGCGGTGCGGATGGCGCCGCATCGCCGCGATGGCGCCCGCGATGCGGTCCGCGCCGACCTCATGCGGATTGCGGTAGCGCACCTTCAGTCCGGTCTTCACGCCCGCCTGCAGGACAAACGGCTCGCAATGGAAATACTTCAGGCACGCGCTCCGCAGGGAATGCTGCGCCGCCGGCACTACCGAACCGATAGCCACGCGCTTGACGGCGCGCGGATCGACGCCGTTTTCGCGCAACGCGGAGAGGAAGAAGATGCCGAGTTCATCGGACGAATCCAGCGGCTGGGTCGACTTGCGAAACTGGCAGCGCAGCGTTTCCCCGGCGAACACGCCGCCGTGGATCTGGGTATTGCCGACATCAAGACAGAGCAGCATGGGTGATTTGCGATTAAAGAAGGTTTTGATGAACGGAAACCAGCCGTTGTTCAAGGCCGGCCGCCAGTTCGCTCCGGGTCGCGCATGGCACGCCCGGCGCGCCGCCGGCCGGATAAATTGTCGCGGGGAAGTCCTCCCCCGCGGCGCGCGCGGTCAGGTCGTTATGCACCACGAAATCCGAACTGGCATGCCCGAACAATCCAGCCACGGCCGTCCGCACCGCCGTCTCGTCCGCCCCGGTGGTCAGCTTGAAGGCCACGACCCGCAATTTCGGATTGCGACTGCGCGACCGCAGCGAGTCTACCAACTTGGGCTGCGCCCGCAGGCGCAGCTCCACGGCCCCGGCGCCGGATTCCAACTTGGCGTGACCGGGCGGTAACGTGACGCCATTGACGGACACCGCCTCGACGCCGAAGTCGCCCACCGCCGCGGCGTGGATCACCGCGTCGAAGTGCTCGCCGCCGAGCAAGCGTGTCAACGCCGCGTCCAACTCGGCGAACGTGAAAAAGGTTTCCTCGCGACAACCGGCTCCGGCCGGCACGGCGGTGCGCGCCCTCAGCAAGACCACGTCATGACCGCACCGGGAAAAATGCGCCGCCAGCCCCGCGCCGGTGCGACCCGTGCTCGTATTGGTCAGCACGCGCACGCCGTCGATCGGCTCGGCCGTGCCGCCGCTCGTGACCAGCACGCGCAATCGCCGCGCCGGCCGCGCCAACGCGGCTTCCACCGCCGCGACAATCGTCGCCGGCTCCGCGAGCCGGCCTTCGCCGGTTTCGCCGCAGGCTGTCCGCCCCTCTCCGACCGGCAGGAAGCGCACGCCCCAGTCTTTCAATTTTTTCACTCCCGCCACCGTCGCCGGATGCGACCACATCGCGGGATTCATCGCCGGGGCGATCAGCCACGGCTTGCTCCGATCGTGCGCAAGAAAGAGCGCGCCGGGCAAATCATCGGCCAGACCGGCCGCGAAACGGTTGATCGTGTTCGCCGTCGCGGGACAGACGATCACGACATCGGCCCAGCGCGTGAGGTTGATGTGCTCCAACGCCGTGCCGGGAGCGAACATGTCCGTCGCCACGGCCGAGCCGGTCAGACCCTCTAGGGTGGCCGGCCCGACGAAGCGCAACGCCGACGGCGTGGCCACCGTGCGCACGCGGTGGCCACGCTGCACGAGCTGCGAGATCGCCTCGCAGGCTTTAAAGCCGGCGATCGAGCCCGTGAGGATGAAGAGGATGTTAGCGTCCGACATTGTCGATCAACCGGACGCCTTCGAGCCGCACGGCGCCGAGACGCCGGCCCGCATGGTCTTCGACGTAATCCACCGCAAAGCCCGCCGCCTGCAGGGCGGTGGCGGCCACCTTGGCATGGGAAGCATCCCGCAGGATTTTCGGAAAAATGGCCGCCTGCTCGCGCCCCGCCGGCGACAGGCGCTGGTTGCGCGAGCTGAGGGCGAGCCCGTCGGCTGCGCGCACCGTCGGGCAGGCCACGATCTCGACGGGCAGAAAATACGCCCGCGCCATGCCGCGCACGAGCTGGAGTTGCTGCCAGTCTTTTTCGCCGAAATAGGCCCGGTCCGCCCGCACGAGGTTGAGCAGTTTCAGCACGACGGTCAGCACACCGTCGAAATGTCCCGGCCGGTGCGCGCCCTCCCAGCGGAGGCTGAGATCATTCTCGGTCACGCGGTAATGGAAATCGTCGGGATAGATTTCGGCCGGAGGCGGCGCCAGCACATCATCGACGAGACCTTCCGCCAATGCCTGGTCCGCCTCGAGCGTCCGCGGATAGCGCGCCAGATCGGCGGGGTCGTTAAACTGCGTCGGGTTGACGAAGATGCTCAGCACCACGCGGTCATTCTCGGCGCGGGCACGTTCCAGCAACGCGCGGTGACCGGCGTGCAGCGCACCCATCGTCGGAACAAAACCGACGGTGCGGCCGGCATACTCGGATCCTGCCCGCGCAGCCTGCCAGTCGGCGACATGATTGAAGACGCGCATCAAGCCAGCACCTCCTCGCGAGCGGGAAACCGCGCCGCGCGCACATCGCGCACAAAGGCGTTGACCGCCTCCAGCGTGACGGTGTGGCCATCGAGATAACGACGGGCAAAACGCGGCCGGAAGACCGCGTCGAGCCCGAGCAGATCGGCCAGCACGAGCACCTGCCCGTCCGTAGCCGCACCCGCGCCGATGCCGATCGTCGGGATCGTCAGCGCGGCGCTGATCTCCGCCGCCAGCGCCGCCGGCACGCATTCCAGCACGAGCGAAAACGCGCCCAATTTCTCCAGGGTCTGCGCCTCGGCCTTGAGCCGCTCCGCCGCCTCGATCGTGCGGCCCTGCAGGCGGTGTCCGCCCAGCTGATGCACCGATTGGGGCGTCAAGCCGAGATGGCCCATCACCGGGATGCCGCTCTCCACCAGATGCGCGATGATGTCCTCGTGGCCGGTCACGCCCTCGATTTTGACGGCAGTGGCGCCGGCCTGCATGAGCGCGCCGGCGGCGCGCACGGCGGCGTCGCGACCCTGGCGCACGCTGAGGAAAGGCATGTCGGCAATGACGACCATCGTCGGTGCGCCACGGCGCACGGCAGCGGTGTGGACGCTCATCATTTCGACCGTGGCGTGGACGGTCGACGGAAAGCCGTGGACGACCATCGCGGCGCTGTCGCCCACCAGAATGGCATCGACTTCCGAGGCCTCCAGCAAACGCGCCATCAAGGCGTCGTAGGCGGTCAAAACGGCGATGGGCTGCTCTTCCCGCTTGGCGCGGGCAAAATCCAGGATGCTTTTCACAAGGCCTCCGCAGTTATCTCGTCGAGAAATGTCTGCCGGTGGCCTGATTGGAACTTGGGTGCTTGTCGCATGGCGATGAAGCCTCGGGTCCGAGGTTAAGGGTTGATGTTGAGCGTCCGGTCGCGAGCAAGTTCACGCCAGACGGAGCAAACGGTGGTCACGATCTGGCCCCGCGCAACTGCAAATCCCGTCATCCCCACGACGGCTGCAGCAGTTTATGACAAGCGCCTTGCCACCCACGCCGGACAGGCAAAAATCCCTGATGTGGCGCTGCGTTACCTCACCATTGATTTCAATTCCTTCTTCGCCTCGGTGGAGCAGCAGGAGCGGCCGGAATTGCGCGGGAAGCCCGTCGGCATCGTGCCGGTCATGGCTGAGACCACGGGCTGCATCGCCGTCAGCCTCGAAGCCAAGAAGATGGGCCTGACCCGCAACGCCCGCGTCGCCGATGCCCGCCGGCTCTGTCCCGGCATCGTCATCGTCGAGGCGCGGCCGGAAACCTACATTACTTATCACCGCAAGCTGGTCGGCGTGATCCAGGCGTGCGTGCCCGAGACCGTGGTCCAGTCGATCGACGAGGTTACCTGCCGTCTGCACTCCTTCCTGATGTCGCCCCCGCAGGCCGAGAAGCTCGCGAAACAGATCAAGGCCAAGATCGCCCGTGAGGTCGGGCCGCTGCTCCGCAGTTCCATCGGCATCGCGCCTACGTGGCTGCTGGCGAAGGTGGCTTCGGACATGCAAAAGCCCGACGGCCTCGTGATCCTCGACGACGCGGACATTCCCGCGAAGCTCCTGCACCTCGCGCCCGGCGACATCGCCGGCATCGGCCCCAACATGCAGGAGCGGCTGAAGGCACACGGCATCACCACCATGGCGCAGCTCTATGCCGCAACGATGACCGAGTTCCGGGGCATCTGGAAAAGCGTGCGCGGTGAACAGATGTGGCGGCTCCTGCATTGCGAGGACCTCGATTATTTCGAACAGAAGGGCGGGCAGACCATCGGCCACGGCCACGTGCTGCCTCCCGCCCGGCGCAACCCCGAGGCTGCGCTCGCCGTGTTGCACCGCCTGCTGCAGAAGGCGGCGATGCGCCTGCGGCACAGCGGTTATTGCGCCGGCGGCCTCAGCGTGTCGGTCGACTACCGCGACGACACCCGCTGGAGCGGCGAACTGCGTCTGACCGAGACGCAGGACACGCTCGAGCTCACCAAGGCGCTCAACCAACTGTGGAAGAAACGCCCGGCTGCAGACCGCAAGCGCGTGCCGCTCCGCATCGGCGTGCACCTGGTTCACCTGCTAGACATGCGCCAGCACACGCCCGACCTGTTCGAGCAGAAGACCGAGGAAGTCCACGGCCGGCTGCTGAACGCGGTGGACCACCTGAACAAAGTTTTGGGCAAGAACTCTGTCTACTTCGGCGGCGCGCACGGCGCCACGCAGGACGCGCCGATGCGCATCGCCTTCACGCGCATCCCCGAGCCCGAGATCGAGGAGATCGACCGCAGTTTCGAGGGCCGGCTCAAGAAGCCGAAGCCGCCCGCGCCGGAGCCGGAGGCGTGGTGATTTCCCGGCCCATGATGATGCGGGCGCCGCGTTTGTAGGTGAAATACGAATGGACCCAGCTCAGAAATACCGACACCCGGTTCCGAAAGCCGATGAGAAAGACCAGATGCAGCGCGAGCCAGGCCAGCCAGGCGGGCAGACCGCTGATATGCATCCGGCCGATCTGGGCGATGGCGGCCGACCGGCCGATCGTGGCCATGTTGCCTTTGTCCCAATACACAAAGGCCTCGCGCTGCGCCGGCGGACGCGGGCCGACGGCAAGGTCGTGGGCGAGCAGTTTCGCCACGTGCGCCCCGCCCTGCATCGCGCCCTGCGCCACACCGGGCACCACCTGCCCTTTGACATCGGTCAGCGCCGCGATGTCGCCCACGGCGAACACCTCCGGGTGGCCGGGCAGGCTGAGATCGGGCCGCACCTTGATCCGGCCCGCGCGGTCCGTCTCGACACCGAGCGAACGGGTCACCGGCACCGCCCCGACCCCGGCGGCCCACACGATGTTGCCGGCGCGGAGCGGCACCCCGTCGAGTTCCACCTCGCCGTCGCGGATGGCCGTCACCTTCGTGTTCAGGCGCACCTCGACGCCCAGCTTTTCGAGCTGCCGCTGCGCGCTCGCCGACAGGTCCGCGGGAAAATTCGCCAGGATGCACGGGCCGCCCTCGACGAGCAGGATGCGGGCCTGCCGCGCGTCGATCCGGCCGAAATCCCGATAGAGAACGGTGCGCGCCAGTTCGGCGAAGGCGCCCGCCAGTTCCACGCCGGTCGGGCCGCCGCCCACGACGACCGTGGTCATCAGCTCCTGGCGTTTCGCCCGGTCGGTTCCGACCTCCGCACGTTCGTAGGCGAGCAGCATGTTGCGCCGCAGGCGCACCGCGTCGTCGAGCGACTTCAGCCCCGGCGCGAACTGCTCCCATTCGTCGTGGCCAAAATAGACGGTCCGCCCGCCGAGGCCGATGAGCAGATGGTCATATTCCAGTTCGCCGTGATCGAGGTGCACCCGCCGCGACGCGAGATCGATGCCGCGCACCTCGGCCATCAGCACCGTGAGATTGGGTTTGGCGCGCAAAATGGTGCGGATCGGCTGCGCGATGTCCGGCGCCGCCAGACCGGCGGTCGCCACCTGGTAGAGCAGCGGTTGGAATAGATGGTGATTCTGCCGGTCGACCACCGTGACCCGCGCCAGATGGGACGGGAAGGCCTGGGCAAAGCTGAGTCCGCCGAAACCGGCGCCCAGAACCACCACATGAGGCAAACGCGTGGAATTCGCTTTCATGATGCAGCCAAGCTACCCCATCGCCGCGCGGCGTAAACCAGCCGGCGGGGTTATTTTCCGGGCTTCCCATTGCCCACACGTTGTCTAATAGCTGCTCCATGCACACGCCTGTGGACGTCCAGCTCATCGGTTCGGAAGTCGCCATCCGTTGGGATGACGGCAAGGAGAGTTACCTGTCCTTTGCCACGCTGCGCGCGGCCTCGCCGAGCGCCGAAACCCGCGGCGAGCGCGACATCTTCGGCCACCAATACGGCGGCACCGCGCCCAAGAATTACGTCGGAGTCGAGGTGACGGGCTGGGAACGCATCGGTAACTACGCCATCCGTTTCGATTTCAGCGACGGCCACCGGACTGGACTCTACAGCTACGAGTTGCTGCGGCAGTTGGGGGAAGCGGGAAATTCGTAGGGGCGCAGACTTGCTGCGCCCTCGGCCGTGATGCCGCGCACACCGGGCGCAGCAAGACTGCGCCCCTACCCAACCACAGCCCCCGCCTTCACTTCCCCGCGATGAAACCGCGTTCGCTTTTCTCCGCAAAGGCGAGGAAATGCTTGAACTCTTCCGAGTCGCTGAGCTTGTGCTCGCGCAGGCGCTCGAGCGCCTGGGTGCGGTTGTGGCCGGCGCGATAGATGATCCGGAAAGCCTGCTTGATCGCCTCGAGCCGTTCGGGTGTGTAGCCGTTGCGCTCGAGTCCGACCTTGTTGATCGAACGGGCGACGGCGGGATTGCCGTCGGCGATGACGTAGGGCGGCACGTCCTGCACGATCTTCGACATGCCGCCGAGCATCGCCTGCGTCCCGAGGCGGCAGAACTGGTGGACGCCGGTCCCCCACCCGATGTTGACGAAATCCTCGACGAGCACGTGGCCGGCGAGCGCGGACTGCGCGCTCATCACGAGATGGTTGCCGACCACGCAGTCGTGCGCGATGTGGCTGTAGGCGAGCATGACGTTGTCATTGCCCATGCGGGTGAACTCGGCGTCGTTGGTCGCGCCGTGCACGCTGACATATTCGCGAAAGACGTTGCGGTCGCCGACGATCAGGCCGGGCTCGCCGCCCTTGAACTTGAGGTCGTGCGTCTTGGTGCCGACGCAGGCGAAGGGAAAGATCTCGCACTTCTCGCCGATGGTCGTGCGGCCCTCGACGTTGGCGTGATGATGGAGCACCGTGCCGGCGCCGATGACGGCCTTGTTGCCGACGTAGGCGTAGGCGCCGATGGCGACGCCCTCGCCCAACTGGGCGCCGGGTTCGATGATGGCGGTGGGATGGATCAGGTCCGACATGACTCAGTCGACCTCCGCGCTGTCCACGAGGGCAAACATCAGTTCGCCGGACGAAACGGTCTGGCCGTTAACCGTGCACTCGCCCTCGGCGCAGGCGATCGCGCCACGAATCTTGGTCACCTTGACCTTGATGAGCAATTGGTCGCCGGGGCGGACGGGTTTGCGCCACTTCACTTTGTCGCAGCTCATGAACAACGTGGTCTTTCCTTCGAGGGTGTTGCGCCGGACCATGAGGATGCCGGCGGCCTGCGCCATGGCCTCGATCTGCAGCACGCCGGGCATGACGGGATTGCCCGGAAAATGTCCCTGAAAAAACGGCTCGTTGATCGTGACGTTCTTGATCGCGGTCAGCTGGTCCTCGCTCATCTCCACCACGCGGTCGATCATGACGAACGGATAGCGGTGCGGGAGCATGTCGAGCACGCGCCGGATATCGAGCGTGGTCTCGGTGGTGAGCTCGGCTTTGGGCGCGGCGGGCTTGGCGGCCTTCTTGCCGCCCTTTTTCCAGGCGGAATATTTCTCGAAGAGTATCTTGGTCAGCTCGGCGTTGACGGCATGGCCGGGACGGGTGGCGACGATGTGCGCCTTGAGCGGCACGCCGAGGAGGAGGATGTCGCCGATGATATCGAGGATCTTGTGGCGCACGAACTCGTCGGCGAAACGCAGCGGCTCCTTTGAGATGATCTTGTCGCCCTTGATGACGATGGCGCAGTCGAGGCTGCCGCCCTTGATCTTGCCGAGCTTGATGAGCTCCTCGATGTCCTCGTAGATGGTGAAGGTCCGGGCGGCGGCGACCTGCGAAATGTAGACCTCGGGGTCGATGACGAGCGAGAGATGCTGCGTGTGGATGCCGCGGTCGTCGGCGGAGGTGCAGGTGATCTTCAGGCCGTCGTAGGGCAGCGCGATGATCGAGGAGTTGCCGCGGGCGACCGAGATGGTGTCGGCGAGGGGAAAGTATTCGCGGTCGGCGTCCTGTTCCACCGGCTCGCCGGACTGGATCAGTTGCACGAAAGGCCGGGCGGAGCCGTCCATGATGGGCGGTTCGCTGGCGTCGATGTCAATGATGAGGTTGTCGATGCCGCAGCCGTGCAATGCGCTGAGCACGTGCTCGACGGTGTGCAGCTTGGCGTGGCCGACCTGAATGGTGGTGGCGCGCACGAGGTCGGTGACCTGGTCGACGCGGGGCTTGAGCTCGGGATGGCCGTGCAGGTCCACGCGCCGGAACACGATACCGTGGTTCACGGGGGCGGGTTTAAAGGTCATATGCACGGCGTCTCCGGTGTGCAGGGCGTTGCCCTTGATGGAGACCTCGCGCAAGAGGGTGCGCTGCTTCATGGGTGTTCGCGCAGTGTCGGAAACCACTTGGAAATGACAAGCTTGGAGATGGCGGAACCGGTGCCGGACCCCGCATTTCTTGGCAATCAGCGATAACTTGGAGGACGGGGTTGACATCGCCGAAATCCCCTCGGTAATCCTATCCCCTTACGTAACCAAAACCTCTTATCCGAATCCGTCATGCCCGCAGCCAACGACCTCCGCAAAGGCCAAGTCATCAGTTTCAACGGTGAGCCGCACCTCATCATGGAGACGCAGCACCGCACCCCGGGAAATCTCCGCGCCTTCGTCCAGGTGAAGATGCGCAACCTGCGCTACGGCAAGTCGCTCGAACAACGTTTCAACTCCCCCGACCCCGTCGAGGTCCTCCCCACCGACCGCCGCACGCTCGAGTTCAGCTACGCCGATCGCGAGACCTACTCGTTCATGGACCCGGAGACCTTCGAGACCTTCGAGATCAACGCCGCCATGATCGGCGAGTCCAAATATTATCTGGTCGCCAACGGCAAAGCCGACGTGCTCTTCATCAACGACGTGCCCGTCACCATCGACATCCCCTCCTCCGTCGTCCTCAAGGTCGCCGAGAGCTCCGAGGGCATCAAGGGCGACACCGCCAGCAACGTCCAGAAACCCGCCACCATGGAAACCGGCCTGGTCGTCCAGGTGCCGCTCTTCATCAAGTCCGGCGAACACATCAAGGTCAGCACCGCCGACGGTTCCTATCTCGGTCGCGCCTGAGGAGTTTTCTCTTTTCGAAAATCACGCCTGATTCCAGCCCGCGGCCCGCGCCGCGGGTTTTTTTGCGGCCTACCCCAACGCCGCGACCGCCGCCCGGTAGGCCGCCGTCGCTTCCACCGGACCGCTGGCGGTCATCTTGAGATCGCGCAACAAACCGTCGCGCAGGCCGTAGATCCAGCCGTGCACCACCAGTTCCTGCCCGCGCGCCCACGCATCCTGCACGATGGTCGTCGAGCAAACGTTGGCCACCTGTTCGATGACGTTCAATTCGCACAGCTTTGCACTGCGCGCCGTATCGTCCGGCAGCCGGTGCAGGCAGGCCCCGTGCTTTTCCTGCACGTCGCGGACATGCCGCAGCCAGTTGTCGGCGAGGCCGACGCGCTCGCAGCGGATGACCTTGCTCACGCCGCCGCAGCCGTAATGGCCAACCACCATGATGTGCTTCACCTTGAGCACATCGACGGCAAACTGGATCGCGGAAAGGCAGTTCAGATCCGTGTGCACGACCACATTGGCGACGTTGCGGTGCACGAACACCTCGCCCGGGAGCAGGCCGATGATCTCGTTGGCCGGCACGCGCGAATCCGAACAGCCGATCCAGAGATATTCGGGGTTTTGCTGCCGCGAGAGCTTCGAGAAAAATTCCGGATCGCGCCGCTTGATGGCCTCGGCCCAAGCCTGGTTCTGGGCGAAGAGTTTTTGAAGACTGGGCATGCTTGAATGATGCTTGGCACTCACGACCGGTTGTCCACTCCACAATCGCCGTCTAACGGATTAAGCGCCACGCGGGTTGCTCCCTTCCGCCCGGGGCGCTCCCATGGCGCCATGAGTCTTCTACCCCGTTTTGCCTTCCTGTTTTCCGCTGCCCTGGTCTCCGCCGGCACCGCCGTCGCGTCCCCCTCCTACGATTTCGGTCCCTGGGCCCCGGGCACCACGCCGCAGGAGATCGGCCGGCGCGTCGTGGAGAACTTCACCGCCCGGCCACATTCCAATTTTCACCGGACCACGCCGCCCAGCCTCATCACCTACCCCGAGACCTGCACCTGGTATGGCGCGCTGGCTTTCGCCGAACGCGCCGGCGCCAAGGATCTCTCCGCCCGGCTCGTGGCCCGCTTCGAACCGCTCTTCGGGCCCGAGGCCCATCTGATCCCGAAACCCACCAACGTCGACGCCACCGTGTTCGGCGCCGTGCCCTTGGAACTGTTCCTCCAGACGAAGGATCCGCGTTACCTCGCCATCGGCCGTGATCTCGCGGACCAGCAATGGGCCGCGCCCACCCCGGAGCAGCTCGCCAAACTCAAACCGGAACCCCGCGCCATCGCCGAGCAGGCGCTCAAGGACGGCCTCACCTGGCACACGCGCTACTGGATCGACGACATGTTCATGATCACGATGGTGCAATCCCAAGCCTACCGCGCCACCGGCGACCGCACCTACATCGACCATGCCGCCAAGGAAATGGTCTCCTATCTCGACCGGCTCCAGCAGCCCAACGGTCTTTTCTACCACGCGCCCGACGTTCCTTATTTCTGGGGCCGTGGCGACGGCTGGATGGCCGCCGGCTCGGCCCAGCTCCTCAGTGCCCTGCCCGCCGATCATCCGGACCGTGCCCGCATCATGGCCGGCTACCAGAAAATGATGGCCGCACTGCTGCAATATCAGGACGCCAACGGCATGTGGCACCAGCTCATCGACGACCCCGCCGCGTGGCCCGAGACCTCCTGCACCGGCATGTTCGCCTACGCCTTCATCACCGGCGTGAAAAACGGCTGGCTCGACGCCGCGACCTACGGTCCCGCCGCGAAAAGGGCCTGGCTCGGCCTCATCACCTACCTCCAGCCCAACGCGGACATCCGCGAGGTTTGCGAGGGCACCAACAAAAAGAACGACCGGCAATATTACCTCGACCGCCAGCGCAACGTGGGCGACTTCCACGGCCAAGCCCCGGTGCTCTGGTGCGCCGCCGCGCTGCTGCGGTAGCCATTGCCAATGAAATCCCGTCGCTGCCCGCGCTGGACGGCGGGGAGCGGAGTGAAAACCGGAATCAGAGCTGCAGGCTCTGCGGCGTGTATTCCATCAGTTCGATCGCGTTGCCGTCGGGGTCCTTCAGCCAGGCCTGCTTGGAGTGATCCATGCCAACCTGAACCGGGGTGACCGCGACGCCCTGCGCGATGAGCTGCTCGCGGAACGATTCGAGCCCGGTGACCTCGAGGCAGAAATGATTGTAGTGCACGCCCTCGTTGGGTCCGAGCGGACCGCTGGGGCCGCCCCACTGTTTCGCCGCGCCCGCGTGATCGAAAATCTCGACGAACGTCGTGTGGCCCGCCGCGAGGTAATAGCCAAACGGAGTGCCGTCGTCGTGCTTCAAGGCGAACTTCACGGCCAAGCCCAGCACGTCGCGATAAAACGCCAGCATCGCCGGCAGTTGATGGGAGCGAAAACACAGATGCCCAAGCCGCTTGATCATGGGCCCAGTGTAGATACCTGGTCCCAAAACAAGGCAAACCAAAGCCACCTCACCGCGCGAGAATCCACCGGGCAACCGTGCTGGAAAACCCGGCGCTGTTCGCGGCTTGCCCGGATGTCCTTCAACCACGATTGTATGCCGGTGGATGCCTGAGGCCGGACATCTGCGCTAAGAAACGGCGAGCTCCGCCGTAGTAGTCCTGTTGAGCAGCATCGCTCCGCAAGCATCCCTCATCCCCTCGCACCATGAAAAACCGCCTCCCCTTGGGAATTTTCCTGCTTCTCGCGTTGGCCGGTGGCCTCCTAGCCGGGCCGCGCGACGCCCACTGGGCGATGGTGAAAGCGGCGGAGCAACAGGGCTTGCCCAAAACCGCAATTGCGGAACTGGAGCCGATCATCGCCGGGGCCATCGCGGACCGCGCCTACGCCGAGGCGATCAAGGCCATCGGGCGCCGGATCGTGCTTGAAGGCACCATCGAGGGCAACAAACCGGAGGAGTTGATCGTTCGGATGGCGACCGAATTGGAGAAAGCGCCCGCCGCCATGAAACCGCCCATGGAAGCCATCCTCGCCCACTGGTATTGGCACTATTTCCAACAGAATCGCTGGCGGTTCCACCAACGCACCCAGACCGCCACCGCCCCGGGACCGGATATCCAGACCTGGGATCTGGCGCGCATTCTCACCGAGATCGACCGGCACTTCACCGCTGCGCTCACCGACGAGAAAACCCTCAAGGCCACCCCGGTCGGCGATTACGATGCGCTGCTCCAAGCCGGCGACGTTCCGGACCGTTACCGGCCGACGATGTTCGACTTCCTGGCCCACGACGCGTTGCAGTTCTATCAGGCCGGCGAACAGGGCGCGCTGCAGGCCGAGGACGCATTCGAACTCGACGCCACGACCGCTCCGATCTTCGCCGATGCCGCCGAGTTCATGCGCTGGCAACCGCCCGCGACCGACGAGACTTCGCCGACCCTGCGGGCGATCCGCCTCTACCAGAAGCTCCTGCTGTTTCACCAAGCCGACCGCGACCGCTCCGCCTACTACGATGCCGATCTCGCCCGGCTCGCCTTCGGCCACAACCGGGCCGTCGGCGAAGACAAGGACGAGCGCTACGAGGCCGCGCTC
>Ga0208272_100309_pt1 | contig 21358 bp, 18 predicted proteins | sample LakWasM129_HOW14_2_FD_183939 | JGI IMG/M metagenome (GOLD analysis project Ga0208272, IMG submission 183939) | Freshwater sediment methanotrophic microbial communities from Lake Washington under simulated oxygen tension - Sediment Metagenome... | ecosystem: Environmental > Aquatic > Freshwater >... | reverse complement strand
CCTTGGCCATCTCTGCGGCATCGAGCTGGCGGTGCGTGGTGGAGGCCGGGTGCGTCGCCAGCGACTTGGCATCGCCAATGTTCACCAGGCGCGTGAACAGGCCCAGCGCGTCGAGGAAGCGCGCGCCGGCGGCTCGGGGGTCGGCATCGCTGCTCTTGAGGCCGAAGCTCAAGATGCCAGAAGCCCGCCCGCCCATCTGGCGCTGCGCCAGCGCGTGGTCGGGGTGGTCGGGCAGCCCGGCATAGCGCACCCATTCCACCTTGGGGTGGCTTTGCAGGAATTGGGCCAGTGCCAGGCTGTTGTCGCAGGTGCGGTCCATGCGCAGCGGCAGGGTTTCGATGCCCTGCAGCGTCAGCCAGGCGTTGAACGGCGAGATGGCAGCGCCCATGTTGCGCAGCGGCACCACGCGGGCGCGGCCGATGTAGGCGGCTGCGCCCAGCGCCTCGGTGTAGACCACGCCGTGGTAGCTCACGTCGGGCTCGTTCAGGCGCTTGAAGCGGGCCTTGTGCTCTGCCCAGGGGAACTTGCCGCTGTCCACGATGATGCCGCCGATGCTGTTGCCGTGGCCGTTCATGTACTTGGTGAGCGCATGCACCACGATGTCGGCGCCGTGCTCGATGGGGCGGCACAGGTAGGGGCTGGGCACGGTGTTGTCGACGATGAGCGGCACGCCGCCGTCGTGCGCTACCTTGGCCAGCGCGGCGATGTCGGTCACGTTCCCCAGCGGGTTGCCGATGGACTCGCAGAACACCGCCTTGGTGCGCGCGTCGATCAGCTTGGCAAAGCTCGCCGGGTCGCGCGGGTCGGCAAAGCGCACCTCGATGCCCTGCTGCGGGAAGGTGTGGGCGAACAGGTTGTAGGTGCCGCCATAGAGCGTGCTGGCCGAGACGATGTTGTCGCCCGCCTCGGCAATGGTCTGGATGGCCGCGGTGATCGCCGCCATACCAGACGCCAGTGCCAGTGCCGCCACGCCGCCTTCGAGTGCAGCCACGCGCTGCTCCAGCACGTCGGTGGTCGGGTTCATGATGCGGGTGTAGATGTTGCCCGCCACCTTCAGATCGAACAGGTCGGCGCCGTGCTGTGCGTTGTCAAAAGCGTAGGCCGTGGTCTGGTAGAGCGGCACGGCGGCGGACTTGGTGGTCGGGTCGGGTGTGTAGCCGGCGTGGACAGCAAGGGTTTCGATCTGCATGACTGGAGTCTCTCTGGAGGTGGTGGGGTGAACGGTGAACGCGCACGCGTCCGTGCGAGTCGGCATTTTGCACGCCCCGTACGGGCGATGGTCGAACCATTGGCTATGAGCTTATCTGGCGGCCTGGCTTACGGCGCAGGGCTTTTTCAATCTCCGCCGCGCCATAGACAGCGGCGGCGGCGCCCAGGCAGATCAGCAGTTCGGGCAGGCTCAGAGGCTGGGTCTTGAAGATGGGGTTGAGAAAGGGCACATAAATGGTGGCCAGTTGCAGAAGAAAGGTCAGCAGCACGGCCCCCAGCAACGGGCGGTTGCTGCACAGGCCAAGCCGCCACAGGGGTTCGCTCTCGGACCGGATGGCGAGCACATGCGCCATCTGGGCCAGCGTGAGCACGGTGAACACCATGGTCTGCCAGTGGGCGTGGCCGGTGTGCAGGGCCCAGGCCTGCACCGCCAGGCACAGTCCGGCAATCAGCAAGCCCATGAACAGGATGTGCTGCCACATGCCGTGGGCAAACAGGCTTTCGTCCGGCGCGCGGGGCGGGCGCCGCATGGTGCCGCGTTCGGCCGGTTCGGCGGCCAGTGCCAGGCCGGGCAGGCCGTCGGTGACCAGGTTGACCCACAGGATGTGAATGGGCAGCAAGGGAATGGGCAAAAAGAGCAGGGGCGCGAGGAAAATGGTCCAGATCTCGCCCGAGTTGCCCGTCATGGCATAGCGCACAAACTTGCGGATGTTGTCGTAGATGCGCCGCCCCTCTCGGATGGCCGCGACGATGGTTGCGAAGTTGTCGTCCAGCAGCACCAGGCTGCTGGCTTCACGTGCCACGTCGGTACCGCCGCGCCCCATGGCCACGCCAATGTCGGCCTGTTTGAGGGCGGGTGCATCGTTCACGCCATCGCCGGTCATGGCGACGAAATGGCCTTGGGCCTGCAGTGCCTGGACGATGCGGATTTTTTGCGCCGGATCGACCCGTGCGTATACCTGTACCTGCTCGACGCGCGCACGCAGGACCGCATCGTCCAGCGTGGCCAGGTCCGCGCCGGTCAGGACAGGGGCATCGCTGCGCGTCACGATGCCCAGGCGGTGTGCAATGGCGCGGGCGGTGGCGGGATGGTCACCGGTGATCATCACCGGGGTGATGCCCGCGCTGATGCAGTCGCGCACGGCGGCCATGGCTTCCGGGCGAGGCGGGTCGATGAGTGCGATCAGGCCTAGCAACTCCAGCTGGCTTTCCATGGCATCGAGCGCGTTGGTGTCGGGCAGGCGGTCATGGCTGCGCCGGGCCAGGGCCAGTACACGCAGGCCCTGCGCGGCCAGACGAGAGGCCGTGGCCAGCACACTGGCGCCGTCGAGCGGGGTGCTGCCCTCGGGTGTCCATTGCGTGGCGCAGCGCGGCAGCACCGATTCGGGCGCTCCCTTGGTGTAGGCCACGAAGCCTGCGCCCTCCCGGTGAAAGGTGGTCATGCGCTTGCGGTCCGAGTCAAAGGGCTGCTCCTGCACGCGTGGGCAGGCGTGGTCCAGCTCGGCTTTGTCCAGTCCGCCAGCGTGCGCGGCCAGCACCAGGGCCGTCTCGGTGGGGTCACCGGTCCAGGTGGCGCCAGCGTCGGGCGCATCGCAGACGCCGGGCTCGTTCTGTCGGTGGCGCGTGGCGTCATTGCACAGCGCAGCGGCGCGCAGCGCCTCGCGGTGTATGGCGCTGGGCAGAGTGTCGCCGGGGAACCAGGGCTGCTCCTGCACCACCAAAAGCTCTGCGTGCATGCAGTTCTGTGTGAGGGTGCCCGTCTTGTCCGAGCAGATGGTGGTCACCGAGCCCAGCGTTTCGACCGATGGCAGGCGGCGCACCAGGGCATGCACCGCGACCATGCGGCGCGCGCCCAGTGCCAGCAACATCGTGACCACGGCGGGCAACGCCTCCGGGATGGCCGCCACGGCCAGGCTGATGGCTGTGAGCGCCATCAGCAAAGGGGCCTCGCCGCGCAGCACGCCGACCACAAAAACAATGGCACAGATCCCCAGCACGGCCAGCGCCAGGCGTTTGCCGAAGGCGGCCAGTCGCAACTGCAGGGGGGTGTTGCGGTCGTCGCTGTCGAGCAGGCGTGCGATTTTGCCCAGTTCGGTGTGCATGCCCGTGGCCACCACCAGCCCGCGGGCCCGGCCATGGGTCGCCGTGGTGCCCTTGAAGGCCATGTTGGTGCGGTCGCCAAGCGCAGGGGCTTCTTGCTGTGCCAGGGGGGCGGTCTGCTTGGCCACGGTGACGGATTCGCCAGTCAGCGCGGATTCATCCACGTGCAACTGCGTGATGTCGATGAGCCGCAGGTCGGCAGGGATCTGGTTGCCGGCCTCCAGCAACACAATGTCGCCTGGCACCAGGCTGCTGGCGGGCACCACCTGGACCGCGCCACCGCGCAGTACCGTGGCGTGTGCTGCAGCCAGTTGCCGCAGGGCGGCCATGGCCTGGTCGGCGCGCCAGGCCTGAACGAAGCCGATCACGGCATTGAGAACGACGATCACCAGGATAACCAGGGTGTCGGTCAGCTCTCCCACCAGGCCCGAGACCACGGCAGCGCCCAGCAGCACCAGCACCATGAAATCCTTGAACTGCTCGGCCAGCAGTGCCACTTTGCTGCGTTGCGGGGCGCCGGCCAAGGCGTTGGCGCCGTGCTGCGCGGCGCGGCGCTGGGCTTCATCGGGGTGCAGGCCGCAACCAGGATCGACGCCATGGGCCTGGACGAGGTCATGGACTTCACGCAGATGCGCCGCTGCGGACGCGGCGGTCGGGGGGCGGGGTGCCGGGTCAGGTGCCATGCAGAAAAATGACGTAGGTGTTGAGCAGGTACACCGCCGTCAGGGCCAGGCTGATGGCACCGACGGCACGCAGCACCCGGTCGCGGGGACGAAAGAACAGGCCGACCACCGCCAGGCCGGTCATCACGATGGCCGAGGTGGCGGTGACGGCATGCACCAGCGACACATCGGCCAGCAGCGCGCCCGGGCGGTAGAAAAGATCGTCGACTGCAATGATGGTCACGTTGAACAGGTTGCTTCCCAGCAGGTTGCCGATGGCCATGTCCAGCGCGCCCAGGCGCAGGGCCGACAGCGTGACGGCCAGTTCTGGCAAGGTGGTGGCCATAGCCACGAACAGGCTGCCGACGAAACTGCGATTCCAGCCCATGGCATGTGCCAGGTCGACCGCGGCAAAGGGCAGCCACAGGCCCGCCCCCATCACGACCAGGGCGGATACGGCAAAGCGCACGATGGCCCTGCGCAGTGGGGGGATTGCCGCGTCGAGGGTGGAGGCGGCGTTGTCATTCGCCTGTTCAGCCGGGTGGGTGCGCTCGTAGACGAAGACCACCTTCATGGCCACCACGTAGAGCAGCAGCATGACGGGCGTCATCAGGCCCAGATTCCAGCGTGGCGCATGGGTCGTCGGCTCGGTGGAAGTCGGCGACAGTTGGCCGATCAGCAGGCCCAGCAGCAGAAAGCCCAACAGCACGACACCAAAGGCGGCGGCCAGCACATGGCCGCGGCTGGCACGGCTCCAGACGGGTTCGCGCCGGTGCACCATGTCAATCACCACCAGGAATGCCAGGTTGAGCACGCAACTGCCCAGGGCATTGCCTACGGCGAGGTTGGGAGCGTGGGCCAGAGTGACACTGGTAATGCCGGTGGCCAGTTCGGGCAGCGACGTCACGCTGGCGATCAGTGTCAGGCCAATCCAGTTCCCGGAGAGCCCCGTGCGCTGCGCAATGGTGTCGCCCGCAAGGGACAGCTGGTAGCCTGCCGCGCCGATCAGCGCAGCGCAGGCAAGAAACGCAAGCCAGACCGCAGCGGGGGAGTTCATGCCTTCAGCCGCTTTTTGCCGGGAGCGCGGCCATCTGTGCAGAAACCGATAAACAGGGCATCAGGAGCGGGATCTCAGGGCGGGGAGGTGGTGGTCATGCAGGACGGTGGGGCCGGGTCGTGTAGAAGGTCAAGGGTATTTCGCGGCCTTGCTGAAGCACATGGCGCTTGATCTTGCCCATGACGTGCATTTCACAGGGCTTGCAGTCAAACCGCAAGGTCAGGCGCTCGTTGCCGTTGATCAGTGTCAAGGGTTCTGCCCGGATCGTGCCCTGCACACCGGTGACGCCCTTGGCCTGCTTGGGACACAGGCTCATCGAATAGCGCACGCAGTGTTTGGTGATCATCAAGCTGACCTCGCCGTCCTCTTCGTGGCTTTCGTAGGCGGCGGCGATCACCTTCACGCCATGGCGCGCATAGAAGTCGCGTGCCTTGTGGTTGAACACGTTGGCGAGGTAGGAGAGCGTGTCCTCGGGGTAGGGCGCCGGTGGCTCGACAGGCGTGGCGCGCGGCAGGCGTTCGAATCCGGCGGCGCGCGCAGCTTCGAGCTCGGCCAGGGCGTCTCGGCGCAGCGCATTGAGGCCGGAGGCAGGTACAAACCAGGGCTGCGAGAGCTGGAGTGCAATGTCGTGCACGGCGAAGAGGCTGGCGCCAAAGCGCCCGAGTTGCTCGCGCAGGCTGGCCTCGGCGCGGGCTGCGTCCTGTGCTGGTTCATGGGGCAGGGTGGCCCGGGCCGTGCCGGTGAAGCCGTCCTCGTCGGTCAGCGTGAGGGCAAAGCCGTCCGTAGTTTCGCTGAACTGCACCCACAGGCCGATGCGCCGGTCGCTGGACTTCTTCTCCAGCGTGCGCACCCAGTCCATGTCGCGGTTGCGGTTGACCTCGGTTCCCTTGCGCAGGTCCTTGAAACCCTCCATCGGGTCTTTCGGGAACACACGCCACTGCCGTCCATCGCGCGGGGACACGGGTTCGGCGCGGTTGATCTGCAGGCCCACCAGTTCCTTCTGCAGGTCGTAGTAGCACAGGCCGTCGCCGTTGTGCAGCACGGTGGCCGGGTTGTTCACTTCGATTTCGACGAAGTTGGGCCCCAGTTTGGTGACCCAGCCTATGGCCTGGCCTGGATTCTTGGGCGTGTCGAACGCGCCAATGTCTTCCTTGCGGCCGTTGACGAAGTAGTCGGTGAACTCGCGGTTGAAATTCTGCAGCGGGTCGGGCGTGAAGGTGAACGTGGTGCGGCCGCTCGACGCGCGCGCCAGCGGGTCGCCCGAGGCCTCGCGCTCGTCGAGGATTTCGTCGAGCAGCTTGCGGTAGTGGGCGGTGATGTTCTTCACGTAGCCCATGTCCTTGTAGCGGCCCTCGATCTTGAAGCTGCGCACACCGGCGTCGATCAGGGTGCGCAGGTTGTCGCTCTGGTTGTTGTCCTTCATCGAGAGCACATGCTTGTCGTGCGCGATGAAGCGCCCCTGCGCGTCGGTCACCTGGTAGGGCAGGCGGCAGGTTTGGCTGCAGTCGCCCCGGTTGGCGCTGCGGCCCGTTTGCGCATGGCTGATGTGGCACTGGCCGCTGTAGGCCACGCACAGCGCGCCGTGGATGAAAAATTCGATGGCGCAGCGCTGCGGATCGGTGGCGGTGCGTACGGCGGCGATCTGCTGCACGGTCAGTTCGCGGGCCAATACGATCTGGCTGAGCCCGGCATCTTGCAGAAAGCGCGCCTTTGCGGGCGTGCGGATGTCGGTCTGCGTGCTGGCGTGCAGCTGGATGGGCGGCAGGTCCAGCTCCAGCAGGCCCATGTCCTGGATGATGAGTGCATCGGCGCCCGCGTTGTAGACCTGCCAGGCCATTTGGCGCGCGCCCTCCAGTTCGTCGTCGCGCAGGATGGTGTTGAGCGTGATGAAGACGCGGCTGCCAAAGCGGTGCGCGTGCGTGATCAGGCGTTCAAGGTCGCGAATGTCATTGCCTGCCGTGGCGCGTGCGCCAAAGGCAGGGCCGCCGATGTAGACGGCATCGGCGCCGTGGTTCACGGCCGCGATGCCGATGTTGGCATCGCGGGCGGGAGAGAGCAGTTCGATCTGGTGCGGTTGCAGGGACATGGCCGGATTATCCGGCGCCCCCCGCTCCTGTGCTGCGCTCGGCCATGGTTTGACCCAGGCGCACGGCGCCCCCGCTCTCCCAGTGGGCGCTGAAGTGAAAGGGGCCACTCGGGAACAGCAGCACGACGGTGGAGCCAAGCTGAAAGTGCCCCATTTCCTCCCCCTTCTGTAGCACGACTTTGCCTTCCGGGTAATCCCAATGGCGCAACACGCCCGTGCGTGGCGGGTTGACAAGACCGTGCCACACCGTGGCCATGCTGCCCACAATGGTGGCACCCACCAGCACCATGACGAATGGGCCTTGCGCCCCCTCAAACACGCACACCACGCGCTCGTTGCGCGCAAAGAGCCCCGGCACTCCGCGCGCGGTGACCGGGTTGACCGAGAACAGGTCGCCCGGCACATGCACCATGCGGGTCAAGCGCCCGGCGCAAGGCATGTGGATACGGTGGTAGTCGCGCGGGCTCAGGTAAATGGTGGCGAACCGACCATTGTTGAAACGCGCGGCCAGTGCAGCATCGCCGCCCAGCAGTGCGGTGGTCGAATAGTGGTGGCCCTTGGCCTGAAAAATCTGGTCCTGCTCGATGGCGCCGAACTGGCTGATGGCGCCATCCACCGGGCAGATCCATTCGGCCGCCGACATCGGCCGCGCGCCCAGCCGCAGTGCGCGCGTGAAAAAGGCATTGAAACTGGGGTAGGCCGACGGGTCCGCATGTTCTGCCTCGGTCATGTCGACGTCGTAATGCGAGACGAAGGCACGCACCAGGGCGGTGGTGAACCAGCCTGCGCGGGCCGAGGCAATTTTGCCGGCGAGTGCGGTCAGCGCCTGTTTGGGCAACAGGTACTGGAGGGAGACAGCGAGCGAGTCGGACATGGCGGGCAGGGATGGCGAGTGTGGCGGGCGATTCTATAGAGCAGGCTGCGGTGACTGTGTAGTCAGACAGGGTATGTCACGCTACAATAGAGGGCTCAGGGCTTGCGCCCAGCCTGTCCATTGAAGCCGTCACGCCGGCCTTCCCACCGAGCTGCGCTGCGGGTGCAGCACCCCCCGAACGCAATGCACAGAGGCCTGCTCACGCCGAGCAGGCGGCGCACGCGGTGGCGGGTGCCGCAGCGCCGATGGATGAAATCGTTTACCAGAGATTGAAAAATGGCCAAAGAAGAACTCATTGAAATGCAGGGCAGCGTCACCGAGGTGTTGCCTGACTCGCGCTTTCGCGTGACGCTGGACAACGGGCACCAACTCATCGCCTACACCGGCGGCAAGATGCGCAAGCACCACATCCGCATTCTGGCGGGCGACAAGGTCTCGCTCGAACTCTCGCCCTACGACCTCACCAAAGGCCGCATCACCTTCCGCCACCTGGCAGGGCGTGGTCCTGGCCCATCGCAACGTTGACGCTGTAAATTTCTTTTCGTTATGGGTCTTTTGCCGCAAATGATGCTCATGGCGCAGGTTAGAATACTAGCTGTCGGAGCGTAGCGCAGCCTGGTAGCGCATCTGCTTTGGGAGCAGAGGGTCGCGAGTTCGAATCCCGCCGCTCCGACCACCGAACCGAGGACTTGCAGCATGCGCTGCAAGTCCTTTTTTCTTGTCCAGACGACAATTCGCATCCTGCTGCTGCGAATGGCCCATGCCCACATTGCCCGATCCCCGAATAGACCGCTACGATGCCATTGATGCCCTGCGCGGCCTCGCAATGGTGTGGATGACGGTGTTCCATTTCTGCTTTGACCTGAGCCACTTCGGCTGGTGGCACCAGGACTTCTACAGCAACCCTGTCTGGACGTGGCAGCGCACCGCCATCGTCAGCCTGTTCCTGTTTTGTGCCGGCCTTGGGCAGGCCGTGGCACAGTCGCGCTCGCTCGGGTGGGAGCGCTTTTTTCGCCGCTGGCGGCAGATAGCGGGCTGCGCACTGCTGGTAACGGCGGGCTCCTGGCTGATGTTTCCCCGCAGCTTTATTTATTTTGGCGTGCTGCATGGCATGGTGGTCATGCTGCTGATTGCACGGCTGAGCATGGGCTGGGGGCGGTGGCTGTGGCCCGCGGGTTTGCTGGCCTTGCTGCTGCCCTTGGTGGCGCATGCCATGCTGACAGGGCCTTTTGCCCACCTGGCGGGCGCGTTGGATGCGCGGTCGCTGAACTGGCTGGGACTGATTACCCGCAAACCCATCACCGAAGACTACGTGCCGTTGTTCCCTTGGCTGGGCGTTTTGTGGTGGGGCATGGCGGCAGGGCAGTGGTTGCTCGTGCACCAGCGGCGCTGGCTGGTGTCACCGGTGCCTGCCGTGGCATCGCCGTTGGCGCTGCTTGGGCGCTGGAGCCTGTCGTACTACATGGTGCACCAGCCGGTGATGATTGGGGTGCTTCTCACCACTGGCTGGTTGCTTGGCCGTTAGCCATAAAAAAACGCGGCCGAGGCCGCGTTTTTGAATAGCGCGAAACCGGGTTTATTCAATCTTGGCTTTGGCGCGCAAATCTTCCTGGAACTTGGCGAGCTTCTGCTGCTGCAACTGCTGTGCGATCTGGGGTTTGACGTCTTCCAGCTTGGGCAATTGGGCCTGGCGCACGTCGTCCAGGCGGATCACATGCCAGCCGAACTGGGTCTTGACCGGGGCCTGCGTCATCTGGCCTTTTTGGAGCTTGATCAGTGCTTCGGTGAATTCCGAGACGTAGCTGCTGGGGTTGGCCCAGTCGAGGTCGCCACCCTTGGCGCCCGACCCTGGATCCTTGGACTGCTTCTTGGCGATGTCTTCGAACTTCGCACCCTTCTTGATCGAAGCGATGATCGCCTTGGCTTCTGCCTCGGTGGGGACCAGGATGTGGCTGGCCTTGTATTCCTTGCCGCTGTTGGCAGCGACAAATTTGTCGTACTCGGCCTTGATTTCGGCGTCGGTGACGGGGTTGTTCTTCTGGAAGTCGGCAAACAGCTCGCGGATCAGGATGGTCTGGCGGGCCAGTTCCATCTGCACCTTGAAGTCAGGGTCCTTGTCGAGATTGCGCTTGGCGGCTTCCTGCAGGAAGATTTCGCGTGCAATCACTTCGTCCTTGATCTGCTTTTCGAGCTCGGGGGTGATGGGGCGGCCCGAACGCTCAACCTGCTGGCGCAGCACATCGGCGCGCTCTTTGGGGATGGCCTGGCCGTTGACCACGGCAATGTTCTGGGCTGCCACAGGCAATGCCACGGTGCCCAGCAAGGCTGCGGCCACAAGGCCGGACAAAAGCTGTTTCTTCATTCGAAATCCAAAAGGTGGAAGGGGTGCCGGCAGATTGCCGGCGAGCCGCAACGCGTTTCCGCGTGGGATCAAAGAACTTCGATGGCGATGGCGTGAGCGCCCCGGTCGATAAATTCTTGCAGCGCATCATACACAAGGCGGTGCTGCTTCACCCGGGAAAGGCCGGTAAGCGAAGGTGACGCAATGCGCACCCGGAAATGGGTGCCAAAGCCGGTGCCATTGGCGCCGGCGTGTCCTTCGTGCTGGTAGCTCTCGTCAAGCACCTCAAGTTGGGTAGGTTGGAGGGCTGTATTCAAGGCAGCCTGCATGGCGGGGGCGGTAATGGGGGTGTCGTTCGTCACGGCTGAGCGTCCTTTTCGGGTTCGGTGTCCTTCACGTAGCGGCTGAGAAATGCGGCCTGTGCCAGCACGAAGGCCAGCATCAGCCCCAGGCCGCCAAACAGTTTGAAGTTCACCCAGGTGTCGGTGTCAAAGTGGAAGGCCACCCACAGGTTAAGCACGCCCATGGCGGCAAAAAAACCGGTCCAGGCCCAGTTCAGCGCATTCCAGGCGTTCTCTGGCAGTTCGATTTGTGCGCCCATCAGACTTTTGATCAGGTTGCGGCGAAACAGCAACTGGCCCACCAGCAGGGAACCGCCCATCAGCCAGTACAGCACGGTGGGCTTCCACTTGATGAAGGTATCGCTATGCGAAAGCAGTGTGGCGCCGCCAAACACCACGATCACGCCCAGGCTCACCCATTGCATCGGTTCGACCTTGCCATGTTTGTGGCGCAGGTAGGCAATTTGCACGATGGTGGCGGCGATGGCCACGCCCGTGGCAGCAAAAATGCCCCAGAACTTGAAGGCCACAAAGAACAGGATGATGGGGAAGAAGTCGATCAGCAGTTTCATGGGCAGGTGCCGTTGGATGGTCTGTTCAGGTGGCGTCGGACGCGAAATCAAGCGATGCGGAATTCATGCAGTAGCGCAGCCCGGTCGGGGCAGGGCCGTCCTCGAACACATGGCCTAGGTGCGAGCCGCATTGTGCACAAACCGTTTCCACCCGCCGCATGCCATGGCTGAGGTCCACGTTTTCCTTAATGGCGCCTGGAATTGCGTGTGAGAAGCTTGGCCAGCCGCAGCCAGCGTCGTACTTGGTGCCGGCATCGAACAGCTTGTTGCCGCAGCAGATGCAGTGGTAGCTGCCGTCCGCCCAATGGGCCTCGTATTTGCCCGTGAAAGGGCGTTCGGTGGCCGCGTGGCGCGTGACGTTCATGGCGCCGGGTTCGGCACCCTTTTCACGCAGGACTGCTTGCCACTCGGCTTCGGACTTCTGGATAGGAAAGGTCATGATGAGCAACTGATGGACAGGTGGGACGCCCAATCGGGCGGGGGCAGGGCGTAGGCTTCGTCGCCGGGGCGCTCATCAAAGGGATGGGCCAGCAGCATTTGCAAGCGGTCAATCTCGCTGAAATCGCCCGCATTCGCCTGTCGGATGGCCTGTTCCGCCAAGTAGTTCCGCAGCACATAGGCGGGGTTGGTTTTTAGCATCAAATTGGCCGCTAGCGCACGATCCGTCTGCGCAAGCAGCTCTGAATACGAGAGCAACCATTGCTCGAACGCCGCGCGGTCGGCAAACAGGTCGCGCACGGGCTCGAAATCGCCAGCCGCCACGGCGTGCGAGAGCCGCCGCCAGAAGATGGTGGTGTCCACCGCGTTGTCGGCGAGCAGGCGCAGGATGCCGTCCATGACCACACTCTCGTCGGCAAGTGGCGCAGGCAAGCCGAGCTTGGCCCGCATGCGCGCCATGAGCTCACGGGGAAACACTTGCTTGTAGGAGTCCAGCGCTTCGACCACGCGCGCAGGCTCGCCAATCAAGGGCTGCAGCGCTTGCCCCAGACAGAAGAGATTCCAGTAGACGACATTGGGTTGGCGGTCAAATGCGTAGCGCCCCCTATGGTCGCTGTGATTGCACACATGGTTGGGCACATAGGCGTCGAGAAACTGAAATGGTCCGTAGTCAATAGTCAGGCCCAGGATGCTCATGTTGTCGGTATTGAGCACACCATGGCAAAAGCCGACCGCCTGCCACTGGGCTACCAGCGCTGCAGTGCGCTCGCTCACTGCCCGCAGAAAATCCGCGTACGGGTTGCCCAAGGCGGCACCCGCGCGGCATTCGGGGTAGTGCCGTGCGATCACATGGTCGGCCAACTGCCGGAGCGCATCGTGGTTGCCAGCAGCGGCAAAGTGCTCGAAATGTCCAAAGCGCACAAAACTCGGCGCAGCGCGCGTGACGACAGCGGTGGTCTCCATCGTTTCGCGCCGCACCCGCAGGGGCGAGCCAATGAGCGCCAGTGCCCGCGTCGTGGGAATGCCCAGCGCCTGCATGGCTTCGCTCACCAGAAACTCACGAATGCTCGAACGCAGCACGGCGCGGCCATCGCCCATGCGCGAGTAGGGCGTCAGGCCACTGCCCTTGAGCTGGATTTCCATTGGCCCTGTAGGCGTTTCCACCTCGCCCAGCAGGATGGCCCGGCCATCTCCCAATTGCCCGGCCCAGACACCGAACTGGTGGCCGCTGTACACGCTGGCCAGGGGAGTGCTGCCGTGCAGGGGGGTATTGCCGCTCAGGGCGTGCAATGCCGCGTTCGAGTGCAGCCAGTCTGGATTTAGCCCGAGCTCTTCCGCCAGCCCCGTGCTGGTGCCGACCCAATACGGGTTGGGCAGGGGGGTTGGTTGTAGCGGGGTATGGAAAGCTGGCCCCAGAGAGGCGAAGCTGTTGTGCCAGGGCAGACCGCAATCGGCCCGCTCCAGGGGCGCTTCAGGCTGGTTCATGCGTCCATTCTCCCGCAGGGAGCAAGTTGCGTGGCGTGCAGGGCTATCCTGGGTGACGGGACGACTGGCCGTGGGCAGGCGGCTGGGCGCGGTATCGTCCCGGACCACGCCAATGGATGGACCTGCCGATTTGCGCGTGGATCGGGTGCAGTGCGATATTGCAGGCTATTTAGTCGCCGGCTGTGGCCGCCAGATGCGCCGCAAGCGCGCCGTCGTCCACGATGGCCACTCGCCCGAAGTCCAAAGACACGATGCCCGAAGCTTCCAGCCCGCGCAGCACCCGGTTGACGGTCTGGCGCGACAAGCCACACAACTGGCCGATTTCTTCCTGGGTGAGGTTGAGCCTGCGCGTGCTGCGCCAGAAGAGGCGGCTGAGGTACAGCGCCACGCGGTGTTCTGTCGAGCGCATGCGACCGGCTTCAATGATGGCCATGGCCTGGCCCAGCCGCATGTTCATGTGCAGTACCAGAAACTGGTTGAATGCCAGGCTGGTCTCGCGCAGGGTGGCGAACAGGGGAAGAGGCAGGCACAGCATGCACGTAGGGCGCAGGGCCACCACGTCATACCTGCGCGGCTCAGGCTTCATGGCGGAGCCTTCACCGAACCAGTCGCCGTCGGATACGCCGATGAAGGCCGATGCGCGCCCCCCGGATGCAGGGCTTCGCAGCATGACCAGCCCGGACAACACAGCGTGCCAGCCCTCCACGGCAGAGCCTGCCTGCAGCATGACGTCGCCCTTGGCGCCTTCGGTGCAATACAGGCCGTGGCGCAGTTGTTCCTGCAGATCGGTCGGCACAGAGGCAAACCAGGGTTGGCAGGCAATGAAACGTTCCGCAGAAGGGGTGGTGCCAAACATAGAGGGATTGTCGCGGCATGTCTGCACGCCAGCGCGGGAAAACCCGCTGTAAATGTCAGGCAGGCGACAAGTGTTGGAGTTCCATTCCCGGCGAAGGACACTGCGCTGCCTTTGCGTCGGGTGTGATGCAGGAGCCGTGCAGCCCGCTTCTACGCCACGTCGGTGATGGGAACTCAGTCCACCATTCAGGCGCTGGGGCCGGATGGCGTGGGGGTGGTGGTGACATCGGTTGTACCGTTCCCCTGGAGCCAGAGCCTGCCCGTCGCCCGGGAATACCGGGAACTGTTGAAAAAATCCGGAATGCAAGAAACGGTTCTTTTATCGGACTGGAGGTTTTCATCAATGCCAAGGTGCTGGTCGAAGGTTTGCGCCGCGCTGGCAAAGACCCGACACGGCCCCGCTTCATCCAGGCCCTGGAATCGCTGCGGCAGTTCGATGTGGGCGGTTTTGAAGTGAATTTTGGCAAGGGGGTACGCCAGGGTTCGCGCTTTGTGGATTTGACCATCATCGGTGCGGGCGGCAAGTTCACCCGTTAGGATGGTCCTGTTTTTGTGATATGAAAAGTTAAAGGAGCACTTATGCTGGGTTTAATGCAGAGTCAGCCACTCTTGATTTCGTCGTTGATCGAGTTTGCCGAGCGGCACCACGGCGACGGCGAAATCGTCTCGCGCCGTGTCGAGGGCGACCTCCATCGCTACACCTACTGCGACCTTGCCGCGCGCTCGCGCCAGCTGGCCAACGCACTGGACCAAGAAGGCCTGGCGTTTAGTGACCGCGTGGCCACCCTGGCCTGGAACGGCTACCGCCATATGGAGATGTACTTTGGCGTGAGCGGCTCGGGGCGCGTGGTGCATACCGTCAACCCGCGCCTGCACCCCGAGCAGATCGCGTGGATCATGAACCACGCCGAAGACCAGATTCTGTGTTTTGACCTCACGTTCCTGCCCCTGGTGCAGGCAGTGCACGCCAAATGCCCCACGGTGAAGAAGTGGGTCGCCCTATGCGATGCCGACCGCCTGCCGCAGGACAGCGGCGTGCCCGGCTTGGTGAGCTACGAGACCTGGATTGGCGCGCAATCCGCCGAATACGTCTGGCCGCAGTTCGATGAGAACACCGCGTCCAGCATGTGCTACACGAGTGGCACCACCGGTCACCCCAAGGCCGCGCTCTATAGCCACCGCTCGACCGTGCTGCACGCTTACGCCGCTGCCTTGCCGGATGTGATGTGCCTGTCCGCCCGCGATGCGGTGCTGCCCGTGGTGCCCATGTTCCACGTCAATGCCTGGGGCATTCCGTATTCGGCGGCGCTCACGGGTTGCAAGGTCGTTTTCCCTGGCCCGGCGCTGGATGGCAAGTCGATCTATGAACTGATCGAGGCCGAGAAGGTGACCTACGCCGCCGGCGTGCCCACGGTATGGCAGATGCTGCTGGGCCACCTGCGCCCGGCGGGCCTGAAGTTCAGCACGCTCAAGCGCACGGTGATTGGCGGCTCGGCCTGCCCGCCGGCCATGATCACCGCGTTCCAGGACGAATACGGCGTCGAGGTGCTGCACGCCTGGGGCATGACGGAAATGAGCCCGCTTGGCACGCTGTGCACCTTGAAAAACAAGCAACTGCAATTGTCCAAGGATGAGCAGATGAAGATCCTGCAAAAGCAGGGGCGGGCCATCTACGGCGTGGACATGAAGATCGTCGATGGGGACGGGAAGGAACAGCCCTGGGATGGCAAGTCCTACGGCGACCTGCTGGTGCGTGGCCCGTGGATCATCGAGAGCTATTACAAGGGCGAAAACCCGCTGGTGGCGGATGCACAGGGCCGTGGCTGGTTCCCCACGGGCGACGTGGCCACCATCGACGCCGATGGCTTCATGCAGATTACCGACCGCAGCAAGGACGTGATCAAGTCGGGCGGCGAGTGGATCAGCTCCATCGATATCGAGAACATCGCCATGGCGCACCCAGCGGTTGCCATGGCCGCCTGTATCGGTATGCCGCACCCCAAGTGGGATGAGCGCCCCATTGTCGCGATCGCGCTCAAGCCGGGCGCCGAACTCACGCGAGAAGCCTTGCTTGCTTTTTATGAAGGCAAGACCGCGAAATGGCAGATTCCGGACGATGTGGTGTTTGTCGACGCCATCCCGCTCGGTGCTACGGGCAAGATGCTCAAGACCCGGCTGCGCGAGCAGTTGAAGGATTACAAGCTGCCAAGCCTTTAATTTTTTTGCAACGTAAAGTCGCCTTGGCGATAGTTCCTGGGGGCAATCCCTGAGCGACTTTGCGGCACCACCGGTTAGGCTGGAAGCCGTAGTTCAACAGGAGACATTCCATGAATTTTGCTTTGAAAACAGTAGCTGCAAGCGTACTTGTGATCAGCGCTGGAGGTGCATTTGCACAACAGGGTGAAACCGTCAAAATCGCAATGATTGAGGGGCTGTCCGGCCCTTTTGCCAATGTGGGGCAAAACCAGCTCAAGAGCTGGCAGTACGTCGCCGATTATTTTTCGGGCAGCAAGAATCCTGCGGGAGTGACGTTTCAGGTCAATGCCTTTGATTCGGGTGGTTCGCCGCAGGGCGCGGTGACCCAGCTGAAGGCGGCTATTGATCAAGGCTATCACTACATAACCCAGGGCAACGGGTCGGGAGCCGCGCTGGCACTGGAACAGGCGGTCACCAAGTACAACGAACGCAATCCTGGCAAAGAGGTTGTCTACCTCAACTACGCTGCGGTTTCTCCAACCCTGACCAACGAGGATTGCAGCTTCTGGCATTTCCGTCTTGACGCCGATACCACCATGAAGATGGAGGCACTCACCACCTTCATGAAAGACAAGCCGGAAGTCAAGAAGGTGTACATGCTGGACCAGGACTACTCGCACGGGCACGAGGTCTCAAAATACTTCCAGGCAGACATCAAGCGCAAGCGCCCAGACGTACAAATTGTCGGCGATGACTATGTGCCGATCGGGCATGTCAAGGACTTTGCGCCCTACGTGGCCAAGATCAAGCAGTCGGGCGCCGACGCCATCGTGACCGGCAATTGGGGCGCCGACTTGACCCTTTTCGTCAAGGCCCTGGGCGAAGCCGGTCTGAATTTGCCGATGTACACCTACTATGCAGGTGTCTCCGGCACACCGACGGCGCTTGCTGCCCTGGGGGACAAAACCCAAGTCTACGTAGTGTCCTACGGCTACTCTCAGACGACGGGAGAGCTGGGCAAGGTCGTTGAAGGGTTCAAGAAAAAGTACAACGACGACTTCTATACCTTTGCCATTTACAACGGCATCAAGCTGCTGAACGCCGCAATGGTCAAAGCCAAGTCGACCAATTCGGTCAAGGTTGCGCAGGCCTTGGAAGGCATGGAAGTTCCAAGCTTCGCGGGCGAGGTCACGATGCGCAAGTCGGACCACCAGTTGCAGCAAAGCCTGTTCATCACCAAGTGGGAAAAGGTCAGCGCCAAGTACCCCTACAGCAATGAGAACACCGGGTACACGTTTGCCCCGGTCAAGCAGTTTGAGCCCTATGTCTCAAGCACGCCCACCAGTTGCCAGATGAAGCGTCCTGGCTGAGGCCAGGCCTGCGGCGGCGGAGCAAGCCGGGATTGCCATTGTCATCCCGGCTTTTCTATTTCTGATCGACCTTGTATTCACGGCCTTTGACCAGACGGGTGCTGCATGGAGTTTTACGTTATTTCGATTTTGAACGGGCTGAGCTACGGGCTGCTCCTGTTCATGCTGAGCTCCGGGCTCACGCTGATTTTCAGCATGATGGGCGTGCTCAATTTCGCCCATGCAAGCTTCTACATGTTGGGAGCATTTTTTGCGTACAGCACGACGCTTGTGATCGGGTTTTGGCCGGCCTTGGTGATCTCTCCGCTGCTGGTTGGCCTGATCGGTGCCGCGTTTGAACGCTACTGTTTGCGCCGGGTGCACAAATTCGGCCATGTCCCCGAGTTGCTGCTGACCTTTGGGCTGAGCTACATCGTTGTCGAGCTGGTGCAACTGGTATGGGGCCGCGGTTCGGTCGATTACCGCATTCCGACCGTGCTCAGCGGCCCGCTGTTTACCCTGTATGGCATTCAGTTCCCGATCTATCGCGGCTTCATGATGCTGGTGGCGCTTTTGATGCTGCTCAGCACCTGGCTGCTGCTCACGCGCACCCGCATTGGCCTGGTGATTCAGGCCGCGCTAACCCACCCTCAGGCGGTTGAGGCCCTGGGCCACAACGTTCCGCGTGTTTTCATGCTGGTCTTTGGCGGCGGCGCCGCGCTGGCGGGGTTGGCCGGCGTCATTGGTGGCAATGCTTTTGTGACCGAGCCTGGCATGGCGGCGGCCGTGGGCGCCATCATTTTCGTGATCGTGGTGGTCGGTGGCATGGGCTCGCTGGCGGGGGCTTTCCTCGCGTCGCTGCTGATTGGCATCATTCAGACCTTGGCGGTGGGCATTGACAGCACGCTGCTCGGCGCCGTGAGTTTTCTGGGCGTTCACATCACCCCAGACACCTTTGGCTATCCGGTATGGAGCATGCGGCTCAGCCAGGTGGCGCCGATCCTGCCTTACCTGCTCATGGTTCTGATTTTGATCTTCCGGCCCAAGGGTCTTATGGGTACACGAGAGGGCTGACCGCATGCGATCCAAGGTTTATCAATTCAAGCCGCTGAACCTCGGGCGGCTCGTGATCTGGGGCGGTTTTGCACTGGCGTTGCTGGTCGCACCCCTGGTGTTTACCAGTGGCCTGAGCCAGACCATGCTGTGCCAGATGGGCGTGGCCATCATCGTCTGCCTGAGCTACAACATGCTGCTCGGGCAGGGCGGCATGCTGAGTTTCGGCCACGCCGTGCACTCGGGGCTGGGTGCCTTCCTGGCGATCCATGTGCTCACGCTCGTGGATGCTGGCACCCTGTATGTCCCTGTGAGCCTGATTCCATTGGTAGGCGGCTTGGGCGGCTTGGCCTTTGCGGTGCTGATGGGATGGGTGACGACCAAAAAGGCTGGCACGACGTTTGGCATGATCACTTTGGGCATCGGCGAACTGGTGGCGGCCATGTCGCTCATGTTCCCGGGCGTGTTTGGCGGTGAGGGCGGCATCTCGGCTGACCGCGTCACCGGCCTGCATCCGCTGGGCATCACCTTTGGCCCGCAGATCCAGTTGTACTACCTGATCGCCCTCTACACTTTCGTCTGCACGGCGCTCATGTTTGCTTTTACCCGGACGCCACTGGGGCGCATGCTCAATGCCGTGCGCGACAACCCCGAGCGCGTGGAGTTCGTGGGCTACGACACGCAGATGGTGCGTTACATCGCTTTTCTGGTGGCCGGGTTTTTTGCGGGTATCGCCGGCGGGCTCGCTGCGCTGAACTTCGAACTCGTCACGTCTGAGGTGGTCAGTGGCTACCGCTCGGGTGCCTATTTGCTGTTTACCTTCCTGGGCGGCGCCACGTTCTTCTTCGGCCCCATCATCGGCGGCATTCTGATGGTGCTGGCCACCATCGTTCTGAGCGAGTTGACTCGGGCCTGGCTGCTTTACCTGGGACTGGCGTTTCTGTTGATGGTCATGTATGCGCCCGGCGGCATTGCCAGCCTGATCATGATGAACGTGCGGGTGGCCTCATTTGGCAGGTTGCGGCCCTTGCTGATCCACTACCTGGCCCTGGCGGCTACGGCACTCATCGTCCTGGCCGGGGCCGCGGCCCTGATCGAAATGATCTACCACGTGCAACTCAATATCGGCCAGGGACCAGGCACGCCCTTCATGGGAATGGTACTGGACACCAAGGCGATGGGCGCCTGGCTGGGCGCCGGCTTCGTGATGCTCGTGGGTGCCGCGTTGTTCGAGGTCGCTCGCAGGAACTTTGCACGCCAATGGAGCGCTGCGCAGGAATACATTGAAGAACAAACCAAAGGGCGGGGGGCTCTGTAACATGGATACGGCGCCAAATCTCACCCACCGTGCGAACCTGCTTCCCACGGGCAGTGGCAGTGGCGCGGCACAAGCCGCGCACGCACAGGCCAATTACGCACTTGAACTCAAAAACCTGCGCAAGCGCTTTGGCAAGACCGAAATCATCCGCGGCGTCAACCTTGCCGTCAGGGCTGGTGAGCGCGTCGCCATCATCGGGCCCAATGGCGCCGGCAAGTCCACGCTGTTCAATCTGATCAGTGGCCGCTTCGAACCCACCAGTGGCGACGTGCTGCTGAACGGGCATCGCATCAATGGCAAACGGCCGTTCGAGATCAATCGCCTTGGTCTGTCGCGCAGTTTTCAGATCACCAACATCTTTCCCAAGCTGAGCGTGTTTGAAAACTTGCGCTGCGGTGTGCTCTGGAGCCTGGGCTACAAGTACACCTTTCTGAAATTTCTAGCGAATCTGCATGACGCCAATGCGCGCGCCGATGCACTGATGAAGATGATTCGACTTGACACGAAGCGCGATGTGCTTGCCGTCAACCTCACCTATGCAGAGCAGCGCGCGCTAGAGATTGGCATCACCATCGCAGGCGGTGCCAACGTGATCCTGCTGGACGAACCCACGGCAGGCATGAACAAATCAGAGACAGAGCGCTTTATCGAACTGATCAAAGAGGTGACGGTCGGAAAGACCCTGCTCACCGTGGAGCACGATATGGGGGTCGTGTTCGGCCTGGCCGATCGCATCGCGGTGGTGGTCTATGGAGAGGTGCTGGCATTCGACACGCCGGACGCCGTACGCGCCAATGCGCGGGTGCAAGAGGCGTATTTGGGCTCCTCGGTGGCCGACGCCCAGGCGGAGGGCCACTGACATGCTGCACATACGCGATCTACACGCCTATTACGGCAAAAGCCATGTGCTGCATGGCGTGAGCTTTGACATCCAGCCAGGGGAAATCGTGGCGCTCTTGGGGCGCAACGGCTCGGGCCGCTCCACCACCGCCAAGGCCATCATGGGGCTGGTGGATTGGAACGGCACCATGACGTGGAAAGACCGCCCCCTGAATGGCAGCAAAGCCTATGAGGTGGCGCACGCCGGTGTGGGCTATGTGCCCGAAAGCCGCGATGTGTTTCCCAGCCTCACCGTGCACCAAAACCTGCTGCTGGGCCAAAAGGGCAATGGCAAGGGGAGTCGCTGGACCTTCAAGGACATGTACGCGATGTTTCCCCGCCTGGAGGAGCGTTGCAACGTTCAGGCAGGCGTCATGTCGGGTGGTGAGCAGCAAATGCTCACCCTGTGCCGCACGCTGATGGGCGATCCGGACCTCATCATCATCGATGAGCCCACCGAGGGGCTGGCCCCCAAAATCGTCGAGCAGGTGGGTGAATTTCTCAAGACGCTCAAAAGCCGTGGCATTTCCGTGCTGCTGATCG
>Ga0208272_100307_pt1 | contig 21500 bp, 8 predicted proteins | sample LakWasM129_HOW14_2_FD_183939 | JGI IMG/M metagenome (GOLD analysis project Ga0208272, IMG submission 183939) | Freshwater sediment methanotrophic microbial communities from Lake Washington under simulated oxygen tension - Sediment Metagenome... | ecosystem: Environmental > Aquatic > Freshwater >... | reverse complement strand
ACGAGAACAACGTCGGCTACTCCGAGCGCGCCGATGTGCCGATCGAGCCGCGCCTGACGTGGCAGTGGTGGTTGCGCTACCCGAAGATCGAGGAGGCCAAGGCGGCCGTGCGCGACGGCCACATCAAGTTCTATCCCGAGCGCTGGTCGAAGGTTTACCTGCACTGGCTCGAAAACATCCAGGATTGGTGCATCAGCCGCCAGCTCTGGTGGGGCCACCGCATTCCGGTCTGGTATGCCAAGGGTCTCGACAAGGAGAAGCTCACCGAGGCCGACCTGCGCGATCCGACGAAGGTGCACGTCTCGCTCGACGGCCCGGCGGACAAGGACAACTGGGTGCAGGAGGACGACGTGCTCGACACCTGGGCGTCTTCCTGGCTCTGGCCGTTCGCCACGATGGGCTGGCCGGACCAGGCCGAGATGAAGAAGTCCGGCTTCGATTATTTCTACCCGACCTCGACGCTCGTGACCGGACCGGACATCATCTTCTTCTGGGTGGCCCGCATGATCATGGCCGGGTTGGAGTTCATCCGCCCCGGCGAATCGCTGGAGCGCCGCATTCCGTTCAAGAACGTTTACTTCACCGGCATCATCCGCGACGCGTCGGGCCGCAAGATGTCGAAGTCGCTCGGCAACTCGCCCGATCCGCTCGACCTGATCGCGAAATACGGCGCGGACGGTCTGCGCTTCGGCATCATCTCGCTCGCACCGCAGGGCCAGGACATCCGCTTCCAGGAGGAGCGCATCGAGGGCGGCAAGAATTTCTGCAACAAGCTCTGGAACGCCTGCCGCTTCCGCCAGATGAGCGGCGACATGGCCGACAACTCCACGCTCGGCGCCATCCTCGCGCGGCTGGAGCCGGCGAAGTTCGACGCCGACGACCACGCCATCATCGACCGGCTGCTCGCCACCAAGCGCGAGGTCAACCACTGCTTCGAGGCGTTCGAGTTCAGCGCGGCGGTGCAGGCGCTCTACGGATTTTTCTGGAACGATTTCTGCGACTGGTATGTGGAGGTTTCCAAATCCAAGCTGCAGGATCCCGCCACGAAGGCGAACTGCCTCGCCATCCAGGATCTCGTGCTGCGCCAGACGCTGCTGCTGTTGCATCCGTTCACGCCCTTCATCACCGAGGAACTCTGGCAGCTGCTCGGTTACGGCGCGGCCGGCACGTTCCTCATGCGCGACGCCATGCTCGACAATCCGTCGCAGCTCGCCAGCCGCGGCTTGAAGCTCGATAGTGCCGCCGCTGCGCAGGTGCAGCTAATGAAGACCTTTGTTTCACAAGCACGCGCTCTGAAAGCTGAGAACAACATGGGGTCGAGGCGGGACGTCGTGTTCTCAAACGTGGCGAATGATATTGGGCTGCCAATTCTCCAGCAGAACAACGAGAAGCTCGCTCGTCTGGTTGGCGCGAAAGAGCTGCGGATTGTTTACACCCCGATAACGGATCAACCTGCTACCGTCACCTCCTTAAGCACGCTCTACTTGCTTCCTGATGCCGTCGACGCCGCCGCCGAAAAGGCCCGGCTCAAGAAGGAACTCGAGACCATCGCCAAGCACATCGCCGGCACCGAGGCGCGACTCGCCAACGAGGCGTTTGTCAGCAAGGCCCCGCCGGCCGTGCTCGAGGGCGCGCGCAAGCAGCTCGCCGACCAGAAGGCGAAGCAGACCGAGCTCCAGCGCCTGCTCGCCGCGCTCGGATAAGAGCGGCTTGCCTGACGCGAAAACATTCATCTAGCTCACTCCTCCATGAAAAAAGCCCTGATCACCGGCATCACCGGACAGGATGGTTCCTACCTTGCCGAGCTGCTGCTCGCCAAGGGCTACGAGGTGCACGGCATCATCCGCCGTGCCTCCACGTTCAACACCAGCCGCATCGACCACCTTTACCGCGACCCGCACGTCAACGGCGTGAAGCTCTTCCTGCACTACGGCGACCTCGCCGACTCGGTGCAGATGGTGAAGCTGCTCTACGAACTCCAGCCCGAGGAAATCTACAATCTCGGCGCCCAGTCGCATGTGCGCGTGTCCTTCGACATCCCGGAATACACCGGCGACGTCGTCGGCCTCGGTGCCGTGCGCATCCTGGAGGCGATCCGCGAGGCCGGGCTGGTGAAGAAGTGCCGGTATTACCAGGCGTCCTCGTCGGAGATGTTCGGCAAGGTCCAGCAGGTGCCGCAGACGGAGACCACGCCCTTCTGGCCGCGTTCGCCCTACGGGTGCGCCAAGATGTATGCGCACTGGCTGACGGTGAACTACCGCGAGAGCTACAATCTGCACGCGTCCAGCGGCATTCTCTTCAACCACGAGAGCCCGCGCCGCGGCGAGACGTTCGTCACCCGCAAGATCACCCGCGCCGCCACCCGCATCAAACTGGGTCTCCAGGAATCACTCTACATGGGCAACCTCGACGCCCGGCGCGACTGGGGTTACGCCAAGGAATATGTCGAGATGATGTGGGTCATGCTCCAGCAGGACAAACCCGACGACTATGTCGTCGCGACCAACGAGACGCACACGGTCAAGGAGTTCATCCAGGAGACCTTTGCGCGGCTCGATCTCGATTGGGAGAAATACGTCAAATACGACGCCCGTTACGAGCGCCCGGCCGAGGTAGAACTGCTCATCGGCGATCCGGCCAAGGCCAAGCGCCAGCTCGGCTGGGAGCCGAAGGTGAAGTTCAAGGAGCTCGTGAAAATCATGACCGACGCTGATCTCGACCTGGCCAAGCGCGAGGCGCAGATCGCGAAATTGCCGAATCCCTGATTTTTGGCCCACGGAACACACGGAAGACACGGAAAAATCACAGGGTTTGCTTCCGTGTGTTCCGTGGGCACTCTCTGACATGAAACTCTTCATCGCAGGACACAACGGCATGGTCGGTGGCGCTCTCGTGCGCCGGTTCCAGGCTGAGCCGGGCGTTACGCTCCTCCTGCGCACGCGGAAAGAGCTCGATCTGACGAACCAGGCCGCCGTCGCGGCGTTCTACGCGGCGGAGAAACCCGACATGGCGATCATCGCCGCGGCGAAGGTCGGCGGCATCCACGCCAACAACACCTATCCGGCGGAATTCCTGTTCGAGAATCTCGCCATCGCGGCCAACACCATCCACGGCGCCTACCAGGCCGGCGTGAAGCGCCTGCTGTTTCTCGGCAGCTCGTGCATCTACCCGAAGCTCGCTCCGCAGCCGATGCCCGAGAGCTGCCTGCTCACCGGCCCGCTGGAGCCGACCAACGAGGCCTACGCCATCGCCAAGATCACCGGGCTGAAGCTCTGCGAGTATTACCGCAAGCAGCACGGCGTGCTCTATCACTCCGCGATGCCGACCAACCTCTACGGGCCCGGCGACAACTACCACCTGCAGAACTCGCACGTGTTGCCGGCGCTCATCCGGAAGTTCCACGAGGCGAAGGAAGCCGGCCGCGCCGAGATGGTGGCGTGGGGCACGGGCTCACCCAAGCGCGAGTTTCTCCACGTCGACGAACTGGCCGACGCCTGCGCGTTCCTGCTGAAAATGGGCAACCCACCCGACCTGATCAACGTTGGCACAGGCACGGACGTGACGATCAAGGAATTGACCGAGGTCGTCGCGTCGGTCGTTGGCTTCAAGGGTCGGATCACTTGGGACACGACCAAGCCCGACGGCACGCCGCGCAAGCTGATGGATGTTTCCCGGCTCACCGCGCTCGGTTGGAAGGCCAAGATCAGCCTGCGCGAGGGCGTGGAAAAGACCTACGCCAGCTACCTCGCGGAGAAGTCCGCCGGGACGTTGCGGAGCTGAGACCCCGATTGTGGGGCGTTGACGTGGCGGGGCGGTTCTTGCAAGCTGGCGGGGTCCGCCAGTCGTAACCGGCCACGCCCTCAACCTGCCCCTACAATGTCAACTCCCTCCGAGACCCCGTCGCCTGCTCCTGAGGATCGCACCGTCGCCATTCTCAGTTACCTGACCATCATCGGTTTCATTGTCGCGCTCGTCCTGCACAGCAACAAGAAGACCGCCCTCGGCTCCTACCACCTGCGGCAGACCCTGGGTCTGATCGTCACCGGATTGGCGATTGGGATCGCCGGCTTCGTCCTGGCCTTCATCCCCATCCTGGGGTGGATCACGATCCTGGCGGCGTGGATCGGCTTCCTGGTCCTGTGGCTCATGGGCCTCATCGCCGCCGCGACCGGCCAGCAGAAACCGGTTCCGGTGCTCGGGGAGCAATTCCAGAAGTGGTTCGCCACGGCTTTCGGCTGAGGCGCACGCCCGCAGCCGGATTGGCCAAGGTGGTCGCCGATTTCCACATCGGCGACTGGCGTCAGTATGGAAACCGACGCCCACCCGATTCCCCGACTTTCCGCTTGCGCGACCGGCGCTCCTGCCAAGGGTGGAGGGCCGCACATGATCGCACCCGAAACATTTTCCCACCTCGAAAACATAAAGAAGCGCGCCGGCTACTTATGGAGGTTTCTTTGACGTCGAACAAAAACAACGCGAGATAGAGTCGATGGAAGGGGAGATGGGCGCCCCGGAATTCTGGAACAGCCCCGACAAGGCCCAGAAGCACATTGCCAAGCTCAACGGCCTCAAGCGCATGATCGCCGGCGTGGTCGCCTTCCACAAGCGCCTCGAGGACGCTGCCCTCATGGTCGAACTCATCGAGGCGGCCACCCCCGCCGAGGAGGAGGCTTACGCGAAGGAACTCAACGCCACCGTGTCCACGATGGTCGTCGAACTCGACCAGCTCGAGATCGCTTCCTTCCTCACCGGCCAGTTCGACCGCAACAACGCCATCTTCAGCATCCAGGCCGGCGCGGGCGGCACGGAGTCGAACGACTGGGCCGACATCCTCTTCCGCATGTATTCCCGCTGGTGCGAACGCCGCGGCTTCGAGGTCGAGCTCATGGATGTGCAGCCGGGCGACACCGCGGGCATTTCCAAGGCGACGATCCTCATCAAGGGCGAGAACGCCTACGGCTACGCGAAGGCCGAGCGCGGTGTCCACCGGCTGGTGCGTATCAGCCCCTTCGACTCGAACAAGCGCCGCCACACGTCGTTCTGCGCCGTGGACGTCATCGCCGAAATCACGGAGGAGATCGAGATCACGATCCCCGAGGACGAGATCCGCACCGACGTCTACCGCTCCTCCGGCAAGGGCGGCCAGGGCGTCAACACCACCGACTCGGCCGTGCGCCTCACGCACATCCCCACCGGCGTCGTCGTCGTGTGCCAGAACGAGCGCTCGCAGATCAAGAACAAGGCCGCGGCGATGAACGTCCTGAAGGCGCGCCTCTACGAAAGGAGGCTCGACGAGCAGCGCAGCGAGATGGAAAAATTCTACGGCGAGAAGGGCGAGATCGGCTTCGGCAGCCAGATCCGCAGCTACGTGCTCCAGCCCTACCAGATGGTGAAGGACCTGCGGACCGGCGTGAGCACGAGCGACACCCAGGCCGTGCTCGACGGCGACCTCGACCGCTTCATCTACGGCTGGCTCCGCGCCGGCTGCCCGCGGCACCGCAACAAGGACATTCAGATGGACGATTAAGTGCCGGGCACAGCGCCAATCGGTCGCGGACAGTTTGTGTTTTCGGCCGGTTCGGTTTTGGTCCTCTGCTCTCCGATCCCATGTCCGCTCTCGCCTACGAATCCCTGCGCACCGCCTTCAGCAGCCAGTCGCTGTTCGAGGACAAGACGTGGCAGCTTTCGCCCGAGGCCTGGCCGCTGACGCCCGAACAGGCGGCGCAGCTGGAGCAGATCGGCGCGGCGTGCCTGGAGTTTCACCAAGCGCTGGAGATACTCTATCTTCGCTCGGTCGCCGGGAAAAACCTCCTGCGCAACAAACCGCTGCTGGCGCCGTGGGCCGCGGATTATCTTGATCGCGGCAAGCCGGCGAGTCTCGTGAGCCACGCGCGCGACGCGAAGAACCGCGGCATGTTTCCCACGGTGCTGCGGCCGGACCTGCTGCTGACCGACGACGGTTTCGCCCTGACCGAGCTGGATTCCGTGCCCGGCGGCATCGGGTTGACGGGGTTTTTGAACCGGCTTTACGGCGGCGACAACGATCCGGCCGTGATCGGCCACGGCGATGCGATGGTGGAAAATTTCTACCAGTCGCTCGCGACGTTGCGCCCGGCGGTGCGCAATCCCCTCATCGCCATTCTGGTCAGCGACGAGGCCGCGACCTACCGCCCGGAAATGAAGTGGCTGGCGGAGCAGCAGCAACGGCTCGGCCGCCGCGTGTTCTGCATGCGTCCGGAGGATGTGTTCCCCCTGGGCGGCGAACTGTTCTTCGATGTGGAGGGCACGCCGGAGAAGATCGATATCATCTACCGGTTCTTCGAGCTCTTCGACTGGGCAAACGTGCGCATCGCCGCCGAGATCATGGAGGCGTGGCAAAGCGGCGCGGTGGCCATCGCGCCCCCGATGCGGCATTTTCAGGAGGAGAAGCTGGCCCTGGCCCTGTTCCATCACCATCTGTTGCCCGAGTTCTGGGCGGAGTCGATCAGCGCACGCAGCCTGAAGCTGCTCCGGCAGTTGATCCCGCAGTCGTGGGTGATGGATCCGGCGCCATTGCCGCCGGGGGCGGTGCTCGACGGTCCGCGCATCGGCGGCCGGATGCTCAACGACTGGCGCGACCTCGGCGGAGCGTCGCAGAAGGAGCGCGATCTCATCATCAAGATTTCCGGTTTTCACGAGACCGCGTGGGGCGCGCGCAGCGTCGTGCTCGGCAGCGATTGTTCCCGCGAGGAATGGCAGCAGGGCGTCGAGCAGGCCCTCAAGCTCGCGCCGGACAACCTGCACGTCCTGCAGGAATACCGGAAGCCCAAGCGGGTTTCGCATCCCCTCTACGAGCAGGCGGGGCCCGGCCACCCTGCCGTGGTGGTGCCGAAGGCCGGCCGGTTGAGATTGTGCCCGTATTATTTCGTGGTGGAAGGTCAGGCGCGGCTGTCCGGGGCGCTGGCGACGTTCTGCCCGCCGGACAAAAAGATTATCCATGGGATGGTCGATGCGGCCTTGCTCCCGTGTAGGGTTTTATCCTTAAGTTAGCGTGTGCGTAATACCGCCGCTTTCACACGAGTAACAGGATCAGCCAGGGTGGGGTGCTTTCTGGTGGGAGCCGTGTTGTTTGGGTTCTTTGCCCTCACGCCTGCAGACGCGCAGCCCGCCCCCGTCGGCGATATCAAGGAGATCCGCGCCCGGGCCGAGCGCGACGATCTTGAGGCGCAGAACGCGCTGGGCAACGTCTACACCAACGCGTTGCTGGGCGAGAAACAGGATTTCGCGCAAGCGCTCCGCTGGTATCGCCAGGCCGCCGAGAAGGGCTACGCCCCGGCGCAATTCAACCTCGGTCTCGCCAACGAACTCGGCCGGGGGGTGCCGGTCGACGAGCGGCAGGCCTTCAAGTTTTACCTGATGGCGGCGGAGCAGGGCTTCGCGGCGGCGCAGTTCAACGTCGGCAACATGTATTCGGCCGGCCGCGGCGTCGGGCAGGATTTGTTCGAGGCCAACCTCTGGTATAAGCAGGCGGCGGAGAAGGGCATCATCGAGGCGCAGTTCAATCTCGGTCTCGCCTACGAGGCCGGGCGCGGCGTCAAGAAGGACGAGATGCAGGCCGCGCGCTGGTATAAACAGGCGGCCGACCGCGGGTTTGCCCGCGCGCAATTCAATCTCGGCCTGCTCCTTGAAGACGGCCGCGGTGTGCCGAAAAACGAGGCGATGGCCGCCAGCTTCTACCGGGCCGCGGCCGAGCAGGGTTTTGCCACGGCGCAGAACAATTACGGACTCATGATTTCCGAGGGCCGGGGCGGCCTCGCCAAGGATCCCGTGCAGGCGTTTTACTGGCTCAGTCTTGCCGCCGCCAACGGGGCGAATCCCGGCGCGCGCGATTTCGTCGGCAAATCGCTCACGCCCGAGCAACTCGCCGCCGCCAACCGTCTGCTGGACGCACAGAAAGAGGGCAAGCCGGCTCCCGCGGCCGTTGCCCAGACTTCCGGTCCCGCGCCGACTGTGCCGGCGCCCGCGCCCGTCGTCACCGCGACGGCACCGGTGGCGAAACGACCGTCCACACCGGAAAATGCTTCCGCGTCGGCCGCCCGTGTCACCGAGTTGACGGAGGCACTCAACAAAGCCCGCTGGGACGTCGCCCGGCTCGAAAAGGAAGCTGCCCAAGGCCGGGAAGCGGCCAAAGTGATTGAGCAATTGCGCGATCAGACCCGCCAGCTGACCGCCGAAGTCCAGGCCGCGAACACGGGCAAACAGACGGCCGAACGTGTGTCCACTGCGCTCGCGGCCCAAATCAAGGAGGCGCAGGAACAGGCGGAGAAACAGAAATCCGCCGCGCAGCCGCCGGCCGCGCCGCCGGTGGATGTCGCCCCCTACGAGAACCAGATCGCCACGCTCAAGGCCCAGCTGGAGCAGACCGGCGTCGCGCTGAACCAGCTGCAGCGGAGCAACCGGGACATCGGCGACGAGAACGCCCGGCTCAAGCAGGAGAAGGAAAGCCTCGTCGCCGCCCAGGCGGGCGTTACGGCGGCCAATGCGAAGATCGCCGAACTGACCGACCTCGTCGCGAAAGCGCGCGAGGCCAACAACCAGTTTGCCGAGACCAACCAGCGGCTCGAACTCGAGAAGGCGCAGTTGGAGCAGGAACTTTCGAAGGGCAGCGACACCGCCAAGCTGGTGGAGCAGCTGCGGGACCAAGGCAGCCGCCTTTCCGCCCAGGTGCAGGGTCTGGCCGCGGAGAAGGAAGCGGCGCAGCATGAGGCCGCGGTTCTCGCCGCCCAGGTGAAGGATGCGCAGGAGCAGATGACGCAATTGAAAGCCGCGGCCGCCCGCCCGATGCAGGTTGCGCCGGCGGTGGATGTCACCCCATACCAGAACCAGATCGCCTCGCTTACCGGCCAGTTGCAGCAAGCCAATGCGTCGCTGGCACAACTGCAGCAAGCGAACCAGCAGCTCAGCGAGGGCCAGGCCCGGTTGCAAAAGAATCAGGATGACCTCGCCGCCGCCAACGCGAAGATCGCCGAACTGACTGACCTCGTCGCGAAGGCGCGCGACGCGAACAACCAGTTTGCCGACGCCAACCAGCAGCTCGAATCGGAAAAGGCCCAACTCCAGCAGGAAGTCGCCAAGGGCAGCGAGGCCGGCAAGCTGGTCGGGCAGTTGCGCGACCAAGGCCAGCGGCTGGCCGAGCAGTTGCAGGCGGTCACCGTGGACAAGGAGGCGGCGCAGCGCGACATGGCCGTCCTCGCCGCGCAGGTGAAGGATCTGCAACAGGAGTTGGTGCAGCAAAAGGCCGCGGCCGCGAGCGTGCCGGCGGCGCCGGCCGTGGATGTGTCCAAGTATGACAGCCAGATCGCCGCGCTTACCGACAAGCTGACGCAAGCCGCCGCATCGCTCGGCCAGCTGCAGCAGGCGAATCAAAAGCTTACCGAGGACAACGCCCAGCTCCTGAAAGACCGGGCCACGCTGGCCGCCGCGAAGCCGCTGGAGGCGGTCATGACCGACGAGGGCAAATATCCCGTGCAGGGATCGGACAAGGATTCCATTATCGCCAATTTGCAGCGCGACAACACGCGCCTGAACGACGAGGTGAAGCGCTCGACCCTCGAACTGCTTTCCCTCAACTCCCAGCTCCGCGCCCTGCGCAACCAGCCGGCCCGGCCGGCCGCGACCGACAACACCGCGAGCGCCGAGGTCCGCGCGGAAAACCAGCGCGTGGATGCCAACAACAACCGGTTGCAGGCCCAGCGCGACGCGGCCATCGCCGACGCGGAGAATCTCAACGGGCAACTGCGCGACGCGCGCAGCGAGCTCACGCGGCTGAACGACCAGATCCGGCAACTGCAGTCCACCCGCCAGTCCTCCGACGCAGCGAGCGACCAGCTGGCCAAGCTTACCACCCGCGCGACGCAAGCCGAAGCCGCGGGCGCCCGTTTGCAACAGGAGAACGACCGCCTGGCCGCCCGCGTGGCCGAATTGGAATCGCAGCCCAAGCCGCCGGCCGCCGAATCCCTGGCCCCGAAACTGGCGGAGGCCGAGCAGAACCTCGCACGTCTGCAGGAGCAGCTCCAGGCGCTGCAGTCGGACAAGGCCGGACTCGAGACTTTGACACAGTCGCAGGCGAAGGATCTGCAGGATTCCGCAGCGCGCTTGCAGGCGTCCGCCGCCGAGACTGCGGATCTGCGGCAGAAGTTCGCCGACGCCCAAAAGCAGGCCGACGAGGGCCGGACGGCGCTCGCGGCGCAGGAGCAGAAGGCCCGGCAGCTGGCGCAGGAGAACCAGGGGTTGGCAGAAAAGACGGCCGCCGAGCATGACGGCCTCGTGCAGGCGCGGGCGCGCGTGACCACCTTGGAAAGCGATCTGCGCATCGCCCAGCGGAAATCCTCGGGCAGCAACGAAGGAATTGAAGACCTGAAGAAGCAGCTGGCCGCGGCAAACCAATCACTCGAGCAGAATGCCGCTGCCGTGGCCGACCTGAAAACGGCCAACCAAGCGAGCCGGGACGAACTGGCGAAGGCGCAGGAACAGACCGCCGGCCTCCAGCAGGAACTGGCCGCGGCCCGCGAGGCCGCGGCCGGCGCCGATGCCTTGAAGGAGGAAGTGGCGAAACTGCGGACCGAATCAGCCGCCCTGGCCAGCTTGCGCGAGGAGCATCAGGCCGTGTTGACGGAGACCGCCACCTTGCGGGCGAAGAACGAACAACTCAGCCGCGACAGCGAGCAGCTCGCCGGCTTGATGAGCGCTCGTCGGCAGGAGCTCGACCAGGCGCAGGCGCGCACGGCGGAATTGGAGAAACAGCTGGCGGATGCCCGCTCGGTTTCGACGCAGTCCGGCGATGGCGTCCGGCAACTGCAGGTCGAACTGGCGGACCTCAAGTCGACCAATGCACGTTTGGAAAAAGACCTCGCCGACGCGAGACAGGGATTGTCCGACCAAAAATCCATACAGGACGAGCTCGCCAAACTCCGGCACGATTCGACGGACGCGGCTGCCTTGCGCGAGGATAACCAGACGCTGGCGGCCAAGGTGGCGAAAGAGCACGACGCTTTTCTCCAAGCCCAGGATCGCGTGGCCTCGCTCGAGGCTGATTTGCAGAAAGCCCGGAGCCAGCCGACGGACAGCGCCTCCGGCCTGGACGACTTGAAGAAGCAACTGGCGGAGACCAGCCAGACGCTCGACAAGACGGTCGCCACCGTGGCGGAACTGACGGCGGCCAACGACCGGCTCGACAGGGAACTGGCCGCGGCGAAACAGGGCGCCACCGATGCCGCGGCCTTGCGCGAGGAGAACAGCCGTTTGCATGCGACGACGGACGAGGTGGCCACCCTCCGGGCCAAGAACGAGCAGCTCACCCGCGACAGCGAACAGCTGGCCAGTTTCATGACCGCGAACCGGCGGGATCTCGACGCCGCCCAGACCAGGGTGGCCGAGCTGACCAAGCAATTGGAAGAAGCCGGCACGATCCGCGCGCAGGGCGGGGAAGACGCGAAGAAGATGCAAGACCAGCTCGCCGAGGCCAACCAGAGCATCGACAAGCTCAACGCCACGGTGGCGGATCTGACGGGCACGAACGACCGGCTCGAAAAGGATTTGGACAGTGCGCGAAAATCCACCGCCGCCGCGCTGGCGGCACAGTCGCAGGCCGTCAGCGCCGCCCAGCCCGACGCCTACAAGATGGAAATCAGCACGCTGCAGGCCCACATCAAGGAACTGGAGGGACAGATGGAGGATGAGCGCAGCAACACCGCGAAGGAGATCGCCACCCTGGCGTCGCAGCTCCAGCGCACCCGGGAAACCAACAAGGCGCTCACCGAAGCCAATCGGGCCCTTCTGAGCGCCAAGCAGTCCGAGACGCCGACGGTCGACAAGGACAAGTATGACCGGTTGCAGGCCCGGGTCGACGATCTGACGGTAGCCGGGGACGAATTGAAGCGGCAAAACGAAAAACTGGCCGCCGACGTCCAGTCGCTCACCAGCGAGAAGGCGACATTCCAGCAGCAGATCGAAGACGCGCGCAAGGTTGCGACCACGCTGCCCGGCCTTTCCGAGGAAAAGGCCGCGTTGCAGGAACGGCTCGAAGCCGTCGGCGCCCAGTTGCTGAAGACGCAGCAGGAAGTGGACACCCTCCAAAAGGACAACGCCGAGGTGACGGCCGTCGCCGCCGCCAGCAAGCAAGCGGCGGACAAGGCGCAGGCCGACCTCGCGGCGTTGCAGAGCCGCGCGACCGAGGCGGAGAAGGCTTCGGATTCAACCAACGCCACCGTGGCCGAACTGACGCAGGCCAACACGAAATTGGAACAGGAGCGCGAAGACATGCGCCGCCTCGTCGAATCCTATCGCGCCGACATCAACCGCCTGACGCAGAACGTGCGGAACGCCGAGCAGCAGAAAACGGATTCGGACCGCAGCGCCCAGCAGAACATCGACGCCGTGACCGCGCAGCTCGCGCAGTTGCGACGCGATCTGGAGAGCACCCGCACGGCGCAAGCGCGCATGGCGGAGGCCGCGGCGGCGCAGGACCGCGACCGGCTGGCGATCATCACGCAGTTGCGGACGGAGAACGGCGCCCTCGCGGCGCGGCTCAACCAGGCGCAGGGCACACTTGACCAGATCGCCGCGGCCGCCCGGCTCGGCACGCCGGCATCGACCATCGCCGCGGGCGGAGTGGCGCCGGTGCGACCGGTCGCCACGTCCGTGACCGCCGCCCAGCCCGAAATTCGCTACCACACCGTGGTCGAGGGGGACTCGCTGTCGCGGATCAGCCTGCGCTATTACGGCACGGCCAACCGCTGGCAGGAGATTTTCCAGGCCAACCGGGATCTGTTGCAAGGCTCCAGCGCGCTGCGGGTCGGCATGCAATTGCGGATTCCGTGAGGATCTGTAGCGGCGGTCTATGACCGCGGGGCTTGGGACGGCGCGCACAGAGCGCCGCTACAGTAATTACCGCAAAAAAAGGCACGCCTCGCGGCGTGCCTCTGGTTGTTTGCTATGGCTGAAATTAGCAGGCGAGGGCAACCTCGCGAGAAGGTGCGGGAGCGGCGGACTGCTTGGCCAGGTTGTTGAAAAACTGGTCCCGGCGCTCGCGGGCGACGTTGACATCCTTGGTGCCGAGCGAGCGGCGGATGCGCTCCTTGGTGAACGGGGTCGGGTAGACCGTGTAATGCAGGAACCACGTCCCGTTGTTGTTCCAGAGATGGTGGTTGGGATTCGCTTCGCTGATGCGAAGGGAGGCGAGGGTGATGAGGTTGGACATGATGCGTGAGCGGTTGATGGTTAGTTAATCGTTCGCGCATCAGGGTTTTCCGGAAAAACGAAAGCCGCCTGAGGGCATCAGGCGGCTTTCCGTTTTTTAGGAGGAGTTTTTTGTTCGAGGGTTTTACCCCTCGCACATCCGGGTGACTTGCGTCACTCGAAACCACCGTGATCACTCCTAGACCCGGTTGGCAGAACCGACTGTTTCCAGCCGATCCTTTCCTGATGCAGGGCGCAGCGTGCAAACTCCGGCGCGTTATGCCAGAAAAATTTTTAGGATTTTCCGGTGCCGGGTGATACGAAACAGCAACCGGCTGACTTTTGCCCAGTTACGGGACCGGTTCGGGAAAATATTTTTTTGGCCGCGGAGAAAAACACGCGGCGGTCTCAGCGAAATTGCCAGCGCACCGCGATGTGCAGCGTGGTGTAGGTGTAGCCGCTGAGGCGCGGGATGCCGATCAAGTCGAGGGCCCAGCGGTCCGCCAGCGGCACGGTGACGAGGGCGGCGCCGAGCGGGACCAGGCCGCCGTTGTTGTAGTTGTAGTGATGCGTCACGCCGGCGATACCGCCGACCAGGACGCGGCCGACGGGCCATTGCTTGCCGATATAGGCGTAACCGGCGGTGCGGGCGAGGCTGTTGCGGAAAATGCCCGCGCCGGCCAGCCAGTGATCGTCCGTTTCGCGGATGATGCCGATACCAGGTGTGTTGTTGGTCAGGTCGGTCTCGGTCGTGTGCTCGTGCAGGCTGTAGAGCTGGAGCGACAGGTGCCAAGTGGGTTCGGCGGCGGATGAGATCGACACCAGGAGAGCGGCAAGCAGGACCATGCGCATGACGGCAAGCTGGCTCCCGAAGGAGCTCCGGGCAACCATCATTCGATCACACTTAAAGGGCCGACCGTCAATTCATGGGAAAGCCGGCGGAGTCCTCCGATGTTGGCCGGGGCGACGCCACGTTCGGTAATGAGGCCGGTGACGAGATGTGCCGGCGTGATATCGAAGGCCGGTTTGGCGGCGGGCTGCCTTCGGAGGGATGCGCATGCGTGTCCGTTACAGTGGTGCTGCAAATGCCAGGATTGTTTGAGATTTCGCAATAGTTGATTCCATCCAAGCTGCTCTAGCTATTCAATATTTGGAAAGATATTCTTATGTCATGTAGTAATTAAGTGACTATAATAAAGAGAGAAACGAATATCATTGTTATATATATATATGATAGCTAGTAGCATATCTTAACGTATAGACGTCTTGGCCGGCAGTTGCCCCGGATGTATACCTTAGCTCAGGTTGCGGTCGTTTTGCCTGCACTGGCACGTAATAGCGCAGGGAGGCGGAGAGCAGCTCTCCGAGAATACAAGGCAGTATTTCTGCCTTTGTCAGACTCAAGCAGATGGCTGATTTGTCCACGGGTTTCCATCCGCAGTTCCGTTCCTGAAATCCTGAGGCTCGGCGCCTACCATTGTTGAATCAGCCGTCGACTGCCGGGGCTTCTGTCTCCTGGCGAAATAATACAACTCACAGTCGGCCAGAGCTGGGGCAAAGCCATGCCCAAGAGCCGCCGCCAAGCTTCTTTTTGCACTTCCCATGAATACGCGATTCCTCCGATCTCTGGTCGCTCTCTTCATTGCCTCGGCCGGTTTGCTCAATGCGCAGACCGCGCCGAACATCACGACACAACCTCAATCGCAGACGGTCACTGTTGACGCGAACGCCATGTTCAGCGTCGTCGCAACGGGCACACCTCCGCTGAGCTACGTCTGGCGGAAGGGCGGCACACCGCTCACTGACAACAGAAACATTTCCGGCACGGGGACCGCGACGTTGACACTGACCGGCGTCGGGATCGGCGATGCTGGCGAATATACGGTCATCATAAATAACGACGTCGGCACGCCCGCGACGAGCAATACGGCCACGCTGACAATCACGTCCGAGCCCGGCTTCTCGGGTTGGTGGCAGGCGGAGGAGAATGCGTCTGATGCCACCGGGCACAATGCAGCCGGAGCCCTCCTCGGGGGCACCACCTTTGGCGCGGGCAAGCTCGGTCAGGCTTTCGTCTTCGACGGGGTTGATGGTTGGGTCGATCTGGGAACCAACACTGGTGACTTTGGCACTGGAGACTTCACGATCACGTTTTGGGTCCGCTTCGACAATGTCTCGGGTGAGCAGATCGTGATTGAAAAATACATCGAGACGGAATCGGTGCTGCGAACGGGCTGGAGCCTCGGGATGATGGACGGCGCGTTATATTTTGGATTCGATGGCGGCCGGCAGTTGAACTCCACCGCGATGGCCGCGGCGGCCTGGCATCATGTCGCTGTCACCCGGACGGGGAATGCCTTCACGATGTATCTCGACGGCACGGCGACCCAGGGCGGAACCTACACGCCGTCGTTCAGCAGCACCGCTTCTTTGAAACTGGGACATCGTGGCAACCCCACCGACACTCCGGGCTCCGTCGACCCGCGCGGTTTCTTCCTCAGCGGGGCGCTCGACGAGGTGCGCATTTATGCCCGTGGGCTCAGCGCGGGTGAAATTCAGACGCTCCGCGTGGTCCCGCCCTCCATTCCGACGCAGCCGCAGTCGCAGACAGTCAATATCGGTGCGAATGTCACTTTCAGCGTGGCCGCGGGTGGCACGCCGCCGCTGACATACCAGTGGAGGAAGGACGGCGCAGCCCTGAGTGGTGCCACGAATGCCTCACTCACCATCCAGAATGTCCAGCCCGCCGACGTGGGCTATTATACGGTCGTGGTGACGGACAGCTCTGGCAGCACGACCAGTGCGGAGGCCGCGCTGAATCTGCCGACTATTCCGATTGCGGCGACAGCCGGTAATGAATGGGGCAGCGGCGTGGCTTTCGACGGGACGAATTTTCTCGTCGGCATCCAGGGCGATGCCGCCCTGCACACCAGCGTAACCGCCCAGCTGGTTTCGCAGACCGGAACCTTGGTGGGATCGCGCATCTCGACCGGACGGACCGGGGGCATGCCGTTGGTGGCCTTCGACGGCACGAACTACCTCATGGTCTGGGAGGACGATGTCCTGCAACCCGTCAAACGTCTCTATGGTGCATTCGTCAGTCCGGGTGGCGCATTGGTCGGTTCGCCGTTTGCCTTTCCGGTGAGGGCGGGGGCTTCCACGAAGCAATCACCTCAGGGGATGGCCTTCGACGGCACCAACTATCTCGTTCTCTATACCGACTCACATCCCGGCGAATGGCCGGATCTGGGCGGAGACTACTACAACTCCTCCAACATGTGCGGCCGGTTCGTTACGACGGCCGGAAACGTTGGCGATGAATTCATCCTCGCGACCAATGCCAAAGGAACCCTTCAGGCGGTGGCGTGGAACGGAAGCACTTATCTGGCGGCGTGGCCGGCGCACATCGGCGGCAATCAGAATATCGTGCAGGGCCGGCTGATCTCCAGTGCCGGCGTGATGTCCGATGTCATCACGGTCACGGGCACGGTCTCGCCGAGTCACAATCCGCTGAGCGTGGCGACCGACGGGGCCAACTTCCTTGTCGTCTGGAACCATGACACCGGACCGGGTTATCCGGCCGAAACAATTTGGGAATTGCGCGGACGGGTGGTGACACCGGCCGGGGGATTCCTCGGAGCGGAATTCACCCTTGCCGGTCCGGCGGGGAGTCCGATGTTGCCGGTCATCGCTTTTGACGGGACCTGCTACCTTGTGACGTGGACTGAACAGCACCCGGACCCCAACGGTCTCGACGTAGCCGGGTGTTATATCGGGGCCGGCGGCACACCGGTGGGCACGGCCTTCAATCTGGTCGTGGGTGCCGGCAACCAGGCTCTGTCTCCGGTCATTCGCGCCGGCAACCAGTGCCTGCTGGTCTGGACCGATGGTTTCAGCATGGACGGGAGTTTGAGCGGTGATGTGCGCGGGATGCTGCTGGCTGGCAGCGGCGGATCCGGGACAGCGCCGACGATCACGTCATTTACCCCGGCGGCCATCGGGCGCGGCCTGACCGTGGTGATCACGGGCACAAACTTCACCGGGGCCACCGGCGTGCTCTTCAATGGAACGCCGGCGCAGAGCTTCACCGTGGATTCCCCCACCCAGATCACGGCGATCGTGCCGTGGACGACTCCGGTCGACGGCCCGATTTCCATCACGACGCCCAGCGGCACCGCCGCGAGCACCGGGCATTTCACCTCCACGCTGGCTCCGATCATAACCGGTTTCTCGCCGACCACCGGGCCGGTCAATTCGATGGTCCTCATCACCGGGGCAAATTTCCTCCAGCCGCAGATGTCCTTCAACGGTGTGACATACACTTCACTCAACTGGAACGAGAATGCGTTGCTGTTGCCCGTGCCGGTGAGCGCGACCACCGGCCCCATCACCGTCCAGACGCAGCATGGCAGCGTCACCACCGGAACCGACTTCGTCGTCGCCGGCGGGTCGCCCCCGGCCAACGACGCCTACGCCAATGCCCAGCCGATCACGGGAGCCTCCGGCACCGTTCCGGTCTCGAACGTCAACGCGACCAAGGAAACCGGGGAGCCCGATCACGCGGGCAATTCCGGCGGTGCGTCGGTCTGGTATGCGTGGACGGCACCGCAAAGCGGCCTTTTCCTGTTCAACCCGTTTCATTCACCATGGACGGAAAACAGCTTCTCGGTCCGCCTCGGGATTTACACCGGGAGCGCAATAGATGCTCTTACCCCCGTGGCCGGTAGCGCCACCTCGAACGAGATGAGTGCTCCGTCATTCGCCAACGCCGCGGTGCTTGATGCCGCCGCCGGCGTCACCTACCTGATCGCGATCGATGGACGAGGCGGCATCATGGGCAACTGTCAGCTCGAGTGGTCGCCGTTGCTGCCGCCCACGATCACCAATATCTGGCCAACCACGGCTTATGCCGGGCAGGAGATCATGGCCATGGGCACGGGATATGAACCCGGCGCGACGTTGGCGATCTGTGGCGTGACGACCAATCCGGCCCGCACGCAGGTCACTTCCCCCACGCAAATCAACGGCGCACCTGTGCCCTCTACGGTTCCCTTGGGCCCGGCCTCGATCACCGTCACAACAGCCGCCGGCACAGTGAGCAGTTCACTCGTGCTGACGATCACGGAGGCACCCGCCCCGACAATCCAGAGCTTTTCGCCCAGCAGCGGTGCCGTGGGGACATGGGTTAGCATCAACGGCACTGCGTTGGCTTTGGGCGATGTGCCGCCCGTGGTGAAGTTCAACGGAACGCCGGTTTCATCCGTCAGCGATTATTCCACCAACCTCGGCGTGTATGTGCCCACCGGGGCGACCACCGGTCCGATCACCGTCGAGACCAGCAAGGGCCTCGCGACCAGCGCGACGAACTTCATGGTCAATCTGCCGCCGCCGACCGTCACCGGTTTCACGCCGGCGACCTTTACCGCGGGAATGACGGTGACCATCACGGGCACGAACTTCTCCGGCGCCACCAGCGTGCAGTTCAACGGGGTGGCGGCGAGTGTTTACACGGTGAATTCTTCCGCCCAGATCACGGCGACCGTCCCGGGCACTGCGCTGACTAACGGGACGATCACAGTCTCGACTGCCAACGGTACGGCCGCCAGCGGCGGCACTTTCGTCTATTCCGCGGCACCCATGATCACCGTGCAGCCGGCAGGTAGCATCGTCACCGCGGGAGTTTCCCAACGCCTTTCGGTCACGGCGTTCGGTCAGGGGTCGTTGAATTACCAGTGGTATATGGACGGAGTTCCGATTGCCGGAGCGACCTTGCCCGTCCTTACCATCAATCAGGCTCAGTCTGGCAATAATGGCGATTATACGGTGATGGTCAGCAACGGCGGGGGCGATGTAACCTCCAGTGTCGCGAAACTCAGGGTCGCGCCGCATGAGCCATATACCATCTCGACCCTCGCCGGGCAGGCCAACATCGGCTCGAACGACGGGACAGGTTTGGTCGCCCGCGTCAACCGGCCGACCGGCGTCGCGGTCGATGCGTCCGGCAATATCTATATTGCCGACTCCTCCAACTATACGATCCGCAAGATGTCTCTTGGCGGCGAGGTTTCAACTTTTGCCGGGCTCGCCGGCTATCAGGGTGCAGCGGACGGGACCGGTTCCGCCGCCCGTTTCATCTGGCCGGAGGGCATCACGATCGACTCTGCCGGCAATCTGTTCGTCGCAGACGTTCTGGCTCATACGATCAGGAAGATCACTCCGGGGGGCACGGTGACGACAGTGGCGGGATTGGCCGGTTGTATTGGCAGTGTCGACGGCACCGGCAGTGCCGCGCGGTTCAATCTTCCGACCGGCGTGGCGGTTGACGAGAGCGGGCAGATCTATGTGGCGGATATGTCCAATAGGACGATCCGTAAGATCTCTCCCGCCGGTGAGGTGACGACACTGGCCGGTGCAGCCGGAGGAACGGGCAGCGGAGCCGACGGAACGGGCAGCGCCGCCCGGTTTGGCAATCCACGTGACGTCGTCATCGATGCCTCCGGTAACATCTGCGTGGCGGATGGAAACACGATCCGCAAACTCACTCCGGCAGGAGTGGTCACGACCTTGGCTGGGTTGGCGGGAAGTCCGGGCACGGCTGATGGCAATGCCAGCACCGCCCGGTTCCGCACGCTTACAGGCATCACCATTCATGGGAACGACCTCTATGTGAGCGATTCCAGCGCCTCGACGATCAGGAAGGTCACGCCGACCGGTGAGGTTACGACCTTGGCCGGATTGGCGCTCACGAATGGCAGCATGGACGGCACCGGCACTGCCGCCCGGTTCTGGTCACCCTTCAAGGTGGCGGCAGACAGCACCGGGCAGCTGTTCGTCGCGGACCGCTTGAATTCCACGGTCCGCAAGGTTACGCTCGAAGGTGTCGTGACCACGGTAGTGGGCTTGCCGCCGGCCACAGGCAGCACGGACGGCACCGGCAGTGCGGCCCGCTTTTCCAGTCCCGCGGACGTGGCGGTGGATGCCAGTGGCAATGCCTATGTGGCGGACAGCTCCAACCATGTTATTCGCAAGGTCACTCCGGCCGGGGTGGTGACGACGGTGTTGGGATTGGCCGGCAGCTCCGGGAGCGCCGATGGCATTGGCAGCATTGTCCGGTTCAATGCTCCGATCGGCGTAGCATTGGGCGCCACCGGTGTCGCTTACGTCGCAGACTCGGGCAACCATACGATCCGGAAGATTGCTCCGGATGGCATGGTGACGACATTCGCTGGGACCGCCGGGGCGTCGGGCAATGTTGACGGCACAGGCAGCGCCGCCCGGTTCAATACTCCCTCCGGTGTGGCGGTGGATGCCTCTGGCAACATCTTTGTCACGGATACGGCCAACCATACGATCCGCAAAATTACCCCGGATGGCGTGGTGACCACGGTCGCGGGTTTGACGGGCTCCTCCGGCTCGGTGGATGGCACCGGCCCCGCTGCCCGCTTCTATCTGCCATGGGGCATCGCGGTCAATGCGGCCGGAAATCTCTACGTGGCCGAGCGCGGTAATTACACGATTCGCGTGATCACTCCAGACGGAACCGTTTCCACCCTGATCGGTGGTTTGAACATCTTGCTTGGAGTTGCCGCGGACGACTCGGGGAATGTGTATGTCCTGACCAGCCTAGGCTTCCTCGCAAAGATCACTCCGACTGGCACGTTGACCGCACTCGCCGGATTGTCAGGTGTCACTGGCAGCGCGGATGGCACGGGCAGCTCAGCCCGGTTCTCCGGTTCAGGGGGAATCGAGGTCGACGGTGCCGGAAAAATTTACATTGCTGACACCGGCAACAACACGATCCGGATTGGCACCTTGCCGGGATCGCCGCCGGTCATCACGACGCCGCCCGTGAGCCAGACGGTGAGTCTTGATGCCGACGTGACATTCACGGTGGAAGCCTCCGGCACCCTGCCATTGCACTTCAACTGGATGAGGAATGACTACGGCCTCGAAGACGTTGGCAACATCACCGGCGCCAACTCCGCGTCGCTCACCATCACCCATGTCCTGCCGGGTGACGCCGGCGTCTATCACGTCGTCGTGACGAATGCGAATGGTGAGACCATTAATTCTGGAACCGCCACGCTGACGATCAACCTGCCGGACGGGTTTCCGGTGATCACCGGTCAGCCCCAGTCGGTCCGGCTGTCCAGCGGGAACACGGCGACCCTCACGGTGACGGCCACGGGTGAGGCGCCGTTGAGCTATCAATGGCGGAAGGGCGGGGTGGACATTCCCGGGGCCACGAACACGACCTTGGTGCTGGCCGACGCCCGTTCATCCGA
>Ga0208272_100305_pt1 | contig 21759 bp, 14 predicted proteins | sample LakWasM129_HOW14_2_FD_183939 | JGI IMG/M metagenome (GOLD analysis project Ga0208272, IMG submission 183939) | Freshwater sediment methanotrophic microbial communities from Lake Washington under simulated oxygen tension - Sediment Metagenome... | ecosystem: Environmental > Aquatic > Freshwater >... | reverse complement strand
GGTGGCCGCGGTTCCGGCCGCCACCTCGGCGGTCGTGCAGGCCGCCGCCGCCAATGCGCCGGCGCAAACGACCGCGATCGTGCAGACTGCGGTGCAGACTGCAGTCACGACCGCCGCCGCATCCGGTGGCGATGCCGCGACCCAGGCGACTCAGGTCTCTGCCGCCGCCTCATCGATTGCGGCAGCAGCCACAACGGCCGCTCCGACGCAGGCTGCCGCCATCGCTTCCACTGCCACTACGGCAGCCCCGGCTGCCGCCGCATCGATTGCCTCCTCCACCGCGGCGGTGGCTCCGACTCAGGCTGCCGCGATCGCTTCGTCGGTTACCACGGCAGCTTCGTCCTCCACCGGCGGCGGCCAGGCGGCGACCCAGTCGGCTGCGACCATTGCCGCGGCGGTGTCCGCGACCGTGCCGAGTTCGGCGAATGAAATTGCCTCGGCGGTTGCGACCAGTGTGGCCGCTTCCTCATCCGGTGGCCAGGCCAGCGTCCAGGCGCAGGCAACCATTGCCGCCGCTGTCGCCCAAGCGACCAACACCAGTGTCGAAACGGTGGCCTCCGCCGTCGCGACCGCGACCGGCAGCAACGTCAACGCCGTGACCAATGTGGCCAATACGACCCAAGTGCAAAATAACGCTACCCAGGCCTCGTCAACGGCGACACAGACGGCCACGCAGGCGACGACGACCGCCACGCAGCAGCAGACGGTCACGCAGCAAGTCAATCAGGCCACCAGCAGCACGCCGGCTCCTACCACGCCGCCGGCGCCGACTACGGAAACCACGCCGACGACACCGACGACTCCGACGACGCCCACCACGCCGACGACCACGACGCCGCAGCCGATCGATCCGTCGACCGTCAGCCGTTCGGGCTGAGTTTGCTCAAAATTATTCGCGAAACGCCGCCTCTTCAGGCGGCGTTTTTTTGTCTTCGGAAATTGCGTTCGTCGGCCGGTCCTATTCCAGAAAGGTCGATTGCTTGGGTTGCCGGGCGCTCTTGCGCGCCGCCTCATCCTCGGGTGTGGGATTCAGGTGGCGGGGTGGGCGGGCGACCCGTGAGGCGACCGCAGCCTCCCGATCCGCGACGATACGGTCGCAAATCTTCTCGATCTGCAAGTGCAGCCAGTTGGACGTGGGACTGCTCTCCGTATAGTCGGCTGGGCCATAGTGATCGATGCGTCCGTTCTGGCGCAGCCGGTCGTTCTGCTCGAATTCGGCGCGCACCGCGGGATTGTAGACGGCGTAGGTCTTGCCGCCGCCTTTCTTGACCACGGAGAAGCTTGGCACGTCGCTGGGGCCGTCGGCGATGTAGATCATGTTCTGGAGCGGCACCCGGCGATCTTCGGGCGTGACCTTGGCGTTCACGTCGATGGCGGGATTCCGGTTCGTGCCCTTGTTGATCTCGAAAATCGCCCGCGTCTTCGTGGTGTTGTCGATCATGATACCGATCTGGGCGATCTCGGCGGCGGCTTCGATGGGCAGTTCGTTTTGTTTCAGGAATCCCGGCTGCAGCGGATTCTCGATGAATTCGCAGCCCCAAACCGCGTCGACATACGGGGCCAGCGCACTCCCGCGCACCATCTCGGCCAGCCCGGTGCTGACGACGTAGTGCTCAAGCTGGATCTCGTGCTTGGCGTATTCGGGCTTGGCTTTGACCCAGGCGCGCGAGGCCTCGAAGAATCGGGGCAGTCCGGGGTAGAACTTGATTTCTCCGCCGCATTCGCGGAGCACCTTGTTGCTCAGGCCGGGCATCTTGCCCGCGAGCACATAGGTCAGCAGGTGGTTCAGGTAGCCGATTTCCGGGGCGATATGGTAGCCACGCTTGCGGTAGTTTTCGACCAGGGCGTTGGTCTCCGCCCAAAACGTGGCCTCGTCCACGCCGTAGCGCCGGAAGAGCGGTGCCTGCATGTATTCCGGGATCAAGGTCTTGTCAAAATCCCAGACGCAGGCGATGATGTTCTGTGTGAAGAGGGTTGAGGCCATCGCAAATAGGTTCCACTAGACGGCGCTTGCCGCCGTGGCTTTGGCCCTTGATAAAGCCGCGCCGCGCGGTTGAAGCAATTCGCAATTTCCCGCTCCGCCCAGCATGGACACACTTCCGGACATTTCCCCGTTTCAACGCCGCCTCGACGAACTCGATGCGCAAATGGCGGAGCCTGCGTTCTACACCAACTCGCGCAAGGCGACCGAGATTTCGCGCGAACAGCAGGGCCTGCGGCGGCTGATCGAGGATTATGCGGCCTACGAACGCTTGGGCCGTGAATTGGACGAACACGCCGCCTTGCTCAAGGATCCCGCCGCGGATGCCGAACTGCGGGCGCTGGCACAGCTGGAATTGCCCGAAATGCAGAGCAGGCGGGAGGCGTTGAAGCAGGCGGTGCTCCTTTCGATGATTCCGCCGGAGCCGGCGGATTCGCGCAACACCGTCATGGAAATCCGCGCAGGCACCGGCGGCGACGAAGCCAGCCTGTTCGCCGCCGAGCTCTACCGCCTCTACACCCGCTATGCCGAGGGCCGCGGCTGGAAGATCCAGCCCATGAGTTCCAGCGGGTCGGACCGTGGCGGATTCAAGGAAGTCATATTCCTCATCACTGGCGACCAGGTCTACAAGCAGCTGAAATACGAGAGCGGCGTGCACCGGGTGCAGCGGGTGCCCGTCACCGAGGCCAACGGCCGCATCCACACCTCCACGGTGACGGTCGCGGTCCTGCCGGAGGCCGAGGAGGTGGACGTCAAGATCGACCCCCAGGATCTCGAAATCACAGTGCAACGCGCGAGCGGGCCGGGAGGGCAGGGCGTCAACACGACTGACTCCGCGGTGCGCATCGTGCACAAGCCCAGCGGGCTCACGGTCTATTGCGCGGACGACCGCTCCCAGGTGAAGAACAAGGCTCGGGCCATGGCGGTGCTGCGTTCGCGGTTGCTGAAACTGAAGGAGGATGAGGAACACGCCAAATATGCCGCGCAGCGGCGGAACCAGATCGGCACGGGTGACCGCAGTGAGCGCATCCGCACTTACAATTTTCCGCAGAACCGCGTGACGGATCACCGCATCGGCCTGACGCTCTACAGCCTGCCGGCGGTGATGGAAGGCGCGATCGAGCCGATCCTCCAGGCCCTACAGCGCGCCTCGTTCGAGGAAAAACTCGCGGAACTGACCGGCGGACCCTTGCCCGAGCGTCGGATGCAACCGGCCGACGACGAGTGACCATGTTCACCGTTCTTGAAATCATCAAGCGCACGACCGATTTTCTTGAAAAACACGGCGTGGAATCGGCGCGACTCAACGCGGAACTGCTGATCGGCCATGCGCTCGGATTGAAGCGGATGCCGCTTTACCTGCAATTCGAGCGCCCGCTGACCGAGCCTGAATTGGAAAAGATCCGACCATTGGTGAAGCGCCGCGGTGCGCGCGAGCCGCTGCAATACATCCTGGGCGAGGTGGAGTTCGCCGGCTTGAAACTCAAGGTGGACAAACGGGCGCTGATCCCGCGACCGGAGACCGAGTTGCTGGTCGAGCTGGTGAAAGCGCGATTGCCGGCGGCTCCGGCCAGGATTCTCGATCTGGGAACCGGCAGCGGGGCTCTCGCCCTGGCCTTGGCCGCGCTCTATCCCGGGGCGGCGGTCACGGCGGTCGACAAAAGCAGCGAGGCGCTGGTCTTGGCCGGGGAGAACGCCGGATTGGCGGGGCTGTCCGGTCGCGTGCAGCTGCTCATTTCAGATTGGTTCGCCGGGTTGCCGGAAGGCGAGCAGTTCGATCTGATCGTCGCCAATCCACCCTATCTGTCGGAGGAGGAAACCCAAAACGCGCCACCGGAGGTCAAGAATTTCGAACCGGTCACGGCTCTCGCTTCCGGACCGGAAGGAACGAAGGATTTGGAGCACATCATCGCCATGGCTCGCCGCCATCTGACGGCGAGCGGCCTGCTCGCATGTGAAACGGGCATCGCCCAGCACAGCCGGCTGGCGGCATGGGCAGCCCAGCATGGTTTTCCCCGGACCGAATCGTTGCGGGACCTGACGGGCCGCGACCGCTTCCTGCTAGCCTTTGTGTGACGGCGAGGCGGCGGTGATGGCTTCGTGTCCGTCCGCCCAGTATTGCGGATCCTGATTCAGGCGGATGGCATCGGTGACGACGCGCAGGGTTTCGCGCAGATGGACATCGAGCTTGCTCTGCGAATCGGCGTCCGGCGCGTCCGTGTCGCCATCATCGATGGTGGCGGTGGCGCCCTTGGGGTCTTCGGCTTCGGCTTTCAACACGGAGTCGAGTTTGACCTCGCGGGAAGGGAAGTTCGATTTGGCGAGCAGATCGCGCTCGGCGTCCATCTTCTTCTTGAAGTCGTCGTCGGCCTGCTTGAGCACCTGCCGCTGTTCGAGATTGAGGGAGATGGTCTTCTGCTCCTGCCGTTCCTTGAACCAATCGATGTTCTTCTTCAAGTAGCTGAATTCCTCGAGGGAGTGCTGGCGTTCCCGGCTGGCTTCCAGGAGGGGCTTGACGAAGGTCTGGGGGAGGGCCTTGCCTTCGAAGGCGGTGGATTTGATCTCGTCCCACATGAGGGCGTGGGGCAGATCGGCCTCGCCGATGGGCAGGAAGTCGTCGATAGACGGGAGCGCAATGTCGGGCGTCACGCCTTTCTTTTGGGTGGACGAGCCGTTGGGCAGGTAGAATTTCTGCACCGTGAGCTTGGCGGCGCCGGTGTCCTCGATGTTCTGGCTGAGGCGCGGCAGGTAGTTTTTCATTTCCAGCACGGCCTGGACCGTGCCCTTGCCGTGGGTGGTGCTGTCGCCGATGATCACGGCGCGGCCATAGTTCTGGAGCGCGCCGGCGAAGATCTCGGAGGCGGAGGCGCTGAAACGGGAGGTGAGCACGGCGAGCGGGCCGTCATAGGCGACGGCTTTGTTGGTGTCGCTGTCGACGGTCAGGTGTCCGAGGGAATCGCGCACCTGCACCACCGGTCCCTGACTGATAAACAGACCGGTCAGGTCCACGGCCTCGGAGAGGAGTCCGCCGCCGTTGCGCCGCAGGTCGATGACGAGCGCCTTGATGCCCTGCTGCTTGAGCTTGCCGATGAGTTCGGCCACATCCTGCGTGGCGGTGCTCTTGACGTCATTCTCCTTCGAGTCGTCGGAGGGGCCATAGAATGAATTGAGGGAAATGACGCCGACCGGCACGATCTGCTGGTTGGCCGCGGGCACTTCGTAGATGGAGGCGCTGGCCCGGGCGGAATTGAGTTTGATGACGTCGCGGGTGATGACGACCTGTTTGGTCTTGGTGGCATCGAGCGCGTCATGGGGGAGGATTGTGAGGGTGACCTTGGTGTTTTTGTCGCCGCGGATCATGTCGACGATCCGGCGCAGCTTCATGCCGATGACATCGATCGATTCGGCGCCCTCCTGCTGCACGGCGACAATCTTGTCGTTCACTCGGATCTGGCCGCTGTGGTAGGCCGGCCCGCCGGGCACGACCTCCCGCACGACGCAGTTGCCATCGTCCTCGATGCTGAGCACCGCGCCGATGCCGACGAGGGAGAGCTTCATCTGGATGCTGAAATCCTGGAGCGTGTCGGAGGAGAAATAGGCCGAATGCGGATCATACATGCGGGTCAGGCTGGAGAGGAACATCTCCTGCACATCGGAGGATTCCATGTCGTTGAGGTTTTTCAGCATCCGTTCGTAGCGCTTGCGGACGGTGGCCTTGGCCTCCTCGGTGGATTTCTTGGCCAGCAAATCCTGCAGGATTTCATACTTGATGCGCCGGCGCCACAGGTCGTCGGTCTCGGCCTCCGAGGCCGGGAAAGGACTCTTGCTCCGGTCCGGAGTGTAGGAGTCCTTGGCAGCAAAATCGAAGTCGTGTTTCAGTTCTTCGAAGAGCCAGGTCGTCCGGGTTTTGACGCGCTGCTCGTATGCCCGATAGATGTCGAAGGCGATGTCGATGTTGCCCAGGTAGGCGAGGTCGGTCTCGACGCGGGAGCCGTATTGGCGGCGGTAGGTTTGCTCGTCGACGCTCGTGAAGAAGAGGCGCTGCGGATCCAGCTCCGCCATGTAATCGGAAATCAGCTGCGGGTAGTCCGCCGGGGTGACGGCATCCTTGTTGTAATGGAAATATTCCAGCATCTGCACGAGCGTGCGGGTCTCGAGCCGCATGACCGGCGTGGTTTTGAACTCGTGATCGGTGGCCGCCGCGTAGGCGCCCGAGAAAACCACCAATGACAGGGTAAGGATGCTGAGAAAGAAGCGTGGAGGGGATTTCACTGTTGGATGGGCTATGAGATAGGTATTAGTCGGACAAAAACGAGATTTGTTTCTCGCAAAAAGGCGAATTGCCCGGGAAGTGACACGAATCTGCAGGCCGGCCTGCGCGTCTCCGGGATTATCTCCGGATGGGGGATCGGGGAAGTGATGTTAATGTCGGCTGAGCAGGTCTTTCGCCTCATCCAGAATTTGCTTTTCTTCCGAGGTCAGGGCGCCAAAACCCTGGCTATTGATCTTGTCCAGAATCAGATCCACCTGGGCCCGCAGATCGTCGGCGGATCGGTCGTGATTTGCCTTGGACGCGGAAGAATCGCGGCGGGGCTTCTGCAACTGGTTGAGCCAAGCCGGTAGCGCAAAGCTCGGGGCGCGGTCCCAGCCGTTGTTGGCATGAAAGTATCTGAAATAGAGCCAGCCCGCCAACATGCCGCCCAGATGGGCGGAAGCGCTGTAATCGAAAGGCGCCACTGCACCTGGAATCTCGTAGAACACCAGGCCGAAGAGGGTCAGCCCGAGTGACCCGTAGACGAGATACTTGAACCGCAGCGTGACGGGAATCAGCAGGAATCCGATTTCCTGATTGGGATACATGCAGGCGAGCACGACGAACAGGCCCAGAATTCCCGCGCCAGGGCCAATATGGAATCCCCCGTGCAACCAGTGGATCGCCGACCACGTCAATGCGCCGCAAATGATCGCTCCGAGGTAGAGCGCGACCAGCCGGCGGCCTCCTAGGATCGGTTCCAGCTCGCGCCCGATGAAGATCAATCCCAGCACCGTGCACAAAATATGAAAGGGTTGGTCGGTTCGGTGCAACAACGCGTGGGTGACGAGCGTCCAGAGGTGCCCGCTTTGCAGGCCCCGGATGGTCAGGGGCAATTGGTTGAGCACGGATTCGCCCCAACTGAACCAAGGCGAGCTCAAGACCAATTGAAGCACAAATGCCGCGATCGTGCCGGCAACGAGCCAGATCAACGATGAAGTCGTTCGCCGGTGATAATCGTCCCGCATGTAGGATCGGTCGGACAGCATTGACGCAAGTTATGTCTCTTGGGTCCAAATACAAGCCGCCTTCGCTCGGCGACGGAGTCCGGACGTCATACATCGCGGCGTCTTCTTGACAGCATGGGGAATTCCCGTTGAGTGGGCCGTTAAATGGCCAACAAAGCTGAAAAGTGGAAAGACAACGCCGCCGGAAAATTTTACGTCGATCAGCAGTGCATTGACTGCGATCTTTGCCGCGAGACCGCGCCGGCTTTTTTCAAGCGCCATGAAGAAGGCGGGTATTCCTTCGTGCATGCCCAGCCGACCACCGAAGAGGAAGTCCAGCTTTGCATCGAGGCCTTGGAAGGCTGCCCGGTCGAGGCCATCGGGCAGGACGGGGAGGAATAATTTTCAATCAGCCGCCCTTGGTTGGGCGGCTTTTTTGGCCCTGCCTTGTTAAGGGAATAAAGACTGTTCCATAACCCAACCCATTTTATGCGTCGATCCATTCATCCGCTGTCACGTTTTGCCTCAGCCAGCCTGCTCGCCTTCGCCTGGCTTCAAGGGAGCCTCGTCGCCGCGGAGGAGCCCTACGAACTGCCGAAATATACCACTTATTCGGAACAGGTGGCCAACCAGACCCCGGTGGCCACGTTCGCCATGCCGGTTTCCGGACTGCGCTTCGAACCGCGGGTCGACGTGCAGACCCGGAATCTCGCCGAAGCCCAGGCGGATGTTTCGATTCGTGGCGGGATATTCGAAAATACCGGATTCAAGGTGGGCGGGGTTTCGCTTTATGATCCCCAGACCGGGCATTATCAGGCGGAGATCCCCATTGCGCCGGCCATGCTCCAATCGCCCGTGGTTCTGACCGGCGCCGATAACGCCATGGCCGGATTCAACGCCGAGGTGGGCACCGTTTCGGCGGCGTGGCGAAGCATCGAGCAGCGCGGGGAGGTGGCAGTCGGCGTGGGCGACTACGCGACCAATCGGCAGAGCTTGTATCAAGGCTTGGTCTCATCGACGGCGATCGCGGGCCGCACTCTGGCGGCGGACATGGAATTTTCCCGTTCGGAGTCGGACGGCTCGGTTCCTTTCGGCGATCACAATTTTCAGCGCGTCTCCGGGCGGATTCAGCTGCGTGGGGCGCAGAGCCAGACCGACTTTTTTGCCGGCGTGCAGCATAAATTCTTCGGCTGGCCCAATCTCTACACGCCCTTTGGCGTCAACGAGAGCGAGGATTTGCATACCGGATTGTTCCTATTCAATCACCGGGCTTGGACCTCGCCGGACAATTACTGGCAGGTCGGCGCCAGCTACCGGCGCAATGACGACGACTATGAATTCAACCGGACCGTGCCGGGTCAATTCAACCCTTACCAGCATACGACGCACGTGCAGTCGTTTTCCCTGGAAGGCCGCCACGATATTCCGGAATTTTCCAACGTGGTTCTGGCCTACAGCGTCCAGGCGATGCGCGACGGTCTGGAATCGACGGCGCTGACGTTTGGCCGGTTCAACACCCGCAACTACCTGAAACTGTCGGCGGTGCCGGAAATCCAGATCCATACCGAGGCGGGCGCGCTCAAATTGCGTGCGGGCGCGGTCTACGATGACACCAACCGGGATGTCGCGGCATTGTCGCCGGTCGTGATGGCCGAACTGGTGCAGCCGACCGGGCGGCGTTGGTATGCGCAGTATGCGGAGAGCACGCAGGTGCCGACCTATACGGCGCTGAATTCGGCCGCGGCCTCGGGGTTGTTCCGCGGCAATCCCAACCTTGGCCGCGAATACAGCCGCAATCTCGAGACGGGCACCACCTTCAAGCAGGGCGGCTGGGCCGTCGATGCCGCGCTCTTCTACCGTCGGGACGACCGTCTGGTGGATTGGACGTTTGCCCGGGGCGTCACCGCCCGCCGTGCGAACGCGGTGGATGTGGACACGCGGGGCTTTGAGTTGCTCGCCACCCGCAAGACTCCGCGCTATGACCTCGTGCTCGGCTACACCTATCTCGACAAGTCGGCCGATTATGGCACGGCATCGGTGGATGCCAGTTTCTACGCGCTGAACTTTGCGCGCCACCGGCTCACCGCCGCCGTGGTGTGGCGGATGGGCGCCGGGTGGGAGATGCGCATGGACAATGAATATCGCGTGCAGGAACGAAACCTCCTTCGTGTGACGGGTGGTAATCGGGCCGTGGTCTCTGCCTTGGGGCTCTATTATCTGCCGCCGCGGATGCGAGGTCTCGAGCTGTCCCTGTTGGTGGATAATTTGTGGGACAGCGAATTTCAGGATGTGCCGGCGGTGCCCGCCGCCCGGCGCCAATTCTCGTTCGGTGCGGCCTATCGCTGGTAAGGCCGGGCAATTCGTTTGACAGCCTCCCGCCCGGCGCGGTCATTACGCGCCCGATGGAACCCACATTTCTCGCCCGTTCGTTTCATATCCGCTGGTCGCAGTTGTCCCCGGAGCAGGTGGCGCCGTCCATCGAGCGCGCCCTTCGGGAATCCGAGGCAGCCATCGCGCGCATCGCCGGGCTGGACCCGGTCGCGGCTGAATATGAAAACACTTTCCTGGCGCTGGAAAACGCCACCGATCTCCTGAACGAGGCGTGGGGCAAAGTCGTGCACCTGACCACAGTGGCCGATTCGCCGGCCTGGCGCGATGCCCACAACGCCATGCTGCCGAAGGTCACGGCGTTCTTCACGCGCATCCCGCTCAATCACGAACTGTGGCTGCGGTTGAAGGCTGCCGCCGCCCATCGCTCGGCGGCCAAGCTGACCGGCACGCACCGGCGTTTTCTCGAGGAAACCATGGCGGATTTCCGCCAGCACGGAGCCGACCTCGCGGCGGACAAGCAGGCCCGCTTGGAGGCACTGCAAAGCGAACTGGCCGGGCTCACGCAGCGTTATGCCGAGAACGTGCTCGACGCGACCAACGCCTGGGAACTGTTGATCGACGATGAGAACCGCCTGGCCGGCCTGCCGGCGCACGCCCGCGAGGCGGCGCGCCAAAGTGCGCTCAAGAAAGGGCAGGGGACGGAGGCCACTCCGGTTTGGCGGTTCACCTTGCACGCGCCGTCGCAGGAACCGGTGATGCTTTATGCCGAGGATGCCGGATTGCGGCGGCTGGTTTGGGAGGGTGCGATCGCTGTCGGTGTGCAACCGGCGCACGACAATCGCGAATTGGTCCGGCGGATTTTGGCGTTGCGGCAGGAAAAGACGATTCTGCTCGGTCACGCGCATTTTGCCGATCTTGTGCTGGCGCGGCGCATGGCGAAAAACGGCGCCCGGGCCCTAGCGTTCATCGAGGATTTGCATCAACGGGTGGCGCCGGCATTCGCTCGGGAAACCCGCGAACTCCAGGAATTCAAAGCCGAACGGACCGGTGCGCCGGTGGCACCGTTGGCGCCATGGGAGACCGCCTATTGGGCGGAAAAATTGCGCCGGTCCCGTTACGATTTCGACGAAGAGCAATTGCGCCCCTATTTCCCGCTCGCGGGTGTCCTCGCCGGCATGTTCGAGGTTGCCTCGCGGGTGTTTGGCATCCGGGTGAGCGAGCGTCCGGCCGGGGAGGTGGAGACGTGGCATCCCGAGGTGCGGTTCTATGATGTGCACGATCAAACGGGTCGGCACATCGGTTCTTTCTATGCCGACTGGCATCCGCGCGAATCGAAACGGGGCGGGGCCTGGATGAACTCACTCATCACGGGAGGGCCGCGCCCGGACGGCACGCGCCTGCCGCACCTGGGCTTGATGTGCGGCAACATGACGCCGCCGTCCACCAGCCAGCCGGCGCTGCTGACCCATCGCGAGGTCGAAACGGTGTTTCACGAATTCGGGCACCTGTTGCACCACTTGCTGGGCGAGGTGGAAATAAAATCGCTCAACGGCACCAATGTGGCGTGGGACTTCGTCGAGCTCCCCTCGCAAATCATGGAGAACTGGTGCTGGGAACGCGCGAGCCTGGATCTGTTCGCCCGCCATCACCAGACGGGAGAAACCATCCCCGAGGCGCTGTTCCAGCGGATGCTGGCGGCCCGAAATTTCCGCACCGCCAGCACCACGATGCGCCAGCTGGCGTTCGCGCGTCTGGACCTCGAATTGCATCTGCACACCGCCGAATGCCTGGCGGGCGACCTTTCCGCCCGATTGCAGGACATCCTGCGCGGGTATCTGATGCCGACCGATCCGCGCAGCCCGACCGTCGAAAACCGTTTCACGCACATCTTCTCCGACCCGGTGGGCTATGCCGCCGGCTACTATTCCTACAAATGGGCGGAGGTGCTCGATGCCGATGCGTTCAGTCGGTTCAAGCGCGAAGGTCTTTTCGACCGGGGAGTCGGAGCCGAGTTCGTGGCCAAGATTCTCAGTCGCGGCAACGCCGCCGATCCCATGAGGTTGTTCGTGGATTTCATGGGGCGGGAGCCCGACCAATCGGCTCTGCTCCAGCGCGCCGGTCTGGCCTGATCGGGACCCGAATTACAACCGGTCTGGGCGTTTCCAGCCGGGTATTTTTCACTCGCAAAATACCGCATTCGGATAACTTGTGCACTCATCATGACGATCTCATTGCCCATCGCCTTTGCCTTCATTCCGCAGCCCATTTTCTGGACCCTCTTCATCGCGGTTCTCATTTTTGCCTTCTATGCACAGATGCGCGTGTCCAGCGCGTATGCCAAGAACGTCAAGGTGCCTTCGCGGGGACGGATCACCGGGCGCGAGGCGGCCCAGGCGGTGATGTCCCGCGCAGGGATCCATGATGTCGATATCGTGGAAATCTCCGGGCACCTGACCGACCATTATGATCCGATCCGCCGCCAACTCGCGCTGTCCTCGGAAAACTACCATGGCTACAGTCTGGCGGCGTTGGGCGTGTCCGCACACGAGGCCGGGCACGCCATCCAGCACCAGGTCGGATACACGATGCTGAAGGCGCGCATGGCACTGGTGCCCGTGACCCAGATCACGTCCCAATTCCTGCCCATTATCATGATCGGCGGTTTCCTGTTTGGTGGATTGGGCGGGATCATGCTCGACATCGGCATCATCTGTTATGCCGTGCTCACCCTTTTCAATCTCGTCACCCTGCCGGTGGAGTTCGACGCCAGCCGTCGCGCCAAGGTCGAGTTGGTCGGGCTGGGCGTCATCGATCGCGATGAGATGCCTGGTGTCTCCGAAACCCTGGATGCCGCCGCCCTGACGTATGTCGCGGCCTTCATCACCTCGCTGATGCATTTGCTCTGGCTGCTCTCAGCCCGGCGCGATTGAGCGGACGATCCCGTCGGGATTGCGGAAAAGATGTTGCCCGGCCGGACGTAGCCGGGATCCTAGTTGCAGTCGGGCCGGCCGGTGGCCTGGCGACTCCCGTTCTACCCCGATGAAATCCTCGCTTCTCGCCCTCGCGCTTATGTCCACGATTGCCACTCACGGCTTCGCTGAATCTTCCGTCATCCCGCTCTGGCCGGAAGGAGTGCCCGGAGCAAAATCGGGTCTCGGAGCAGAACATCGTGAAGACGGCCGGATTTCGAATGTCGCCGAGCCGACGCTCACGGTTTTCGCCCCCGCGGTGGACAAACCGAATGGCACGGCGGTGATCATTTGTCCCGGTGGCGGCTATGTGCACCTGTCCACCGAAAGGGAAGGGGTGCAATACGCCAACTGGCTGAGCACACTGGGTGTCACTTCCTTTGTGCTGAAGTATCGCATGGTCGAGTTTGGCCATCCCGCCCCCTTGCAGGATGTGCTCCGTGCCGTTCGCATCGTGCGTGCGCGAGCGGCGGAGTTTAAGATCAACCCCGACCGCATCGGCGTGATGGGCAGCTCGGCCGGCGGCCACCTGGCGGCGAGCGCGGGCACGCTGTTTGATAATCCCGCCGGCAAAACCGGCGCCGCGCTCGACGCGGTGAATGCCCGGCCCGATTTTCTCATTTTGATGTATCCGGTGATCACGATGGAGGATCACGCCGTTCATGCCGGTTCCCGCCGGGCGCTGCTCGGGGCGCATCCCACGCCGGAGCTGCTCCGGTTGCTGTCGGTGGAGAAACAGGTCACTGCGGCCACGCCGCCAACCCTTTTGATCCAGACCCAGGAGGACCAGACCGTGCCGGTCGAGAACAGCATCTTGTTCTTCCAAGCGCTCACCCAGGCACATGTGCCGGCCGAGATGTATCTGTTTGAACATGGCAGCCACGGCATGGGCATGCGGGCCGGCCTGGGCACGGCGTCCGACTGGCCGCGGCGGGCGGAAGAGTGGCTGCGCGCGCGTGGCTTGCTGACCGCGCCTGTTCATTGATTTCGGTTCACCCGCGGAAGAATTGAACCCGGGGTGGACGCGGAACGGGTTTGACGCTCCGGAACATAACCGGAGCCGCCCCGGCGATCGAGCCGACACACAAGGCAACCACGCCCTCCGGCGAAACTCGGCCGGCTCAGGGTTTCAGGCGAAACGGCGTGCTCGGATTCAAGTGTATTTCACCTTTTGCAATGCCCGGACCTTCGACGATCACGGCTCCGGCATTCGAGGCGGTGAGAGTAGCGGAGACGATTCGACCCGCTTTCCACGCAACGTCCACAATTACGCCGCCGCGGGCACAAAGGCCCTGCACCGAGCCCTCCTCCCAAGAGGGCGGCAGCGCCGGCAGCAATTCAATCAACGGGCGGCCGTTTTCGCGGCGGTGGCTTTGCAACAGGGCCTCGGCCAGCCCCGAGGTGCCGCCGAAGTTTCCGTCGATCTGGAACGGCGGACAGCTGTCGAAAAGATTGTTGAGCGTGGACTGGGCGAGGAGGAGACCGAAATGTCTTTCGACCTCGGCGCCCTCGTGGAAGCGTGCGAAGAAATTGATGATCCAGGCCCGGCTCCAGCCGGTGCCGCCGCCACCGGCGTCAAGGCGCGCGAGCAGACTTTTGTGCGCGGCCGCGTAAAGATCCGGCGTCGAAACCGGATCGAGCGTAGTGCCGGGAAAAAGACCAAAGAGATGTGAGATGTGCCGGTGCCCGGGTTCGGTCTCGTCATAGTCCACAATCCATTCCTCAAGCCTTCCGGATTTCGGGCTGACACGAAGCGCGGGCAATCTTCCCTCTGCGTCGGTCATCCTGCGCAAAAGATCCTCATCGCCGCCTCCGGTTTCCATAACGACCTCCCGAAAATTCTTGAAGAGTTCGTGGATGATTTCGATGTCCATCGACGCGGCGTAGGTGAACGTTCCGACTGTGCCGTCGGGATAGCGGTAGGAATTTTCCGGCGACACGGACGGTGAGGTGACAAGCTTTCCCGGGCAGGCAGAACCCGCCGGCGCTTCCACCAGAAAATCGAGGATGAATTCCACGGCACCCTTCGCTACGGCGCGAGTCCGGCGATTCCACGCGGGATCGGGATGGAAACGCCCGAGGTCGATGAGTTGGGCGGAGATCCAGGCGGAGCCGAGCGGCCACATGCCGGCGGCGCAATCGAAGACTTCCACCGCACCGTGAATGTCGCTGTTGTGGTGGAGAACCCAGCCGTGACAGCCGTAAAGTTCCTTCGCGGCGCGCGAGCCGGGTGCGACAAGCGACTCACTCCAGCGGAGCAACGCCTCGGCCCGATCGCCGAGCTGGCAGGGGCCGGCCGGCCAGTAATTCATCTCGAGGTTGATGTTCGTTGTGTAGTTGGAATTCCACGCCGGGGCCAGATCACCGCACCATTTGCCCTGGAGGTTGGCCGGCAGGCCGCCCTCGCGGCTGGCGGCTGCGAGCAGGTAGCGGCCGTAATTGAAATAAAGGGCGGCAAGCGCGGGTGTCACGTGGCCTTTGCGCGCGGCCCCGAGGCGAACGTCGGTCGGTTTGAGATCCTCCGGCGTCTCCGGGAGGGAGAGGCGCACGCGTTCCGCGACTGCCCGGTGGGCGCGAATGTGGGCGGCTTTGAGGGCGTCCCAAGATTGGTCCCGGGCCTGCGCAAGAACGGCGCGGCAGCGGGCTTCGGGATCGGCGGAGCGATCGGTGACCGAGACATAGCTGCTGGCGATCGCGACGCGGACTTCGACGACCGTCGCGCCACGAATGCGAAGGCGGGAAGCGTTGCGGTCGCGCGTTCCGCCCGTTTGCCGGACCTCGGCGATGAGGACGAAAGGCTGCCCGCTGCGTCCGAGCGCCCCGCGCAGGATGAGAGTGCCGTCGTCGGTGATCTCGCGGGAGACCACATCGCTCTCCCGTTCGAGATGGAGGTCGAAATCGCCGTCGCCGGGCGGGGTTTCGATCCGGGTGCATACCAGATCATGGGTCCAACTGGCAAAGGTTTCGCTGTGGCGCCGGACGTCGTGAAAGGTGCCGGTCACGGACGCGATTCCCGTTTCGAGGTCGAGATCGCGGGTGTAGTCAAAGAGCCCGTAGGCCGTCTGCCACGTGTTGGCCGGGTCGCGCACTTCGTTGAAGATCCAGGGTCCGGTGGCGGGAGCGGCGCCGCGCCCCACCCAGTCGATCAGGAGCTCACCCGCGGTCTGATAGGGATCGACGTGACGCCGCGGGGAAACGAGCGCGGCATCGATGAGCCGGGCCGCTTCCGCCGCTTTGTTTTCGAAAAGCAGGGCGCGGATCCGGGCCAGAGCCGCCGCCGCCAGGGGGTTGGCGCGATCGACAACCTCACCGTCCCAGATGGTTTCTTCGTTCAGCTGGATGCGTTCCCGCGGGAAGGTGCCATAAACCATGGCGGCCAGACGGCCGTTTCCGATGGGCAGGGCGTCACTCCAGATGGAGACGGGCCGGTCATACCACAGCCGGCTGGTCGCGCTCCCGGAAGCGACGGCGGCCAAAGCCAGCGGACCCAAAGGGAAGATCGTGACCACCAAGACATGAATCAGACGCAAATTCTTCAGGTAAGCCGGCATGCTCGAAAGGGTTCTTTGTTTGTGTGGGCTTCAGCTTCCTGAGTAAAGGGGAGATTCCCACCCAACCGAGCACGCCAAAGGAAGTCGCCTCATGGAGTATGATTAAGTGTGAACGGTGTCTGGCCGCGTCACGCTGTTGTTACGCAAAAGTCGACCGAGCAGACGCCCGGCCGACGTTTCTCATGCGATGGATTTCGACTTACTTGCCCAGACCGAGCTGACCCAGGTAAGTGGCATTGTCTCAGAAGAGGTATTGCAGATCCTCGATGTGTTTTTCGATGCCGATCGTGACGTGGCCATCCGGCCAATGCACTTTGACATCCTGCGAATGGCTGTGCTTGAGCTCGGCCCACTTCTGATTGGAGAAGACGTTGAAATCGGGGTCGTCGAAGTTCGCGAGGTTCTTCACCACCTGCTTTTGCAACGCTTCGAAGTCGCTCGTCTTCTTGTCGGAGGCGAAGGCGGACTGGCCGGTCAGGGCGGCCGCGAGGAGGAGGGCGGTGATCTTGGTTTTCACGATGAGAGTGCTTCCGGCTGAAATTGATCGGCCGGGCGGCGCTTAGGCGCGGACGAGCTTGAACCCGATCTGCGTGCCCAGTCCGAGGACGTAGCCGAGCTGGATGTTCAGGTAGCCCACGGGTTCGAGCAGCCGCGCATTCTTCAACGGGCCGGCGTCGACGGTTTCAAAACCGATGTCCTGGGCGAGCGTCATAACGGTTTGCTTCGCCGCGGCGTCGTCGCCGGAGACGAGGGCGGTGAGCGGCGTGCTGCCGGCCATGCCGCTGTTCATGTGCTGCGCGAAGACGGTGTTGAACGCCTTCACGACCCGGGCCCGCGGCAGCTTCTTCTGCAGTTCCTCCGCGCCGCTGGTGCTGTAGCCCAGGGCGAGATTCATGCTCGCATCCAGCGCATTGGTCGCATCCACGACCACCTTGCCGTCGAGGGAGGCGCCGAGGTTCTTGACCACGTCGTCGAGCGCGGGGAACGGCACCGCGAGGATGACGACCTCCGCTTGCGTCGCCGCCTGGCGTTGGGCCGCCTGGTCGTGGCCGACGGACTGCACGTGGGAATAGGAGCGGGCGAGGCCGCGCGCGAGGGCGCCGCCGACATTGCCTTTGCCGAGGATGGCGATTTTGGTGGTTTTCATAGGATTCAGATTTGAGGGAGGTTATTGATTCCGCGGCGCGTGGTTCGTGCCGGGTTGCGTGATTACCTTACCGCAGGCTCCGCCTCACGGCCACTGCGCCGGCAGGCTTGCCGCGATGCGGAAATTGCATGACCTTGCGATATGGACCTCAACGTCGTGCATGGATTCTTCGCGATTGTGGAAGCGGGCAGCATGGGCAAGGCCGCGGCACGGCTCCGCGTTTCCCAGTCCACGCTGACGCGCCAGGTCCAGTCGCTGGAAGCGGAAATCGGCACTCCCTTGCTGGAGCGCAGCGGAACCGGCGTCGTCCCCACGCCCGCCGGCCGGGTGTTTATGGAGGGTATGCGAACACCGTTCGCCGACATCAAACGTGTCACTGAGCTCACACGGCGCATAGGGCAGGGCCAGCGTTCGCTCCTTCGGATCGGATATATGGCGTCGACCGCGCAACGCTATCTCAACCCCGCCCTTCGGACACTCCGAGAACGCAACCCCACGGTCAGGGTTCAACTGCTCGACAGTTCGCCCGGCGAACAATTTGCCGCCCTGCGTGCCGGCCGGATCGACCTGGGCCTCGTCGGTGAAAGCGGCCGCCTGATGGAGCGGGAATTCTTTGTCCGCAAACTGGCCACGGTGCCGGCCGTGGTGCTCGTGCCGGACAACCATCCCCTCGCCACGCGCCCCCGCGTCTCGTTGCGCGAATTGAAGCACGAGACCTTCATTCCCATACCCGAGCACGACGCGCCCGCCTACCTCCCGTGGTTGAAAACCCTGTGCCGCAAGGCCGGGTTTCGCCCGAAGCTCACGGAATTCGCCGATAGCATGGCCCATCTTGGCGCGATGGTTACGGCCGATCACTATGTCGCGTTGCTCCCGCGGTTCCTCGCCGAGAAGGCTCCACCGGGTCTTGCGGTGCTGAGCCTCGCGGAAAGCCACGCCGTCGCGGATCTGCTCGTCATTTGGCAGCGCGGTAAGGTCACCGAGCCCGTGCGGCAGATGCTCGCCGCCCTCTTCGTCGAGAAAACCGCAGCCCGTTGACCTGCGCCGGCCTGCTGCCATCCGGCTGCGCCGGCATGGCGGAAGGGGAGGGATTCGAACCCCCGGAGCCTTGCGGCTCAGCGGTTTTCAAGACCGCCGCGATAGACCACTCTGCCACCCTTCCGTTTGCAGCCGGGCTGCGCAGTTCAGCCTGCAGCGTTGGTAATTTCCGGCGTGTGTCCAGACTGCATGTCCCGGGATGAGGCCGCGAAAAGGCACGGCCGGCCACGGTTACACTATTGTTAGACTGAATAGACTTTTGATTAATTCCTACTGGCGCTGTTGCGTAGCGGTGATTGGTCGCCCCTACCCTCGGAAATCCACCATGTTTCCAACCCAACTAGTCAGAGCCCGACGTGTTCCTGTCGTTTGAGGACACAGAAGCCGGCGAGCTTTGCCTACCCTAACCCCGACTATGAAAAATCAAGTAAGACAGCACCTGACCGCGCTTGCCCTTCTCGCGAGCGCGTGGCCTCTGGCCGCCCAAACCAACACTCCCACTCCGACCAAGCCGGAAGAGGAAGTGGTCGTGTTGAGTCCATTCGAAGTGAATGCGACAAAAGACACCGGTTATCAGGCGACAGAAACCCTCGCGGGCACCCGCATCCGCACCGATTTGAAGGATGTTGGCGCCGCCATTTCCGTCATCACGAAGGAATTCCTACAGGACATCGGCGCGACCGACAACACCACCTTGCTACAGTATACGACCAACGCCGAGGTGGCCGGCACGCGCGGCACCTACGCCGGCTTGGGCAATGCCGCCAGTGTGGACGAGACCGGCAACCTGCGCGCCCCGGGTGGTGCACAAAATCGTGTCCGCGGTCTGGCCGCGGCCGACAATGCCCGCGACTACTTCATCACGGACATCCCGTGGGACTCCTTCAACGTCGACCGCGTTGATATTTTGCGCGGACCGAACTCGATTCTGTTCGGTTTGGGCAGCCCGGCGGGTATCGTGAATGCTTCGCTGCGGAACGCGGAGTTTCGCAACAAGGGCAGCCTCGAGGCGCGCACCGGTTCCTATGGCAGTGTGCGGACCAGCCTCGACCTGAATCAGGAGCTCATCAAGAACGTGCTCGCGATCCGGGTGGACGGCCTGTGGAACAACGAGAAATACCGGCAGAATCCGGCCTTTCAGGACAGCAAGCGTTTCTATGGCGCGCTGCGTTTTGATCCCCAGCTCTTCAAGGACCGCTCCTTCCACACCAGCATCAAGGCGAAATTCGAGAACGGCGACGTCAAGGCCAACCGCCCGCGCATCGTCCCGCCGAACGACGCCTTCACCGCGTGGTGGCGCCCGGTGGCGGTCTCCGCCGACAATCCCTTCGGCGGCATGGGCAAGACATCCATCAACAATCCCTACGACCCGTTTCGCACCGACAATGTGACCACCAGCAATGGCTATGGCACGTCCAACTCGACCACGATCAACTATCAGCCGTATCTCCGCGACGTCGCCAACCAGCAGCAGCCGGTCTGGCTCATCGACGGGACGAGCAACCAGCTCTATCAGGTGTATGGCGCATACATCAACAACGGCGCGCTCAACAGCAGCGGCGCTTTCACCGGAATATCGAGCGGCCTGGTGGGCAAGCGGCAGAACGGCATACTCTATCTGGTCAATACGCTGCCGTCGGCGGTGGTAAATTACAATCAGGCCAGTTCCGCCAACTTCCCCGCGGCCAAATACGGCCAATACCGGACCATGTCCCTGCTCGATCCGACCGTCTTCGACTTCTACAACACGCTGATCGACGGTCCGACCAAACACGAATGGGAAAACTGGAACTCCTACAACGTCGATTTCAGCCAGACCGCGTTCAATGATCGCGTCGGCCTCGATGTCAGCATCGATCACCAGAAATACCGCCGGGGCGGCGATTCCCTCCTCGGCTACGGTCCGACCATCACGCTCGACATCACGAAGAACCTGGCCGACTACTATGTCAGCGGCGCGAACGGGACGACCAGTGTCACCAATCCCAACTACGGCCGGCCGGCCATCACCGCCGGCGCCGGCAACGGCAGTTCCTACCTCAGCGACCGGAAATACATGCGCGCATCGCTCTTCGGCGAGGTCCGGGCCTCGGATTTCACGCAAAGCGAGTTCCTGGTGAAGCTCCTGGGCAAGCACCGCTTCAACGGCGTCGCCGCCAACGAGAAGTTTGCCAACGAAACTCGCGAATGGCAGATGGTCGCCAACAGCCAGGCCTGGGCCGGCTACTGGAACGGGAACAACGGCAACAGCTCCGATATCGGGGATCGCGCGCCGACCGCCGTCATCTATCTCGGCTCGTCCGTGGTCAACCGGGCTTCGCCCTCCGGCGCGAATATCCCCGGCATCACGGCCCCCGTTGCCTACTCGGACGCGGGCGTCTACGTGTTTGATACAACGTGGAAAAACTACGGCGCCTCACCTGCCACTGCGTGGAACGTCCCGGCTTCGCTTAATCAGGTCTATAACGGCATGCCGGTGACCGGCAGCACGACCCAGCTCACGGAGGCCTCCAATCCCGCCAACTATGTCGGTTGGAACAGCAACTTCCAGGACAACCTGCTGCGTTACAACAACGGCCAGGACAACAGCCTCCTCACGAAAGCGCAAAAGGCGCTCCGTGAGACGAACTCCTATTCCAGTTCGTATCAAGGCTTCTTCTGGAACGATGCCGTCGTCGCGACCCTCGGCTGGCGCTATGACGAGGTCAAAACGAAGGACGTGACCGCGCTGAATCAGCCCCTCAATCGCAAGATCCTGAACATCCAGCCCGATGTCTATCGGTTGCCGGACGCATTCCCGCTGAATCAGATCGTCAAGGGCCACTCTACCAGCGGCGGGGCGGTGGTGCACCTGAACAAGATCCTGGGCGACCGGGATCCGCTGCCGTTCAACATCAGCCTCTCCTATAACGAATCGAGCAACTTCCAGGTCACGAGCGTGCGCCGGGACATCTACGGCACCCCGATCGGCAATCCGTCGGGCAAGACCTACGAATATGGCGCGTTGCTCTCGACGAAGGACGGCAAGTATTCCCTCCGGGTGGTCAACTTCACGACCCGCACCAAGGATGGCAACAGCACCCTCGGCAACGCCTACCAGATGGGCGGAACCATTGGTGCCGGTCTGGCCTGGCGCAACGTCTTCCTCTACCAGCTCGGTGGTTACGACTGGGCGTCGCGCAACCAGGACTCCTATCGCAACCGCTGGACCAACGCATACCCGGCGTTGACCGCCACCCAAGCCCAGGCCGAATTGGATGCCGCCATCACCGGGTGGAACGACATCCAGAAATATCTCGAAGCGAAGGGATTCTTCAAGGCGTGGAACTTCACCCCGACCACGACGTCCGCTCTGGTCGACCGCACGACGTATCTGGCCGACCCCGCCGCCCACACGCCCGATCCGGCGACGCTGGCCAATTACAACGGCAACAACGCGCCGCAGGGCTTCGCAGTGACGGCGGACACCGAGTCCAAGGGCTA
>Ga0208272_100303_pt1 | contig 22116 bp, 16 predicted proteins | sample LakWasM129_HOW14_2_FD_183939 | JGI IMG/M metagenome (GOLD analysis project Ga0208272, IMG submission 183939) | Freshwater sediment methanotrophic microbial communities from Lake Washington under simulated oxygen tension - Sediment Metagenome... | ecosystem: Environmental > Aquatic > Freshwater >... | reverse complement strand
GGCTCGCCTATCTTGAACAGAATCCCGACGTGAAAGCCTATGTGCTGTCACAAAGCCAGCCGCTCGAGGCGGGCGCGAAGGAACACTACGAAATGTTCGGCCGGAAGGAGCGCCGGCCCCTGCCCATGAAGCTGAATCCGACGCCCGATGCCCCTCCGCCTGAATCGCTCTATTTTCTCTACCGCAGCCTTACGATCGAGGGTTTCAGCGACAAATGAACTCACCAGCCCCTGCCCTCGCCTCCGCCACGACGCCCCGCCCGCGCAACGCCTATATCGACACGCTACGCGGCTTGGCGATCTTCGGGGTCGCCTGCATCCATTTTGGCGGCAGCTTCGTCACCTCGGCCAACGCGTGGACGCCTTCATTTTATCTGGGATTGATCTTCGGCCAAATCTTCAACTTTGCGGTCCCGTTGTTCATTTTTCTTTCCGGCGTGCTGGCCGGTTTCGGATCGGCCCGCCCGTCTGGTTCACTCTGGCAATATTATCGCAGCCGGCTTTTGCGCATCGGCGGACCATATTTGGCGGCGAGCGCCGCGTCTTTCTTTCTGCTCAATCATTACCCGGAGTGGCAGGCCTTGCCCGATCTCGGGGCCCGTCTCGTTTGGCTCGCGCAACGCATATTCTATTTTGGGGTGGAGCCGACGCTGTATTTCATCCCGCTCATCATCCAACTGTATCTGCTGCAACCAGTCCTGAAGGCATTACCAGGCTGGATCAGGCGGCTGACCGGTGACCGGGTGAGCCTGGAATATATTGTCCTCGGTCTGACCCTGCTCCTCTTGGTCTTGCATGTCCTCCTTGGCGTGCTCTGCTATCGCAACGTCCTGAGCTACTATGTTTGGTGCCGGCCTAGCGCACTTTTTTGGATGGTCTATTTCTTCGGCGGGCTGCACTTCAAGGCTCTCACCTCGTTTCTTTCGCGCCGCCTCCTGATTTTCCTGGCCGGCTTGGGTTTGGTGCTCGCCATCGGCGCCTTGGTCTCGGATTTCAGCTATTTGACCGATCGCACAGCGGTGGGTGCCAACTTCGAGTTCAACAACATGGACTATGCCTATTCCCGCCCTCAGCTCCTGATCTATGATCTGGCGATCGTCGGGGTGATGTCGGTCGGGATCGCCTTGGGCTGGACCTGGCGGGCCAGCCTCGTCTCCTTCCTCGGTCAGTATACCTTGGATATATACCTCTGGCATATCTTGCTGCTCTATGAAGGCGCTTGGCGGTATACCGAAGTGCTTGAATCCTGCCGCCAAATGCCCGAAGTCATTCTCATTATTTCCGCCTTCGCCTGCCTCGTCATCGCAGGGGCTAGACACAATTATTCGGTGTTTGTCTCGTTCATCCGGCAATATCGCCTCGTTTTGGTGCGGCAATCATGGTGAAATCCAAAACTCTTTCACCCTCAAATCTGCCCCTAGCCATGGAGCTTGCCATCATTCTCCCCGCCTACAACGAGGCGAAGACCATCGCGTCGACCCTGCGGGATTTCCACGCGGCTGCCCCCCAGGCACTGCTTTGCGTCGTGGACAACAATTCCAACGATGACACCGCCCGCGTAGCCGCGGAGACCTGCGCCGCACTGCCCGGCTGCCGGTCATTGGTGTTGAGCGAGAAACGCCAGGGCAAGGCCTTTGCCATGCGCCGCGCCTTCGCTGTCGTTGAAGCTGATGTCTATGTGATGTGCGACGCCGATTCCACCTACAGCGCCGCCGACCTGGCGGCCCTGCTGGCCCCCGTCATCGCCGACGAAGCCGACATGGTGGTGGGGGACCGGCACGCAGAGGGCCATTACCTGCGGGAGAACAAGCGACCCCTGCACAATTTCGGCAACAACCTCGTTCGCGATCTGATCAACCGCCTCTTCGGAGCCAACCTGCACGACATCCTTTCCGGCTACCGGGTTTTCACCCGGACCTTCGTGAAATCATTTCCTGTATTGACCGCCGGGTTTGAGCTCGAGACCGAGATCACCCTGCATGCCGTTGACAAGCGGTTCAGGATCCTGGAACTCCCGATCTCCTATCAAGACCGTCCTGCGGGTAATTTCTCCAAACTATCGACCTTTCGTGACGGACGCAAAGTGCTGCTGGCCCTCTTTTCCATCCTACGCTACAATCGGCCTCTTTTCTTTTTCGGCACCATCGCGACGATCTTCGCCTTGTGCGGCTTGGCCATCGGCTCGCTGCCGGTGGTCGAGTATTACCACACCGGCCTGGTGTTGCACATTCCCTCGGCGATTCTCGCTTCTGGACTCATGGTCTCCGCGTTTATCACCTCTGCTGTCGCGCTCGTGCTGGACAGTGTTGTGCGCATCCACCGGCACGACGCCGAACTCCGGCTGATCGACATGGAAACGTCCCGCCGGCTCCCACGCCACTGACTGCATCCCCCGATGTTTCATCGCCTCAAGCCCACGGAAGCTGCCATCGAAGCGCTCGCGCTGGCCGAGACGGACATCCGCCAGCAATCACGTTTCGCCCCCCTGCGCTGGGGATTCCTCGGCAATCTCCTGCTGATGGTCTTCGCCGCCGGACTGGGGTTCGTGCATGCCTTGCTCGCGGCGCTTTGGCGCCGGGCCTTTTCCTCTCCTACTGATGGCACCCGATGATGTGGTGATAGTCGGTTCGGGTCCCACCGGAGCAATGGCCGCGGCCGAGCTCGTCATGCGCGGATTGCGGGTGACGCTGGTGGACTATGGCGACGATGATCCGGCCATGCGATCAAGGGTGCCGGATCTGCCGTTCGACCGGTTCCATCGCGAGGATCCGGCACAGCGCGGGTATCTGCTCGGCGACCGGCTGGAAGGCGTGCCACGCAGCGGAGTGCGGGTCGGCGCCCAATTGACCCCGCCGCGACAATTCACCAACCGCACCGCCGACCGTCTGCTTCCGATTTGCAGCGAAGATTTTCATCCCATGCAGTCTCTCGCCCTGGGCGGACTGGGCGCGGCATGGGGCACGGCATGCTTCACCTATTCGGCAGAGGAATGTGGCCGCATCGGGTTGGATCCCGCGACCCTCGCCCCACAATATGCGAAGGTCATAGACGAGGCCGGCATCAGCGGTCCCTCGGACGATCCCACCGCGCGTCTGTGGTGGGACGGCGTTGCGGGTCACCAGCCCCCGCTGGAGATCGACACCAATTGCGCGAGCATCCTCGCCGCCTACCAGAAGGCGGCCAAGCAGTTCCTGCGTCGCGGTTTTGCTCTCGGTAACATTCCCCTCGCCATCAATTCCCGCCCGCACGGGGGGCGTGAGGCGAACCCCTACTTTGACACCGACTTTTATGGCGACGTTCGCCGCTCGGCCTACCGCCCCCGTTACACCATCGAGCGACTTCAGCAGTCGCCCAATTTTCGCTATGTCCCGGGATGCCTCGCCCTCACCTTCCGGGAGGATCCCCTCGGGGTGGACCTGACATGCCAGCGTGGGGGCGAAAAGGCGGTGTTCCGTGCCCGCCGGTTGATACTGTGCGCCGGGGCGATCAGCACTGCCCGCCTGGCACTGGCTTCGGTTCCACTGGCCGACCGAACGACCACCTTGCTTTCCAGCGCCTACATTTATTACCCAACCTTGAATCTGCGCATGCTCGGACGTCCCACCGCGGACCGCCGCCATAGCATGGCACAGCTCACGGCGCTCTATGGGACTTTCGCAACACCGGAACGGACCTGCAGCCTGCAACTCTATTCCTATCGTTCGCTGCTGCTGTTCAAGCTGATCAAGGAAATGCCCCTCGCGCCCTGGGCCGGTCTCCTCATGTCGCGCGCCATGGTCGACGCCCTGGCGATCTTCGGCGTCTTTTTCCCTGACGAGGCCGGCCCGACCAAGACGATGCGACTGGGCGCCAGCACCACCTCCCCGGTGCCGGACCTGCACATCGCTTACACCCGGCCCCCGGCTCAACAGGCGCTCCAAGCTGGCCTCGAATCCGGTTTGCGCCGGAGCTTCTGGCGGCTGGGCTGCGTCCCGCTCGGGCGGGTCGATCCCGGGCCAGCCGGCAGCATCCATTACGCCGGCACCGTCCCCCGGATCAATCCGGTGAATCCGAAATTCCACACCTTGTCCGACGGTCGCCTCGGCGGCTGCGAACGAGTCTTCATCGGCGACAGTTCCAGCTGGAACTGGCTGCCGTGCAAAGGGCCCACTTTCACCGCGATGGCCGGAGCCCGGGTGATCGCGGAGCACGTTGCGGCAAGCCTCGGGGAACGCGCATGAAACTCCGGATCGCCATTACGGGAGCGAGTGGGTTTCTCGGCTCCGCGTTGGCCCGGCGGTTGTTGGAACACGGCGCGGAAGTGCACGCCTTGGCCCGCCGCCCCGTCCCCTTGCCGGGAGTGCGCTGGCATTCCTATGCTCTGGGCTCCCCGGTGCCCGCCTCGGTTGACTTTGAGAATCTGGATGCCGTTGTGCATGCAGCCTTCAGCATGGAGGTGGCTGGCCTGGCCGGTGAGCACCTCAATATCAGGGCCGCACACGAGCTGCACGCGCTCACCCGCCGCCACCAACGGCACTTTGTTTTTGTCTCATCCATGTCCGCGCACGCCGGAGCCGTCTCGTCCTACGGCCGTGCCAAGTGGCAGATCGAACAGCTCCTTGATCCCGCGATCGACGCCATCGTCCGACCGGGCCTCATCATCGGACCTGGCGGGGTTTATGCGCGGATGCTCGCCACTTTGCGCCGCACTCCGGTGTTGCCGGTTTTCTTTGGCGGACTTCAGCCCGTGCAACCGGTCGGTCTGCCCGATCTCATTGACGGATTGGAGCGGATTCTCACGCGACGCCTGTCCGGAATCTTCAATCTCGGTTCGGCCGAATCGATCTCGATCCGCAAACTTTATGCCCGGATGCTCGCCGCAAGCGGACTGCGACGAGTCATCGTGCCACTGCCCGGTGATGCGACCGTGCTCGCCCTTCGCCTTAGCGAACGTTTGGGACTGCGATTCCCGCTGACCGTCGAAAATCTCCTCGGGCAAAAACATTTGCAGACGTTTGAGACCGCGGATTCCTTTGCCCGGCTTGGGCTCGCGCCTGCGTCGCTGGACCAACTGCCCTGGACAACCCTACCCTCGAAGCCATGAGTTTTCTCCGCGAGCCTCGCCTGCAAGGCATCACCGTCGGATCCCCCGATTTTTTTCAGATCCAGAACGATCTGATCGCGAAGCGCCCGGCGCTCCACCACTGTTACGAGGTGTGGTATCGCACCCTGCTGGATGATCCGGTCGTGACCGGGGCGCCCCCGAACGCCCGATTCCTTGAACTGGGTAGCGGGGGCAGCCGGCTGAAAGAATATGATGCCCGCATCATCACCTCGGATGTCTCGCCGGGGATCGCCGACATGGTGGTGGATGCGCGCCGGCTGCCGTTTCCCGACCAAAGTCTGCACGCACTTTTTCTAACCCACGTCTTCCATCACATCCCTGATGTGGGTGGGTTTCTCCGGGAGGCCGAGCGCGTTTTGGTGCCTGGCGGCCTGATTGGTATGATCGAGGTGGCGGCCACACCGTTTGCGCGCTTTTTCTTCCGGCACTTTCATCCCGAGCCCTTCTCGCCCGATTTGGATTGGAGCTTTGCGCAGCAGGATTCGATGATGGATTCCAACCAAGCCCTGAGCTGGATCGTTTTCGAACGCGACTACGCGCGCTTCCAGCGCGAACATCCCGGGTTGAAACTCGAAGAGAAACACTGGCTACCCTGGTTGCCCTATCTCCTGAGTGGCGGCGTCACCCGGCGCGACGTGCTCCCACGCGCCATTGTCCCCGCCATCATCGCTACGGACAAAGCCTTGGACGGTTTGTATCCTTTCTTTGCCCTGCACTGGTTTATCCGGTTGCGCAAGGCCCGCGGCTGAGAATTCCTATCCCTCGACGCACAGTGCCGGATTCATGGATCTCTTTCTTCTCCATTCCCTCATACTGATCTGGGCGTCGATCGGAGCTGCGCGCCGGCTGACCCCGGGGCTGGCAGACCGGCTCCTCGCCGCTGGGTTGCTGGCTTGGGGCAATCTCGTTGCGACCTGCCTGCTCCTTTCGCTCGTGCACGGGCTCGACGAGCCGGGGTGGTTCCTGTGCCTGTCGACGGCACTTGCGTTGCTGGTCTGCCTGCTGCCACCAAATCCAACCGAGGATCGCGCCAGTTCGGTCGCCGGTGATTTGAATTCGGCCCGCATCAACCCCTGGCTGCTTGGCGCGTTCGTCTTAACGATCCTCCCGGTGGCCGGTGCCAATCTGGCGGTGGCCTATACCTACCTGCCCAATAATTCCGATTCGCTCACCTATCATCTACCGAGGGCACTCTATTATCTCGGACAAGGGAACCTGGCCCATTTTGATGCGGCCGATCCCCGGCAAATCTTCCTGCCGTTTGATTACAACCTCCTCCAGATCTTTGCCTTCATCTACGATCCCCCGTTGCAGTGTCTCAATGCATTCAACGTGGCGGCATGGGCGCTCAGCGGGATTGCGGTTTTCCGGTTCTGCCGACTGTGCGCATGCAGCGCCAACGCTTCCTTGATCGCCAGTTGGCTGGTGCTGACAGCCACTCCGCTGGTGGCCCGGGCTACGATCACCACGCCCGAACTGTCTGCTGGTGCGGCCTTGCTGGGCGCCATGGTCTTTGTTCTCCGGTGGCGACAGACGCATCAACTCCACGATGCGATGCTGGCCGGTCTCGCCCTCGGGCTCGCGACTGGCAGCGACCTAGGCATCCTGCTTTTCGTTTTCCTCGCGGGTCTGCTATTGCTCGTTTGGAAACTACGGCGCGCTCCTGAGTCGTTCCGTGCGGTTGTTCGGGCCTGGGTTTTCCCAATGATGCTGGTTGGCGCTATGAGCCTGCCTTTTGCGCTGATAAATCTGAGAGAGACGGGCGGCTTGATAAGCCTCGATCTTATCCGTGGGCATCCGCTGCGACTGGCGGATCTGGGGCAAATTATCTGGCAGATGGTCGCGCCCCTTGTCCGAGCCCCGACAACCCTTGCCGTCCTGAATGAGGACAATGCCGGCCTTGGTTTGCTCGGCCCGGCTTTTATCATCTGTGCGATTTTTTGGATGCGCAGAAGCCGGGGCCCAGCCGGCTTCATCCCCACATTCGCATGGTTGGGCCTCGGCTGGATTTGCCTCAGTCTCTTCCACTGGGGACCAGACGCAGGTTTGCACGATGTGGTGCCGGCCATTTTGCTGCTGGGTCCGTGTGTCGCCGCGAGCATAGATTTCTGTCGCGAGTGTCGTCCAACCGTGCGCACCACCGGAATCGTCATCGCCTTAATGGTGATCTTCACCACCGGATGGTCAGGTGGAATTTACCTGCTCAAGAACACCAGCCGTCCGCTGGCACCCTTGTTTGGCTCGGACTTCGTGCCACCAGCCTTCCCCCCCTTGCCCTTGCTGGTTGAGCACCACTTGTCGAAACATTCCCGGATCAACATCGACACCGATGGTATCAACGAGCGCATCTTCCTTCTCATGGTCTCTCACCAAGGCCAGAGTTTTACATCCCGTCACCAGATCGACCCCGAAGTCTACAATCTCGTGTCGCGTTCATCGCTTTCGCACAATGCGCCCTGTGAGGATCTGAACCGGCTCTCCTCGTATTTGGTCATGCCGATTCCCCATAAACGCACCGCCGGGGTGGAATTTCTCGCGACGCTTGGCCAAGATCTGAAAACTTGGGACTACTTTGGCATCGAACCTCACGCAGGCAACATCCCTCCCGTCGACAGCAGTCAGTTCATCTTGATCACGCTCTCGGCCGCGCCCCATCATTTCCCACATAAGGATGAAATCTGCGTCAAGGTTGCAGGCTTGAACCCGGTGGACCAAGTGAGACTCGACGTAACCGTGGAGAATATTGATCGGAGCACAAAACCGCTCACCACTTTCACTGCGGCTGGCGAAAAGACCCTTTTGATCGAGCAGCCATTTTATAGCCTGACCTTCAAGGCCGTTGATGCCACTACCGGCGGCGAAATCAGCGCCACCGAAGTCCGCGCCCGCTTCAATACGAGCCTGAAATTGCCATCGATGGACCGCAGTCTGCCCTCCAACGGCCGCTCCCTCTTTGTGACCGATCTGGTGACATTCCGGGAGTCGAGCGTGATCGCTAGTGAGGGTTTTCTACCTACCGAGGGACCGTTCCCACAATGGGATCTGCCGCTTATACGCTGGGCAAAACGCGCCTCCATTTCTCTCACGATTCCATCTGTCCCGGAAATGGTCAGCCTGCAGCTCTCCTTCAGCGTCCGGCTGCACTCTCGGGCACGAGGTGAACTTGAGGTGTTGTTCAATGGCAAGTCGGTGCAACACTACCGAATCGAAGGCCGGACCACGTGGCTGAATCAGACGCTGGAATTCAAACCGCAACCGGGCGCGAACGTCCTCGAATTCAGGGATGTTCCGGTCGGCAGCGAGCCGGACTGGCGGGCCTATCTTGAACGTTACCCGGATGTGATGAATTATCTCGTCAGTAACAACATTCCCCTGGAACAGGGTGCACAGGAACACTACGAATCGAACGGCCGGGCCGAGGGCCGCATCCTGCCGACAACCGGAAAACCCGAGCCAGTGCCTGATTCCTACTATTTCATGTTTCGCAACATCCGCCTGGAAGGTTTCAAGTCGCCATGAGCCAACCGGGGCCCGACCTTCGGATGGAGCAAGTCCCGCATCTGTTGAACTCTGGCTCGTATACCTCGTGAATCCGAACTTACACCGCACCATTGTCATTTCCCTGGCACTCGTCTCGCTGATGATGGCTTGGGTCTGGATGGCTATCATCTCGCGAAGCGATCCGTGGTATCGCAATACGAACATGAACATCCACAACATGGTGGATGCTCTGTCGATCAATGCGGATGTCTCCCCCAATGGCATCGACGAGCCCGGGCTGACCTTGAAGTGCCTCCTCGCGCTCGATTATCGGGTGCGTCATTATACAGGCCAGCTAGCCGTTTGGAATGTCCGAAAGTTCGGCGCCAGCAAGAACCCTCTCAAGGAGATTTCGTCCCTCATCCATGTGGGGCGGATCCATAGTCGCATTCAGGTTCTCATCGTGATCCTTTGCGCGGCCTGGCTCACCTATTCAATCACCCATAAAATCGACGACGCCTGCCTCACCGTCATCCTGCTTTGCAGCAGTTCCGGCCTGCTCTTCCATGGGCTGCTCACCCGGCCTGAACTCCTTTGCGTGGGCTTGGGTGGTGTGTTGGGACTGGCGTGTGTCTGGCGGTCCGCCGTCACGCCTCATTGGTTCAAAAATCAAATCTGGTTATTCTTGGCCGGGCTGTGCGTCGGACTGTCTGCCCTCACGAAATTTCCCGGCATGTTCTATCTGGTCCCCTGCTACATGTGGTGCTGGGTAACGGCGATTACCGGCCCGAAACGAACCGATGTCCCGCCCCAAGCCTCCTTCTGGAGTGGATTGTTGCCCGCGCTGGCCGGCGCGTCGATTCTATGGTTGCTGTTCACCATCACCCAACATCACCCCGACCTCGATCCCATCGCCTTCAGGCGACTGCGCGGGGCGGCGATCTTCGTGGCCGGGGTGCCGCTGCTTGCCCTGTTTAACGCGCGTAATCGCCTTGGATCGTTCCTGCTCGACCGGATGCGCGAACTGGCCCTGCTGGTCGCCGGCTTCCTGATCGCGATTCCCCTCAGCTATCTGTTGTTGCGCGGGGTGCTCACTGAACCGCACGCGTCGGACTATCTGGCCGGCACCCTCCACGTGCTGGTCAAACCCCAGTCCAACCTGCTTTTCCTCCTGGCCAAAAACCCGGAGGTCGGCCGGGAATTCCCGAACTTCCTCAAAGAAACACCGCTCCTGTTCCTTGGCGCGGTGGCCGCGGTCGTCAGCGTTTATTTGGTGGGCGCGATCCCCCGCCTCATAAAGCTATTCATCTTGCTGCTGCTGATCACCGCATTGGGCATGACGGCGTTGATGAGCGAACTAAGCTTCGCGGCCCAATACAGCATCTTCCCGCAGGTGCCATTGTTCCTGGTCATTTCGCTCAGCATCGCTGCACTATTTGGAACCTGGCGCCACAAACCGCAACAGACCGAGGGCAGCCATTGGGCGTTCCCCGTAGTCCTTACGGCCGTCTTTGTTCTCATGCTGACCGTCTATTTCCGCCTCCAGCCCAAATACAACTCGTATCAGGGCGACGCCGATTTGCCCGTGCATGAACCCACGCTGACCTTTCTTTTTGATCACGATGTCCACACACGGGAGTATTTGCATGCCATGAAGGACCATTACGGTGATCGTGGAAATTTCGCCAAGGTTCTCCAGCAATACCTCGCCGACCCGGCCAACCGCTATTGATTATCCATACCGGGCAGTCCGCCCCATCTCCGTTCCGCTTTCCGCCATGACCCCCCAATCCAAAACGATGGACGCGCGCTGGGCGCTTACCCTGGCCTGCATGGCAGTCATCACGACCTATGTGATGATGATCGATCTTAAAGGCATCAGCACCGACGAGGGAATCCGCCTCGCCATCATCAATGGCGGCCGGCCGTTCACCCTGAGCGCGCCCGCGACTCCTCCCACCTGGGCGATGGTGCTGCAGACCGGCGCCCCCTACGCCTACCAACCGCTCTATTACCTGATGCAGAACTCGCTCATGCGTGTGGCACAGACGCACAACGTGCTGTTCTTCCGGCTGGTCAACATTTTCTTTCTCTGGGTTTCGCTACAAGGGTTGATCACTCTTTCGCAAGGTTGGCGGCTGACCTCCCGCCTGTTTCTGGTCGGCGTGTTTTCGTTCAACGCCTACCTGTTCATGCACGTCCTGCAAATCCGCGAGTATATTGTGGGCGTGGCCTTCTATGTCTGGTCGACTTGGCTGGTGCTCCGTCTGGACACCAGGACGCTGGGGCGGGCCTGGGCGGACGTGGCCTGGTTCTCCGCGTATGGCGCGCTGCTGACCGCAGGTTTCTTTCTGCAGAGCTGGGTGGTCTTTCCGGCCATCGGACAATTTCTCTTCCTGATTCTCCGGCACCGCACCTCCTTGTGGCGGTTCTTCACCCATCTGGCGCTCACCTACGTCATTGTGTTGTCCTGCACCTGGCCCTATCTGGAATCTCATGGGCAGAGGGCCGATGTCGGTCGCTGGGGACTGGAGGGAACGAGATTGTGGCCTCAACTCTCCGACGGTTTTCATCTGGTGCTGTCAGGGCACATGGCGGGCCGGTCGGGTTTCACCGAGTTCCTGTTTTGGTTCTGGCCGGCGGTCATCGCGGGCACAGCCGGTTTGCTCTTCAGCAGAAAACTCGACTTCGTTGCGACCGTCGCGCCCCAGGAGTTCAAGCGACAGGGACTCTTGATGGCACTGTGTATCGGTGTTTCGCTGGCGTTTCAAATCGGATACTTTTTCAAGGTGGAGAACCTTTCCGTCTGGCCCCGCTACTTCGTCATCCACTATTTCTTCGTAACTTGGCTGATCGCGCTGGGCTTCAAATACCTGGACGACCTCCGTTCCACCGGTATCGGCCCGATCTGGGTTCGCCGGGGCTTGGCCACTGCGGTCGCCGGGATTGCCGCCGTGGCAGCGCTATCAGGGATTTTTCAGACCCACAGCTACTATCGAGACCCCACACTCGATACCGGCATCTCCTATCAATCCAACTGGCGCACCCTTTGCGCCGAACTGTCGCGGCTGATCAAACCGGACGACGTGGTGCTCTACTACGATTTCGTCATCCGATCGACCCTGACTTTTACCCAGCCCTTGCCCAATCGGGTGATATTGCTGCCTGAATTGGAATCCACTGACCTGCGATCAGCCGACCGATTGATCTACATCGAATCGGTTTCAGTCATGGCGCAACGGGCCGACCTCGCAGCACGTATGACCGCCTTGGGTTTCACTTCCATGCGGGAAGTCCAGATTCACGCTACCGATGGAAAAACTCTTCTCTCTGACTGGCGGTTCTTGGTTTTCACACGCAGATAAGAACTCCTCTCGCCTGCCACCCGTCACCGTCCGGTGCGTGATGACAACACCCGCTCTATTTCCCATGAATCGCTCCTGCTGAAGTCCGTTATGGACGTCCCGGCAACCAGTTCTTCTTTGCCGGACCTTTGACACTCTTGACGACTCCACACCCTGTCAGTGGTGAAGGCGTAATTGTAAATTCTCCTCGACGCACAAGCCAAAACCGGCTGCCTTCTTGCTACTCTTCATCATAATGAACCTGCCCGTCCGCAGATGTCCCGCCTAGCAAACGCCTTCCTGCTCCATCTCCTCTTCAGGCGAATTTCTCTGCCCGGCCACTTTTCAACATTTCAGCCATGAATACGGCCCCGGCCCTGCCGCTCGGGCAGCACAACATCGAGATCCAGCGCAATCGGGAGGCATGGTCCCGGAAACCCATGCTCCGCGAGATCTACTACGATTTCTACCGGCAGATCGCCCGTCGCATCGACCCGCAAACGCCCGGCCCAGTGGTCGAACTCGGTTCGGGCATGGGCCGCATCAAGGACATCATTCCCCATTGCATCACGACCGATCTCTTCCCCAATCCCTGGCTCGACCGCCAGGAAAACTGCTACCAGTTGAGTTTTGCCGACGGGTCGGTTTCCCATCTTCTGTTGTTCGATGTGTGGCACCATCTGCGCTATCCCGGCACCGCCCTGCGGGAGTTTCACCGCGTGCTCGTGCCGGGCGGCCGGTTGATCCTGTTTGAACCCGCCGCCAGCTGGCTCGGCCGGTTCGTCTATCATTTTTTCCACCACGAGCCGGTGGCGGTGCGCGCTCCCATCACTTGGGAGGCACCGGACGGATTCTCGGCGTCCGACGCCGATTACTACGCCGCCCAAGGTTCGGCCACCCGGCTTTTTTGGTGGAGCGAAGGGCACGACCGCCTGTCGGGCTGGCACCTGTGCGAGGTGCGTCCGATCAGTTCGTTTGACTACCTGGCCTCCGGCGGCTTCTCCGGCCCGCACCTAGGGGGCAGATTCCTGCATGGCCTGATGCGCGGACTCGATTTTCTCACCGCGCCCTTTCCCAGGGTTTTTGCCGCGCGGCTCCTCGTTGTGCTGGAAAAGGATAAATCCTGACATGGCGGACCTATCCGACCTCACCCGACGACACCTGGCGAAGATCCGCGCCTTCTACGATGCCGTCCCAACCACCCCAGGGAAGGCCACCCGATACTACCGGACCTGGCTGGCACGATACTACAATCTCTACATCCCGGCCGGCGCCTCGGTGCTGGAAATCGGCTGCGGTTCAGGCGAACTGCTCGCACAGATTCAAGCAGGTCGCAAGGTCGGCGTCGACCTCTCAGCAACGCAGATCGCCGCCGCGCGCTCCCGTCTGCCGGACGCGGAATTCCATGTGCAAAGCGGTGAAGCCCTCGATCTGTCCGAGCGCTTCGATTACATCATCCTTTCCGAGACGCTGAATTTCTCCGCGGACGTGCAGCTGCTCCTGGAACGCCTGCACGCGGTGTCCCACCCCGACTCCCGCCTCGTTTTGAACATTTACTCCACGCTCTGGCGGCCGGTGCTGACGATGGCCGAATGGCTCGGCCTGCGACCCCGCCAGCCGCAAAGCAGCTGGATCAGCATGGCCGACATCCGCAATCTGCTGCAACTCGCCGATTGGAGCCTGGTGGTGAGCCAGCCGCGCATTTTGCTGCCGATCCGCTGCCTCGGGCTCGAACACGCGCTCAATCGCTGGGTCGCCCCGTTGTTCAGCTGGTTTTGCCTGACGGGGTTCTGCGTAGCCCGTCCTGCCCGGCCCAGTCCGCGCACAGCCCGCACCGTCTCGGTCATCATCCCGGCGCGCAACGAGGCCGGTAACATCGAGGCGGCGGTGCAACGCACACCCGAGATGGGCGCCGGGACCGAGCTTATTTTCGTCGAAGGCCATTCCACCGACGAGACTTGGGCCGAGATCCAGCGGGTGCAACACGCGCACCCGGAGCGCAAGATCAAGATCATGCAGCAGACCGGCCGGGGCAAGGGCGATGCCGTGCGCATGGGTTTTGCCGCCGCTACCGGCGACATCCTCATGATTCTCGACGCCGACCTCACTATGCCGCCTGAGGAATTGCCGAAGTTCTATGCCGTGCTGGCGGAAGGGCGCGCCGACTTTGCCAATGGCGTGCGGCTGGTCTATCCCATGGACGAAAAGGCCATGCAATTCCTCAATCTCTGCGCGAACAAGGCGTTCGGGATCATCTTCACATGGCTGCTCGGACAACCGGTGAAGGACACCCTGTGCGGCACGAAGGTGATCAGCCGGGCGCATTACGAGCAGATTGCCGCCAACCGTGCTTATTTCGGAGACTTCGATCCCTTTGGCGACTTCGACCTGCTATTCGGCGCCGCCAAGCTGAACCTCAAGATCGCCGACGTGCCGATCCGCTACCGCGAGCGCACCTATGGCTCCACCAACATCCAGCGCTGGAAACACGGCTGGTTGCTATTGCGCATGGTCCTTTTCGCCGCCAGAAAACTGAAGTTCGTCTGATTCCTTCCGCTCGCCGTGTCGCTGCAGTCCTACATTGACCAGCCGGCCGATTGGTCCAACCCGTCGCGTTGCGTGATCATTCGCGGCTGGTGTTTTGCCGATCCCGGCGGCGCCATTGCCGGCATCCGCCTGCGCACTGCCGACCGCATGCTGGACGGCGTTGTCGGCCTGCCCCGGCCCGACGTGAAAGAGGCACTGCCCTCGGCGCCGGACAACAACACCGGCTTCGAAATCCGCGGCACCCTGCCGTCCGGCCGCCAAAGACTGCAGATCGAGGCGCGCACGGCGGACGGCGTCTGGGCGCCGGTCCTGGACCGGACGGTCCGCATTAAACGGCAGTGGCTGCCACTCTGGCTCGGTGGCGGAGATTGGACGGAGTTGATGTTCTTCCAGATGCCGGCGCACATGGCCTATCCCGCCCGGGATATCCGGCCGGAAATCTTTCCCAAGCCCGGCCCGGCAGCCGCCCGCCCCAAGCTCAGCATCGTGACTCCTTCCTACCAGCAGGCGCGGTTCCTTGATCGAACCATGCGCAGTGTGCTAGACCATCAGCCGGAAGTCGATTGCCAGTATGTCGTGCGGGACGGCGGCTCCACAGACGGCAGTGCCGACCTCATCCACCGGCAGGCCCCGCGCCTCCACGCCTGGGCCTGCGCCCCGGATGGCGGGCAGGCCGACGCCATCGCACAGGGTTTTGCCCAGACCACCGGTGGGCCCGACGACGTGATGTCCTGGATCAACTCCGACGATTTCTACCTGCCGGGTGCGCTCGCCTTCGTCGCGGACTATTTCGCGCGCCACCCCGAAGTGGACGTCCTCTACGGCAACCGCATTGTCGTCGACGAGGAGTCGCGGGAGATCGCGCGCTGGTTTCTGCCCCAGCACGACGAGGAAGTGCTGCGGCTGAACGATTTTGTGCCACAGGAAACCTTGTTCTGGCGCCGGCGGTTGTGGGACCGCGTCGGCGGGGTCGATCCATCCTACCATTTCGCCATCGACTGGGATCTTTTGCTGAGGTTTCAAGCCGCGGGCGCCCGCATGGTCCGGCTACCGTGGTTCCTTGCCTGCTTCCGGGCCCACGCCGCGCAGAAGACCGCAGCAATCATGCACTACACTGGTCAGGAGGAAATCACGCGGTTGCGGGAACGCACCCATGGCCGGAGTTTCCCTGCACATGAAATCGAGCATCATCCACTCCTGATGCGCTATCTCCGAAAAAGCGCCTACATCCAGTTTCTCTGGAGTCTCGGCTGGCGGTCGCCTTGAGACTAGCGATCGGCTTGTGACCGGGGTTGATTTTATCGGCCCGATCACCGATGTATGGTGGGCATGCAGCTTTCCATCGTCGTCCCCGTATATAAGGAGGAAAAAAACATCCCCGAGTTTCTGCGGCGGCTGCAACCCATCCTGAACTCCATTACCCCGGACTATGAGGTGATTTTCGCCCTCGATCCCTCGCCGGACCGGACCGAGGAGGTCATCCTCGAATACCGCGCCACCGACCCCCGCCTCAAACTCCTGTGCTTCTCCCGCCGTTTCGGCCAACCCATGGCCACACTGGCCGGGATGCAATACTCGCGGGGCGATGCGGTGATCGTCATGGATGTCGATTTGCAGGATCCCCCGGAACTCGTCCGGGACATGGTCGCCAAATGGCGCGAGGGCTATGAGGTTGTCCTCCCGCAGCGTCAGCACCGGACGGGTGAACCTTGGTTCAGGAAACTGGTCTCCCTCGTCGGCTACCGTGTGATCAACAAGATCGCCGATGTGCGGATCCCGCCGAACACCGGCGATTTCCGGCTGATGTCCCGTCGGGTGGTTGAAGAAGTCGTGCGGCTGCGCGAAACGCACGGTTTTCTCCGCGGCATGGTGGCGGTGGTCGGCTTCAGGCAATGTATCATCCCCTTTGACCGACCGCCGCGCCATTCCGGCGAGACGAACTACAATCGCTTCTTCGGTTCGCTCCGGATCGGTTTCAACGGCATTTTCTGCTTCAGCACCTACGCCCTGCAGCTCAGCACTCTCCTGGGATTCATCATCGCCGGATTCTCTTTTCTGCTGATGGCAATCTATCTGTTCTACAAATTCATGGGCTGGACGATCCTGTGGGGTAATCCGACGCTGGTCATTCTCATCTCCTTTCTCGGGGGCATCCAGCTGATCAGCGTCGGCATCCTCGGCGAATACATCGGACGCATCTACGAGGAAGTGCGGGGCCGCCCCCGTTTCATCGTCGACCGCACGGTCGGTTTTGAACCACACCCGTGATTCAGCCCATGCCAATTTCCAAGTGGCCCAAAATCCTTCCTCCCCTCACCCCCGAGCAACAGCAGCGGAATCATGAGTTCATGCGGCTCTGGCATGAGGAGCTTGCCGGTCGCTCCCGCTACGGGCTGGTCGAGCGGTTCAACCACACCTTTCCAGTCCGTCTTTCCCGTCCCGGTTTCCGCACCACGCTTGAAATCGGTGCCGGCCTCGGAGAGCACCTCGAATACGAGCGCCTGACGCCGGAACAGGAATCCAACTACTATTGCAACGAATACCGCGAGAACATGGCCGCGGAAATCCGCCGCCGTTTCCCGCGCGTGCGCACCGTGGTGGGCGACTGTCAGCAGCGGATGGATTTCCCTGACGGCCACTTCGATCGCATCCTCGCCATCCATGTGCTGGAGCACCTGCCAAACCTCCCCGCGTGCCTGCGCGAGTTACACCGGCTCGTCAACAAGACTACGGGCCAGTTGCTGATTGTCCTGCCAACCGAGGGCAGTCCCGCCTACGGTCTCGCCCGCAAACTCTCGGCCGAACGTCTCTGGTATCGACACTTTAGCGCTCCTTACGTCGAGTTCTACGGTCGTGAACACATCAACCTGGTTCCCGAGATCCTCGCCGAGGTGCAACCTTACTTCACCGTTGAACGCCGCACCTGCTTTCCCCTGCCGTTCCTGCCGTTCGTATTCTGCAATCTCGTCATTGGCCTGAGTCTTATCCCGCGCGTCAACGCCCCGTATCCTTCCTGAGGGTTTGAGCGATCACTCGGTCCTTAAGGAGTCTGAATCGCACCGACGGCCGGACGTAGCAGGATATATTGCTCAGTCCGGAAAACCACCGTCTTCGCCGGCACTTCAGCGCCCGACACCGCAACCAGTTTGAATACGCCTGGGGCGGGATAGATCGGTGGCTCCCACGGTCGATAACCCAGAATCTGACGCCACGACCCCGGCTGCCACTGCAGCTTCACCCCCCGGCGACCGAACTCCACGAGCAAGGCTATGTTCGGCTGGGGTGAGTCAGGAATATCCACGTCCACCGTCGCTGAGCCAATGCACGCGGCCAGACGGTTCATTTGGGACTCGGAGAAACGAAGTGCCGCCGGGGTGTCCCGGCCGCCAAACCGCGCCATCGCGCCGAAAAACCGCGGCAAGTGCAGTCCGACAACGACCACTGCCAGCACGAAGGTTACCCACGCCAGCCGATGGGTCGGCCTCCCTCCGGGCGCTGTCCCAGATGCCCTTGCGGCCAACTCGTCGCTGAGCCCCGCCAAGCCACACAATCCGAGCGGAAAAAAGACCCCGATCAGTTGAAAGGTGACCGCCTTGGCATCCAGCCCATACAACACCCCCAACAGCAGCAGAGGCCCCAGCAACAATGCCATCGCTGCCGGCACCCGGAACACAACCGCGACCAGACCACCTGTCACGCCGACTCCCAGCAGACCCCACGACAAGCCATGGAGCCAAGCCGGAGACAAACCGGACACCGGCACGCCCTGGCTCTCCAGATCCGTAATCCGCGGCAAGATGTAATTCCACGCCAGACTCCAATCGGGAAATCCCGTGGCCAGCGGTCGGGCGAGCGTGCCTCCCGCCAACAACGCCGCCGCGATCACCAAGCCCAGACAGATAATCTTATCCCGGGTTTCGAGCAGGTTCAGCCGGCTTCCTTCCCTCCAGCCACGCCAGATGCTGCCCACAAGATAAAACATGCCGATGAGTCCGGCCAACATGGCTAGGGGCAGCCCCGAGTGCATGAGTGCCACGGCGGCAGACAGCGCCGCCAGGCTGACCATATCCGTTACGCGGATAGTCCGCGCTGCCGCTCCCACATAGAGCCCCGCTACAACCAAGGTTCCGGGATAGCCCAGAATTTTCCCCAGATAACCTGATCGCCCATAATCAAACCAATGGCACACCAACAGGCCGGCCGTCAGCAGCCAGACCGTGGACAGCGAGCGGGCATAGACCCCGGCCACGGCCAGCACGGTCGCGGCCAAGACCACCGCCCCGGTCAAATCATAGGAAAACATACCCGAGTGACCGCTGGCTTGCGCGATCAGCGCTAGGAGTGTGTGGCTGCCGAACCGGGGATCGATCTGCAGCAGCAGGTTCGGCCAGCTCTCGTAGGGCGACCCGGCGCTCAAGACCGGTCGGTCGGTCACCAGATGGTCGTTCAGCCAGTCGGCCAGATGCGCATAACCGAGGTGATCCGTTCCGTCCGCATATAACAGGGCGGCTTCGTTGAACTGCAGGGAGGTCGCCATGGTCAGCCGGACCACGACCGCACCTACGGCCAAGCACAACAATCCCAGGAGCAGGGTCCGGCGGCTCACACGCCGCGGTCCGTTCCAATCCACGGCGAACAGGCTCAGCCCGACGGTGGCGCCAAGGCCGGCAATGCCCGCTTGCCGCATGGGCAGCTTCAGAAACACATATTCCGCCAATGCCGCCAAGACCAGCATCAGGAGCCCAGCAAAGGGCGCCACGAGCACGGCGTAGGGCAAATCCCGCCTGAACGGTGCCACCGCAAACCAACCGCAGGCTCCGAAGACCGCCAATGCCGCCAAGACAAAGGCAAGGTTTCCAAAGAAGATCGGCAGATGCATCAGTGCGGGCGGTTTCCGATAATCGCGGGGCCCTCGGCTCCGGCAAGAGCTGATTTACCTCCGCTCAGTCGCCTCCTCCCATCTTCGGGATGGACGTCGATATGCCCGCCGCTAGTTTTTCCAGCTAGCTTTCATGCAACACGCCTTCATCACCGGCGCCGCCGGCTTCATCGGATCCACGCTGGTTGACCGATTGCTCATGGACGGAGTCACCGTCACCGGCTGGGACAACCTTTCCACCGGCCAGATCCGATTTCTCGAGGGCGCATTGCGGCACCCGCGGTTCCGGCTCGTGCGGGGCGACAATCTGGACCTGCCGGCACTCAGCGCCGCCATGCGGGGCGCCGACTTTGTCTTCCACCTCGCCGCCAATGCCGACATCAAGGACGGCTGGTCGCACCCCCGGAAGGATCTCGAACAAAACACGATCGGCACCTTCAATGTTCTCGAGGCCATGCGCACCAACGGCGTGCGCCGGATCGTGTTCTCTTCGACCGGCTCGGTCTATGGCGAAGCGTTGGTCACCCCCGAGCGACCGACGCCCGAGACCGATTCCTTTCCGATCCAAACCTCGCTCTACGCCGCCTCCAAAGCTGCCGGCGAAGGGCTGATTTCCTCCTATGCCGAGGGTGGCCAGCTCGACGAAGCCTACCTGTTCCGTTTCGTCTCCATCCTCGGCGAGCGCTACACCCACGGGCATGTCTTCGACTTCTACCGGCAATTGCTCGACCACCCCGACCGTCTGCGCGTGCTCGGCGACGGCCGCCAGCGCAAGAGCTACCTTTACGTCCAGGATTGCCTCGACGCGGTGCTCCATGTGGCGCGAGCCGGCACGGCGCGGAGTGCCAAGCACCGCACGCAGGTCTATAACCTCGGCACGCCGGAATATGTCGAGGTGCGCCAGAGCATTGGCGTCATCTGTCGCGCCCTCGCCGTGACTCCCGAGCTGGAATTCACCGGCGGGGACCGCGGCTGGATCGGCGACAACCCCTTCATCTTCCTCGACACGAAAAAAATCCAGGCCACCGGCTGGAAACCCAAGCTCACCATCGAGCAAGGTATCGTCCGCACGCTTCGCTGGCTCGAGGCCAACCGGTGGGTATATGAGGCCCGCGGTTCCGGCCAGCCGGCGGGCAACCGATGAATCCACCGGTCAAGTCACGCTCGCCCCTTTGGTTCTGGCTGGCGGCCGGTGCGCTCATGCTCGCCGAGTTTCTCCTGTTCGACCGCATGACCGCCAAATATCATGCGACGGTTTATCCGCGCTGGAACGATCAGATCCAATATCTCACCGACGCCTATACCGCCTATGATTATGCTCAGGCTCATGGCTTGGTTGCCGGGTTGGTTTTCACGCTGAAGAAATTCACCGTGCAGGGCACGTTGCACGATACCGCGGCGTTGCTGGCTTTCTGGGCGGCCGGACCCGCCTCCCGCAGTGCGGCGCTCAGCGTGAACATGCTCGTGTTTCTGCTTTGGCAGACGACCCTGTTCTTCACCATCCAACGCCTCACCCGGTCGTGGGCCCTCGCCTGGATGGGTTTTGGCCTGCTGCTGTGTGTGGCGTCGCCGTGGGCGGCGGAAGCCGGCTCCGCCGTGGACTTCCGGCTAGATCATGGCGCCATGTGCCTGTTCGGTATCTGCACCTGCCTGGCCCTGCTGTCCGGCGGGTTTCGCTCCACCAGCTGGTCGCTGGCCTTTGGTGTCGCCATGGGGGTGACCCTTTTGGAACGGTTTCTCAGTGGCGTGTATTTCGCCGTGATCTTCGTGGCTGTGTTCGGGTGGATGCTATGCGACACGCAACGCTGGATCCGTGTCCGCAACCTCGCGCTCGCGGGCACGGTGGCCGCCGCCATGGCCCTGCCGATTTTCTGGCTCAACCGGAAGGGCATCTATGAGTATTATTGGGTCGGTCACATCACGGGAGCCGAGGGCCTTGCGCGGCTGCGCGGCTTCAGTCCCCTCCAGTCAGTCCAGTTCGTCCTGAGCAATCTAGGCCGCATGCATCTCGGGGCTTGCTTCGGGTGGACGGTGGCAGGCGTCAGCAGCCTTTTGGGCATCCTCAGTCTTGTCTGGCCGCGACGTCCGGCGGAAATAAACCCTCCAGGCTGGCTGTGCTGGGCCCTGGCCAGCCTGCTGCTGCCGGCGGCAATCCTCACCATTCACCAGCAAAAATCGGAATATGTTCTGGGGATCCTTGTGCCCGGCGTTGTGCTGCTGGTCCTTTGGATCTGGCAATGGTTGTGGCGGCGGATCGAATTCCCGCCCCGGCGAGTCTGGCATGTTGTGGTGCCCGCCCTGTTACCCCTGGGACCGCTGGTGACCGGCGCCGCTTTCTTTGCGACCCAACAGCTCAGGCCACCCTACAGTCCGGAATTTCGTGACAGCGCGCGAACGATTCGCGAAGTCTCGGAATACATCTACCAAACCGCCCGCGCCGGTGACCTCGACCAGCCTGATGTCGGCGTCGATCGAATCGTGGACTACATGGATGGACGGATTCTCCGGGTCGTGTGCTACGAACATCACAAGGTCTGGGTTCCCTTCCAACTGCACTTGCCGGACAGCATCCTGAGCGGGGACGATGACAACGTGTTCTTTAAATTGGCCCATTGCGATTTTGTCCTCTTCACCGAACCGGGCGGCTCCGACGCGGGCGGCTGGCCTTATGACCACCAGATGCGCCGCCTTTCACCCAGGATCAGGTCCTGGTGCAACGAACACCTCGTCCTGGTGAAAACCTTTTTTGCTTTTGGCCGCCAC
>Ga0208272_100302_pt1 | contig 22404 bp, 16 predicted proteins | sample LakWasM129_HOW14_2_FD_183939 | JGI IMG/M metagenome (GOLD analysis project Ga0208272, IMG submission 183939) | Freshwater sediment methanotrophic microbial communities from Lake Washington under simulated oxygen tension - Sediment Metagenome... | ecosystem: Environmental > Aquatic > Freshwater >... | reverse complement strand
GATCGGGCCGGCCGCACGCCACTGGCGTCCGTTGATTGCGATCGCCACGCTCGGCTGGACATCGGTGGTTGTCGTTGGCTGGTGGAACCTCTCAATCGGAGGTCACACCGCTTATTTCCACCAACACTCGGCCGAGAACGCCCGGATCCGCCAGGACGCGTTGCAAGCTTACTTGAAAAACGGCGACCGCGCCCTGCTCGAGCGGCAAGCAACCCGCTGGGTGCTCTATCAGGACGTCAATCAGGTCACGAGCCTGCTGGACCAACCGCGCTTTCGCGCGCTTCTGCCTCATGCGGTGAATCCTGATAATCCGGCGGATTTCACCGGCACCCTCGTGCGGTGGTTGCATTCCTGGTGGCCAGCACTGGGTGCGCTTGCCGGCCTCGCCGCCATCTGTGGTGGTTGGTCCCTGCTGTGCTGCCCTGCTGATTTGGCGATCTGTCCTCCCTTCGAGGTGCGCGCCGATCCGCTCGCGACGCGCGTGGCCGGCGCGGTTTCTGTCGCGGCCTTCGTGGGACTCTTCTGCTGGCCAGCACCCTTCGTTTTCGCCCGGGAAGCGCGTTGGCACCGGTTCTTCCTTCCCTCCGGTTCCGTCAGTGCGCTAGGAGTGAACATCCAGGTAGGATCCGCCACCTATCCTCCCGAACGCCTGATCGGTGCCGCTCCCCTCTCGCCGGCGGAACTGTGCCGGCAATTCACCGGCACAGAACCCGAGGGACCGGGCCTCACCTGCACCGCATGGAGCAAGACTTTCCCGATCAACCAGCCCTGGTTCGTCGTGCCCTATTCCGGCTATCCCGTGGCCCACGGCAATGGACTGCGACTGCGCATCGAGGAACCGGACGGAAAGTTCGTCACCGAAGTCGCCTGTGGCGGGCCGAATTCACCGGGCATCGTGTTCTGGCTTGCTGACGTGCGGTCCTTCCTGGGGAAAAAGGCGCGCCTGGTGCTCTACGACGGACGCACCGAGACCGATGCATGGGTTGCCGCCGCTCCTCCCATCGCCACGTCCGATCCGAATCTCGCGGTGCGGCTCGAATCGGACCTCGCCCTTGAACGCCTTGCCGCGACCCACACCGCCCTCGCTTGGATCTCTTTTGTCTCCGCCATCTTGGCCATCTTGACCGGATTGGGCGAAATACTTCCGAACAAGAAATTTCTGTCCGGCCAATAGCGGGTGGGGGCTTGCCGGTTGTCGTCTGGGGTATACCATGTTGTCTGTGCGTCCATCGCTTCGCGCCTGCAGATCCGACTCCGCCCGAGAATTGGATCCACGACGCCATTTCACCGTGCCTGATGCTCCCCAAAAACCCCGAGATTTCGCCGCGCTGTATCGCGCGACCGTGACACCGTTGCGCCGCTATCTCAACCGGATGTTGGGCAATCAGGAAGACGCCCAGGACGTCGCTCACGATGCCTACCTGCGGGTCCGGCCCGACATTGAGAGCCAGCGCGCGATCAAACCCGAAGCCCTGCTCTACACGACCGCCCGGCGGCTGGCCTTGAACCAGATCAAGCGCCGCCGCATCACGCCGGTCGCCATCATCGACAGCTCCGTCACGGAAATGGCGGCCTCCGCCTCACCGGGAGTGGTGCAGCAGGTCGTTGCTCGCCAGGAACTCCAACAGCTCGAGCAGGCTATCGCTCAACTCCCGGAAGGCTGCCGCACGGTGCTGCTCATGCGCAAGATCGAGCTGCTGTCGCACCAAGAAATTGCCGACCGCCTCGGCATCGCCATCAGCACCGTGGAGAAACAACATGCCCGCGCCCTGCGCCTGTTGCGCGCGTCTCTCGCCCGGCCGGAGAACCCGGGTTCGACCCCCGCGCAATCAGAGGTAAATCCATCATGAAGCCCCCCGCCCAAATCTCCCCCGGCGCCGAGGAACAGGCCGCCCTTTGGGCCGCCCGGCTCGACGGCTCGGTGCTAACCGCCGAACAGCGCATCGCCCTTGATGGCTGGCTGGCCGAACATCCAGCCCACCGGACCTTGTTATCACAATTTTGCCAATTTTCCGCCGACCTCGAACAGCAATTGCCGTTGATTGAAGGGATCAGGGAGATGTCGGTCGGAACCTTGGCTGCGCCGGAGACTGCCAAACCGTTCCCCTGGTTGCGCTGGCCGCTGATGGCTGGTGCGACGCTGACCGCGGTGGCTGCAGTCGCGCTGGCCTTCTGGCTGGCCCGGCCGCAGCCGCAATTCACCAACATCGCCACCCCGGCCGCCCAGCGGCAAGCTCTCACCCTCGCCGACGGCACGAGGGTTGAACTCAATGCCCGCACCAGCCTCCAAGTCGAAATCGATGGTGGACAGCGTCACGCGCGTCTAACCAGCGGCGAAGCTTTCTTCACCGTGCACAAGGACGCCGCCCGGCCGTTCATCGTGGAAACTCCGGCCGGTTCTGTCCGGGTGACTGGCACGCAATTCAACGTCCTCACAGATTCCCCCACCTCCTATGAGGTGACCGTGACCGAAGGCTCCGTGCAGGCCCGACCGGGTGATGTGGGCGGCCAGGCCTCCGTGCCGGTGGCGCTCACCGCCGGCGACCGGCTGACCGTCCACGCCGGAACCGTTGCGGTGCAAACGTTGTCCGCAACCGCGCTCGACAATTCCCTCGCCTGGCGCCACGGCCAGACGGTGTTCGACAGCGTTCCATTGCGCGAAGCCCTCGCGCGCTTCGCCCATTACCATGGCCGCGAAATCTCGGCCACCGCGGACGCGGCAACCCTGCCCGTGGGCGGCCGGTTCAGTATCGACGATCTCGATGGTTTCCTCGCCGCCCTGCCGGAAGCGTTGCCAGTGAAGGTCACCCACAACGCTGATGGCTCGGTGTCGGTCGGACTGCGCCCCGAAAGTTGATCGCGGCCCCCCGTGCAGCCCTCACCAACCCGCCCCCTTCTCGTGCCTGATACCACCGTTCGTTGCCGCATTCTGTTCTTTGTTCTGTGCAGCCTGCTGGTCTGTCCCGTGCGGGGTGAGGTCACGGAGTTCAACCTGCCCGCCCAGCCGGTCGCCCGCGCGCTGCTGGCCTTTTCCCAGCAGGCCAAGGCTGAAGTGCTTTTTTCCATCAACGATGTGGATCAGACGCAGGCTGGTGCTGTCATCGGCCGCTACGAGATCGAGGATGCACTTGCACGTTTGCTCCATGGCACCGGCTTCACGGCCCGCCGCAACAGCCGCGGCAAATTTGTCGTCTCAGCCCTCGCGCCAGCCGCGGGCGTGGTCTGCGGCCGCCTCCTCCTGCCCGACGGCAGCACCCTGCCCGGCCTGAAGGTCAGGCTCGCCGGCACAGACCAGTCGGCCGTCACCGATGAGCAAGGCAACTTCACCTTTCCCGATGTGCCCGCCGGCAACTGGCGGCTTCACGTCGTCGCAGAAGGTTTCCGCCCGCTCCAGATTTCCGGGGTAAAGGTCGAGCCCCACCGCACCCTGACCCTCGCGCCGCAACGCCTGCGCCTGGCCGATGATATCACGGTGCTCGACCCCTATGTCGTCCGCGCCGAATCCAACTCCCTCCGCACCGCCCGCGACGCCGACCTCGTCGCCCGACGCGCGGCCGGCAACCTCGACCTGCCGCGCACCAATGACGACGCCCTGCCCTACGCCATTTACACCCGGGAGCAAATCGCCCGCAGCGGGGTGGTTAACCTCAACCAATTCCTCCAGCGCGAGCTGCTCGATAGTGACGCGGCGGCCAGTCCGCCAGAGCGCAACACGACCCAACCCCTCTTTGCCACCGGCAGCGGCAACCTCCATTTGCGCGGCTTTGAGACCGACGAGACCGTCATCTTCGTCAACGGCCGCCGCCTCCCTGAGACCCTTTCGTCGGCCGGGGCCAACGGCGTGCTCGGTGCCCCCGACGTGAATTTCATCCCCCTGGGCCTGATTCAACAGGTGGAGGTGTTGCCCGTCTCCGCCTCGGCCCTCTACGGCGGCAACGCCGTCGGTGGCGTCATCAATATCGTGCTGCGCCCTGACTTCGACACCACGGAGGTGACCACGAGTTATACGAACGCCTTGGGCGGCTACGATGCATCCGAAGCCAGCTTTTCCCTGTTGCACGGCCGCAGCTTGCTCGACGGCCGGTTGCGCTTGCGGCTGAATGTCACGTCATCCCGCTCTCAGCCGCCAACCGAGAATGAACTCGGACTCCTGCAGGCCCGAGCTTCCACCGAAGGCGTCGAGGCCCCCAGTCTCTTTCGGGCCACGCCCAATGTGCGCAGCGCCGACGACAGCCCGTTGTTTGGCCCGGACACTTCCTCCCTCACCTCCGTGACACCCGGAACCGATGGCACCGGTGGGCTCGCCGCGTTCACGTCGCGCCAGGGCGTGCGTAGCACGGACTTGTTCGATGGGCCTGGCGGCATGGCCAGCTCGCCCGCGAGCCGCGACTACGCCTATGGCCGGCGCCAGCGCCGCGATACCTGGTTCGGTTCGGTGGCAGGCGATCCTTTCCCTTGGCTGCAACTCGGCCTCGATATCGCACACTCGAGCGCCGTCATCAATCGTGGCTACAATGTCTTTTCCCAGGATCTCACGCTGGCCGCCACCTCCGCCATCAATCCGTTCGGCCGCGATATTGTCGTCTCGCTCAATGAGACGCCGCGCGCACTCGGCACCGACTACAGTGAGGCGCGGCTGCAGATGACTTCCGCGGTCTTCGGCGCTTTGTTCAAGCTACCCGCCGACTGGCGGGTCGCGCTCGATGCGCAATACTCCCACAGCCTGACCCGCTACCGCGGCTTCGCCGGCGCCGATCCAGGTCGGTGGCAGAAGCTCGTCGACGAGGGGAAATACAACCCGCTCCGCGACACCCAGGTCCATGCCCCACCGGATGCGTTCTACGAGGAGGTGTTGGTTTTTTACGGCAGCCGCGGGCAGTTCGTCACGTTCAGCGACTACGACACCATCGACGCCGCCTTGCGCGTCACCAACCAGTCACTGAACCTGCCCACCGGCCGCGGCGCGTTGAATGTCGGCGGTGATTACCGCCGCATCCACCTGGCCCCCTTCACTGACTTCCGGCGCTATGGCAGCGGGGAGCTGGCCGGCACGCCACAGGGCTGGACCGGCCGCACACTCCAACGCTACAGCGCGTTTGGCGAACTGCAGGCGCCGCTGCTGCCCGCCGCCCGCCTGCCCCGCTGGCTCACCGGCCTCGAAGCCGATCTCGCCGTGCGCGGTGTCGCCTCGGCCAAGAACGGCGAAGCCTACCTCGCCCCGACCCTTGCGCTTAAGGCCGAGTTCGCCGGTGGCCTGGCATTCCGGAGCAGCTTCACCACCTCCAGCCGCTTTCCCACCCCGCAAATGAGCCGCCCTATCTCCACTCCCGGCGGCCCGGGTGGCAGCGAGGGCACATTGATTTTTGATCCTGTGCTGAATGACCGTTACATCGTCGCCACCTCGGAACCGCTCGACCCGTTGCTGAAGACCGAGTCTGCCGCCACTCAGACCGCCGGCCTGATTTTCCAACGCGGCCAGGTTCATCGGCTGCGCGCCGCCCTTGATTTTGTCGACACGCGGAAAACCGACGAGCTGTTCGGACTCGATGCGCAGGGCGCGGTGAATGTCGAATCCTTGTTCCCTGCCCACGTCCAGCGGGACGCATCCGGTCGGATCACCGGCGTTTTCACCGGCAGCGTCAACGCCGCCTGGCGCCGCTCCCAAAACTGGAATCTCTCCGTCGACTATACGTGGACAAAATGCCTCGGCGGCGCGCTCGAACTGTATGGCCGCTGGGTTTACTTTCAGCGCTACGACCGGCAGTTGCTCGTCACCTCGCCCGTGGTGGATGAACTCGATCATCCGGACGGCACCGCTCCGGGGCTGCTCCGTCACCGCCTGAACTTCGGCGCAGCTTGGACGGGCCGCCATGACGCGTTCGGTCTTGACGGCCATTATTTCGGTCGGCGCATCCTGCCGGAAGTCGAGTGGTCCAGCCAAGGCTCCGATGGCATCACGGCTTCGTGGCAATTCGACGCCTATGTGCAGACCGACTTGCAGCGGTGGCTGCCGTGGCAAAACCAGCGCCACAGCCTGCGCGGCCAGTTGCGCGTCAACAATGTCTTCGGCGCGGCTTTCCCGAAATACGCGAACGACCCCTCCGGCGCCGGCGTGCAACCCTACGGCGACTGGCGCGGTCGCACCTATTCCCTCTCGCTGACTGCGACGTTTTGATACGTGATCAACCTGCCGGATTTTTTCAAATAGAGGGTCGGACACGCTGCGTTGTCTTTATGAGTGGCAGTCCGTCTGCCCTCTATGAAGACGACCCGTCTCATTTCTCTTCTGCTCGCATGCCATCTCCTCGTCGTGCTCGCCCAAGGACAGACCGCCACCTGGATCGGTCAGGACAATCTCGCCACCTATGGCGATTGGGGCAACTCGGCCAACTGGGACACCGGCGTGGTGCCCAACAGCCCCGCAGCTACCGCCATCATTACGAACTCCGATGTGGCGAGCTCTTATCCCACCGGAGGGATCCGGATCTACTCGACGTCGGTCGATCTGGCCGAATTGCGGCTCACCACGTCGGTCACCAGTAACCAAAACTCATGGGCGCAACGGGTGGTCGTCACCGGGCCGCTTTCGTTTCCGCCCAGCGGTGGCACCCTTAACCTACACGGGACTGGCATCACCACTGCCAACAGCGCCGGCGCCGATCCGCGCTACAACCTGTCGGTCGGCATGGGCTCGCACCTGAACTTCTACAACAGCGCTACCGTCGCCAGTTCCAGCGTGAACATCGGTTTCGACTCTCCGTATTCCGGCTTTCCCGGCACCGTCGACTTCTACGACCAGTCCTCGGCGGGATCCGCCTTTATCTTCATGCAAGGCAGCGGAGTGGGCTCCATCACATTCCACGACCGGAGTTCCGCGGGAGTGGCAACCCTTGAGGCCGACAACCTGACCTTTGCCGACCAAGCCGACGCCGGTAATGCCCACATCACCACCTACGCCTATGGCTCGACGGTGGCTTTCCGGGATCAGGCAAGCGCGGGCAACGCCACGATCAGCCTTACTAGATACGGCACCGTCAGCTTCGCGGACCAGGCGGACGCCGGCACAGCCACAGTGCTGTGCAGCCTGGAATCAGGAGGCGTGTTCATCCGCGACCAGGCCGGCACAGCGGGCTTAACGATTGCGAGCATCACCAAGCCAGGTGAAACAGCGCAGGGAGGTAGACTCGATATCAGCGGTGCGACCGGCGCCGTCACCGTGCGCGGCCTCGACGGCGGGGTGCAGGTGAACCTCGGGGCCAATACCCTCACGCTCGGGCCGGCCACCGGTGATCAGAAGCTGGGTGGCGCCATTACCGGCACGGGCGGACTCATATTTGATACCGGCTGCGGGGTGCGCATCACCCGGTCCGACAACACCTACACTGGTCCCACCGTCGTGCGCAGTGGCTCCCTCCATCTGGTGTCCGGTCGAGTATCCTCCACCACCGTGGCGGCTCAGGCCGCCCTGACCGGCACCGGCACGATTGCCGGCGACTTGCTCAATCACGGCTCGGTCCGGCCGGCGACACCGCTCGGCCTGCCACTGACCGTGCAGGGCAATTTCACCCAAACCGCCACTGGCACACTTGCTGTCCAGTTGAGATCGCCGGATAACATCGACCGTCTGGTCGTCGGCGGAACGGCGACCTTGGACGGCGCCCTCAATCTCACTTTTACCGGGAACCCCGTCGCGCTTGGCAATCAACGCTACACCTTCCTCACCGCTGGCAGCCGGACCGGCACGTTCTCCTCCGTGACCGGCATCCCCGCTGATACTGCCATGCTACGGTATCATCTCGCCTATTCCTCCGGAGATGCCGCGCTTGAGGTGACCCAGCAACCCTTCGCCGGAGTCGGCGCGACGCCATCGCTCCAGGCTCTTGGCAACCATCTCGACGCCACTCTCGCCACCGCCGCGGGCCACTATCACGATATCTTGCTGCAACTCGACGGCTACACGACGGCCGCCGACGTAACCGCCGCCCTAGCCTCCCTCGCGCCCGACCGTTACGCTACACTGGCCGAGGAGGGCTTTACCACCGCGGCCGCACACACTGCCGCGCTTGATCGTCGACTGGGCGCGTCCCGTCGACGGACCGCGCCCGGGCTCTCCCTATTTTTTGAGGTCGACCACCACCAGGCAGACTTCGCCACAACCGCCGGACTCCCCCGGGCGAAATCCGCCTTCAGTGGCGGCACCGCCGGCGGCGCTTGGGCCAACGGCAGTTTCTCGGCCGGAGTCGCGATAAACCACGAAACTGGCAGCACTGACCTTGACGATCGAGGCAGCCGGGCCGACCGCCATAGCCTGACGCCGGAAATTTTTATCCAGTATTCACCAGGACCCTTTTTTCTGAACGCGTCTGTCGCGTTGGCGCACGACGACTACGAATTGCGCCGGCGCATCGTTTATTCCGGCTTCGACCAAACCGCCACCGCCTCCCCCACCGGCCATCGCACCGACCTGTCCCTCACCGCCGGATACGGTCTACCGGCCAATGGCTGGACCTTCACCCCCTTCGTTGGTTTGTTGAGTTCGAGCTGGCACATGGACGACTTCACCGAGACCGGTGCGGCGGGCGCCAGTTTGTCCTTCACCGACTGGTCCAACCGCTCCCAGCGCAGCCGCGCAGGTTTCGAGATCAGCCGCCGCCCCGGGTCGGGCGCCTTCACCCCGTCTCTCAACATGTCGTGGCTGCACGAATTCGGCGATCATCGTGACCTGCATGCACGTTTCGTCGGTGCCACCGGTGCAGGGTATTCCGCGCCCGGCCGGCCAGCCGAGACCGATCTGGTGCAAGCCTCACTCTCACTCGAATGGAGGATCGGCCGGAATGCCACAACCGAGGTTAATCTCGGCGGCGGTTGGAATCGGAATTCCCGCACGTCATCCGACCTCACGGTCGGCTTTCGATGGGAGTTTTGACCTTCTGAAAAAAACGAGGGCGCAACACCTATTTGCGCACTGAAACTATCAGGTGCCGCGCGGGCGGCTCGGCCCAATTGTCCCAACCACTGTTCCACTGGATGGGCTGCCCCCGATAATCCACGTCTCCCGCCGTTCCGCCGCGAAACGCGGCACGCGCGCGCACGACAATAGTGCTGCCGGCTTGGCCGGCCGGCAGATACACTTGGCGCGACGCCTTGGCCCCCGCTTCGGTGAGGTAACAAAGCGCCGTCCACGACTTGCCTCCGTCGGCCGAAACTTCCACCTGGAGAAAGCCGATCCGTTCCCCGTCGCCGGCGTTCGTGCTGGCATCGATCCAGGCGAAGGCCTCGACACCCGCCTTGATCATGCGCGGAGCCTCGATGTGCAATGAACGCTCCGCCGCAAGAGCCACATCAGACGCCAAACAAAGCGCTATTGCCAAACCCGCGCGGCGCAGTCGGTTCCCGAGGGTGAATTTGGCGCGAGTTTCATGCATCGCCCCAACATGACAGTTCCGGTCGGACCAATGGCAAGCGCCAAGCCCGCGCGAATCGGCTGGAAATAGATTCTGTCGCGGGTATGCATGACCCCTCATTCCATGGCCAAGACGATTCTAGTCACCGGTTCCTCGGGTCTCATCGGCTCCGAGGTCAGCGTTTATTTCGCCTCGCTCGGTTATGCCGTTCACGGGGTCGACAACAATCAGCGCGCCGTCTTCTTCGGCCCGCAGGGCGACACCCGCTGGAACCAGCAGCGCCTTGCCAAGGAACTCAAGGGCTTCGTCCACCACGAACTCGACATCCGCGACCGCGCTGGCGTCCTCGCCCTCGTTAAATCGGTCAAACCTTCCGTCATCGTCCACACCGCCGCCCAGCCCTCGCACGACCGCGCGGCCGCGATTCCCTTCGACGACTTCGACACCAACGCCGTCGGCACCTTGAACTTCCTCGAGGCCGCCCGTCAGGCCTGTCCCGAGTCGCCCTTCGTGCACATGAGCACGAACAAGGTCTACGGTGACGCGCCCAACTCCATCAAGCTGACCGAACTCGCCACGCGCTGGGATTATGCCGACACCGCCTACGCCAACGGCATCCCCGAGACTTTCACGATTGACCAGTCGAAGCACTCGCTGTTCGGCGCTTCCAAGGTCGCCGCCGACGTGATGGTGCAGGAATACGGTCGCTACTTCAACCTGCCCACCTGCGCCCTGCGCGGCGGTTGCCTCACCGGCCCCAACCACAGCGGCGTCGAGCTCCACGGCTTCCTCTCCTACCTTGTGAAGTGCAACCTGGAGGGCCGGGAATACAAGATTTTCGGCTACAAGGGCAAACAGGTGCGCGACAACATTCACTCGCTGGACGTCGCGCGTTTCATGGCCGCATTCGTCGCCGCGCCCCGCGCGGGCGAGGTCTACAACCTCGGCGGCGGCAAGGCCAACAGCACGTCCATCCTCGAAGCCTTCAAGATCGTCGAGAAATTCACCGGCAAGACGCAGGTCTCCACCTACGTCGACCAGAACCGCGCCGGCGACCACATCTGCTATTACTCCGACCTGCGGAAGATGCGCGCCCACTATCCTGCGTGGGACATCACCCAGTCGCTCGAGGACACCATCCGCCAGATCGTCGAGGCGTGGAAGACGCGCCAGAAGTCCTGATCTCTCTCCCCGGGCAGAATCAGCGCCCTGTCACAGGAACGATAGCGTATCGGGTTGGAGGAGTCAGCCACTTTTCCCAAGTGTCATTCCACCCGATCGCGCCGCCGTTGAAATCGACATCACCCGCCTTGCCATCACGAAAGGCGGCACGAGCGCGAATGATGACCTTTTTCCCTTTGTCTCCCACGACCAGATCAAAACGGCGGGACCATTCTTCACCGACATTGCTTTCAAAACACAGCCCCTGCCAGGTTTTGCCATCATCGTTGGAATACTGCACATGCAAAAATCCAATCTGCTCGCCATCCGCGGCATCGGTCCCGGCTGAGACCAGGACAGCCACCGGATTCCCGGGCGTCGCCTCGGCGGGAGCAACAATCTTCAGGGTGCGGTTGACGGCATAGGCCGGAACCAACGCCAAGAGGAAAACGAGGAGAAACGAGAGGCGGGATTTGGTGATGATCATACTGTTAATTCATGATTTGACGTGATCCTGCCGGTGCAGATCAACCCTGAAATTGGCAACGCGATGTCGAAATCGGTATCCGAAGCAGGGCGCACCCGCAGGTTGGCCGGGTAAATTTTCCACTTCCCCTGTCTGAATAGGTCTGTTTCCGTCAGGCACATGCATGATCGGACTGCAAGCTCGGGCGGACACGCTCGTCAACTCAAGTGCGACGGGCCGGGCTTAAGAGCGCTGGGACGCAAATCGCGTTGTGCTTGATGAAATCCTGGATCGACCTCCGGGCGACCTTCCTGGCTCTGATCCTCGCTGTGGCGGCAGCATTGCCCTACATGACGACGAGCGTCGAAAAACGCGATTACTACTTTTTCGACATCACCCTCACATCGACCTCGACGGGTTCGACCCAGTTTTTCTGGGATTTCGGCACCGGCTTCACCGAATACAACTCCTCCCGCCAGCCGATCAAGGTGGAGCCCGAGCCCGTAGTCTACCGGTTCATGATGCCGATGGGACGGTTCACCGCCCTGCGCTTTGATCCGATTGATGGCGTGGGGCACTTTCTCCTGTCCGACGCCCGCATCGTTGATCGCAATGACCGGTTGATCATGGCGTTCGGACCCGACGATTTGCTTCCCGCCGCGAACATCCTCCGGACGGAGCGGCACGGAGCCGCGTTGCTCGTATCGACCGACCCGGCTTCTCACGACCCCATCATCAACCTGCGCCTCGACCGGCCCTTGGTCCTGAAGAGCGGTCCGCGCATCTGGTGGGAACTGGGCTGGCCGGTGGCGCTGCCGGTCTTCCTGGTGGGATTCGTGCTCGGCCTGCCCGTGGTTGCCCGGCGGCTGTCACGCTTCGCTGCAGCCATGGCCGCAGCCGTCCGGCCCCGGCCGGTCGCCACGCTCATGATCGTGGCGGCTGTTGTCGTCGCGATTCAGTGCCATCCCGTGATCTTCCAAGGCCGGAGCTTTGCCTCGCCCAACAACGGCGGGCACATGCTCTACGAAAATCTGCCCGCCCTGCCCGGCGACACAGACCCGATGTCCGCCAATACCGGCAGCTCCGATACGGGTGCGCTGCTTTTTCAACACCTCTACTACCCGATGGTGCAACACGAAGCGTTGTGCGCCGGCGAGTTACCGCTGTGGAACCGCTATTCCCTCTGCGGCGAGCCGTTGTTGGGCCAGGGTCAGTCGATGTTCGGCGACCCGTTCAACTGCCTGACGATCGCGGCGGACGGAGCCGCCTGGGCCTGGGATGTTCGTTTCCTGATCGCCCGCTGGATTCTTGCCGTCTCCCTCGGTGGCTGCGTCTGGCAGCTGACCCGGAAGTTGGGGGCGGCGTGCCTGACGACGATAGGTGCCGGTTTTCTCGGATTCTTCACCTACCGCATGGTCCATCCAGCGAATTTCAGCGTGTGTTATTCGCCCTTGATCCTGCTGGCCTGGACCGGACTGCATACCGCAGCGACGCCACGCCGACAGGCCCTCTGGCTGGCGGCGCTCGTTGGGGCCAACTGGATCGAACTCACCAGCGGCACGGTGAAAGAGGCCTACATGCTGATGGCGGGGCTAAACTTGGCCGGTGTGCTCCTCCTCATATTTCGTCGTGAATGCGCCGGCCGGCGGCTGAAGATCCTCGGCCTAGCGAGCGTGGCGGGCGCCGGTTTCGTGCTCTTGGCCGCTCCCGCTTGGATCTCATTCCTGAGCGCCTGGCACCATTCGATGACCGGCTATGATACTCCGCAGGCCAACGTGCTGCCCTGGGCCCATCTGGTCGGTTTTTTTGACGACATCTTCTACCGGCAGACCCAGAAAGATGAGAACGTGGTGGCTCCGGCCCTGAATTTTCTCTTCTTCGCCGGCGTGCTGTGGTGGTTCGTGCAGTTCCGCGGCTGGAGGACCCCACGCATCGGCCTGGCCCTGGTGCTGGCGGCGCTGCCGGCATTCGTCCTCGCCTTTGGCGTGCTGCCGCCCGCGCTGATCGTGAAGATTCCGTTCGTCGGCAATATCGTTCACGTGGGCAACACCTTTTCATGCGTCCTGCTTGGGATTGTTGCCGTTCTGGGCGGCCTCGGCGTTGCGGATGCTTGGAACAGGTTGGGCGAGCCTGCCGGCCGCATCGTGATTGTGCGCTACTGGCTTTTGGGCGCGGCGTTGTTCCTGCTCTATTTCTACACCAGCCGCGGCGCCGCCAAGAGTCCGTTCTTTGCGGGTTACGCCCCTTCACTGGGCATCGCCCTGCTCCTCCTTCCGCTTGGCGCCCACTGGGGCCGGCTGGATCCGCGGAGACCGGGACCGCTTTGGGTGGCGCTGATGCTTTGCGTGCCACTGTTCAGCTGGCGGCACGCCCAGTATCGGAAACCCTATTTTGACCACTACACGTTTGCGCCGGGACCGCGCTCTGACCTGCATGCGCCATCCCCAGCGGCAAAGTTGCTCAATCAAGACAAGACCGCAGCCGGACGCGTTGTCGGCTGGAGTTCGACCCTCTATGCTTCCTACAATACGGTCTTGCGCTGGGAAGGGGTCTACGGCGTCGATGCGGTGCGCAGCCGCCACTATCATGACTTGGCGGATGCGCTCGGATTGCGCCGCGTCTGGGACTGGGACTGGCCGAACCGCGAGTCGGATTCCGGTGAACTCGTGCGGAAATACGATCTCTACAACGTTACCCACTATGTCGCCATCCATCGTGATGGTCCCCACCCCATCGACGGAGTTGGACTGGTCGGGCAGGCGGATCTCGATGTATACCGCAGTCCGACCGCATGGCCCCGTGCCTTTTTCACCGACCGGATGGTGGGCTATGCCCAGCCCGTCGATTTTGCGCGCTTGCTGATGTCGGGCGATGGCCGGCCCTTTGCCGCGTTGCAATTTTCCGAACTCAGCAAACGTGTGGCCATGCCACTCTCACTACCAAGCGAAGACCGCACGATCCGTCCGGCGCATAATTATCGTTTCACACCCAACACCACCTCGTTCGTGCTGGACGCGCCGGGCCGTGGCGTGGCCGTGCTCACCGAAACCTACTACCGCGACGATTTCCAGGTCACCTTAAACGGCAGCCCAACGGATTACATTCGTGTGAATCACGCGTTCAAAGGCGTCATTTTGCCCGCGGCCGGTCGTTATGAGATCTCGTTTCACTACTGGCCCCAGTATTTCACCCTTGCCCTCATCATGGGCGCAACCGGGGCCGGCCTGCTCCTGCTCGGCTTTATCAAGCTGTGGCGAATGCCTCAGACATCAGCGATCGTTTCTGCCGCATGAACACCCCGGCCTTTCCGCCTCTCTCCGCCCATCCCACCCTTACCGTCGTGGTGCCGGTTTACAATGAACGCACCACCGTGGCCACCGCGCTGGAAGCGCTCGCGGCAAAGCGAATCCCCGGATGGAAAATCGAGATCATCATCGTCGAAAGCAATTCGACCGACGGTTCGCGTGACATCGTCCTCGGATTCAGCGACCGGCCAAACGTGCAGATCCTTCTCGAGGATCGGCCGCGCGGCAAGGGGCATGCCGTCCGCGCCGGGTTGGCCCGGGCCTCGGGCGATGTGCTGCTCATCCAAGACGCCGACCTCGAATACGATCTCGCCGACTACGAGAAACTGCTCGCGCCGCTTCGAGCCGGCACCCACACATTCGTGCTCGGTTCACGCCACGGCAACAGCCTCTTCATCCGCAAGTTTGATGAACAGGTGCTGCACGCTTTCATCTTGAATGCCGGCCACTGGTTCTTCACCGCACTCGTCGACGTATCGCTTGGCCTGACACTGCGTGACCCTTTTACGATGTATAAGGTCTTTCGCCGCGAGTGCCTGGCCGGCCTAAAATTTGAGGCCAACCGCTTCGATTTCGACTGGGAGCTACTGATCAAGCTCGTCCGCAAAGGGCACCGACCGCTTGAGGTTCCTGTGCGCTACACGTCTCGCTCGTTCAAGGAAGGGAAAAAGGTCTCGATGTTCCGCGACCCGCCCAGCTGGCTCTGGGCGTGGGCGAAGTATCGCTTCCAGCGGTTATGATCCAGTGCAGGGGATTTCGCCGGTCTGCACAACAGTGCCTGCGACTCCTGCGGCAGCTCCGACTTTGTTGGGGCGTCTACTCCTTTGGGCGTAATTGACCCTGCGTCGCAAGGCATGCGACCGTATGGCCAAAAAATGCGCAGCGGCGTCCGGTGGCCGGGTATAGCCTGCGCCCGTGCCCAAATACAAGATCGCCTGGCTCCCCGGTGACGGCATCGGGGTGGATGTGTTGGAAGCAGCCCGCATCGTCCTCGACAAAATCGGTCTCGATGCCGCCTACCTCCCGGGCGACATCGGCTGGGAATTCTGGTGCAAGGAGGGCGACGCGTTCCCCGCCCGCACCGTGGATTTGCTGAAGAACGTGGACGCCGCGCTTTTCGGCGCGATCACGTCCAAGCCCGTGAAGGCCGCCGCGACCGAACTCGTCCCCGCGTTGCAGGGCAAAGGCTTGGTCTACCGCTCGCCCATCGTGCGGATGCGGCAAATGTTCGACCTGTATACCTGCCTGCGCCCCTGCAAGGCTTACCCGGGCAATCCGCTCAACTTCAAGGAAGGCATCGACCTCGTCATCTTCCGCGAAAACACCGAGGATCTATACGCCGGCGTCGAGTTCTCCCCCGTGCCGCCGGAGTTGGCGACGACCCTGACCGCCCTGTCGAAACCGTTCGCGCCCTTCGCCAAGCTCCCCGGCGACCAGTATGCGGTCTCGTGCAAGATCAACACCCGCGCCGGCTCGGAACGCATCGTGCGCGCCGCCTTCGAGTTCGCCCGCAAGTTCGGCCGCAAGAAAGTAACCTTCATCCACAAGGCCAACGTCGTGCGCGCCTCCGACGGCCTGTTCCTCGAGACAGCCCAGGCCGTCGCCCGGGATTTTCCCGGCATCGCGACGGACGACGCCAACATCGACGCCATGACCATGTGGCTGCTGAAAAACCCGTTCAACTACGACGTCCTCGTCGCCCCGAATCTCTACGGCGACATCATCTCCGACCTTTGCGCGCAGATGGTCGGCGGCCTCGGCTTCGGCTGCTCGGGCAACATCGGCGCGAAACTCGCGGTGTTCGAGCCCTCCCACGGTTCCGCCCCGAAATACGCCGGTCAATACAAGGTCAATCCCATCGCCACCATCCTCGCCGCCCGCATGATGCTCGACTGGCTGGGCGAGACAACCAAGGGCGCGGCCATCGACGGCGCTGTGGCCGAGGTGATCAAGGAAGGCCGGGTGCGCACCTACGACATGGGCGGCACCCACTCGACGCTCGACCTCGCGCGCGCCATCGCCGCCAAGCTTTAACCTATCCCCATGAAAAAATCTACCCAGCTACGGAAAGCAATTCTGGAGCGCCGCGCCGTGGCCGTGCCCGGCTGCCACGACGCGATGAGCGCCAAGATCATCGAGACCGCCGGATTCGAAGCCATCCAGGTGTCCGGCTACGGCCTCGCCGCTTCGCTCCTCGGCAAACCCGACGTCGGCCTGGTCCAGATGAAGGACGTCCTCGATCTCACTTGGAACATCGCCCAAGCGGTCTCCATCCCGGTCATGGCGGACATCGACACCGGCGGCGGCAACGCCATGAACGCCGCCTGGATCACGGAGCGGCTGATCGCGATGGACGTGGGCGGCATGAACATCGAGGACCAGATTTTCCCAAAACGCTGCGGTCACATGGCCGGCAAGGAGGTCATCGATGCCGCCGAGATGGCGGGCAAGGTCCGCGCCTGCGCCGAGGTGCGCGACCGGCTCGACCGGGATTTCATCATCAACGCCCGCACCGACTCCTTCGCCGCGCTCGGCCTCGACGAGGCGATCCGGCGCTGCAACCTCTACCTCGACGCCGGCGCCGATCTCGCGTTCATCGACGGCATCCGGACCCGCGCGGACATCGAGAAAGCCGTGCGCGCCCTCAAGGGTCCGCTCTCGGTCAACCTTATGGACGCCGTCACCGGCATGAAAACCGAGTTGGTGCCCATTCCCGAACTGGCCCGGATGGGCGTCGGCCGCGTTTCGATTCCCGTCGCCTCCATCATGGTCGCCCACCACGCCCTGACCGCATTCTTCACCGCACTCAAGGCCTCGCCGACCGGCACGCTGCCCGGCGCCACCCATTGGGTGACATCGTTCGAAGCCTTCACCGACTTTGTCGGGCTGAAGGATTACCGGAAACTCGAGGACCGCTACCTGCCCAAGCAACGCGTGCAGGAAAAATATCAGGGCGCGGCGAAGATCGTCGGTTGAAACCTCCAATCAAAGGGCGATTCCCATGGGCATGACCGTTGCAGAAAAAATCCTCGCGCGCGCGTCCGGCCTGCCGAAAGTGTCGGCGGGCGCCGTCGTCGAGCCGAAGGTCGATCTCGCCATGTCGCATGAGAACGCCGCGCTCGTCATCAACCAGTTTCTGGAAATCTACCAGGGCACGCCGCTCACCCCGCGCATCTGGGATCCGGCCCGCGTGGCCGTGATCTTCGACCACCGCGTGCCGGCGGAATCGGCGAAAACCGCCACCAACCAGAAAAAAGTGCGCGACTTCGTCGGGGCGCAGGCCGTGACCAAGTTCCACGACATCCGCGGCGACGTCGGCGGCATCTGCCACCAGATTCTGCCCGAGAGTGGCTACGTGCGGCCGGGTGCCGTCATCGTCGGCACCGACTCGCACACAACGAGCCACGGCGCGCTCGGCGCCTTCGCCTTCGGCATCGGTGCCACGGAAATGGCCAGTGTCTGGGCGCTCGGCGTTGCCCTAAACATCGAGGTGCCCGCCACTCTCAAGGTGGTCGTGACCGGCCGCTTTAGGAAATTTGTCGGCCCCAAGGACCTCATCCTGCATCTCATCGGTCTGATCACCGCCCAGGGCGCGAATTTCAAAGCCATCGAATTCCACGGTGAAACCATCCGGCGCATGAACACCTCCGGCCGGCTGACGCTGTGCAACATGGCCGTCGAAGCCGGCGCGACCGCCGGCATCGTGCCGGCTGACGCAGAAACCGAGCGTTACCTGCGCGAGGAGGCGGGGGTCACGGACGCCATCGATCCGGTCCTGCCCGACGCCGACGCGATCTACGAACAGACCATCGCCATCAATGTGTCCAAGCTCACCCCGCAGATCGCCTGCCCTCACACCGTCGACAACGTGAAGCCGGTGTCTGAAGTGGCCGGCAAAAAGGTGCAGCAAATCGTCATCGGCTCGTGCACCAATGGCCGGCTCGACGATCTCAAGGTCGCCGCCAGCATCCTCAAGAGACACAAGGTGGCCGCCAACACCCGCATGCTGGTTTTTCCCGCCTCGGGAAAGGTCTTCCGGCAGGCGCTGGCCAAGGGTTACGTCGGCACGCTCATGCAAGCCGGCGCCGTCGTCATGAATTCCGGCTGCGGCCCATGTCTCGGCATCCACGAGGGCGCGCTGGGCGACGGCGAGACCGCGCTGTCGACGACCAACCGCAATTTCAAGGGCCGCATGGGCAATCCCACGGCGGAAGTATACCTTTGCTCGCCCGCCGTGGCAGCTGCCTCGGCGATCACCGGCGTCATTACCGATCCCCAACAAGGAGGAGACTGACATGGCTCTCATCGTTTACTCCGTCGGCGACGACATCTCGACCGACGTCATTTATCCGGGACGCTTCATGGCCACGGTGCTGCCCACCGAAACGCCGCAGTTTGCCTTCGCCGACGACAAGGAGTTCAACGGCCGGCTCAAGACGCAGCAGGTGCCGCGCGGCGGTGTCATTGCCGGCGGACAAAACTTCGGTTGCGGCTCCTCGCGCGAACAGGCCGTGTCCTGTCTGAAGGGCCACGAGCTGACGATCGTCGCCCGGAGCTTCGCCCGCATCTTCCTCCAGAACGCCATCAACCTCGGCCTCAACGTCGTGACCTGCCCCACCCTAGTCGCAGCGAAAGGCGACGATCTCGAAGTGACCGACACCGAGGTGCTCAACCGGACCAGCGGCCAGCGTTACCCGGTCATCCCCTTGCCCAAGTCCCGCCAGGAGATCATCGCCGCCGGCGGCCTGATCGCCTTCACCCGCCACCGCCTCCTCGCCACGCGGCACTGATTCGCGCGGACCAACAGACAACCACCCGCATGGGAGACTTTCAGAAATTCATCTGAAAGTATGCCCGCCGGCATCAAGCTTGCTATACCAAGATCATGATATGATCCACGTATGCATTTCACCCACGCGCGAGCCGGCATCGCAGCAGGCTAACCGCCCTGCCCCGGATGTTGCGTCTCCTTCTCTCCTGGTTTTTCCGCCGGCCTCGAATAGCAAATGCCGTTGATTGCAGGCATCAAGGAACCGCCGGTGGAATCTCGGTCGCCGCTTGCAACTGCTCAGCCGTGACCTTGGTCGCACCAGCCGTTGATGGCTGGCATGACGCTAACGGCGGCTGTAGCAGTCGCGCCGGACTCGGCGGGTCCGGCTAGCAACTGATAGGCTAGCGAACATTTCCCGCTTCACCTGCCGGGGTGCCTCTGTTTGTCTCGGCGGCCATGCGAATTTTGATCACCGGCATCTGCGGTTTTGTGGGCAGCACCGTGGCCCGAAGCCTGCTCGCCGCGGGTCATCAGGTCACGGGGTTCGACAACTTCATTCGCCCCGGCAGCGAAACCAACCGTGAGCCGCTCCACAAACTGGGTGCGAAGGTCATCACCGCCGACCTCCGGAACAGCCCGGAGATGGAGGCCCTGCCTGCCGCTGATTTTGTGATCGATGCCGCCGCCAATCCGAGCGTCCTGGCCGGCGTGGACGGCAAGACCAGCAGCCGCGAACTCGTCGATCACAACCTGCTCGGGACGATCAACCTTCTCGAATACTGCAAGACGCACCGGGCCGGCTTTATTCTGCTTTCCACCAGTCGCGTCTACTCTATCGCGCCGCTGGCCGGCTTGCCAGTCGTGGTGCAATCACACGCACTGGTCCCGGATGAATCCCGCTCGCTTCCCGCCGGGTTGAGTGGCGCCGGATTGGATGAGAGTTTCGCCACCACGGCGCCGATCTCGCTCTACGGCGCGACCAAGCTCGCCTCCGAGGCCATGGCGCTCGAATACGGCGAGACGTTCGGCTTCCCCGTATTCATCAACCGCTGCGGTGTGCTGGCGGGAGCGGGGCAGTTCGGCCGCGCTGACCAGGGCATCTTTGCGTTCTGGATCAATTCCTGGCTGCGCAAGCGTCCGCTGAAATACCTCGGCTTTGGCGGCCACGGTCACCAGGTGCGCGACTGTCTGCATCCTCGCGATCTCACTCCGTTGCTTGAAAAACAGTTTGCTGCGCCAAAACTCGCCGTGGCGGACCGCATCGTGAACTTTTCCGGCGGGGCCGCCTCGGCGATGTCGTTGCGCCAGCTCAGCGACTGGTGCGAACATCGCTTCGGTCCGCACACCGTTGTGGAGGATGGCACGCCGCGCCCGTTCGACATTCCTTGGATCGTGCTCAACCCGGCCAAAGCCGGGAAACTTTGGAACTGGCGGCCCACGACACCGGTCGTCAGCGTGCTGGAGGAGATCGCCCGTCATGCCGAGCAGCATCCCCACTGGCTCGAGCTTTCCTCCCCTCGCTGATCTTCCACCTGCATGTCCCACGCACCGCTTTCCCTCTATTCCGTCGTCATTCCCGCCCGTGACGAACAGGATTCGTTACCCTCGACGGTCACTGATATCTACCAAACGTTCCTCCGTGAGGGTGTGCCGCACGAAATCGTGGTGGTTGATGACGGCAGCCGCGACCGCACCTGGGGCGTGTTGACGGAGCTAAAGAAGACCGTGCCCACCTTGGCGGCGGTGCAAAATCCGGGCCCGCACGGCTTCGGTCGTGCCGTCCTCTACGGGTTGAACCACATGAAGGGCGACGCTTGCGTCATCATGATGGCCGACGCCTCTGATTCGCCGGAGCATGCGGTGCAATACTGGCGCCTGCTCAATGAAGGCTGGGATTGTGCCTTCGGCAGCCGCTTCATCAAAGGTGGCAAGGTCATCGATTACCCCCGGGTGAAGCTGTTGGTGAACCGGCTGGCTAATTTCCTGGTGCGCCTCGGTTTTAATATCGCGCTGAACGACACCACCAACGCCTTCAAAGCCTACACGCGCGCCGCCATCGAGGGCGGCAAGCCCTACCTCGCGCCGCATTTCAACCTCACCGTCGAACTCCCGCTCAAGGCCATTGTGCGCGGCTATACCTGGACGGTCATCCCCATCTCGTGGCAAAACCGCAAGCACGGCGAGGCCAAGCTCAAGATCAAGGAAATGGGCAGTCGCTACTTTTTCATCTGCGCCTACGTCTGGCTGGAGAAGTATTTCAGCCGGGGCGACTACCGGCGCAAATAGGAGCAAAAACTGCTTGTTGCGCCCCGCCACCCCGCCATATCAGTCTGACTTTCCATGATCTATCTGCTCGGCGGTTCCGGTTATGTGGGTTCGGCTTACCAAGCCCTGCTCCAACGCAAAGGCCTGCCCTTCCGCAACGTGCGGCGGGCGGATTTCGACTACACCAATCAAGCCGCGTTGACCGAACTGCTCCGCCGCGAAAAGCCCGCCTTCCTCATCAATGCCGCCGGCTACACGGGCAAGCCCAACGTCGACGCCTGCGAGCTGCACAAGACCGAGTGCGTGCTCGGCAACGCCGTGCTGCCGGGCATCATCGCCCGCGCCTGCACCGACGCCGGCGTGCCGTGGGGCCACGTCTCCTCCGGTTGCATCTTCAGCGGCGCACGGCCCGACGGCTCCGGCTTCACCGAGACCGACACGCCCAATTTCACCTTCCGCACGAACAACTGCAGCTTTTACTCCGGCACCAAGGGCCTTGGCGAGGAAGTGCTCGGCGGATTTCCGAACACCTACATCTGGCGCCTGCGCATCCCGTTCAACGAGGTGGACGGCCCGCGCAACTACCTCAGCAAGCTCATGCGCTACTCGCGCCTGCTCGACGCGACCAACTCCATCTCGCAACTCGACGAGTTTGTCGCCGCCACATTCGCCTGCTGGGAAAAGCGCGTGCCCTTCGGCACCTACAACGTCACCAATCCCGGCCGGGTCACGGCGCGGGAGGTCGTCGATCTCATCATCAAGACCGGCGTCTCCGCCAAGCACTTCGAGTTCTTCGCGAGCGAGGCTGACTTCATGCAAACGGCCGCCAAGACCCCGCGCTCCAACTGCGTGATGGATTCCAGCAAGCTCGCCGCGACTGGCATTACGCTCACCGAGGTCCACGAAGCGGTCGAGCGCGACCTCCGCCGCTGGGTCAAAGCCACCGCCTGATTTCCCATGAACTTACTCGTCACCGGCGGCTGCGGTTTCATCGGCAGCAATTTCATCCGGCAACGCCTGCTGGAAAAAGGC
>Ga0208272_100300_pt1 | contig 22737 bp, 28 predicted proteins | sample LakWasM129_HOW14_2_FD_183939 | JGI IMG/M metagenome (GOLD analysis project Ga0208272, IMG submission 183939) | Freshwater sediment methanotrophic microbial communities from Lake Washington under simulated oxygen tension - Sediment Metagenome... | ecosystem: Environmental > Aquatic > Freshwater >... | reverse complement strand
TCAGGTGGCGGGAGGTTGGTGCCGCGTTCCGTGTGGCGCGCAGCCGGCTGCGCTGCCGTCGCCCCACGAGAGCAGGTCGGAAAATTGGTTTTTCAAAGAATCAGACTACCACCGATTTCAGATTAATGGCATGGGGTGAAACCCAACCATGGCGTCCCGCCCGGGAAGGACTTCGCGGTCCGTCCAAGTGGGAAAAAAGCCGAGCCCCGGTCGGCCGCGCGGCCCGCGGTGACCCCGGTGGCACAATCAACGGGTGGTGCTGGCTTTGACTTTCGCGTAGGCGTCCTGGGTTCGCACCCAGGCCTGACCGACCCGGGCTTTCTGCTCGTCCCATGTCTCCGGGCTGGCCTTGGCCAGCACTTCGCCGGTGGATTTCAAAGCAGTCCGGGCATTGACCATTTCCTTCATCGCGAAATCCCAATCTCCGGTGCTGGCGTTGCCCTCCAGTGTGGCACGCTTCGCGGTGAGTTCGCTGATCTGTTCATCCACTCTGGCTTCCAGCCGCGTGAGGCCGGCGAAAAACGCGGCGCGGGTGGCAAAATTGCAGTCCTTGATGTCGCTCCATTTGGTGGGGGCGGGCTCGGCCGTGGCGGCGGTCGGAGCAGTGTCACCGGGCGTGGCGGGCGGCACGGCGGCGGTCGTCGGCTCCTTTTCCGCGCAACCTGCGCTGGAAAATGCGGCGAAACCAAATGCGGCGGTCAGGAGATGGGAACGGAGTTTTGTTTTCATGCGATGGTTGAAGCGATGAGAGTGTTTCCCCGTGCTCCCGTTTCACCATGAAAGGGGAGATTGGCCGGGCCGGGGGGATTCAATTCCAGTAGCCTTCGGTGAATTTGTAAGCATTGCCCTGTTGTTCCCAGCGCGGCGCGACCCACCTGGCGCTGGAACTCGGGGGCAATTCCCAATGTCCGGCCATCCACTCGTAGCGATCGTTGCGCCACGTCCAGTATCCGGCGAGCCACACGTGGTCGGACGAAGGCTGGGCCTGCGCGACCTCCTGTTGCAGGGCGGGCGGCGCCTGCGTGATGATGGTGCTGACCACCGGCATCGGGGTTTGGGTCGTGGCATTTCCGTTGTCCGGCACGGCCAGCGGGGCCGAAGTGGTCGTCGTCGTGACCACCGTCTTCGTCGGAGAGGACGGAGGCGGAGCGGAGACCAGATGCGATTCGGGCGCGGAGGTGCAACCGGCGAGAAGACCGAGAATGCCGCCACAGCAGATGCTGGCGAGAAGGCGGGTGGTGGTGAGCACGGAGGCCGGAAGCGACCGGAAACAGGAAATGATTGGATGCATCCGTGAATCCTACGCACGCCCTCGTTCCGACGCTATGGGGCGTTACCCCACTGGATTTGGTGGCACGCGAACCGGAGGGCAGGCCAACACCCCATGGTGACGGATGCGGGACGCGACTATGCTACGCGGATGAATTCATCGCTCAAACGTCTCGTTCTATTTCTCCTCGCCGGCGCGGCTCTCGCGTTGGTCACGACGGGTTGCCAAACCTCCAAAGGTTTCGGCAAGGACGTGGAGAAGCTCGGCGACAAGATCCAGGAAAAATCGAAGTAATCCTGGCCCGCCGGGATCGGATCAGACAACCGGCCGCTTCAGCCGCGGCGGGTTTGCGCGGTCGCGAGCTGCTCGTGGAGGGAACTCTCATCGTTGCGGGAGCTGCGCTGGAGTTTCTTGTTCCGGGTTTCTGCGTCGGCCAGCTGCCTGGTGAGTTCGGCGTTCGCGAGGGTCAAGGTCGCGATCGCTTCGTGGGTGGAGAAAAGCTGCTGTTCGAGCGTAAGGGTAAGGATCTGGGGTTCAGACATAACCCACCTTAGTCCGGCTTCCGGCGATTAGCGAACGCGATCTCAGCCGGAGGGGCCGGGTCGTGGTTCGCTGATGGCTGACGGCCGCGCTATTTCCTCTTGGGATCTTTCAGCAGCGCGGAGATATCCTTCTCGGCCTTCGCCAGCTTCTCCTTGAGGTTGGCGGTCAAGGTGTCCGCCTCGGACAGTTTTGCCTGCAGCTGCGCCGTGTCGGCAAGGGCCTTGGTCAATTGGGCCTGCATCACTGCGGTCTGGGCCTGGGCCAGCTGAACTTCTCCCTGATGCTTCAGGGAGGCAACCTTGGCCTCCTCCATCTGCATTTGAAATCCGGTCGCGATCACCCGGGACTTGTCCAAAAGCACCTGGGTCTCGGCGGCGGTGGCCTCGCTCTTGGCCAGATCGGTTTTGAGCTGCGCGGCCGCACCTTTCTCCTCATCCAGTTGTTTCTGCAATCGGGCGGTGGCGGCCAGGTTTTCGTCCAAGCGCACCTGCATCTGGACCACGGCGGCCTCCGCCTGCAGCGTCCGGTTATGCGTTTGCGCGATGGTCGACTCGCGGGCGTTCACCTTGCCCCACAACACGAGTGAAGTGATGAAAAGCAGGCCGGCGATTACACCCAACACGATGGTCAGGCTAGCAATGTTTGGCGGGACGGGGACCGGGCTTCTGGCGTCCGCGGGATCGGCGTCAGCCGTCTGCTCCTTGGCCGGGCTCGCGACCGCGGCGGTCGGTTTCGCGGCGACCGGGGCGACGGCAGGTTTGGGGGCGACGGCGTTCGTCACTTGCGTCGGGACGGTGACGGAGATGGCTGGATTGGCCGGAGCCGTGACGGGCGCGACTTGTTTCGCGGGAATGGGAGCGGGAGTTTCAGGCATGGTGATGCGACGCTACACCGCCGCGCCGGCGGGTGCTATGGGGTGTTACCCGAGCGGGGGAGTGACCTCAGTCCTGCCGATGGTCGTCCCTGTCCTTCCGGTTCTCGCCTTTCTTGTCGTTCTTCTTGCTGTCGCGGTGGTCATCCTTGTTGTTCCGCGTCCCAGCCGGTTGGTGCCAGTTTCTCGGATAAGTCTTGATCACGCTGGCATGGTGACGCTCGGGCGTATCGTGGAAATCCAGGCGCACGGACGGCGCCGCCAGTAGTATGTTCAACGAGACGTCCACGGGCTCGGGCCGCCGGACCCACGCACTGCCGTCGCGATAGACATATTCGTGCCGGTTGCGGCTGTAGTAGATCTCGTAGCCGGGGTAATAGTCGTAGTCATCCTCGAATACCACGGTCGTCTGGACCACGCCGGTCTGGTAACCTCGATGACCCCGGCTTTGGACCGACCCGGTGGTCATGCAACCGGCGAACAAAAACGAAAGCATCGTGCCGGCGGCGAGACTGGTAACGAGACTGGCGGAAAATGAAATGCGTTTGATCATGGTCCCAGCTTACGCCGGTCGGACGCCGGCCACCATGGGGTGATGGCCTGCCGGCCGGCTTTCGTTATCGGGTGCCAATCCGCCGGATCTTGGACCGGCTGGCGGCGCTCAAGCGCAGGCAACTTCCCGCCGGCTCGGGGAGCGAAGCGATTCAAGACACGCGGACAAGGGCACGTCCGGGCTGAACTCTGGATAGGATTTGCCGAGCAGGAGGCGGAGGCTGCTTCGGGCCCGGGCCACGCGGCTTTTCACCGTGCCGATCCGGACGCCCAGGATCCGGCCGATCGCGGCGTAGGAGTGCTGCTGGACGTTGCGCAGAGTGAGGATTTCCCTCTGACCTGGAGGCAACTGGTCCGTGCAAAGCGCGATGATCGCGGCAAATTCGCTGTTCACCACCTCGCGGATCGGGCTGGGCGTGTCGGTCGCGACCAGCTCCGCAAAGGTCGCCGAGCTGTTACTCCCGACCGAGGCGTCGAGCGGCAGCATCGCGTGGCGACGGCGCCGGAAGAAATACCAGTAGCGGTTGCGCGCGAGGTTGAGGGTGATGCAATACAGCCAGGCGGCGAGCGAGGAATCGCCGCGGAAAGCCGCGAGACCCCGATGGGCGCGGATGAAGGTGTCCTGGGCGATTTCCTCGGCATCGGCGCGGTTCCGCAGCAGGCCGAAAGCGACGTGAAACATCTTGTCGCGATACCGGGTGACGATCTCGACGAAAGCCGCCTCGTCACCGGCGACGAACCGGAGCACCAGGGCGGCGTCATGCCGGGCCTCCTGCCGGGCCAGCGCCGCCCGCGCCAAGTGATCGGAGTCGATGCGTGGTGACGGTGCAGGGCGGAGCGTGGAAACTTGGGCGACCATGGATGTCCGCCGAGACTAGCGGCTAAGCCGGCGGGAAAGAATGGGGTATTGTGCTACCGAATTCGCGGGCGCGGCGGCGCGATGCTCACAACATGGGCGACAGGGGCCGGAAAGCGGCCTCGGCGAATTTCTCCCGGAAGGGCCGGCGGGCAAAGACCACGGGATCGATTTCCGCGCAAAGGCCAAAATCATGTTCGAGGATGCGGGCCAGCGCTGCGTTGTGTTCCGGCGAATGGAAGAGCAGGTTGAGTTCGAAGTTCAGCCGCATCGACCGGTAATCGAGGTTGGCCGAGCCGACCATCGCCCAATGGTCGTCCGCCATCGCGAGTTTGGCGTGGTGGATGCCGGCCGAGTATTCGAAGATGCGCACGCCAGCGGTGAGCAATTCGCCGTAGTAGGAGCGGCCGACGGTGACGAGTCCCGGGTGATCGGTTTTCGTGGAGATGAGCAGCCGCACGTCGACGCCGCGGCTGGCGGCGAGTTCGAGGGCGGTGAGCATGATGTCGTCGGGCACGAAATAACCGGTGGCGATCCACACCCGGTCAGTCGCCTCGTTGAGGAGACTGACGAGGGACTTGCTGATGGGTTCGTTCCGGCGGTCCGGACCGCCCAGCACGATGTGGACGGGATGCCGGGGCGGAGCCGCGGCGCCGGGGAAGTAGGCCGGCTCGGCAATCCTTTCGCCCGTCGCAAAAAACCAGTCGTCGGCGAAGACCTCCTGCAATTCAGCCGCGACCGATCCCGTGGCTTCCAGCTGCACGTCGCGCCAGGAACCGAGCGCGGCGTCGCGAACCTCGTGTTCGCGTCCGATGTTCATGCCACCGACGAAGGCGATCCGACCGTCGACGATCTGGAGCTTGCGGTGGTTGCGCAGGTTCATGAAGAAACGCAGGCGCTTGGGGTCCAGGCTCTGGAACCAGGAAAATTGGCCACCGGCCGCGAGGAAATTCGCCAGCAGCTTTTCTACCGCGCCGGGCGAGCCCACCCCGTCCAGCAGCAGGCGCACCGTCACGCCGCGGCGGGCGGCCGCGGTCAGCAGCTGCAGGAAGCGCGCGCCGGTTTCGTCGTGTTGCCAGATATAGAACTCCAGGTGGATGTGATGGACCGCCTCGCGGATGCGCTGCTCGAGCGCGGGATAGAATTCCTCCGCGTTGGACAGGATGCGGAGATGGTCCGCCGAACTGACGGGCAGCTGATTGATCCGGGAGAGCAAGCGCATGAACTGGCGGTCCCGGTGCGGTAGCGTCGCCAGCAGCCGGGTGCTGGCGTCGTCCGTGGCCCCGGCGGGAATCCGCTGGCGCGAGACGCGCGCGGAAAACAGATTCCTCCGCTTTAGCCGCAGGCGCCGCAGCCGGTCGGTCCCCAAAAAAAAGAAGGCCAGCGCCCCGAGGAACGGGATGAACAGGATGGCCCAGAGCCAGGCGAGCGTGGCCGCGGGTCGCTTCTTAAGCAGCAATAGGGGCGGGATGAATCCCCAGGTCGCCAAATAGCAGATGAACAGCACGGTTTTCATGCGCTCAGGTGGTCCAGAACGTGATGAAGAAAAGCACGAAACGGTAGGCTTGCAGTGAAAGGTCGAATGCGATCCCCAGCATGAGCGCCTTTGCCACCGTGACCCAGGTGTTCTCGCGCGCGAAGACCGCCCGCACGGCGCGGAAGAGATAAACCGCCATGATCGCGAGGCAGAAGCCGATGATGCTCCAGCTCACGCCCACCGCCGAGGGGAACAGGGCGGCGGAACGCAGCACGCGCACCACGAGGTTGGTCAGGGTCAGGCTAGCGCAGATCAGCAGCAGCCAGAAGGCGGCGAAGTGGAGCGAGAAGACGAGATGCACGGAATAATGGCGCCGGTGCCGCCAGTAGAGCGCCAGGACGGCGAGCGAAAAGATCGGCACCACCAGAATGACGAGCGACTTGGCCTGGGTGACCGCGGCCGAGTCAAAGATCACGCCGTAGGCATCGACGGTCAGGTTGCGGGCAGCGAGCCGCGGGGTCACCAGAGACTGGGCGATGCGATTGTGCCAGGTGTAGTGCAGATGGGTGTTGAGATCCGTCGTCAGTGTGTTCGAGCCGATCAGCGGGTGGAGCAGGAAAAAGATCAGGTTGGTGATCAGGAACAGCTCCAGTGGCGGAATGTAGGGTTTGCGGCGCCCCCGCAGGTAGTCAGCCGTCAGCCGTCCCGGGCTCAGCAGCAGATGCCGCATCGAGAGAAAAACCTTGCCGTCCGCATGCGTGAAGGCGCCGAACAGGTGTTCGAGGAGGCGCCGCAACGTGTGGTCCGCGGCCTCTATGCGCTTTTCGCCGCAGTTCGCGCAGAATCGGCCGCTGGTCGGCTGGCCGCACGACGGACATAATGCTGCTGGCGCGCTCATGGAAAACAAAAAGGCCGTCGGGGGACGGCCTCTGCAATAAAGGTCAACGGGAAAGCCGTTATGTCTTCATGATATTCCGGCCGGCCGGGCGCTTTTTGACGGGGCCCTTGCCTCCGGGCGATTTGGCGGCTCGTTTCTTGGCGGCGGTCATGCGGCCGCCTCTGCTTTTCTTTGCCATATGTTTTGTCCTCAGTGGTTGAATTGATGACTGCTTGTTTCGCAGCCCATCATGCCCGAACCGCCCGCCCCCGGCCATACGGTATAACCCTACGTCCACCCGCGCCGAAATGACGACCCACGCGCCAACCATTGCGGGGCGCGGTCCAGATGCCAACTGCGCGGCATATTTTCTGAAATCGGCACTGGGCAGCTTCTCGATTACCAACCCTCCATTATTGCAGGAGTAAACCTCATCGACATCTGACTAAACACGCCAACGCCTCGCTCGCCTCGTGGCGCTTGTCCCAGATCAACCAGAGAGAAACCCACGGCCGCTTTAATCCGCGATGAGACCGACCAAAACTGTGGTAGGGATGCGACTGTCCAAGCTATGTGGGGCCACGCTGGGTTGCGACACCGTAAGAAGCGACATGCCGCCCTATCCCAGGGTGTGCGACCATGCGTTAACGGACGAAGAAATGGGCTGGCAAATGAATATCTCTGCGGGGACGGCCTTGTCCCATCGCAAAAGGATCATGAACAAATTGGCGATTCATGGCACCCCCAAGCTCATCGACTTTTTCATCGAAAAAGGCTTTCGGAACGCGCCACTACCCCGCCGAGCCAGAGGGAATTTCATCCAGACGGCAGCGTTGCCCAGCAGCGCCTCCAGACGGGTCGCTATCCCGTGTCCCGCTCCGTCCGCCAGAGAGTTTGCCTGCTTTGAATCTTCCATCTCCGATAGTGAGGAAGATTGGCGCGGGGGCGGGGAAGGGGAACTTCCGGGCCGGAGGTGTCGCGTGATGGAAACAGAAAGGCCGCTCACCCCTGAGCGGCCTTCTTGATTTCTGACACACAAGTTACCCTAACACCAAATAGAACCTTTGAACGGGAAGTAAGACGTAGCCGGAGCCGAAACGTTCAAATTAAGATGTGATGGAGGGGAGGGCGCATCGGCGATGCGGCTGCTGGTGACAGTTTCGAAGCCACGCGCGACGCAGGCGCAATCCGCATCTCTGGAACATGAATCCCACCATGCCAGTCACTGATGCCCTCACCGCCGAGCGAATCATCGCGATTTTCTCCAGTCTTTTGGAAGACCGCGCCCGGCTCAATGCCGAGATGCAATCGAGCCTCGACGAATCCGTCGTCGAGGTCGTGGCCTGCAACCAGATCGCGCTGTCCGCGATCCTGCACAACCTGCCGCTGATGGCCGGACATCCGGAGGTGATGCGCCGGCTGCTGCAGCGGGCCCACGAGCGCGCAAGCAAACCCGAGGACCGCGTGTGGGTAGCGAACCAGGCCAGGCTCGCGGGACTTTCGGAGCTCTTTCCTTCCGCCCCCAAGCCGGCCGTGCAGATGGTTCTCACCAAATCCCAGCGGCAGGGGCTCCGGCGGCTGCGCGCCATGGCCAACCTTCACTTCGACGGATCGTATCGCTACGGCATCGAATTGCGCACCAACGCGCTGGTGGTGGGACCGTCGGGTGTCGGCAAAACCGCCATCGTGCGACAATTGGCGGCAAGCTTGGGGGTTCCGGTCCTCAAACTGACCTACGGGGATTGGATCGTCGGCGGGGCTCGGGTCGAACCGAACACCCTGCGACGCGTGCAAATGGCCATCGATCGCAACCCGCGCCTGATCATTCACCTCGACGAGCTCGACAAGTTCCATTTCAGCGCGGACGCCTGGACGCGGTGCGTGATGGCGGAAATCTACTGTCTCCTCGACCGCCAACTCGGCTGCAGCGGCACGATGGGTTCACCGTGGACGGCGGAACACGCGGAGAAACTCCGGCGCAATGTGTTCATCGTCGGTTCCGGAACGTGGCAGGATTTGTGGTCGAAGCAGACGACGTCCGCGATCGGGTTCTGCCCGGGTGGTGCGCCGGTGGGCGGTGACATGCCCCCGCAGGTCCGTCGTGCCGGCGTCATCCCGGCCGAACTCCTCAACCGCTTCAACGCCGACTGGATCATGCTCGAGCCCTACACCGTCGAGGACTTCCGCAGCATCGCCCGCGAGTTGAAGTTGGGACCGGCCGTGCTGGATCCGGTGTTCGCGGCCGCCAGCGGACTCAATTTTCGCGCCGTCGAGGCGGCCCTGACGGCCGATTCGCTCCGGACCTACCTCCGCGAGGCGGACCCGCAACTATGAGGGACACGAAAGATCTTTTTCTAACCCAACCAACCGCCTCCCACTCCGCAAATCCCATCATTAGCTTCAGAATCCTCCATACCGCCGACCTGCACGGCCGACTCGATTGGTATCGCTGGCTGCGCCGGCAGGCACCGGAATTTGACCTGGTGTGCATCGCCGGCGACCTGCTCGACCTGGGCGAGGCCCGCGGGCTCAAGCGGCAGATCGATGCCATCGGCCGGGTGCTGCGGGATTTCCCAGCGCCGATCGCGATTTGCTCCGGCAATCACGACATGGTGCCGGACGGGCACTCGGAGGCCAGTTCGCTTTGGCTGCACGGCCTGCGTCGGCGCAATCTCTGGATCGACGGAGACCAGTTCAGTTTGGGCGGACACGATTTCCGGTGCCTGGGCTGGGGCGATCCGGTGCCGCCGGCCAAGCCGGGCGAAATTTGGATCACCCACGTTCCGCCGGACGGCTGCGCCGCGAGCGTGAACCGGTGTGGGCAGGACTACGGCGATCCCGAATTGAGGGAAGTCTGCCGCTCCGGTTGGGGACCGCGGTTCGCGCTCTGTGGCCACATTCATGAACCCCGCAATTGGCACGACAAGTCGGGCACTAACTTGGTTCTCAATCCAGGCCACTCCCCAGCCGCACCCTTTCCGAATCATGGGGTGGTTGATATCGGACACGGCTCGGCGGAATTACACCGCTTCTTTGGAGTCATGGAGACGATCCCGCTGGGGAATGGCCGCCTCGAAACCCTGATGGCCGGCCTGAGCGACGCCGAAATCGAAGAACTGCTGACCAAGGCCGTCGCCGAACTGCGCACCGAGGGGCACGCCCTGACCAAGGTCGAGATCGACCAATTCCGCCAGCGCCTGCGGGCCATGGCGCGCAACCAATAGCTTTTATGATACCCAAACAACTCGTCACCATTCGCGTGGGCTTTGCCCTCTTTGCCGACGCGATCTCGCGCTTGTTCAACCTGCTGCGGATCGCACTTTGCACTATCCTGGCCTTCGCCGTCCTGCTGAACGCCGGGCATCAGGATCACAACCATACCAACAAGTGGATGATTGACCTGGTCGTGCTCGGGGTGCTGTTCACCCGGCTCGGGCGCTGGGTCTCGATCGTGCGCCGGGGAGGTGGCCTTTGAGCGCGCTCAACTTGATCCTTCGGCTCATGATCGTGATGGTGCTCCTGCCCTTCGCACCGACGGCGGAAGAACGGATCCTCGCCTCCCGCATCTATGAGTCCTCGCTCAGCCCGCGCGAAATGCACGAGCAGTTGCGGGCGCGAGGTTCCCTGCTGGGCCGGCTGCGCCGAGCCGCCCACCGCCAGCGGGTCATGAACGAAATCTATGGCCCCGAATTCGAGGAGCTGCAGCGCCGGAAATGGGAGCGGGCCTACAGCTACATGTTCTTGATCCGTCGGCTCAGCTTCTGGCTCTCGCTCGGCTACGCCGGCGATTGCCTGGAGGCGGAACTCATGCTCATCAGTCCAGGTGCCGCCGTCGCCTTGGACAGCTGCGCTGCAGGCGTCGTTCATCTGATCGAGAGTTTCTGGAAGGCGGTCTTGACCATGATCTCCCGGTGATCGATTCGATCGGGTCGAACCTTGATTTTGAGGACGGACCGGCACGCATCACCTCGCCCGGCCGCTGCGGTGGTGTGGGTGCCGTGGGGAAAGGTGGCAGGGACGGGCGGCGGGAGTCGAACCCGCCTCTCTTGCTTACTATGCCCGCCTTGTTTTTGAAGAAGCTTCTGTCGAGTTTCTATTTACTTACGAGATAACGTCAGTTAATAAACAGCATGATACTTGACATATATGCTATTCGCGAATGACGTATAACAATGGATTTAAAGCCACAAGACGTTTTGGTAGCCCTGAAGCTCGCCAGTGAAGGCGGCTGGGAGCGTCCCTATGCGGCTTTGGCCGAGGAACTGGGGATGAGCGCGTCGGAGGTTCATGCCGCCATCCGTCGTTTGGCCGAAGCCCGGCTGCTGGAGCCGGAGGGGAAAAAAGTGCGACTGGCCGCGCTGCGCAACTTCCTCGTGCACGGTGTGCCCTATGCCTTTCCGGCCCGGAGCCGGGAAGTGACCAGGGGCCTGCCGACCGGCTGGGCTGCACCGGTCATGTCTGGGAAGGTGCTTTCCGGCGACCAGCTTCCGCCCGTCTGGCCAGACCCGGAAGGCGAGGTGCAGGGAGTGGCGGTCCGGCCGCTTTACTCAAGTGCGCCGAAAGCAGCCCGCAAGGATTCCAAACTCTACGCGCTCCTCGCCCTCGTGGATGCACTCAGACTTGGCCGCGCGCGCGAACGTGCGATGGCAGAGGTTCAGCTAGGCGAACTCCTCCCCAGCCATGGCTGATCCGATCATTGCCATGCGGGCGGTGGCCGACCGGCTCGATCAGCTCGGTCTGAAATACGCCTTTGTCGGCGGGTCGGTCGTCAACCTCCTCCTGGACCATCCCGGCCTGTCGCCGGCGCGTCCGACTGACGATGTAGACGTCATTGTCGGCGTGCTCACCTCCGAGCGCTATTCCGATGTCGAGGCCCGCATGCGCGACCTTGGCTTTACCCACGACATGAGCGTCGGGGCGCCAATGTGCCGGTGGCACTTGGGCGATCTCACGGTAGACATCATGCCGACGGAGGGCGCGCCAATCGGCCTCAACACGCAGTGGTTTGCGGAGGCGCTCGCCCTGGCGCAGGAAAAAATCGTGCGCGGCGACCTCCGGCTCAGAATCGTCTCCCCGGTGGGGTTTCTCGCGACCAAACTCGTGGCGTATTTCGATCGGGGCAGAGGCGATTACTACGGCAGCCAGGACATTGAGGATCTGCTGACTGTGATTGACGGGCGAGCGGACATCGTCGAGGAGGTGATGGCAGCGCCCCAGGCGCTGCGCCGCTACATCCGTGATTCCATCCGGCGACTGATCGGGAGCGACGACTTCCAGGAGGCCGCCGCGGGCGCGTTACCCTCCGACGACGCCAGCCAGGCCCGACTGCCGCTGCTCAGGCGGAAGCTCAGTGCGATTGCCGCGCTGAACGACTGAACGACCCGACGGCCGCGGTCAAAAACCTACGGGCGAAAAGATCTTTCCGGCCCCTGGCGGTGCCGGTGACGCCGGTCGCCATTCCGCTGGCGTCGGCTCTGGTCGAAACCACATCTCGGACCAAAAGCCGAGTGTTCGGAAAGTGCCGAAAGGTTGTCTTGTGCAATCACAGGGCCACGCCCATCAAAGACCAGAGGTATCCGGTTATGCCGAACCGCTTCGCCAATTCTCCACGGGGCCGACTTCCGCAAAACCAGAGGAAGGGGGGAGTCGGCGATCCCAACAAATTGTGCGTAAAGGGAGCTCAAAGGTTCGCGACTTGCCCGGGCTGGAGACCGGAGTAGGTATTGGGCGTGGAAGAATCCCGGAAGGAGCAGGTCGAATTCGCCAAGCACTTTGAACGGGCGCAGGGCTGGCTGGCGCTGGACAAGTACGACGAGGCGGCCCGCTCGCTCGAGAAAGTCCCGGCGCGGTTCCAGGCTAGGCCGGAGGTGCTGCTCGTCCGCGGGCAGCTTCACATGGACGCTCGCCAATGGGTATTGGCCGAACCGGTCCTCCGCCAACTGCTCAAATTGGATGACACGGAACCGCAGTACTGGGTGAACCTGGCCTTTGTCGTCCGACGGGCCAAGTCGATCGCCGAGGCGGAGCCAATCCTATTGGAAGCGCGCCGACGTTTCCCCGCCGTAGCCCTGATCTGGTACAACCTGGCCTGCTACGCCGCACAGTCGGATCGGCTGAGGGAGGCGCATGACCTCCTGCGCGAGGCCATCCGCCTCGAACCTGGCCTCGAGGAGAACGCCAAGGAAGATCCCGACCTGGGGCCCTATTGGCAGGGACTCGTCCTCGGCGGGGACGGCGGGGGGGCTTAGCGCCCTCCGGTTGTTAGTGGCGGTGCCTGATCGGGTAAGGCTGTCGCAGCAGGGCCACCCCTTTTCCGACCCGGACCGCCGGACTCCTTCCTGCGCAGCGCGGCAAGATTGACGCCGCCACCTCGAATACATATAGAAGCCGGACTATCCGGGAGGCTGAGGGCCGACAGCTGACCACGAAAATGGTGAACCTCTCTAAAATTTCTCGTCGGCACATCTTCTCATCGAAGTTGTCACAGCCAACGCCGGGGCTGCGCGCACCCGCCGCCGATCTATAATAACGTTGTCGCCAACCTTTCTAGGCAGCGCGGAAGCGCTGAACTTTACCCGATGAAATCCGCTCTCCGTCGCCTGTTCAAAAGCCCAGGATTCACAGTTATTGCCGTGCTCACACTCGCCCTCGGCATCGGCGTGAGCACCACAGCATTCACGGTGCTCAATCGACTGCTACTGCAGTCGCTGCCGTTTGCCGACTCGGACCGATTGGTTCAACTCTGGGGTACTTCCGCCCAGTCGCAGAACCTCATGCTCGCCCCCGGCGTGTACTTTGATCTTCAGGAGCAGAGCAGCTCATTCGAGACGGTGGCGGCCTATTATCTGAATTTTCAGACAAGTATGGCTGAGGAAGGTAAGCCACCAGAACGAGAGACAGCCATGAGCTGCACGGCGAACTTCCTAACGCTGATGGGCGTGCAGCCGATTTATGGACGGGCGTTCACGGTGGAGGAGCAGACCAAGGGCGAGCGGTTGATTATCCTTGGCAATGCATTTTGGCAGCGCCGTTTCGGCGGCGACCGCGCGGTGCTTGGACGCACTTTGCGCGTGGATGGCCGCCCCGTGACCGTCATCGGCATAATGCCGCCAACTTTGGACGATCCGATGATCTTTGGGACGGAGGTGAATTTCTGGTTCTTGGACAACACCGATGTGAACCGAAACCTCCGCGGCATGGGTTGGTACCAGGTGGCGGCGCGGCTGAAACCCGCGGTTTCGTTCAAACAGGCCCAAGCGGAGATTGATGCGATCGGCAAACGGGTCGCCCGTGACTTTCCCAAGACGAATGGAGAGTTTGGGCTTCGCGCAATCGAATATCCGGGCAACTCCGTCGGCGATATCGGGGGCAGTCTGACGTGGCTCGTCATGGCGCTCTCGCTCGTCGTGCTCCTGATCGCGTGCGTGAATCTCGCCAACCTCCAACTTGTGCGCACGACGGGACGGAGCCGCGAAATCGCGATTCGGATCGCACTCGGAGCCTCTCGTTTCGAACTCGTGCGATTGTTGCTCAGCGAGAGCCTGCTGCTCGCCTTTCTCGGAGGCGCCGCTGGTCTTTTGATCGCGAAATGGGGCAACTCTTACCTCGCAAGCTATCTGGGGATCACCATGACGCTGGACCTGCGGGTGATGGTCTTTGCTCTCCTGGCGTCGGCGCTCACCGGCACCCTGTTTGGCACGGTGCCCGCCCTGATTGCGTCGCGAACCGATGTTAACAAAGGCCTCAAGCAAAGCGGCGCCAATGCGAGCTCGGACCGGTCACGGCACCGGCTTCGCCATGGCCTGGTCGTGGTGGAGTTGGCTCTCTCGCTCACTCTCCTGGCTGGCGCCGGATATTTTGTGCGTGGCATCTATCGCATGACGCACCGCGACCTGGGCTGGAAACCGGATGAGGTTTTGGTGGGTATGTTTTCCCTTTCGCACGACCGTTTCGGCGAAGAGCGCGACGACCGGTCGCGGCTATTTGCCGAGCGTTTCCGCAACGATCTGCTCGCGCTGCCCGGCATACAGCAGGCGTCGGTTGGGCAGTCACTCCCCATGTTTGGATTCGGCGCTCCGTTTAAATTCCAACTCGATAGCAGCCCACCGGCCGTTCCGGGCCGCGAACCGCAAGCCTTTATCCAGAATGTGAGTCCGGGGTATTTCGGCACGTATGGCCTCAATATTCTTCAAGGCCGCGATTTCCTCGAGACAGACAGGCCCGGGAGCCCGCTCGCGGCGATCGTAAACCAGGCGTTCGTGAAGAAGTTTATGCCGCAGGAAAACCCGGTCGGAAAACGCATCGGGAATACCGATCCGGGACACCCGGAGTGGTATGAAATCGTTGGCGTGGTGAATGACATCGGCTGGGCTTTCGATCAGAACCCCGACGAGTTGCATCCGCAGATCTATCGTCCATTCGCGCAAAACTCCGGGCGTTTTTTCACGTTTGGGCTCCGTGGAACAATCAACGCGAAGACCCTGCCGGACGCGGTTCGCAAGGCACTCGCGCGGCGTGAACCGGATTTCGCGCTCACCTTTCTCGCCAGCGCCAACGAGGTGCTGGAAGGACAGGTGCGGGTGTTCTCACTCGTCCGGCGCTTGCTGCTCGAGATTGCCGGACTGGGTCTGTTGCTCTCGGCCGTCGGGATTTACGGCGTGGTGGCGAACCTCGCCAGCGAACGCACGCAGGAGGTGGGTATTCGCATGGCACTCGGGGCGCAGCCACACGATGTGCGCTGGCTCTTTTTAAGAAATGGCCTGCGTCTCGCGCTGGTCGGCACCGCCATCGGATTGGCCTCATCGTATGCATTATTGACTGTCTTGAACAGCCGACTCGCGATTGTCCCCGGCAAAGACCCTTGGGTGATCGTAATCGTCGCCATCCTGCTCTCCTCCGTCACGCTCCTCGCCTGCTGGCTGCCCGCCCGCCGTGCTACCAAGGTTAATCCGATCGTGGCGCTGCGTTGCGAATAGTACGCAATGCGCCAGGTTCCCTTGCGTTCTGCAGGGTCGGCCCGTAACGCGGAGGTGGGGCGGCCTGTTCGCCCGGACGAAGTGGGTCTAATTGGGGAAACGCCCACTTCGGCGGGAGGCGGGGCGGGCGAGTGGTGAAGGCGGATGGGTGGAGTGCGGGAACTGCATCTCTTGCGGGACGCAGACCTCTCAACTCCACCGAAGAACGACAGCTCCTCAAAGTGGCGCGCCGGCTGGTGCCCCGGGACCGGGCGCTCGTGACGGCGCAGTGGCTCACCGGCTTCCGCATCAGCGAGGTGCTCTCGCTCAAGATCGGCTCGGTGCTCCGCAACGGGGTCCTGGTCGAAAAGATCGGGATCGCCTCGCGCAACATGAAGGGCGGTTACGGCAAGACCCGCTGGGTGCCGGTCCTGCCCGAATTGCAGCGCGCCCTCGAAAGCTACCTAGGCTGGCTGGGGCGCCGGATCATCCTCGACCCGAACCTACCGCTTTTCATGTCGCGGGTGTCAGGGGAGGAGGGTCACGCCAAGGCGATCGCCCGGGAGCGGGCCCGCCTCATCATCAAAGGGGCATTCGCCAATGCGGGCATCCTCGATGACGGCCGGCTGGGGACAGATTCTTTGCGGAAGACATGGGCGCGGCACGTGTGGGTTAACTCGGGAAAGGACCTGATGATTCTCAAAGCGGCGCTCAATCATAGGACATTTCTCCTTGGGGACTTTGCCGCCCCAGCGAATGTTTGGTGATGAGTTAGAGCACTTCACGCTCCGATCCACTGGGTCCGTTTCTGGGTCTCCGTCCAAAACTGTCCACCTCTGTACGGGCCTGTTCAATTGGACCGCCATTTCCGGGCCTTTTAAAATCAAAACTCCCTCGTAACCGTTGGGTCCACGAGGGAGTTAAATTGGGTGCAGGGGTTGGATTTGAACCAACGACCTTCAGGTTATGAGCCAGCCCCAGAAATCATTTGTGGTTAATGAACTGCCTCAGAAATGGGGTGTCACTTAGTCCTATACTTAGTCCACGACGAAAACGACCGTGCCTGCGGTCGATGAACGTTGCGGACGGTTTCACTCAACCAAGAAAGGAGGCCTGTCATGGCACTGGAATTACATCCCAAGGAAAGCAAATGGTGGTATGGGCGCGTGATCGTCAATGGGCGCAAGTTGAACAAGAATCTCAGCGTCGAGTGGCGGGGAGTGCCGCCGGTCAACCTCACACAAAGGGGCGACGACGCATTCGAGCGTTCGCGGGCGAAAGCCCAGGCGGCGCTAGAGCGGCTTCAATTCGACCTAAAAAAGCGCAGCACCGCCGAGGAACTGGTGCAGACGATTCACGAAATCCGCACCGGCTCGCGCGTGAGTTCGATCCCTTTGAAAGATGCTGGCGCGCGCTGGAAGGCGCTGCCGCGGCGCCGGCCGCTAAGCAAACGCTACGTGGATCAGGCGGAGGGTTGGATGAACCGCTTCGTCGAATTCATCAACGGAGCCAATCCAGCCGTCCAAGAAATGGAGCAGGTGCAATCGGCGCTGGCCCGCGCGTTTCTCAAGACCGAAGAAGAGCGCGGGGTGTCAGCCAAGACCTACAACAACACGCTGATTTTCCTGCGTTCCTGCTTTGAGGCGCTGAAAGAGGACGCCGGCATCGCGAAGAATCCATTCGTCGGCATCCCGACGCGGGAGGAAGACACGGTTTTCCGCAAGCCCTTCGACGCGGAGGAACTCGCAGCCATCGTCACCGCTGCGAAAGACGACCCGTTCATTCACCCTATCATCGTCGTGGGCATTTGCACGGCGATGCGCCGTGGGGATTGTTGTGTGCTGCCGAAATCGGCGATTGATCTGCCCCACCGCTTCATCCGGGTAAAGACCTCGAAGACGGGCGAGTTGGTGCAGATTCCGATTTTTCCACTGTTGCAGGAAGTGCTAGAAAAACTCCCACCGAACGACAGCCCCTATGTGTTCCCGGAACAGGCGATAAAGTATCAAGTGAACCCGGACAACATCACGCTGCACGTCCGCAAGGTCATGCGGGCGGCGGGATTCTTCGACCCGGAGGATGCCGAAACTGAGGAGGTGAAAAAGACCTCGCGCGGCGAAATCCATCAGGAGCGGGCTAACGGGCTCCGCAAGGCGTCCGTGCGCGACTTCCATTCGTTTCGCGTAACCTGGGTGACGCTGGCGCTCACGGCGGGCGTGCCTTTGGAAATCGTCAAGAAGGTGACGGGGCATCGCACAGCGGAGATCGTGATGAAGCACTACTTTCAACCGAGACGGGAGGATTTTCGGCGCACGCTGGCCGGAAAGCTCCCGGCGCTCATCGGGGGGCCGCGGGAACCGGAGCCGATCACCGCTGCCGAATTGCGGGCACAACTCACCGCGATGAGGCCGCGGACGTGGAAAAAAATTCGCAATGCGCTGTTGGCCCGTCTCCCTGTCGGCGCAGTGCAAACCGTCGAAGTAAAGGCGGCACGGCAACCGGAAAAGCCGAAGTGCCGGCCGGCGTGCCAGCGTAATCTTGAAATTGCCGGCCCGGCCCGGCGCGAGTAAACTGGCGACGTGCCCCGCCTTTTCTCCTATACGGTTCGCCACGACGACGGCGCTGCGCCCAATCCGTTTCGCGGCCTTTGCACGCTGGCAATCTGCAAGCCGCAGATTCGTTTGAAAGCGCGCGCGGGCGATTGGGTCGCTGGGCTTGGATCGGCGCATTCTTTCGGCGGCGATCTCAGCGGGAAAGTGGTGTATGCGATGCGTGTCGATCAGGTGCTCTCGCTTCGTGACTACGACTTCCTTGCCCCCAGCCATTGGCCTTCGCGCATTCCCGATGTTTCCAGCGCAATCGCCCCTGATCGTTTAGGCGATTGCATCTATGATTTCTCGGCCGGGGCTCCGGTCCAGCGGCCTGGCGTGCATGGGCCGTCCCACATGAAGACCGATCTCCGCGGGCAAAACGTGCTCATCTCCCGGCACTATTTCTACTTTGGACGAAACGCGATTCCGCTCCCTGCATCGCTGCAGCCTATCGTTCATCAGACGCAAAGCCATAAGGTCAACGTGAACGATCCGTTCGTGGCACCCTTCATCGAATGGATTCACTCTCTCGGGCTCGAACCGAATCATCTCTACGGCTGGCCGGATCGAGTTTGGAACACGCTGCCCGCGTCCGGTTGTGGAACCCAATGCTGAGCCGGGCGTCTTTCTACCAGCAACCGGGAAGTGACGCAGGCGTGGCGGCGTGCGCCGCGCCTGCTGGTTTGGTCAGTCTTCCTCCGGCAGCATCACGGTGGCGCAAGGTTCCCCGTGGTCGCCGCTGTGGAAGAGTATCTTCAGTTCGTGCCAGTGGAGATGCGTGGCCTGGCGAAGCCCCACCTTGAAGGTGTGGCCACCGGGCAGCAACCGGACCGGGCACAAGCGCGCCATCCAGAGGACGTCGTGCCAGACGCCGGCGGGGCTGGCGCCTTCGCCGGCCTCAGCCGCCGTCTGCACGAGCGCGAACACCGCACTTGTCAGGGCGAGGTGGTGTTCGGGGAAATGCTCGCGGGACACGGGGCCAAGTTCACCCTGGCTTGCGTCCACCAGCACGCCGTCGGCGAACGCCATGTAGCGCGTGTAGCGAAAGATGATGTCTTTGGCTTCGTCAAACATGGGCGTGCCTCCGTTTTGATTTCTTCTCTGTCGCGTCGTGCGCGGCCTTCCGGTGCACCGCGTTGCGGAATGCGACGGCGATGGGGAGATACCATTCCCGCCGGCCGCGCTCTTTTCTAAACACGAGCACGTCGCCGGGAAACAGGGTGATGACGATGCGTTCCGGCTTCGGCCGGAGCACGGCATAGGCGTCGCGCGTGCGACGCCGGACGGGATGATCCAAATTGGTCATGGGAAAAGGTGGGAGCGGCGACGGACATGCCGCCGCTCCCGGTTGAGGTTTCAGTTGCGGGAGAAATCCTCCGCGAGATTCCAGAGAGCCTTGTTGACCCTCTGGCCTTTGGGGAGGCTGCCCATCGGCCGGGTGGTGTTGGTGACGTAATGCGTCGGGAAGAGCGCATCCGGCTCGGCCGGGATGTAACCGGCGTAGCGGTCGCCACCCCGTAGCAGATGCTCCTGCACGACGTTGAACGTCGTCCACAGGTCGGTCGCCCGGTCGCCGTAGCGGCGCGGGGCGAGGAGCTTGTCCGCCGTGAGCAGCCGCGTGACCGGCTGGTTCGCATCCCACCGGAGCGCCGCCGCCCGCCGTGCGAATTCCTCGCGGGCCGTCGGCGTCAATTCCACGGCCTGCCAGCGGGCGACGGTTTCCAGCACGCGCGGGGTGCTCTCGGCCACGGCCTGCGCCGCCGCCGCGAACCTCTCCGGCGAGACATCGAGGTGCCGGATGGCGACGTGCGCGAATGCCGCGTCGGCTACGGTGAGGCCGTTGCGGCACACCAGCCGGTAGAGGCCGGCGTCGATGCGGTAGGCGCGTGTCCCGTCGTGCGCATTCTGCAGGATCATTTCCGGCCGGGTCTCGCCCACGTTATGCTCGCTCGCCGCCAGATCGGCGCACCGTGCGAACCGGATTTCGTGCATCTGGAAGCCCTGCCGATCCTCCAACCGCACGCGCTGCTGGCTCGCCCGGACGGGTGCCCAGCCCTCGCTTTGCAGCAGGTCAACGACCTGCGCCGTGGAAACGAACGTGTAGCGGGACGAAACCCCCGGGCGGGGATGTTCCGCGTAGATAGATGGAGCGTTGCGCCGGAGATCCTCGACCGACAACGCCGGATAACCGAGACGCGGAGGACTGACGATGACTGAACTATTCATGACTTTGGTTCCTTGCTGAGGCGCCCCAACGAGGGCGCCAGGAGTAGCGGGCCGCGCTACGCGGACCCCACCCGAGCCGAACCGAAAATCGGCCGCCCCGGAGGGATGCCGACGATCAGCGCCAAGGGTCAAGGTGGAGCGCAGCGCAGCGAGCAATACCTTGAGGCGTGGACGGCACGAAGGGCGTCAGCCCGAGCGCCGCCCGCCGGACGCCGGCGCTATAATCAGGCAGCCATCAGGGTGTGGCTTTGCTCACTGCGGAAGCGCGAGCGGGGCAACGAGAGCGAGCGACGGAAAGCCGCAGCGGCGACTGAGCGGTCAAAAGTCAGAGGCGAGCAGCCGGGTCAGGCGCGCAGGACGTGACGTGCAGCGCAGGCGGCAGCCCGGCAGCGGAGGGAGGAGTCGGCGCCGGTGGGAGCGCGGCAAGCCGCCGGTGTCGCGGCCGGAGCAACGCGGAGGTGAGCGATCCTGCCGAGTGGTCGCGCTGGGGCGACGAGTCGGCAGAGGCGGCGATAGCGCGGAGCCAAAGCCGTCTCCGCCCGCAGCGGAGGGATGGCCGACCAGCGGAGCAGAACGCCGGAGCGCCCTCCGCGGCTGCTCGCGGTAGGAGGATTCCGGCGCTGCCGGCATCGGGGCGTTGCGGGGTGTCCCCGCTGGAATGGGGTGCCCGAGACCATAGGCTCGGGCCGGGGAAAAACATTTCCCCGGAAGAAGTCTGATCGATTCGGGAACAACCGGCGTCCAAGGTGAACGCCAGCCAAGCGGTTTGACTTCCCGAAAATTCAGGCAAAAGTCTGTCTGCATTCGGACCAGTAAAGATCCTCTGGGCAAGCCCCGAGCCGAGGATTTTCGTGCTGCGGATAAACGGGATCACACCCATACAGTTCGCTCGGCGCTTGCCAGAGTAGCCCAGTGTCGTCCGTGATAGCCTGCCACAGGCTGGCTTGCCCGTCTACACCGGAGGTTCTTGCGACCCATGCGCAATGATTATTTATTCAGGATTGAGGGATAAGTGAGGGTGGTTACGTTAAAGGAGTAACTCACCATGAACTCCGCACAGCTTGACGCCTTGCTCCGCGCTTACTCCAAGCACCCTCAGCCACCGCCACCGGATCGATTGGCCTCCGGCGTGTGGCGCGAAATCGAACGGCGCCGCCATCGTCATTTGGGGCTGGGAATGTTTTCCATGCTGAGCTGGCGTGAGCTTTTTGCAGAGCCGCGGCTGGCCGTGGCCGGCCTTGCCGTTGCGTTTTTTGCGGGGGTGTTACCGGCGGCGGTTGTGCCTGTTTCCGACAATACACAACTCGCCCGGACCTCGCTGCATTTCGACGTGTTCTCCACGCGTTCGCCGGGAATGCCGGCGACCCTGTTGGCCATGGGCGTGGCAATCGAGACAACCGGCAAGCGCCCATGAGATCCGTTCTCGGTTTTTTTGTCGCGGTCATCGCCGTGGCGGCGCTCTCGTCGTTTTGCACGTTGCGCTGGGTCGCCGCGCGATCGGCGCCGGTTTCTGCCGACCCGCACGAGTGGCTGCACCACGAACTCAAGCTGACGCCTGAACAGCGCAAGGCGTTGGAGCCTATCGAAGCCAGATTTTCCGAAAGAGAAACCCGGCTCCGCAATGAAATGCGGGCGGCCAACCACAAACTCGCCGTGGCGATCCGGGAGGGGAAAGCTTACTCGCCCGAAGTGGCTGCAGCGGTGGAGATGATCCACCACCACATGGGCGAACTCCAGAAAACATCCATTGAGCACCTGTTCGAAATGCGCAAGGTGCTCACGCCGGAACAGGGAGACAAGCTTTTGGACCTGGCGGAGCGCGCGCTCGACCAGTCGCCCTGAACCGCCGTGGACCCGGACCTGCCGCTCATTGAAGCGCTTCAGGCCGGCGATGATTCGGCGCTCAACGAGCTGATCAACCGCCACCGCGAGCCGCTGCATAGCTTCGTTTTTCGCTATCTGCGCAGCGAGGCGACGGCGGGTGACATTGTGCAGGAAACATTCGTGCGCGTCTATTTCAAGGCGGCAAAATTCCGGCCCAAATCTTCCGTCAAGACGTGGATCTATGCCATTGCGCTCAATCTTTGCCGCGACCAAGGCCGCTGGCTCGGTCGTCATCGCGGCAATGTGTCCATGGATGCCCCGATGCGCGACGATGGCGCACGGCTGGAGGTCGCGGACAACGCGCTCGTGCCGTCGGCCAAGGCCGCGGAATCGGACCGCTTCGTCCTGCTCCAGCGCGGAATTGACCAGCTCCCTCAGAAATTGAAGGAAGTCCTGGTTCTGTATTCGCTCGAAGAGCGCTCCCAGCAGGAAGTCGCCGAATTGCTGGGGATCACGTTGAAAGCGGTTGAGACGCGAGTCTATCACGCCAAGGCGAAGTTGCGCGTCCTGCTTGAGACCGAAATGGTTTCTGGCGAAACCTGAGTCACGCAGCAGATGCTTGAGGGCTTGGGCGGGGGAAGAGCGTTTAAGCATGAGCCACAATCACTCATTCAAGGAGGCGCACCATGAACATCT
>Ga0208272_100297_pt1 | contig 22960 bp, 16 predicted proteins | sample LakWasM129_HOW14_2_FD_183939 | JGI IMG/M metagenome (GOLD analysis project Ga0208272, IMG submission 183939) | Freshwater sediment methanotrophic microbial communities from Lake Washington under simulated oxygen tension - Sediment Metagenome... | ecosystem: Environmental > Aquatic > Freshwater >... | reverse complement strand
AGCACTCGATACGATAAACTCGCCAGCACCTTCCTGGGCTTCGTTCATCTCGCCGCGATCATGGATTGGCTCACTCATCAATTTTGAAAACACGCCCTAGCTGCTTGAGCCGCTCCTCGTAAGCCTGGGCCGTCGGGCAGTGGTTGCAGGTAAAGACGAGCACCAGCACGTCGGCCTTTGCGAAATCGGCCGGCGCGTAATCGTGGCCGTCGATCCCAGGGAGCTTGAAGTCCGGCAGCGGCGAACCCAGCGGCAGCACGGGCGGCTGCGTCGCGGCGGAGGCCGTCAGAGCGACGAACAGGGCCAGACCGGAAACGAGCAGGCGGCGAATGGGGTGATTCACGCGGCGCAATCAAACACCATCCGTCGGCCGGCGCAAGCGAGGGCTGCGGCGGCCGCATCTTACCAGTCTGGATCTTCTGTAGCGGCGGTCTATGACCGCCGGAGATCACGAACGCGCCCCTGACGGCGGTCATAGACCGTCGCTACAAGAAATTGAGATGCGCCAGTTGCCGCCGCGGCCCATCCCGGGGATTGCGCGCCCGGCAAAGTTGCTCACAGTGGCGCCATGCTTTCGCGCCTCTCCGCCGTGCTGTTTGCCGCCATCCTCACCGCCTCCGCCAATCCCGGCACCCCGGCCGATCCGGACCTCAACCCGCGGGGCCGTGCCATTCTCGGCTGGTTCCAGCAATTGCAGGCGAGTCCGGAACTCAAACTCGTCTCCGGGCAGTTTCTCGGCTTCGGCCCGGGCGCAAAGCTGCACGCCGCCGAGCAGATTCACGAAACCACGGGGCGTTGGCCCGCACTCGTCAGCGTGGACTACACGGACTTCAAGGCCGGCTGGATCGACCCGCACACGCCGAACAAGGTGATGCTTGATTACTGGCGGGCGGGCGGGCTCGTGAGCGCGAGCGTCCACCTCAACAACCCCGCCAATGAAAACGGCGGCGGCCTCCGCGACAAGGGCCTCAAGCTCGCCGAACTCCTTGTGTCGGGCACGCCCGTGCATGCGCGCTGGCTGCGTCAGCTCGATGCCGTCGCGGCGGGCCTGCAGGAAATGCAGGCGGCGGGCGTCGTGGTGCTGTGGCGGCCGTTGCACGAGATGAACGGCGGCTGGTTCTGGTGGGGCGCGCAGGAGCCGGCGGACTTCATCAAGGTATGGCGGCAGATGTTCGACTACTTCACCCACACGAAGGGCCTGCACAATCTGATCTGGGTCTACGGCCCGAACCACGGCGCGCACACCGCGGATTATTATCCGGGCGACGCCTACACCGACATCGTCGGCCTCGACGCCTACACCGACCACATCGATCCGGGCCACATCAAGGGTTACCCGGCGGTCGCGGCGATCGCCAAGCCCTTTGGTTTTACGGAATACGGCCCGCACGGCGCCTCGAATCCGCCCGGCGACTACGACTATCGGCGTTTCCTCGCGGGCATCGCGCAGCATTTCCCACGCAGCCGGTTCTTCCTGAGCTGGGACGATAAATGGAATCCCGCCGAGAACCTGTTCGCCCGGGAGTTCTACAACGATCCCCGCGTGATCACCCGCGAGAGTCTGCCCGCCGGACTCGCCGGCCCGGTGGCGCCCGCCCCGACCGCCGACGCCGGTTACGTCAAGTCCATCGAGGACTGGCGCGCTGCGCGCGTCGCCCGGCTCACGTCCGCCAACGGCTGGCTCACGCTCATCGGCCGGCACAAGCTCGCCCCCGGCCTCAACTCCGTCGGCACCGCCGCGGACAATTCGATCCAGCTGGCCGAAGGTCCGCCCTACCTCGCCACGTTGACGCTGCAGGACGGCAAGGTCACCCTGACGCCTGCCGCCGGCGCGATGTTCGAAATCGACGACCAGCCCGCCCGGCCCGCCGAGTTGATCTACAAGGGCGACAAGCCGACCACCGTGACCTTCGGCACCGTTAACTTTTATGTGATGGAGCGCGGCGACAGCCTCTTCCTGCGCGTGAAGGACAGCGCCGCGGCGCGCCGGAGGAATTTCGCCGGCCTCGACTATTTTCCCATCGATCCGTCCTGGCGCATCGAGGCGTCGTGGGTGCCGTTCGACCCGCCGCACCAGGTCGCCATCACCAACATGATCGGCCAGACTGAGCCGGCGCCCGTGCCCGGCAAGGCCGTGTTCACCCGCGATGGCCGCACCTTCGAACTGATCCCGATCGACGAGGGCGCGAACGAGCCGCTGTTCTTTGTCATCACCGATCTGACCGCCGGCGAGGAAACCTACGAGGCCAGCCGCTTCGTCTACGCGGAGCGGCCGAAGGACGGAAAGATCATCCTCGATTTCAACCAGGCCTACAACCCGCCGTGCGCCTTCACGCCCTTCGCCACCTGCCCGCTGCCGCCGAAGGAAAACCGGATGAAGGTGCGTGTCACCGCCGGGGAATTGAAATACCGCGGCGAACACCATTAGGCCCGGGCGATGAACGCACGCGACTGGGACCGGCTGGCGGTGGCCTACGGGCAGGAGGTGTGCGACATCTTCACGCGCGACCGGCGCCGGGTCATCGGCCGGTGGTTGCGTGCCCGAGGACTCTTGCGCGGCGGGAAGACCGTGCTCGATGTCGGCTGCGGCATCGGCTCGTTCTTCAAGAAATACGGCCGGCACTTCGGCGCCAAGATCGGCACCGACCACTCGCACCGGATGCTGCACATTGCCGCCGCGCGCTGCCGGCGACTGCCGGAGTGCACCTGGCTGCAGGCCGACGTGCTCGCGCTGCCGCCGGGATTGCGTGATCGCAGCGACCTCGTCGTCTGCTCCAACGTTCTCACCTTCGTCTCCGGCGCGGCTTGCGCCCGCGCGCTGCGCCAGGTGACGCGTTGCGCCAAACCCGGGGGATGGCTGATGCTCGTGCTGCCCGCGCTGGAAAGTCACGACGCCGTTGTCGCCCTCGAAACCGGCCGGCCGACACCGCCGCGTCATCGCGCCGCCGCCATCGTCCAACGCGACGACCGCCGGCAGCGTTTCTACACGCGGACCGGCGCGCGGGAGTTCGCCGCCCGGGCCGGCCTGAAGTCCATCGCCGTGCACCAGGTCTGGTATCCGTGGATCGACGAGGGCGTCACGCGCGCCCCTCGCGGCCGCGAACTGCCCTGGGACTGGCTCGTCACCGCCCGGCGCCCCACTTGACTGTTAGATTGGCTTGGGTTCGCCAGGGCGGCCGGAGTAATGTCTGCTGTGATTCCCCACCGGTTCTCCCGTCGGCTCCGGCTTCATCCCATGAATACCCTGCTTCCCCGTTTGGCCATCTTGTTGCTCGCCGGTTCCGCTCTCGCCGCACCGCTGACGATGACCATACCCGCGGCCGCACCCGCCACCGCCGAGTCGTTCCACATGGGCACCGCCACGCGCCCCGACGGTTCGACGCTCACCCTCGACTCCCGCAGTCTCCGGCTCGACGGCAAGCCGTGGACGCCGGTCATGGGTGAATTTCATTATTCCCGCTACCCCGAAAACGAATGGCGCGAGGAACTCGCCAAGATGAAGGCCGGCGGCATCGACATCGTCGCGACCTACGTGTTCTGGATCCACCACGAGGAGATAGAAGGCCAGTGGGAATGGAACGGCAACAAGAGCCTCCGCCGTTTTGTCGAACTCGCGCACGAGGTCGGCCTGAAGGTCGTCGTCCGCTGCGGCCCGTGGTGCCATGGCGAGGTGCGCAATGGCGGCTTGCCCGACTGGGTCGTCGCCCGCGGCCATACGCGTTCCGAGGATCCGGCCTTTCTCGCCAGCACGACCCAGCTCTACACGCAGATCGCCGCGCAGTTGAAGGGCCTGCTCTGGAAGGACGGCGGCCCCGTCATCGGCATCCAGCTCGACAACGAATACGGCGGCCCCGCCGAATATCTGCTGCACCTCAAGCAAATCGCCCGCTCGGCCGGACTCGACGTTCCGCTCTACACGCGCACCGGCTGGCCCGCGCTGACGACGCCGATGCCCTTCGGCGAAATCGTGCCGCTTTACGGCGTCTACGCCGAGGGCTTCTGGGACCGCGAGCTGATGTCGATGCCCGGCAGCTACTGGGCCGGCTTTCACTTCTCCACCTTGCGCGTCGATGCCAACATCGCCAACGAGGCGCTCGGCCGCCGCGAAGTGAAGGACGCGCCCGACGTGGCCCGTTACCCGTATCTCACCTGCGAGATCGGCGGCGGCATGATGAGCAGCTATCACCGCCGCATCCTTGTCGATCCGCGCGACGTCGAGGCCACCACGCTCGTCAAGCTCGGCTCCGGCAGCGTCTCGCCCGGCTACTACATGTATCACGGCGGCACCAATCCCGAGGGGAAACTCACGACGCTGATGGAGGAACAAGCCACCCCGATCACCAACTGGAACGACATGCCGGTGAAGAATTACGACTTCCAGACCGCCCTCGGCCAATACGGCCAGATCCGCCCGCAGTTTTTCCTACTGTGGCGGCTGCACGAATTCCTGCACAACTTCGGCGACAAACTCGCGGGCATGGACACCGTGCTGCCCGACCAGCGTCCCGCCGGCAAGGACGACCTCACCACGCTCCGCTGGGCCGTGCGTTCCAATGGCCGCAGTGGATTTGTCTTCGTGAACAATTATGAACGCGGCCGGACTTTGCCGGCGAAAGAAGGCGTGCAGTTCAACCTCAAGCTGGCCGAGAGCGGCCCGCTGGCATTCCCCACCATGCCTGTCACCGTTCCCGTTGACGCCAATTTCATCTGGCCCTTCAACCTCGATCTCGGCCACGGCGTCAATCTCGCCTGGGCCACCGCCCAGCCGGTGGCGCGGGTCGATGACGGCAAGGACAGCACCTTTTATTTTGCCGAAACCGCGGGTGTTCCCGCGGAATTTGTTTTTACGGGCGCGCGGGTCATCACCCACCGCGGCCGCACCGAGACGAAGGGCGACGGCTTCACCCGCGTGCTCGAGGTGTCGGCAGACCACGAACCCGCCCTGGTGGCCAACTCCCACGTGCGCATCATCCTGCTCGGCGCGACGGATTCCCTTGCGCTGTTCCTGAAGAAATCCGCCGATCCCGTTCCGGTGCCCGTCGCTGACGTGGAGCTGGTCCATTCTGCCGGACCGTTACGCACCATTGCCCTCGGGAAGATCGCCAAGCCCGTCGCCGCCGCACCGGTTGATGCTGATTTCACGAACGCCGCTGTGTGGCGGATCAAGCTGCCGCCCGGGCTGGATCCGTCCTCGAAATTGCTGCTCCGACTCAACTACGTGGGTGACGTTGCGCGCGTGATGATCGGCGGAAAGTTCATCATGGACGATTTCTATAACGGTCTGCCCCTGGAGATCGGCCTGTGGCGTCATGCCGATGCCTTGAAGCACGGCGAGCTGACCGTCGCGATCCTGCCGCTGCAGAAGGATGCGCCGATCTATTTCTCGTCGCCCGCCGCCCGGCCCGACTTCGGCGACCGTGCCGCCGTCGCCGAGCTCCAATCCGTCCAGCTCGTCACCTCGCCCTCCCTCACGCCAACACCATGACCCGTATCCTCCTCGCCAGCCTGCTGCTCACCGGCACTGCCTCCGCCGCCGCTCCTGACTTTCACGCCTGGGCGCCCACTCCGCCGATGGGCTGGAACAGCTGGGACTGTTTCGGCACCACCGTCACCGAAGCTCAGGCGAAGGCGCAGGCGGATTTCATGGCAGCGAAACTCAAGCCTCACGGCTGGCAGTATCTCATCGTCGACATCCAGTGGTATGAACCCGGCGCGACCGGCCACGACTACCGTGCGGGCGCGCCGCTGGTCATGGACGGATTCGGCCGCCTGCAGCCGGCACCCAACAAGTTCCCCTCCGCCGCCGACGGCTCCGGCTTCAAGTCGCTCGCGGCCCATGTGCATTCGCTCGGCCTGAAATTCGGCCTGCACCTCATGCGCGGCATTCCGCGTCTGGCCGTCGAGAAGAACCTCCCCATCGCCGGCACGACGCTGCACGCGCAGGACATCGTCAACCGCGCCGACGTCTGCCCGTGGAATCCCGACATGTTCGGCGTCGATACGACGAAACCAGGCGCACAGGAATATTACGATTCCGTCTTCGCGATGTTCGCCACGTGGGGTGTCGACTACGTGAAGGTCGACGACATCAGCCGGCCCTACCTCAAGCACAAAGGCGAGATCGAGGCCATCCGCCGTGCCATCGACCGAACCGGCCGACCCATCGTGCTCAGCCTTTCGCCCGGCGAGACCGCCCTCGCCGCCGCCGATCACGCCGCCGCGCACGCCAACCTCTGGCGCATCAGCGACGATTTCTGGGATCGCTGGCTCGCGCTCCGCGACCAGTTCGCCCGGCTGCGCAACTGGAATGCGCACCGTGTTCCCGGCGCGTGGCCCGACGCCGACATGCTCCCGCTCGGCACGCTCGTCATGGGCGCGCGCACGACGCGTTTCACGCCCGACGAGCAGCGCACGATGCTGAGCCTCTGGTCCATTGCGCGCTCCCCGCTCATGCACGGTGGCGACATGACGAAGACCGACGACGCCACCCTCGCTCTCCTCACCAACGACGAGGTGCTCGCCGTCAACCAGCACAGCGCAAACAACCAGCCGCTTTTCGAGAAAGACGATTTCATCGCGTGGACGGCCGATGTCCCCGGTTCGCCCGACAAATATCTCGCCGTCTTCAACACCCGCGACCGTGTCCGCCTCACGCCGGAGAATGCGCGTTTCGCCAGTCCACCCGTGACCGGCGACCACGACACCTTTGCCGCGATCGACGCCGACGTGAGCGGCGGCACGAAGCTTTTTCTCTCCGTCACACCGTTGAATGAAAGCGGTGAATGGAACCGCATCCTCTGGCGGGCACCGCGCCTCGTCATGGCCGACGGCACCGAGCGCCCGCTCACCGACCTGCCCTGGACCCGGGCCGACGCCTCCTGGGACAGCACCAAGGTCAAGAAGGATGCCGCCGGCCAGGTTCTCGGCCTCGCCGCCGAAATCCCGGCCGTCGTCGAATACGCGCTGCCCTCCGGCGCCGGCCGCTTCAAGGCGACCGCTGTGGTCGAGAGCAACGGCCGCGGCCACGCGCCCGGTCCCGTGCGTTTTCTGGTCGTCGTCGCCACGCCGCAAAACGAAAACTCCGCGCCCGGCCTGCCTGTCGCGGTCAACCTCGCCGATCTGGGCTTCAAAGGCCCGGTGCGCGCCCGCGATCTGTGGACGCACACCGACTTGGGCGAGCAGCGCGGTGAATTCGCCCCCGTGATCCCCTTCCACGGCGCCGGGCTCTACCGGATCTCGCCGCTCTCCACGCCATGAAAACCCCGATCCTGTTTCTCACCCTCGCCTTGGTCGCTACCGCCGCCGAACCTTTCCCCGTCAACATCACGGTCGACGCGGCGCAATCACGCGGCGAGCTGCGGACGTTCTGGCGCTACTTCGGCGCCGACGAGCCCAACTACGCGACGATGAAGGACGGCCAGCGCCTGCTCGGCGACCTCGGCGCGCTGGCGCCGGGCCGCGTTTATTTCCGTGCGCACAACCTGCTCAACACCGGCGACGGCACGCCCGCGCTCAAGTGGGGCTCGACCAACGCCTACACCGAGGACGCCGCGGGCAACCCCATTTACGACTGGCGCGGCATCGACCGGATTTTCGACAGTTACCTGACGCGCGGCGTCAAACCGCTCGTGGAAATCGGCTTCATGCCGGAGGCGCTCTCGACCGCGCCCGAGCCCTACCGGCATTCGTGGCGGCCGGGCCTCCCTTACAACGACATCTACACCGGCTGGACGAAGCCGCCGAAGGACTACGCCAAGTGGGGCGAGCTCGTCTACCAGTGGGCAAAACACTGCGTCGAAAAATACGGCGCCGCGGAGGTCGAGACCTGGTGGTGGGAAGTCTGGAACGAGGCCAACAACCAACCCAAGGGCTACTGGGGCGGCACGCCGGAGGAATTCCAGAAATTGCAGGACTACGCCGTCGCGGGCGTGCGCCGCGCCCTGCCGAACGCGCGCGTCGGCGGCCCGCACACTGCCGGCAGCGGCGGAAAGTTCATGACTGATTTTCTCGAGCACTGCCTGCACGGCACCAACTACGCGACCGGCTCAAAGGGCACGCCGCTGGACTTCGTGGCGTTTCACGCGAAAGGTTCGCCGACCACGGTCGACGGTCACGTGCGCCTGGGCATTGCCGCCCAGCTCAAGACCATCGAGACGGCCTTCGCCACCATCGGCTCCTATCCGGAGTTGAAGAACATCCCGGTCATCATCGGCGAGTCCGACCCCGAGGGCTGCGCCGCCTGCCAGGGCCCGACGATGGCCTACCGCAACGGCACGATGTATTCGAGCTACACGGCGGCCGTCTTCGCGCGCAAGCACGAGCTCGCGGCCGCGCACGGCATCAACCTCGAGGGCGCGGTGACGTGGGCTTTCACCTTCGAGGACCAACCGTGGTTCGCCGGCTTCCGCCAACTCGCCAGCAACGGCGTGCCCCTCCCGGTGCTGAATGTGTTCCGCATGTATGCGCTCATGGGGCCGCAGTGGCTCGCGGCCACCAGCAGCGCGGAGTTGCCGCTCGCCGAGATCATCCACGACGGCGTGCGCGGCGCGCCCGACGTCGGTGCCCTCGCTTCGCGCGATGCCCGCCGGATCGCGGTCATGGTCTGGCACTATCACGACGACGACGTGCCCGGCGCCGACGCCGCGGTGAAGGTCGCGCTCACCGGCTTGCCCGCCAACATCACGACCGCCCGGCTCACCCACTACCGGATCGACCAGCAACACAGCAACGCCTACGCGGCATGGCTGCGGATGGGGTCGCCCATCGCACCCAACGCCCGGCAATACGCCACCCTGCGCCAGGCAAGCGAACTGGCAAAACTCGCCGAGGCTCCGCCCACGATTCCGGTCGCATCGGGCCGCGCTGCACTCGAATTTCCCCTGCCCCGCCAGGGCGTCTCACTGCTCGTGCTCGAATGGGACTGAACCGCTTCATCCGCCGTTTTCTCCCGGTGTCCTTGCTGGCCGCCCGGGCGTTCGCGGCCCCGTGGGTTGGCGAGCAGTTTCATGAGGGCGATTTCCCGCTCGTGCGCGACGGGCAAGCCGCGGTCATTGTCGCAGCGACGGAGGATTTCAAGGTCGTCAGCATCGCCGCCCATGATCTGGCGGCGGATGTCGAACGCGTGACCGGCCGGCGCCCGGCGGTGCGAACCGACGTGACCGGACTCGCCGCTCCCTTGGTGCTCGTCGGCACACTCGGTAACAGTCCGCTGATCGACTCACTCGTCGCGGCCGGCAAGCTCGATGTCGCCGCCCTGCGCGACCAGTGGGAGAGTTTCGTCATCGCGACCGTCGCCGATTCGTTTCCCGGCGTGCCTTCGGCGCTCGTCGTTGTCGGCAGTGACCGGCGCGGCACGGCCTTCGGCGTTTATGACCTGTCACAGGCGATCGGCGTGTCGCCGTGGTATTGGTGGGCGGACGTGGTGCCGGCGAAAAAGTCCGCGCTGTTCGTCGCGGCGGGCACGCGGCGTTTCGGCCCGCCCTCGGTGCAGTATCGCGGCATTTTCCTGAACGACGAGGACTGGGGCCTCCAACCGTGGGCGGCGAAGACCTTTGAACCCGAAGTCGGTGACATCGGCCCGAAGACCTACGCGAAGATCTGCGAGCTCCTGCTCCGGCTGAAGGCCAACACGCTCTGGCCGGCGATGCACGCCTGCACCAAGGCCTTCAATCTTTACCCGCAAAACAAGATCGTGGCCGACGACTACGCCATCGTCATGGGCTCGTCGCACGCCGAGCCGATGCTGCGCAACAACGTCACCGAATGGACCGCGCCGCACGAGGACTACAACTACGTGACCAACCGTGCCGGGGTCCGCGCCTACTGGGAACAACGCGTGAAGGAGAACGGGAAATTCGAAAACATCTACACGCTCGGCATGCGCGGCATCCACGATTCCAACATGCAGGGTCCGAAGACCGATGCCGAGCGCATCGCCACGCTTGAACAGATCTTCGCCGACCAGCGGGAACTTCTCTCGAAATATGCCAGATGGGGATCGGGTGTGGGAGGGGCTTTACGCCCCGACAGCGGGCCTCTCGCGGATCAAGTGTCGGGGCGTAAAGCCCCTCCCACCTCATCCAACGTCAAGCAGGTGCCCCAGATCTTCTGCGCCTACAAGGAGGTGCTCGATCTCTACCGCCAAGGCCTGAAAGTGCCGGACGACGTCACCATCGTCTGGCCCGACGACAATTTCGGCTACGTGCGGAACTTCGCCACGACGGAGGAGCAGAAGCGCGCCGGCGGCTTTGGCGTCTATTACCACATTTCCTACCTCGGCCGGCCGCTGGCCTACCTCTGGCTTGAGACCACGCCGCCGGCCCTCATTTGGGAGGAAATGAGCAAGGCCTACGACCACGGCGCGAAGAAAATCTGGATCGTGAATGTCGGCGACCTGAAGCCCGCCGAGATCGGCACGGAATTCTTCCTGCAGATGGCGTGGGACATCCAACGCTGGCGGCGCGACAACCTCCAGGATTTCCTCCCGCAGTGGGCTGAACGGGAATTCGGCGCCGAGCACGCGGGATGGATTGCCGGAGCCATGGCCGAGTTCTACCGGCTGAATTTTCAGCGCAAACCGGAGCATCTGCAATGGTGGCTGCCCAATCAGTCGCCTCGCCCCAGCCCCCTGACGCGCGCCGCCATTGACGAAAGGGTGAAGGCGTTCAAGGAGCTATACGGGCGCATCGATTGGAAAACCCAAGCCCTGCCCGAGTCGGCCCACGATGCCTTCTACGAACTGGTCGAATATCCCGTGCTGGGCGCGGCCCTCGCCAATTATCGCTATTTTCTCGGCGAACAAGGATCACCCGACGCCATCAAATCGGACGCGGAGCTCCGCTGGCTCACCCAGCGTTACAATGAAACCGTGGCCCACGGCAAATGGCGCGGCCTCATGAATCTCGAACCGGCGGACGGCCAGTGGAAGAGCATGCGGATCGCGCCGTGGCAGATGCCGTCATTCCCCCCACCGCCGCCAAAGCCCGCGCCGGATACCATCGCCCTCGCGGCCACCCGTTTCAGCGCCAAGACCGACCGACCGGACTCGAGCTGGGAAAGCATCGGCGACCTGGGAGTCACGATCTTTCCCACGACCGCTCCCAGCGTGGACCCCGCCAACCTCGCGACCGCTGCTCCGCACCTCGACTACGCGGTGGAGTTTCCCGCCGCGGGCGAATTCACGCTGACCGTCCGCCTGCTCCCGACGCACCCGTTGGTGCCCGACCGGGGCCTGAGATTCGCCGTCGGGCTCGATGATGCGCCGCCGCAAACGCTGATCTGCGACGTGAAGGACGGCTCGCCCGAATGGGCGCAGGGCGTGCTGAACAATTACGTCACGGTCGCGACCCGGCTCGAGGTGCCGGTCGCGGGCCAGCATACGTTGCGCATCTACGGCGTCGATGCCGGTGTGGTGCTGGAGCAATTGCTCATCGCCAAAACACGCTGAATCCGGCGGTTGGTGGCGGCGAATCCGGAGCCCGGCCGAGCCATCCGACGGGAAAACCACGCCGTTCGTCCCGGAGAGCCGGCCGTCGGCATCTGCGGGCTCGCCAAGCGTGCAACGGACGTTGAATGATGGCGGCAATGGCTTCTCCATCTCCACGCCAACCCGGGGTCGGGTTCATCTTCATCACGCTGGTGCTCGCGGTGGTCGGCTTCGGTCTGCTCATCCCGGTCCTGCCCAGCCTGATCGTGCAACTCACCGGCGGGGAGGTTTCATCCGGCTCGCACATCTACGGCCTGATCATGGGCAGCTATGCGTTCATGCAGTTCGTGTTTTCCCCGATCCTCGGATCGTTGTCCGACCGTTACGGGCGCCGTCGCATCATCCTGATCGCCACCGCCGGCTCGGCTTGCGACTACTTCATCATGGCCAACGCCCCGTCGCTGGCCTGGTTCTTCGTCGCCCGCCTGATCGCCGGCAGCACCGCCGGCGTGCTCTCGACCGCCAACGCTTACATCGCCGACGTCACCCCGCCGGAAAAACGCGCCCAGTCCTTCGGCCTTCTCGGGGCCGCTTTCGGCATCGGCTTCACCATCGGCCCGGTGTTGGGCGGCTTTCTCGGCCAGTATGACATCCGCCTCCCCTTCTTCGTCGCCGGCGGCTGTGCCACGGTCAACTGGCTCTACGGTTATTTTGCCCTCCCCGAGTCGCTCAAACCCGAGAACCGCCGCGAATTCTCCTGGAAGCGCGCCAATCCCGTCGGGGCGCTGCTGACCCTCAAGCGCCTGCCCGCCGTCTTCGGCCTGGCGGAGAGTTTTTTCATCATGTCGCTGGCCCAGTCCGTTCTGCAGGTCACCTGGGCGCTCTACACCCAGCATCGTTATGGCTGGGGCCCCAAGGCCATTGGCATTTCGTTTCTGGTGCTGGGCGTCCTCACAGGCACGGTGCAATCGACCGTGGTCAAACGCGTCGTGCCCCGGCTGGGGGAAGCCCGCTCGGTGCTGCTGGGTCTGGGCATCTCAGTCTTGGCTCTTTTGGGTTACGGCATGGCCAGCCACGGCTGGATGCTCTACGCTGTGATGGGCATCGGCGTGTTTGCGGGAATCGCCGGCCCGGCCCTGCAGGCCTACATCACCAAACACGTCCCGGCCAACGAACAGGGCGCGGTGCAGGGCGTCTACTCGGGGCTGCAAAGCCTGGCCAGCATCCCCGGACCGCTGCTGGGTGGCTGGAGCTTCGGCTGGGCGGTGGAGGCGGGCCAGCCGGAGTGGCTGGCGGGCACGCCGTTCTTTCTGGGGGCGTTCATCACCGGCCTCGCGATGTATCTCGCCGTGCGGACATTTCGCCAGGACCGGTTGAATCCACCGGCCGCTGCCGCGCCCGCCGGGCCGGGCTAAGGGATGCGGAGCATTTGGCAAGGGCTGCGGCGGCGGGGCGCTTGACCACGGCCGCTCCCGGGACATTGTTGGGGTGTCAGCTTAGTCAACCTCAACCCCCTTCCGCCCATGAACTGGAAGATTGAAATCACGGCGCCGCACAGCGGCGAACTCGGCGAGGCCATCAAGCATGAGGATCACGGCTTCGCCATGGAGGAATATTCCTACGAGCCGGGCCACAAGCTGGACGTCTTCGTCCATGACATCACCGATCCACACTGGCACATTTTCACGGATCTCGATTCGGGGCATCGCGTAAAGATCCCCGCGGAGAAATACCGTCGGGTGGGTTGAGCTTATTTCACGGGCGGCCCGCCGTGGTGCGCCCGGTGCGCCGCATAGGCGGCCGTGTCCGCCAGCATGGCGTCGATCGTCGCGAGGAGGGGATCGAGGCGCACGAGACCGGAGAACACCGCCTTGTCGCCGATCGCATCCGTCAGGATGAACGACGGCCGCTGATTGATCTGGTGGGAGAAAAATTCCGCGGTGCTGGCCTGCACCCGCGCCAGGACTTCCGCCGACTCCGCCGCCCGGCGCAGTTTCTTCGCGTCGATCCGGCCGGCCGTCGCAGCCACCTTCACCGCCACCGCCATATCGCCGGTCTTCACGCCCTCGCGCAAGGCCGCGTGGGCGATCGCCAGCCGGATCTCGTCGCCGGTGAATCCAAAATCCTTGGCCGCCTCGGCCACCAGGTTCGGGGCGTGGTAGACGCCCTGGCGCGCCGCCTCGAACCAGCCGGAGTTGAGCATGTAGGGCGCGCGCATCACCGTGCCCCCGCTGCGCCGGTAAAACCAGTCGCACTGCGCCTGCGACACCGGAAAGTCGCCTGGATTCATCAGCGCAATCTTCCACTCAAATTCAGCCCGGCCGGCGTAGCGGACGTTCAGTTCTTTCCAGACCGGCTCGACCCAGTGGCACCATGAAGAGAGCACTTCGAGGTAATAGGTGACTTTCATGGCCCGAAGTTTCGCAACGCGACTGCCGGCGTCAACGCGCGAACCGGCCGCCACCCGCACAGTGCCCCGGGTATTCTGGAGACGGGGTGCCCTCACCCCGCGGGTTTCAGCCAACGCCGCGGATGCCTCGCGGGGTGAGGGCACCCCGCCTCCACCAGCCGGTCGATTCAACCACTCAGTGGTTCTCCGCCAGCAGGCGCGTCGCATCCTGCAGCACCTTGCCCGGACCGACGTAGTTGTCGCCCTCGAAACTGTCGGAGAGCACGCGACCCTGCGGGTCGACGAGCACGAGGCACGGGATGCCCGGGCCGCAGTAGCGCCGCAGTTCGCCGTCGCGCTGGGCCTCGTCGTATTTGAGCGCGAGCCACGGCATGCGGTCGTCGCGCATGTAGCTCTTCATGTCGCCCGCAGAACGGTCCGCACTGACAAACACCACCTCGAACTCCGGATGCTGCGCCTTGAGCTGGCGGTAGATGGTGACGAATTGCGGGGTGAACTGCCGGCAGGGTCCGCACCAACTCGCCGAGTAATACAGGCCGAAATATTTCACGCCCGCGAGTTTGGCGGCGTCGACCGGCTGCAGGGCATTGTTCTCCCAACGCACGAGCTTGCCGGCCAGCCGGCGCTGCATCACGGACGGCGCGACCGGCCGGCTCGACGACACAGGTGCCGGAGCGGCGGCGGCCGGCTCTTCCCGCGCAGCGGGAGCGGACGGCACTGCGACCGATTCCGTTCCGTTGAGGCGCTTAAGCAGATCGGTCTGCTCAACGGCGACCTTGATCGTCACCCCGCCCGATTTGCCCGTCACACCGTCGGGCGCGATGGCGGACACCACAATCCGCTTGCCGGCCCCGATCAACATCAGTCCGGCGGCCCGGCCATCCTTCATCAGCTGGGCCTTGGTGGCGGCGGTCACGACGACCTCCTTCGGCCAGAGCTGCGGATCGGCCACGATCTCCTCCAAGGTCGCGGCCCGGGCCACTGCGACGGACAGCATCAGAACACAGCCGAGCCGGAGGATAATCGCGCGCGGCCCGCCGGGAGAATGGCGTGGAGGGGAAACGGCGTTCACAGCGCGGATATTTTTCGGGAAACCCGCGAGCGCAAGACCGAAGCCCGCACGCAGGTCCGCGCCCGGCGGTTTCTAAGGCTTGTAGTAGGCGCCTGGCCGGATAGCTTTTGCGGCAGGTCACCCTGCGTCATGAACTCACCCGACATCCCCTCCCGCCCCGGGATTGGAAATGCCTTGGACGGCGCCGCCTCGCCCTCCACCGCGGAAGCCGGCCATCGCGGCAACCTCCTCCTCGTCGACGACGATCCGATGACGGGCATGGTGCTGGGCGGTTGGCTGCGCCTGAAGGGCTACCAAACGGTTTTTGCGACCGGCGCAGACGAAGCCGACCGGCTGCTCGCGAATTCCACCTTTGACCTTGTGCTCAGCGACATCCGGATGCCCGGAAACTTCCACCTCGAGTGGGTGCAGCGATTGCTGGGCAACGACGCGATGCCTCCGGTGTTGCTCATCACCGGCACGCCCGAGCTCGAGACCGCCTTGCGGGCCGCGAATCTGCCGGTGGCCGGTTATCTGCTGAAGCCGGTCGATTTCTCCACGCTCGACGACACCATTCAACGCATCGTGCAAGAACACCGCCGTCGCCGTGAATTCATCAGCGTGATCGAGGATATCGTCCAGATGCTCGGCACCCCCGGCAGCCATGCGGCCGAGGAGGAAAAGCATATCGTCGAGCGCCTGCAGCATTTGTCGGCCGGCTTCCGCACCCGGGTCGGCCGCGTCGCCGTGGGCCAGATCGATTCGGGCATGTGGCGCTCCGCCGTCACCGATTCCATCGCGGTGATTGAGAAGACGAAGCACAGTTTCCGCTCCAAGGAACTCGGCGCCCTCCGCCAGCGCCTGCAGGAGATGCTCGCCCGCGCCGAAGTGTCCTGAACCCGGCGGTGGCCGGCCCATTTTCACGCAAATTTGACCCGCCGTTAAAGTTGGCGGGCCGGCAGCCGATATAAAGGGAAGTTCGTTGCGGTGCGCCCCAGCGCGACCGCCTCTTTCGGGCTGGCACAGGCCGGCAAGGAAAGGAGCAACGTCCGGCCGGATCCCGCCGTGGATCTGGCGACTCACTTCTTCCTATGTCCATCAACGTTCGGATCCCCCCCACCGCCGCCCACAGCTCCGGCCAGCCGGCCGCCGCCATGTGGATCCGTTCCGCTTTATGGGCATGCGCGACCTGACCGGCTGATGACTGCCTCAGTCGCGTCCTGAGCTTTATTCGAAATATATCCCATGAAAACCACCTGGACCATCGGTCAGAAATTAATCACCGCCTTTCTGGCGGTCGCGGCCATCACGCTGCTGCTCGGCCTCGTCGGCTACTACGGCGCGGTCAAAAGCAACGAAGCCGTGAAAGAAATCGGCGACGTGCGCCTGCCCAGCGTCCAGAGCCTGCTGACCATCAGCCATGACGCCGGCCAGATCAAAGCGGCCCAACGCACCCTGCTGAGCCCCCACCTGAGCGAGGCCGACCGTCTGCGCCAGCCCAAGACGGCGGCCAAGGCCAAGACGGATTACGAAGCCGCGTGGAAGATCTATGCCGCGCTGCCGCAGACCGTCGAAGAGGCGGCAGCCTGGCAGGAATTCGTGCCGGCCTGGCAGCAATGGGAAAAGGACAACGACGAGTTCTTCAAAATCAACAACGAGCTGGAGGCCCTCGCCATCATCGACCCGGTGACGCTCCAGCGGGATTTGCAGCAGTTCATCGGCGATCACGCCAAGCTGACCATGAAAGTGCTGGCCCATGTCCATGACGGCAGCGAGTGCAAAGGCGGGGACGACCCGACCGCCTGCAACTACGGCAAGTGGCTCGCCAGGTTCGAAACCACCAATCCGGAACTGCAGCGCATCATCGATGCCACCCGGCCCTCGCACAATGCGTTCCACGCCGCCGTCAAGACCGCCAAGGAACTGGCGGCCAAGGGCGACAAGGATGCCGCGACCGGGATCATCCACGGCGAGATGGAATCCTCCGCCCAGAAGACCTACACGGGATTCGACGCCTTGCTGGCAGAAGTGACCAAGGCCTCCGCCTTGCGCGACAAACTGGAACACCAATTGTTGACCGTCTGCTACCAGAGTCAGGCCAAGGCCGGCGACCTGCTCGACAAACTCGTCGAGATCAACGAGCACACCGCCGCCGAGACCACCAGGACGTCAACTTCCCAGTCGACGAAGCTGAAATTTGTTTCGATCGCCGCGATGGTCGTGGGGGTTGCCGCGGCCCTGACCCTCGGCCTCCTGATCAGCTGGGGCATCAACAAAGTCCTGCGGAAGATTTGCGGCGATCTGAGCGCCGGCGCCGATCAAACCGCCTCGGCCGCGGGCCAGGTGTCGGGCTCGGCCCAGTCGCTCGCCGAGGGCGCCAGCGAACAGGCCGCCTCGCTCGAGGAGACCTCCGCCTCGCTCGAGGAGGTGACCTCCATGACCAAGCGCAACGCCGACAACGCCGTCCAGGCAAAGGAACTCTCCAGCCAGACCCGCGCCGCCGCCGATGCCGGTGCCGCGGACATGGAGCAGATGAAGGGCGCCATGGACGCCATCAAGGTCTCCTCCGGCGAAATCGCCAAGATCGTCAAGACCATCGACGAAATTGCGTTCCAGACCAACATCCTCGCGCTCAACGCCGCCGTCGAGGCCGCCCGCGCCGGCGAGGCCGGCATGGGCTTCGCCGTCGTCGCCGAGGAAGTCCGCGCCCTCGCCCAACGCTCCGCCCAGGCCGCCAAGGAAACCGCGACCAAGATCGAAGATTCCGTCAACAAGAGCGAGCACGGCGTCCAGATCTCGGGCAAGGTCGCCGAGTCGCTCCAGCAGATCGTCGAGCGCGCCCGCAAGGTCGACGCGCTCGTCGCCGAGATCGCGACCGCCTCGAACGAGCAAAGCCAGGGCATCGGACAGGTGAACACCGCCGTCTCCGAGATGGACAAGGTCACCCAGTCCAACGCCGCCAATGCCGAGGAAAGCGCCGCCGCCGCCGAGGAACTCAACGCCCAGTCGGCCGAGCTCCTGCGGATCGTCGGCGATCTCGGCGCCCTCGTCGGGGGTGTCAATCGCAACACCGCGCCCGCTCCCACGCATGTCGTGAAGCCGGCCAAGCACGCGCCGGTGAAATCAACCCCACACGCCGCGATTCTGAAACGCCCCGTCGCGGCGGCTCCCGCCCTCACCGCCAAGGACCACAGCGATTTCTTCGCCAACACCTGACCCCACCTGCCGGCGGGGCGCCCCCATCCGCGCCCCGCCGACAGTCAACCCCCCAGTCCCGCATGAGCACCGCCACCGAATCCCCCACCGCCGCCCTCGCCGGCAAATACCTCACCGTCGTCCTCGCCGAGGAAGCCTACGGTTTCAACGTCCTGAAAATCCGCGAAATCATCCGCCTCCAGAAAATCACGCCCGTGCCGCAGATGCCGGAGTTCGTGAAGGGCGTCATCAACCTCCGCGGTCGCGTGATCCCCATCACCGATCTCCGCGTCAAGTTCGGCCTCAAAGCCGAATTCACCGAGCGCACCTGCATCGTCGTGGTGCAGATCCGGCTGCCCGGCGAACAGGTCGTGCAGATGGGCCTCATCGTCGATTCCGTCGAGGAGGTCGCCAACCTCGCCGCCACCGACATCGAGCCCACGCCGGAATTCGGCACCCGGGTCGACACCGCCTACCTGCTCGGCATGGCAAAGGTGAAGGGTCAGGTGAAGATGTTGCTCGATATCGACCGCGTGGTCGGCGTCGAGGATCTCACCCGGATCGCCTCCCGGATTTGAATTTCACCCCCCGCCGCCACCCATGAACTGAACTCAAGTTTTGGCCCATCGGGCCGATAATTACCTTTGAACAATAGCGCGGCCGCGTCGTGACAACGCGCCGTCTGATGCGGGCCAGCATCGGGTTGATCAGAACCAGGAGCTGTGTCCGCACCGAGCCCGCCCCGGCTCTTTCCCCATGCTCCCTGCCCCTCAACCCCACCACCCCCCGCCCTCGTAACTGACGGTCGCGGTCGTTGCCCTGCGTCCGTCCGCGGGCCTGTCACCGTCGCCGTCCCCTCCACGCCCATGAAATCGTTCACCCTTGCCCAACGCATCACCCTCGGATTCGCCGTCATCATCGGCATCGCCCTGACCTTCGGCCTCGTCGCCTTCAACAGTTTCCTCACCGTTTCCGCCGCCGGCGAATACCTCGCCCAGGACCCCGTGCCCGGCACGGTGTCCATCATCAACATCGCCGGCGCCTTCAAGGAAAACTTCGCCCTGGTCCAGCGGCACATCAATGCCGCAGACAAGGCCGGCGTCGCCGCCAAAATCCAGGCCAACAAGGAAAAAATCGACCGCCTGCTCCAGGAATACGATGCCACCATCACCGCCGCCGAGGATCGCGCGATGTTCGAGCAGTTCAAGGCGGCGCGAGCCGCGTTCGTGACCGAGTTCAAGGCCGTGCTGGCGCTCAGCACCGCCGGCCGCACCGCCGAAGCGGTGGCCGCGGCCGAGAGCCGGATGGATGAGGTCTATCAAAAACTCAACGCCAACCTCGACCAGCTGGTGGAATTCAACAAACACAACCTCAACACCGGCGTGGCCAACATCGGGACCTCCTCCCACGACGGGAAGTTGGTCATCCTGATCGGTCTTTCCGCGGCCGTCGTTCTGGCCGCCCTTATCGCCTTCTTCATCATCCGCGGCATCAACCGGATTCTCTCGGAGCTCACCTCGACCCTGGCCGCCAGTTCCGACCAAACCGCCGCCGCCGCCGGCCAGGTCTCGGCCTCGAGCCAGTCGCTGGCCGAGGGCGCAAGCGAACAGGCCGCCTCGCTCGAGGAAACCTCCGCCTCACTCGAGGAACTCTCCTCGATGACCAAGCGCAATGCCGACAACTCGCAGCAGGCGAAGACCGCCGCCACCACCGCACGTAATTCCGCCGACACCGGCGCCCGCCAGATGGAGGCCATGCAAACCGCGATGCAGACCATCAAGTCCGCCTCCGAGGACATCACCAAGATCTTGAAGACGATCGACGAGATCGCCTTCCAGACCAACATCCTCGCCCTCAACGCCGCCGTCGAGGCTGCCCGCGCCGGCGAGCACGGCGCCGGCTTCGCCGTCGTCGCCGAGGAAGTCCGCGCCCTCGCCCAGCGCTCCGCCACCGCCGCCAAGGAAACGGCGGCCAAGATCGAACATTCCGTCACCCAGAGCCAGCAAGGCGTCCAACTCAGCGCCGAGGTCGCCAAGAGCTTCGCCGACATCCAGACCCGCATCCAACAGCTCGAGTCGCTCGTCGTGGAAATCGCCACCGCCTCCACGGAGCAAAGCCAGGGTATCGGCCAGGTCACCCAAGCCGTCGCCCAGATGGACCAGGTCACGCAGTCCAACGCCGGCAACGCCGAGGAAACCGCCGCCGCCGCCGAGGAACTCAACAGCCAGTCGGTCATGCTCAAGGAAGCTGTCGGCCAGCTCCAGACCCTCATCGGCTTGAAAACGCAGGCCACCGGCAAAGCGGCCAATCTCTTCGCCCGCGCGCCGGCCCACAAAAAGACCCCCGGCCATCCAGCCGCCATCGCCCCGGCGAAACCGGCGGCCTCCGTCCACCGGCCGGCGGTGGCCGCCGGCGAGCACAAGGACTTTTTCAAGGACGCTTGAACCCGCCGCGCGATTGTCCCGGTTACGACTCCACCCCGGAAGTAGCACTCAAGTCTTCCGCCGGCGGACCGATTAGAATGATAGACGTTGCGGTGTGCCCTCCCGGGCACGACCGCCTGATTCGGACCGCCACGGCCGGTAAGGATGAGGGGCGACGCCGGCCAAGCCAGACGACGGCTTGGCGCCCTCCCGGCTGGCCACCTGCCACCGGGCACCTCAATCCCCCAGTCCAAATCTCATGAACATCGGTGCCAAAATCATTACCGCCGCGCTTTGTGCCGTCGCCCTCGCGGTGGGCGTTGCCCTCTGGATCCAGAAAATCGTGATCGAAAAACAAGGCGTCGCCATGACCATCGACACCATGCGCGCCGCCACCGCCGAAGCGGAGAGCGTCCGCGAGGGCGTCTCCCAACTCAGCCAGCGCGGCGCGTTCGACCGCAAGAAACTGCTCGAGGAATTCCGCGCCACCGGCGACCTCCGCAACTCCGCCATCTACCGGACCATCCCCGTCGTCGCCGCCTGGGAGGCCATCGACCGCGTCGCCAAGCAACAGGGCTACGAATTCCGCATCCCGAAAAACCAGGCCCGCAACCCGAAGAACAATCCGCGCCCCGAGGAGCGCGAAATTCTCGACGCCCTCGAAAAGCAGGGCCTCCCCGAATACATCAAGGTCGACCGCTCCGCCAACACCGTCATCTATGCCCGCCCGATCAAGCTCACCGCGGATTGCCTCCATTGCCACGGCGACCCTGCCAACAGCCCGACGCACGACGGCAAGGACATCGTCGGCCTCCCGATGGAAAATTGGAAAACCGGCGAGGTGCACGGGGCCTTCGTGCTCAAGACCGATTTCAAGAACATCGACGCCGTGACGACCAGCGGGATGCTCCGCTGCGTCGCGTGGCTCCTGCCGCTGTCCCTCGGCATCGGCCTGGGCTTTTATACCTTCAACCAGCGCGTCATCGTTCGTCCGCTCCGACAGCTCGCCGACACCATCGGCGCCAGCGCCGACCAGACCGCCGCCGCCGCCGGCCAGGTCTCGTCCTCCAGCCAGTCACTGGCCGAGGGCGCAAGCGAACAGGCCGCCTCGCTCGAGGAAACCTCCGCCTCGCTCGAGGAACTCTCCTCGATGACCAAGCGCAACGCCGAGAGTTCGCAGCAGGCCAAGCAGGCCGCCACCACCGCCCGCGGTTCCGCCGACACCGGCGCCCATCAGATGGAGGCCATGCAAAACGCGATGCAGACCATCAAGTCCGCTTCCGAGGACATCACCAAGATTTTGAAGACGATCGACGAGATCGCCTTCCAGACCAACATCCTCGCCCTCAACGCCGCCGTCGAGGCCGCCCGCGCCGGCGAGCACGGCGCCGGCTTCGCCGTCGTCGCCGAGGAAGTCCGCGCCCTCGCCCAGCGCTCCGCCGTGGCCGCCAAGGAGACCGCCGCCAAGATCGAGCATTCCGTTGCCCAGAGCCAGCACGGCGTCACCATCAGCGCCGAGGTCGCCAAGAGCTTCGCCGACATCCAGACCCGCATCCAGCAGCTCGAAACGCTCGTCGGCGAGATCGCCACCGCTTCCACCGAGCAGAGCCAAGGCATCGGCCAGGTTACCACCGCCGTCTCGGAGATGGACAAGGTCACCCAATCCAACGCCGGCAACGCCGAGGAAACCGCCGCCGCCGCCGAGGAACTCAACAGCCAGTCCCTCATGCTCAAGGAAGCCGTCGGCCAGCTCCAGACCCTCACCGGCGCGAACTCCGCCGTCGCGGTGGCCGGCGCCGCACCGCACCGCTCTCCGGTCCGGCCTAAACCGGCCGCGGCGACGACCCTCCGCCCCAAACCGGCCGCCGGTTCAGCCGCACCCGCCCACCACGAGGCGGACGACTTCTTCAAGAAAACCTGAGCCATGGTCCGGCATGTCGCGACCCAGACCCCATGAACCACGCGGACAAGTCAGCCCGGTTGCCCCAAGGCTCCGGGTTTGAGTTTGCCCGGAAGCACCGCCGAAGCCCGCCGAAATTTATGCCACACTCGGGTGTGTCTGTCCTTTCGTTCACTAGCGGGTCATGGCTAGCGTGACATTCTCCAACCCATGGAGGGGGTTGATCGGAGTTGGGTAATCCACCTGCCCGCCCCACGAAAATTCGCCGGCCCATCCACGTTACCTCCTCCTCACCGACCAATCCTCGATGAAGATCTCACACCGACTGACTTGGAGCTACGGCCTGCTCGTCCTCATATCGGGAGTCTTCGGCCTGCTCGCCTGGCATCGGGCGGCAGACATGCGCGCCGATGTCGAGCATTTGCGCCTGACCGGTGTCAATGATGCGGCCAATGTCCGCATGCAGGCCGCCGTCGCCGAGCTCGACCATGCGGTGAACGCGTTGCTCGAGTCCGCCCGCACCGCCCAACCCTCCCCGGGACATTGGCCACAACTC
>Ga0208272_100296_pt1 | contig 22963 bp, 19 predicted proteins | sample LakWasM129_HOW14_2_FD_183939 | JGI IMG/M metagenome (GOLD analysis project Ga0208272, IMG submission 183939) | Freshwater sediment methanotrophic microbial communities from Lake Washington under simulated oxygen tension - Sediment Metagenome... | ecosystem: Environmental > Aquatic > Freshwater >... | reverse complement strand
GGAATGCGACGAACACGTATTCAGGGATGGTTGGCAACATGCCCGAGAGCGTGTCCGGCGCAATGCCCTTGAGGAACAGCTTGTCGAATCCGCCGAAGAACCGCCCATCGCCGCCAAACGCCAGGCTGTAGCCGTAGATGGCCCAGAGCACGGTGATGAGCGCGAAGATCACGAACACCTGCACCAGCACCGAGAGCATGTTCTTCGAGCGCCCCAGGCCCCCGTAGAACAGCGCCAAGCCCGGAATCACCATCAGGATGACGAGCAGGGTCGAGGTCAGCATCCAGGCGGTGTCGCCCGAGTCGAGCTTGGGTGCGGGCGCAGCGGCGGGCGCCGTTTCGGCCGCCATCGCCGCGGCCGGGGCCGCAGGAGCAGTCGCAGCCGGCGTGGCGTCAGGGGCGGCGACAGGCGCGCTGGACACCGCTTCGGTGGCCGCAGTAGCCTGGGCCAGGGCCAGCGGGCCCAGCGTCAGCGCGCCAAGCCCCAGCAAGAGAGAAGCAAGCAATTTTTTCATGGTGGTGTTCTCGGTTGGATGGAAGGGCGGCGCTCTACAGCGCTTCCTGGCCGGTCTCGCCGGTGCGGATGCGCACCACCTGTTCCAGCGCGGCGACAAAGACTTTGCCGTCGCCGATCTTTCCGGTGCGGGCCGCGCCCTCGATGGCTTCGATGACGCGCTCCACCAGATCGTCGGCCACGGCCGCTTCGATCTTGACCTTGGGCAGGAAATCGACCACGTACTCGGCGCCCCGGTACAGCTCGGTGTGCCCCTTCTGGCGGCCAAAGCCCTTGACTTCGGTGACCGTGATGCCCTGCACGCCGATGTCTGAGAGGGCTTCGCGCACCTCGTCGAGCTTGAAGGGTTTGATGATGGCGGTGACCATTTTCATAGCATGTTTCCTTTCAGATACGGGCGCGTTCAGAGCGTCTTGGTCAGGGTCAGCAGCAGGCGAGGTTTGTTCACGTCGCCGAAGTAGGACTTCTTGTTGGCCCCCGCAATGGCCGCCGCCAGGCTCAGGCCGCTGCCAAAGTCGTAGGCGCCACCGACGCTGTAATCCATGTAGTCGGGCACACCGCTGTTCTTGATATCGCCGGCAAAGCGCGTGAAGCCCACCGAGGCCTTGAGCGTGGTGCTGGGCGCCACTTCCTGGGCGAAGGCAAAGTTCAAATAGCCGGTGTTGCGCCCGCGCAGGCCCGAGCCAGCCTTGGCGCCAGCCCAGCCGAAATAGTCATCCGACACCGTGTGCGAATACTTGGCCGTCAGCGGGCCCCAGGTGGCTGCGCCATACAGTTCCGTGGTGTTGCCGCTGGTGGCGCCGGGGTAGGCGTAGAGCAGGCCGCCCAGGTCAATGTCGAACGCGCCGGCCTTGAATTTGTAACCACCGTAGAAATCCATCTCGATGGAGTTGTGGGGCAGCCAGTTCACGCTGGAGTTCCAGTTGCCAACGTACCAGCCCGACTCGCCAAAGGCGTAGTCGAAACCGCCCTGGATGGCGGGTTTGACGGCGGTGCTCTTGTGCGTGTCCTGGTCTTGCCCGCGGAACTTGTAGTTCGTGGTGAGCGCGATATTGCCGCTCAGTTGCGCGCTGGCCAGCACGGGCAAGGCGGCCGCCAAGGCCACAACAAGTGGGAGTGCAAAGGTCTTGAGGGATGCGTGGGTCATGGGTCCTCCGGGAGCGGAACGTTGGGGATAGTCCCTTTAAGCAGGGAGCGTGCCAGCGTGGCTTCTTCCTGTGGCATGCTCCGCTGCAACACGCCGTCACGCTCGGACAGCGGCCCGCAGGCCGCCGCCGCAGCGCAGAGCGTGCACCGCAATGGGGAGATCACCGCTCATGAGTCTTGCTTTGGTGCAAAGCCGCGCCCTGCTGGGGCTGCGCGCGCCGCCGGTCACGGTTGAGGTGCATCTGGCCAATGGCCTGCCCAGCTTCACGCTGGTAGGCTTGGCCGAGGTCGAAGTGAAAGAGGCCCGCGAGCGCGTGCGCTCGGCGCTGCAGAACGCGGGGCTGGAGTTTCCGCACAACAAGCGCATCACGGTGAACCTGGCGCCAGCCGATCTGCCCAAGGATTCCGGCCGTTTCGATTTGCCCATTGCACTCGGCATCCTGGCTGCCAGCGGGCAGATCGACGCCGCGCGGCTGGCGGGCTGGGAATTTGCCGGCGAGCTTTCGCTCTCGGGCGAGTTGCGCGCGGTGCGCGGCGCCCTGGCAACCAGCCTGGCGCTGCACACCGCCGGCGCGCAAGGCGAGAGCGAAAGCAGCATGTGCCTGGTGCTGCCGCCGGGCAGCGCCGAAGAGGCCGCGCTGGTGCCCGGCAGCGCCGTCTGGCGCGCCCGCCATCTGCTGGATGTGGTGCGCGCCTTTCTGCCCACCCCGCCGGACGCCGAGCCGCCAGCCGATGCCGGCTGGGAGCGCATGGCGCACCAGGCGCCACAGGCGCATGCGCACTACCCCGACCTGGCCGACGTGAAAGGCCAGGCCACGGCCCGGCGCGCGCTGGAGATCGCGGCGGCCGGTGGCCACAGCCTGCTGCTGATGGGGCCGCCGGGCTCGGGCAAATCCATGCTGGCGCAGCGCTTTGCCGGCATCCTGCCAGACATGACGGTACAGGAAGCGCTGGAGAGCGCCGCCGTGGCCAGCCTGGCCGGGCGCTTTGCCATTGAGCGCTGGGCCGAGCGGCCTACATCGAGCCCGCACCATACGGCCAGCGCCGTGGCGCTGGTGGGCGGTGGCTCGCCGCCAAGGCCAGGCGAAATTTCGCTCGCGCACCACGGCGTTTTGTTTCTTGACGAGCTTCCTGAATTTCCCCGTGCTGCCTTGGAGGCCCTGCGCGAGCCCCTGGAGACCGGCCACATCACCATCGCCCGCGCGGCGCAGCGCGCCGAGTTCCCGGCGAGCTTTCAGCTCATCGCGGCCATGAACCCTTGTCCCTGCGGGTTTCTGGGCTCGGCGCAGCGCGCCTGCCGCTGCTCACCCGACCAGGTTTCGCGCTACCAGGCGCGCCTCTCCGGCCCGCTGCTCGACCGCATCGATCTGCACATTGAAGTGCCGGCCCTTCCCGCTACCGATTTGCTCGGCGCAGCGCCTGGCGAAGCCAGCAGCTTGGTTCGCGAGCGGGTGGTGCTGGCCCGCGAGCGCGCCCTGGCGCGCCAGGGCTGCGCCAACCAGGCGCTGCAGGGGCAGAAGATCGACACGCAGGTCGTGCTCGACGCTGCGGCCGCGCAATTCCTGCAAACCGCCGCCGCGCGCCTGGGCTGGTCCGCCCGGGCCACGCACCGCGCCCTGAAAGTGGCGCGCACCATTGCCGACCTGGCCGGCGCACAGGCCACGCAGATGGCCCATGTGGCCGAAGCCATGCAGTACCGGCGCGCCCTGCGCGGGGCTTGAAAACGCAAAGGCCATGCGCACACTGGCATGATCGGGGGTTTTTCCCAACGCCGACTGCCATGACCGAGAACGCTGCTCCCGCTGAGTCCCAAGACCTGACGCCCGCTCCCGAGCCAGTGCCGCAGGCGCAGAACGCCGGGGACGGCGCTGCTGCCACGCAGCCCCCAGCCCGCAAGACACGCGGCGGCCGAGGCCGTGGCGACCGCGCTGGCGGCAATGCACCGGCCCCTGGCGCCGACGCGGCCCAGCGCCGCGCACCACGCCCGGTGCCGCCGGCGCTGGAGCAGCTCGCTGCCCTCTACCCGCAGCTTTTTGGCGCGGTGTTCCGTCCGCTCAAGCGTGGCATCTTCCAGGACCTGATGGCCGCGCACCCCGAGGCGTTTGAGAAAGACGCGCTCAAGCAGGCGCTGGCCATCCACACCCGCTCCACGCGCTACCTGCAGGCCGTGGCCGCAGGCCAGCAGCGCCACGATTTGCAGGGCCAGCCCGTGGAAGCCATGGCGCCCGAGCATGTGCACCATGCGCTGGTCGAGGTCTACAAGCGCCGCCAGGGCCGTGGCCAGGACGACCTGCTGCCGCGCCTGCGCGCGCGCATCGTGGACAACATCGAGGCCAGCGGCCTCTCGCGCGAGGACTACGCCGAGCGCGTGCGCACGCGCGACGGTGCGGCCAATGCGGTGCTGGACGAAGCCTTTGCCGAACTGGCGGCCCGCGCCGCCAAGGACGAAGCACTGCTGCGCACTTACGAGGCCAGCGGCCAGAGCGTGGAAGCCTTTGCCGACATGTACGGCATGGACGTGCGGGCGGTGACGCGTTCGGTGGTCAATGCGCGTTCGCGGCTGGCGGCGGCGAAAGCTGCCGCTGAAGCGCCGGAAGCGCCGGAAGCGCCCGCCGTGACGTCGGCACCAGAGGCGCCGGAAGCGGCGGGCGACGCTGGCTAGAGCAGCGTCAGGCTGGCACCGCGCATTTCACAACTGCTATATATTGGTTCGGTCACACACCCTCCGAGAGGCATGCATGTCCATCCAATCTCTTCTGAAGTCCACCGTGGTGGCACTGGCGATCGTGAGCGCTGGGCCGCTTTTCGCACAGGGCACGCCCATCGATGCCGCGGCGTTTGACGCGCTGGTCGCCCAGGGCCCCGTCGCCGACGCTGCGACCATTGCATCAAGCACCTGGGCCAGCAAGATCAAGCAGACCGGCACGCTGCGCCTGGGCGCCACGCAAACCTCGAATCTTTTCTCGCTGCTCAACGAGAAAGACGGGAAGATCCGCGGCTTCGACGCAGGTCTGGCCCAACTCATCACGCGCTACATCCTGGGCGATGGGAGCAAATACAAGTTCACGCAGGTGACCTCATCCACGCGCGAGCCGGTGCTCCTCAACGACCAGGTGGACATGGTGTTCGCCACCTATTCCATCACCCCCGCCCGCGCCGAGAAGATCTCGTTCGCCGGCCCTTACTACACCTCGCAGGCCGGGGTGCTGGTCAAGGCGGGCAACAAGGCGATCCAGTCGTACAACGACCTGGCCGGCAAGAAGGTCGCCACGCAGGCAGGCTCTACGGGGCCCGCGATCCTGGCGCAGGTCGCGCCCAAGGCGGTCGTGCAGGAGTTCCAGACGCACCAGGAGGCCCTCGACGCCCTGCGCCAGGGACGCGTGGACGCCTACGTGACCGATTACACGCTGCTGCTCAACGCCTTGAGCCTCGGGACCGGTGACACGAAGCTGGCGGGCGCGCCCTTTGGTGCGCAGGACCCGTACGGCGTCGGACTGCCCAAGGGCTCGGACGGCGTGGCCTTCGTCAATGCCTTTCTGAAGAAGGTGGAAGCCGACGGCACCTGGGCCAAGCTCTGGACGATATCCATCGGGCAGCGCACCGGCAGTACCGCCGTTCCAATACCACCCGCCCTGCCATAACCCGTTTCAATAGCGGGTTGCAATAGCGGATGGGCGAGGTTTCCAAGCTTCTGGCCGACTATGGGCCTGCCTTCGGGCAGGCCCTTTTGCTGACATGGAAGCTCACAGCGCTGTCGTTCGTGCCCGGCTTCCTGCTGGGCATGGTCGTCACGGTGCTTCGGCTCCTGCCACTGCCGCCGCTGCGCTTCGTCCTGACCGTCTACGTCGAGATCTTTCGCAACATTCCCAGCGTCGCGCTCTTGATCTTCATCGTGTTCGCGCTGCCCGACCTCAACGTCCTGATCGACTACGAGCCCAGCGTGATCCTGACCTTGATGCTGGTCTGCTCCGCGTTCACGGCGGACTACCTGCGCGCGGGCATCAACACCATCCCGGGCGGCCAGATGGAGGCGGCGCTCAGCCTGGGCATGCGCCCGATACGCGTCATCTATTCGATAGTGTTGCCGCAAGCGCTGCGCGCCGTGGTGCAGCCGCTGACCTCGCTGCTGATCGCGCTGATGCTATCGACCTCGCTGGCGTCGCAGGTGCCGTTTCCGGGCCGGGAGCTGACCGCGCTCGTGTCCAAGATCGCCAACGACTCCGCCGCCGGCATTCCCGCCTTCGTGGTGGCCGCTGCGATGTACGTGGCGACGGGCTTGCTCATCGCCTGGGCGGGCGCCACCCTGGAAAAGAAGGTGCGGATACTGCGATGAGCCGCCCTCTGGAAGAGATTCTGTTCGGCAATCCGCGCCCCCAGGCCCAGGCCGCCATGCGGGCGGTGAGCGTGGCTGCAGCGGCCTTGCTACTCCTGCTGGCTGCGGGTGTCGCGTTCCGGTTCCATACCGCAGGTCAGCTCGACGCCCGGTTCTGGGAGTTCTTCGCCTGGCCGACGACCTGGGCCTTTCTGGCCACAGGCCTGCTCGGCACACTGGCGTCGGCGGCGATGGCTGCCGCTATCGCGCTGGCCCTCGGGCTGGTGCTGCTATTGGGGCGCCTGGCGCCGTTGCGGCTGGTGCGCTGGCCGAGCATCGCGGTCATCGAGTTCCTGCGTGGCACGCCGACGCTGCTGCTCATCTATGTGTGTTTTCTGGTGCTTCCGCAGGCCGGGATCAAGCTGAGCACCTACTGGATGCTGACCTTGCCCGTCGGCCTCTCCACCGCCGCCGTGGTGGCCGAGGTCTACCGCGCGGGCGTGCTCGCCGTTCCCCGCGGCCAGACCGATGCCGCGCGCAGCCTGGGGATGACCGAGGCCCAGGTGTTCTTCCTCATCGTCTTCCCCCAGGCCCTGCGCTACATCGTCCCGGCTCTGGTCGCGCAACTGGTCATCGTGGTCAAGGACACCACCTTCGGCTACGTCGTCACCTACGGCGAACTGATGCAGAACGCCAAGGTGCTCATCGCCAACTACCACGCGCTGGTGCCTGTGTACCTCGTGGTAGCGCTGCTGTACTGCCTGGTGAATTACGCGATATCAAGGGCGAGCAAACAGCTTGGCGGGCCGATGCATTGACCCTCACCAGACGGCTTACGGGTCTTTGCCGACACGTACGGCATGGACAAGGCAGAGCAGCGGGTAGTGCGTAGCGTGTCACCAAAACCCCGGCCGCTTCGCACACGAGACGCATGGTCAATGAAGCCCATCGCAGTCGTTTTGATTCGATGACAGCGAGTCGCGGCGCTTCGTATGCAATTTCATATCGTCACCGTTTTCGCGCAGCCACCCATCGTGAAGCCACTTCTCGGTCTTGCGGTGCCCCGGAAACGTCACCCACACGATGTCTCGCTCGAAAACCATCGGCTTGCCGTCCCCTTCGACAATGACCCAGAACCACCGACCATCGGCGAGATTGCGTGCCTTCACCTTCATGCCAGTGAGGGTCGCCGTTGTGCGGGTCCCGTCCCCGGAGTGGATTGCAACGGCTTCGTTATGCGGTTCGATCCAACTGATCTTCATCCGGGGAAGCAAGTCAGGAGCGGACCCTTGAAGAAACGCACGGGCAATCTGCTCCGTACGTTCACGCGAAGGAAGTTCCATTCCAACCAGATCCATGGAAATGTTTGCAAAACCTTTGAGTCGTCCGCAGCGGTCAACCACTGTGCTGTAGTGCTCGCCGCCAAGACCCGCATTGCGCTGGTCTTGGCGTTCGTAACGCGTCAGCGTGGCGGTTTCGCCATCCACGGTAACTGGCCGGCGTGTGATCTCGACATGGGTGGCAGGGGGCTGGACAAGTGTGACGATGGTGCTGGTCATGAGGATGTTTCCTTGTGTGAGGGCTTGCCTGCTGCATAGGCCGCAGCTATTGCCATGGCGGTAGCGGCGAGAAAGGAGGTGGATGGCTTGGTCTGTTTCATGATGTGCGAAGACCCGTCGCCGTGCCCGCGCTATACCCCGCAGCGGCTGCCATGAGTGCAGCAAGTACAAGCAGGAACGCTTCTTCGGACAATCCCGAACTGCGGAGGGCTACCCACGGTCCAATGCTGGCGCCGATAAACAGGACAAAGGTATAGAAGGAAACCGCCAGTCCGCGTACTGGCGCGGCGGCTATTCCAGCGATCCGGGCGATGAGTGCGGGCACGCTGATGCCGACGCCTGCGACGAAAACCACACTGGCGCCCAGTAAGGCATACAGGTGATCCGCACCTGCCAAGGCGCTAAGCACGAGACCCGCTGCGGCGACGACAAGGCCCGCCGTCGCGATCCGGTGCGCGCCCCAACGAGGGATGTAGGAAGCAACAGCGAGGGGAGCAAAAAAAGCGGGAAGCGCAAGCGCGCGAGCCAGCAGAGGACTGATGTGCTGCTGGGCCATGGCGGCGCCGAGGTGCGCATCCAGTTCGACATAGAAGGCGACGAAGCACAGCAGCAGCAAGAACGCGGGGACATAGACGCGCCGGAGTGCTGCGTTGGCCAGGAGACTGCCGAGCGGTCGATAGTTGCTCCATAGCGACGTGACCGGGCTTTTGGCGCGATGGGCTGCGTCTTTCACGATGCCAATGCGGATGGCAGTCAGCACGTAGATGCAGGAAAGCGGCAGCAGTGCCACGCCGAAACCCCATCGGTTCGCCACGGAGCCACCATAAATTTGCCCTAACAGGCCAGCAGAGAGGAAGGCGGTGCTCATCCAGGCCACTCCCCAGGCCCGCTGGCGCGGGGTTCCACGCTCTGCGAGGTAGGCCAGCGCGACGGGCGGAAACGACGCCGCAGCGAAACCCTGCAGAGCCCTTCCCATCAGGAAGGTACCCGGCGTACTCACCATGGTGAGCACCACGGTGACGAGCGCCAATGCCAGCAACCCCCCTGCCATCACCGGTTGGCGACCAACGCGATCTGAAAGCGGTCCAAACACCAAGAATCCACACGCGTACGCGACACCAAAGGCCGCCAATGTCAAGCCAGATTCCCCCGGGTTGAGTCGATAGGTCTGTGCCAACAGCGGCAAGATGGGCAACGGAAGGTAGAGAAGAGAGACGACTGCCAACGCACACACCACGAGTTGCGCCGTTAAAGAGTTCGAATGGTTGGACAGGGGTGAGTTCATAAAATATCCTACGCTGTTATGTAGCCAACTACATATAAAACCAAAAAAAGGAGCAGTGCAAAGACGACTTCGGGTTTACCCGGCGCCCGGCTCTGACGATAGAGCACTTGGCCCGTTGAGCTTCATCATCAGCTTCTGCAGCGACTCGCGCTCCTTCGCATCGAAACGGCTCATGAGGCGCGTGACCCATTCGTAATGGCTGGGAAGTGCCGTAGAAAGAAGCTCTTCACCAACGGAAGCCAACTGAATGATCCATGCGCGGCGGTCGCCTGGATTCGCAAGCTTGGTACACATTCCTGCCGCCTCCATGCGGTCAAGAACGCGTGTCATCGTCTGAGAGGTCACCGCCACCCCGTCTGCCAGAGTGCCAACACTCAGCCCGTCGGGATTGCGTTTCAGCAGCAGGAGAACGAAGAACTGCGTTTGTGAAAGGCCGTCACGCGCAAGATTGCGCTCGAACGCAGACAGCATCTCACTGGTCGCTGAGGCCAAAATCAGCCAAGTCTGCAGCCCATCGATGTCCTGGTTGCCATAGCGCTGGGCAAATTCGGCCAAAGTTTCATAGTTCGGGAGATCCCTCAGCTCAAACATAATTTATTAAGTTGCCTGATATGTAGTTGGCTGCATTATAGCGCCGATCACATTACCCGCCAATGATGGGCTTTCTTGTCTTGGTGCAGCAATGTCTGTTGAGGGCTTTCGGGCCGGCGCAAAGACTACCGATACCGTCCCAAATACCGCCGCTCAAACCCCCGCTTGGCCCAGTGCATCAGCCGCATCGGCGGCAGCAGCAGGTTGCGCTGCTCGGTGCGCCACACCAGCGTGCCGGTCCCCAGCGCGTCGATGATGCAGGCCAGCTCCACCTTGAAGCCCGTGGTCTGCGGGCGCCCGGCCAAGCCGTCGATCAGGTTTTGCGCGGCAGCGGCGGCCTGCAGGTCGGCCATGTGGGCCTGCTTGGGCATCCAGTCGGGGCCGGGAAAGCTGCCGGAGTCGCCCACCACGTAGACATGCTCGAAGCCCGGTACGCGGCACTGGGCGTCGGCCTGCAGCAGGCCGCCGGGCGAGCGCGGCAGGGCGGTTGCGTCGAACCAGGCGTTGCCGGTCATGCCGGGCATGAACAAGATCAGGTCGGCGGCAAATTCGCCGCCTTCGGTCACCACCTTGTCCATCTCGAACCGGACCATCTTGTGGCCCAGGTGCGTGGTGACGTTGCGCCGCGCCATCTCGGCCAGCAGGTGCGCCACGGCCTTGGCGCCCAGGCGGGCGCCGGGTTCCTTGGAGGGGTTGAAGAACACCAGCGTGAACCGCTCGCGCCGGCCCTCGCGGCGCAACTGCGCGTCGATGCCGAACAGGAACTCGAACATCGGCCCGCCGCGCACCGCTGTGGGTTCCTTGGGGTTGCCGGCAAAACCCACGGCAATGGTGCCGCCCTGCATGGCCTTCAATCTATCGCGAATCTTTTCGGCTGCCGCAATGCCTTCGCAGGGTGTGATGGCGTGTTCTATGCCGGGTAGCTTTTTGATGAAGCGCCCGCCGGTGGCAATCACCAGCGCGTCGTTCGCCACCTCGCCCGCCGTGGTCTGCACGCTGCGGCCATCGGGGGAGAGGCCGGTGACTTCGGCGCCAACGTGGCGCACCTTCATGCGGGCGAAGAAGGGCGCCAGCGGCACGATGAGCTGCTCGCGCGTGCGCAGGCCGCTGGGAATCCAGATGGTGCCGGGCAGGTAGTGCAGTTCGGCGCGTGGCGAAATAAGGGTGATCTCGTCCTGGCAGCCGCGCGCGCGCAGTTCGCGCGCCGCAGACAGGGCGCCAAAGCCGCTGCCCAGGATGGTGATGCGCTGGTTTGCCATGTCAATGATCCATTCCGCGAGTACGGTACCCGCGGCGCATGCAACGCGCGCAGTCCAGGCCAGGGCTCCCGCGCAAGGGCCGCCGGCATTTCCATGTACGGGCGCTGGGAGCGTCTCCCTTCCCGAATCGCGCAGCGATTCGAGAGAGGGGGGAAGCCGCGAAGCGGCTCAGGGGGGTGCGCATTTCAGCCGCCCAGCGCCGCCACCACGCGCAGCACGGCCAGGCGTGCGTCTTCCAGTACTGCTTTGACCGCCGGGTTCTGGCTGGCGCTGGCGGCGAGGATGGCGCGCGGGTCTTGCAGCAGCACGCGTGTCTGGCCTGGGGTGGCTTCGAGCGCGCTGGCGCCGCAGGGCAGCAGGGCGGCGATGTCCGGCTCGGCCGTGACCAGCGCGTGCGCCACCTTGGGCGCGCACACGCCCAGAAGGCGCTGCGGCGCGCTGTCGATGCCGAGCTTGGCCTTGAGCGTGGCCTGCATGTCCACTTCGCTGACGATACCCATCTGCTCGGCGGCCAGCGCCGCGCGCAGCGTCTCCACCGCCTGCGCAAGCGGCTGGGCGAGGGTGATGGCGAAGGCGTAGGGCGGGTTCATGGAGATCTCCAGTTTTAGGATGAAAATAGCCTCTAGCGCTTTTGCAGCAAGCGCGAGCAGCTATTGATTTGAGAGTGTGCGCGGCCCTGCATTATTTCTCCAGCCGCTCAATGCCCAGCGCCTTGAGCACGTGCTTTTCGTACAGGGGCTCGGAGGTGCCGTTCTTCATCTTGTACATGAAGTACTTTTCAAACGCCACCTTGGCCAAATGCACCCATTTGCCCTTTTTGAACCAGTTGACGTTGCGCGGCGGGATCTGCGGCAGGGCCACGAAGGCGGCGCCGGTGTCGCCCATGTCGGCCAGGCAGATGGCGTTCCAGGTGCCCTTGGCGTCGGCGGGTTGGCCTTCCAGATCGGCGGCAATGTTGTGCACGATGGCGGTGATCATGCTTTCGATCATGTAGCCGGTCTTGGGCGCGCCAGTGGGCACGGGTGTCACTTCCACGGGCGGAATCGCCACGCACACGCCGGCCGAGAAGATGTTGCGGTATTTCTTGCTGCGCTGGAATTCGTCGATCAGCACGAAGCCGCGCGGGTTGCACAGGCCTTCCACCTGGGCCACGGCGTCCACGCCCTTGAAGGCGGGCAGCATCATGCTGAACTTGAAGGGCAGCTCGTGCTCCTTCTTGACCTGGCCGTCTTCGCCCAGCTCGGTGACGAACATCTTGCCCGCCTCCACCTTGGTCACCTTGGCGTTGCAGATCCACTTGATGTCGTTGTTGCGCAGGTCGCTCTCGAGCATGCCCTTGGAGTCGCCCACGCCGCCCAGGCCCATGTGGCCGATGTAGGGCTCGGCCGTAATGAAGGTCAGCGGCACCTTGTTGCGGAGTTTCCGCCGCTGCAGGTCCTTGTTGAAGATGAAGGCGAACTCGTAGGCTGGACCGAAGCACGAGGCCGCCGGCATGGCGCCGATGATGGCCGGGCCGGGGTCTTTGATGAACGCCTGGTAATCGGCCCAGGTCTTCTCGGCATGGTCGATGGTGCAGATGGAGTGCGTAAAGCCACCGGGTCCGGCGCCGGGGATTTCGTCAAACGCCAGCTTGGGTCCGGTGGTGATGATGAGGTAGTCGTAATCCACCTGCTCGCCGTTGGCGAGCGTCAACTGGTTGCCCGCCGCGTCGATGCGGTCCACGCGCTCGCCGATGAAATCAATGCCCTTCTTTTCCAGATAGGGGCGGATCGGGATGGTGGTCTCGCTGCGCTCGCGCCAGCCCACGGCCACCCAGGGGTTCGACGGCACGAACTGGAAGTAATCGACCGCGTTGATCACGGTGATCTTGTGCGACTTGTCGATTTTGGCGCGCAGCTCATAGGCCGCCGGCATGCCGCCGGTGCCTGCTCCAAGAATCACGATATGGGCCATCTTCGTCTCCTCTGTGTGCCGGTGCGCCGGCTGTGGGTGGTTGAAACGGGGGTCGTGGGCGGTCAGTCGGCAGACTTTGTGCCGGAGTCGGTCATGGCGGCGGTCAGGGCCTGCAGCGCGGTCTCGCCAGGGTGGCCGCTGAGCGTGGCCAGTTGCAGGCGGGCGAGCAGCCAGTCGGTGCGCGCCTGGGCCAGTTGCAGGCGCGCTGCCGCCTGGTCGTTTTCGGCGTTGAGCACATCCAGCAGGGTGCGGTCGCCCACCTCCTGGCCGAGCTGTGTGGCGGTCAGGCGCTCGCTGCTGGCGGCCAGCGCCTCGGTCAGCGCGCGCACGCGCTCGGCGCCAGTGGCCAGCTGCAGCCAGGCGGTGTGCACGTTCTGCGCCACCTGTTCGCGCACGGCGTCGAGGGTGGCGCGCTCTTTTTCCAGCAGGGCAATGGCCTCGCGCTCGCGGGCGTCCTGCATGCCGCCGGTCCACAGCGGGACAGTGAGCTGCACGCCCACCAGGGCGTTGGTGGCATTGCTTCGCGCACTGCCGTAGTCGCCGCTGCCGTGAATGCGGTCCTGCCCCACCTGGGCCACCAGGTCCACGCTGGCGCTGCTGGCGGCGCGCAGCCGGTCGGCGGCGGCCTGGGCGTTGTCCACGGCGAGTTGTTGCAGTTGCAGTTGCAGGTTGTGGGCTTCGGCCTCGGCCTGCCAGGCGGGCAGCGGCGTCGTGTCGGCCGCCACGTGGGTGGGTGCGTGTGCTTCGAGGGCCGCCACGGGCAGGCCCGTCAGGTCGGTCAGCACGCGCTCTTTTACGGCCACGTCGTTTTGTGCGGCCAGGCGCTGGGCGCGCAGCAGTGCCAGGCGGGCGCGCGCTTCGTGGGTGGCGGTGATGGGGGCGTCGCCCAGGTCGTAGCGGTCCTGGGCTTCCTGGCTGATGCGCTGCACGGCGGCCAGTTGTGCATCCAGCACGGCCAGCGATTCGCGCGACAGCGCCAAGCCAAACCAGGCCTGGGCCACGCGCTGGGCGAGCTGCTGGCCCGCCACCTGCCAACTGCGCTCGGCCACTTCGGCCGCGGTGTTGAGCTGGCGCTGCTGGGCGCGGCGCTGCGGGTTGTAGAGCGGCTGGCTGGCCTGCAGCGCCCAGCGGGTGCTGGCGCCGCCCGTCACCGAGGTGGAAAAATCCACGCCCTGTGACGTGCCGAAGCCCGGCGCGGAAAACTGCGCGCCGCGCGTGTCGGTCTCGCTGCTGCCAAGCCCTGCCGTCGCCTGGAACTGCACCCCCGGCCGCCACAGTGCGGCGGCCTGGTCGCGCCGCGGCTGCGCCGTGTCGTGCGCGGCGCGTTCGGCGGCGTAGCTGCGGTCGTTTTGCTCGGCGGCGGCGAATGCGGCGGCCAGGTCGGCCGCCTGCGCCTGCGGTGCTGCGCCCCACAGGCTGGCAGCGAGTGCGAGGACGAGCACAGGGGCAAACGCAGGGGCGGTGAGGCGCTGGCGGGGCATACAGGTTCTCCGGGTCGATCAGGCCGCGGCCGGCGCAGCCAGGGCGGCAAATTCGTCGAAAGCAGCCGAGGCCTTGGCGGCGTACATCAGCGAAGGCCCGCCGCCCATGTAGACCGCCATGCCCAGCATCTCGGCCAGCTCGGCGCGGCTGGCGCCGAACTTCACCAGGGCCTGGGCGTGGTAGCCAATGCAGGGGTCGCAGCGCGAGGAAACCGACAGCGCCATGGCGATCAGCTCCTTGGTTTTGGCGTCCAGTACGCCGGGCTTGCCGGCCGCCTGCGCCATGGCGGAGAAGCCGCGCAGGGTGTCGGGGATCTCGGTGCGCAGTTGCTGGATTCCTGCCGATATGTCGCGGGTCAGGTCGAGGTAGCTTTCGGTCATTTTTTTAATGAAATTGGCCTCTAACGCTTATTGCATATGCGCTAGCAGCTATTAATTGGATAGCGTTTCTGCCTCTGCAGGCGGCAGCAGCCGGTGCAGCCGCTTGCGGTACGCCGCGTAGTACAGGGTGGGAATGACCACCAGCGTGAGCACGGTGGAGACGGCGATACCGAAAATCAGCGAGATGGCCAGGCCATTGAAGATCGGGTCGTCCAGGATGAAGAAGGCCCCCAGCATGGCGGCCAGCCCGGTGAGCACGATGGGCTGGGCGCGGGTGATCGCCGAGTGGAGGATGGCCTGCCGGAATTCGACGCCGCTCTTCACCTGCAGGTTGATGAAGTCCACCAGAAGGATGGAGTTGCGCACGATGATGCCGGCCAGCGCAATCATGCCGATCATGCTGGTGGCGGTGTACTGCGCGCCCAGCAGCGCGTGGCCCGGCATCACGCCAATGATGGTCAGCGGAATGGGCGCCATGATGACCAGCGGCGTGAGGTAGCTGCCAAACTGCGCCACCACCAGCAGGTAGATCAGGATCAGGCCCACGGCGTAGGCAGCGCCCATGTCGCGGAAGGTCTCGTAGGTGATCTGCCACTCGCCGTCCCACTTGAGCGCGTAGCCGCGCCAGGCGTCGCTCGGCTGGTGGATGAAGTACTCCGCCAACTGGCCGCCACCGGGCATCGGCAGCTTGGCGATGCTGCTGCGCATCCCGAACATGCCGTAGAGCGGGCTGTCCACCTTGCCGGCCATGTCGGCGAGTACGTAGTTCACCGGCAGCAGGTCCTTGTGGTGCACGGGCTGCTCGCGCAAGGTGTCGCTCACGGTGACGAGTTCACTGATGGGCACCAGCGCGCCGCTGGCCGAGCGCACCGTGAGCTGCAGCAGCGCGGCCAGGTTGCCCTGTTGCTCGGGCGGGAGCTGCAGCGTGGCGGCGGCCGGGTACTTGCTCTGGTCGTGCAGATAGGTCGTCGCTTCACCCGCCAGCCCGGCGCGCAGCGTGCTCACGATCGCTTGCTGCGGCACGCCCAGCAGGGCCGCCTTGCGGCGGTCCACCAGCAGGAGCTGGCGCGGTGCATCGGCAATGCTGGTGTCGTCCACATCCACCAGGCCGGCGGTCGTCTCGAACACGCCGCGCACGGCTTTGGCCACTTGGCGGCGCCCTTCGACATCTGGCCCGTAGATTTCGGCGACGATGGGCGAGAGCACGGGCGGGCCGGGCGGCACTTCCACCACTTTGACGTTGGCGCCAAAGCGCTTGGCAATTTCCTGCAGCGGCGGGCGCACGCGCGTGGCAATGGCGTGGCTTTGCGCGTCGCGCGCGTGCTTGTCCACCAGATTGACCTGGATGTCGCCCACCTCGCCCCCAGCGCGCAGGTAGTACTGGCGCACCAGGCCGTTGAAGTTGATCGGTGCGGCGGTGCCGGCGTAGGCCTGGTAGTCGGTGACCTCGGGCACGGTGGCGAGGTAGGCACCCAGCTCGTGCATCACGGCCGCAGTGCGCTCCACTGGCGTGCCGGCGGGCATGTCGACCACCACCTGGAATTCCGACTTGTTGTCAAACGGCAGCATCTTGAGCAGCACCAGCCCGGTGGCGGGCAGCGCCACGGAGATGGCGATCAGCAGCGCCACGCCCAGGCCCAGCAGGGCGCGGTTGCGCCCGCCGCGTTTTTCATCCAGCAGCGGCGTAAAGATGCGTGTGAACAGCGGCGTGATGCGCCGTGCCATGCCCGAAGGTTGGACATGGCCTTCCTCGGCCTGGCCCGGGTGCTGCTTCATCCACAGGCGCGCCAGCCAGGGCGTGACGACAAAGGCAATTGCCAAGGAGAGCAGCATCCCCATGCTGGCGTTGATGGGGATGGGGCTCATGTACGGGCCCATCAGCCCGGAGACAAAAGCCATGGGCAGCAGCGCTGCAATCACGGTGAGCGTGGCGAGGATGGTCGGGCCGCCCACTTCGTCCACCGCGCCGGGGATGATCTGCGCCAGCGTTTTGCCGGGCTCAAGCTGCTGGTGGCGGTGGATGTTCTCGACCACCACGATGGCGTCGTCCACCAGAATGCCGATGGAGAAGATCAGCGCAAACAGCGACACCCGGTTCAGTGTGAAGCCCCAGGCCCAGGACGCAAACAGCGTGGCGGTAAGGGTCAGCACCACGGCGGTGCCGACGATGGCGGCCTCGCGCCGGCCCAGGGCGATGAACACCAGCGCCACCACCGAGGCCGTGGCGAACAGCAGTTTCTGGATCAGTTTTTTCGCCTTGTCGTTCGCGGTAGCGCCGTAGTTGCGCGTCTCGGCCACTTGCACGTCGGCCGGAATCACGCTGTTCTTCAATTGCTCGGCGCGCGCCATCACGGCGTTGGCCACGTCGATGGCGTTTTCGCCCGGCTTCTTGGTGATGGCGATGGTGACGGCGGGGTGTTCCGCGGCGTGCTCGCCGGCCGTTCCGTACCAGGCGTAGTGCGCGGCTGGCGGCGGGCCATCGCGTACCTTTGCTACGTCGCGCAGAAACACCGGCTTGCCAGCCTGCACGCCGACAACGAGGTCGGCCACCTCGGCGGCGCTGGCCAGCAGCGGCCCGGCCTCGATGGCGATGGCCTGGTTGGCGCGAAGCAGATCGCCCGCCGGCAGCCCCAGGTTGGCCGACTGCAGGGCGCGGCGCAGGTCGGCCACGGTGACGCCCGCGCCGGCCATGCGTGCCGGGTCCATGTCGACCATCACCGCGCGGCCGGGGCCGCCGATGGTGGTGACCTCACGCGTGCCGGGCACGCGCTTCAAGTCGGCCTCAATGCTGTGCGCCACGCGCTCCAGTTCAAAGGCGTCGGTTTGCGGGTTGTTGGAGTAGAGCGTCAGCGCGACGATGGGCACGTCGTCGATGCCCTTGGGTTTGATGATGGGCGGCAGCACGCCCAGGCCCTGGGGCAGCCAGTCGGCGTTGGAGTTCACCGTGTCGTACAGCCGCACCAGCGCTTCGGTGCGCGGCACGCCCACCTTGAACTGCACCGTGATGACGGCCATGCCGGGCCGCGAGACCGACATCACATGCTCGGCCCCGGTGATCTGCGAGAGCACCTGCTCGGCCGGGATGGTCACCATCTGCTCCACGTCGCGCACGCTGGCGCCAGGGAACGGGATCAGCACGTTGGCCATGGTCACATTGATCTGCGGCTCTTCCTCGCGCGGCGTGACCAGCACGGCAAAGGCGCCGAGCAAAAAGGCCACCAGCGCCAGCAGCGGCGTGATCTGCGCACTCTGGAAGAAAGCTGCGATGCGGCCGGAGATGCCGAGGCGGGAGGGTGTGCTGGCGCTCATGAATGCCCCTCGCCTTTACTGCGCGCTGCCGACGGCGAGCGGGTCCAGCACCACGGCTTCGCCGGGTGCCACACCGCTCAAAATTTCCACGCGATCGCCAGCCACCGGCCCGAGGCGCACCTGGCGCAGCAGCGGGCGGCCCTGGGCGTCGGGCACGTACACACCCGTCATTTCGCCGCGGCGCAGGACCGATGTGAGGGGCACGGTGACGCTCGCCTTGGGCGCATCGGCTGCTGTGGAATCGGCCGGCACCGCTGCAAGCCAGAGGCGCGCAAACATCCCGGGCACGGCGTGGGCGAACTGGGCGGGCAACTCGGCGCGCAACTGCTGCGTGTGCGTGCCTGCGTCCACGGTGGGCAGCACCTGCACCCGGGTGGTCTGGGGTTGCTGATCAGCGGGTACGCCGGGCAGTTCGATGCGCACCTGGGCGGCGCCCAGTGTGCCGCCGGCAAGCTTGGCCAGAGCCGACTGCGGCACCGATGCCGTCACGCGCAGGGCCGACGGGTCGTAGAGCGTGAGCAGCGGGCGGCCCGGCATGGCCATGTCGCCGAGCTGTACCGGCACCTCGGCCACCACGCCGGCGTAGGGCGCGCGCACCGTGTGCAGGCCCGCCCCCGTGCGCGCCGCGCCTGCTTGGGCGCTTTGCGCATCCACTTGCGCGCGCGCCGCTTTGAGCTGGCCCTCGGCGCGCTCCAGTGCGGCCGCGCTGATGTATTTCTTGGCGTGCAGTTGTTGCTGGCGCTCGAATTCGCGCTGCGCCACGGCCAGGTTGGCTCGCCCGGCTTGCACTTGCGCTGCGCTGGCGGCGGCGTCCTGGTCGGCTGTGCGCGCATCGATGCGCACCAGCAACTGGCCGGCGGTGACGCGGTCGCCCGCGTGCACGGCCAGTTCCACCACCGCGCCAGGCACCTGGGCGGCAATTTGCGTCTGGCGCACGGCCTCTACGACGCCGTCGTAGCTGACAGCACGGGTGCTGCCTGCGGCCTGGGCCGGGGCAGTCGCCAGGGGCGCATCGGTGGCGGCAAAGGCGGGCGCAGTCCAGACGCAGGACAGCGCCAAGGCGATGGCACTGATCCGGGCGAGAGCGGAAGAGAGAGCGGAAGAAGGCGTCATGGGCATTCTCTTGAGAGCAGTCGCGGGGTCGCGGGAGGAAGATGTTAATGTATTATTTGCGCAAATAGTTAAATAGTCAATTAGCGACGATTGCCAATGTCTTCAAGGGGCGCGTGAGGGGTGGTTCAGGCGGTCGCCGGCCTAGCCCGCGCCCACGGCCTGGAACAGCGCCGCGCTGTCGGCCAGGCGCTGGGCCTGGGCGGCCACCAGGCTGCTGCGCAATTGCAGGGTCTGTTGTTGGGCCACCAGCCATTGCAGGTGGCTGGTGGCGCCCAGCGCCAGCTGTTGCTGCGTGGTCTGCAGGCTGGCCTGCGCGGCGGCATCGGCGCGCTCCAGCGTGGCGAGCACTTGCGCATCGGCCTCGGTGGCGCGCAGGGCATCGGCCACGTTGCGCAGCGCGTCCAGCACCACGCCCTGGTACTGGGCGGCAGCGGCGTCCAGGCCTGCCAGCGCGGCGCGCTGCTGTGCCGGCAGGGCCGGGTCGAACAGGGGCTGGGTCAGTTGGGCCATCAGGCCCCACACGGCCGAGCCGCCACCAAACAGGGCGCCCGTGGTCAGCGCCTGGCTGCCCAGGCTGGCGCTGAGCCGAACTTGCGGGTACAGGCGTGCCACGGCCACCCCATGCTCGGCGCTGGCCACGCGCACCAGTGCTTCGGCCGCCTGAATGTCCGGGCGCTGGCGCACCAGTTCGGACGGCAGCACCAGCGGCAGCGCAGTGGGCAGTGTGAAGTCTTGGAGCGTGAATGCCGGCAGCGGCGCCGCCCCCGGCGTGCGCCCCGCCAGCAGGGCGAGCAGGTAGGCGCTTTGCAGCGCCTGCTTGCGCAGCAGCAGCGCTGATGCGCGGGTCTGCTCCAGCGCGGCCTGCAGTGCCTGTACATCGGCGGGCATGGCCTGGCCCAGGCGCAGGCGTTCCTGGGCAATGGCGGTTTGCGCCGCCTGGTTGCTGGCGATGGCTTCCAGGGCTTCGGCCTGGGCGGTGATCCGTGCCTGGGTGATGGCCGTGCTGGCGATGCGGGCCGCCAGGTCCAGGCGGGCGCCTGCCAATTGGTAGCGGCGGTAGTCGGTGCGCGCCGCCAGGGCCTGGAGCGCCCGGCGGTTGCCACCCGACACATCGAGTTGGTACTGCACGCTGACGCTGGCGCTGTGCAGGCTGAACGTGCGCCCATCGCCGGGCAGGCCCTGCGCGCTGGGCGAGATGTGCTGGCGCGCGCTGCCCGCGCCGAGGTCGGCGCGCGGCAACTGGTTGGCGCGCTCCTGCGCCCCTTGCAGCTCTTCGGCCTGGCGCAGTTGCGCCTGCGCGGCCGCCAGCGTCGGGCTGGCCTTCAGGGCCTCGGCGATCAGCGCGTCCAGGCCGGGGGAGCCGAGCTGCTGCCACCAGGGCGCCTCCAGGTCCATGTCGGCGCGCCACGCCTGCGCCGTGCCAAAGGCGGTTTCGCTGGCGCTGTTCTGTATGGCTGGGGCCGGGTGCGGCAGAGCGTTGTCTGCCAGGGGCGCAGGGGCTTGGTAATCCGGGCCCGCCGCGCAGCCCGCGAGCAGGGTGGCCAGCAGCATGGCGAGGGCAGGGCGCCTGCTTGGCCGCGCGTGCAACAAAAGAGGGTTCATGGTGCGGTTTCCAGTGGGGCAGCGCGGCCGGGCCGCAGGCGCCAGGCCAGGGTGGCGATGCCCAGCCATACGGCCGTGCGCAGTGCCATGGCCGCCACGGTGCGCACCTCAAAGGCGCCGCCCGTCAGCACATGGATTCCGAAGGCCGCAAACACCAGGGCGGTGGCCAGGCCAATGCAGAGCGCCAGCCACGCTGCCCAGCCCAGGCGCCGCCACAGCGCAAGGCCTGCGGCCACGTAGGCAAAACCGGCCAGGAAGTTGAACCAGAGCACAAACGGCACATAGGCACCGGCGGCACTGCGCGCGGCTTCGTTGCCGAACAGCACCGTGCCGCCCTCCTTGAGGGTGAGCAGGCCAAAGATCACAGCGAACACGCTGGCACCGCGCAGCCAGGGATTGCGTTGCAGCAGGGGGTTCATGGGGGTGGCCTCCGGGAGATGTTGCAAATTCATGGTGTGCGTCCTTCGCCCGCTTCCTCGTGCGTCACGCCGTCGCGGATGTGGTAAATCCGCTTGAAGGTCGGAATGATCTTCTCGTCGTGCGTGACCACAATCACGGCGGTCTCGAAGCGCTGCGCCATGTCGTTGAGGATGCGGATCACGGCCAGCGCGCGCGTGCTGTCGAGGGGCGCCGTGGGTTCGTCGGCCAGCACCACCGGCGGGCGGTTGACCAGCCCGCGCGCAATGGCCACGCGCTGCTGTTCGCCGCCCGACAGTTGCGCGGGCATGGCGCGTGCACGGTGCCCCACGTCCAGCGCATCCAGCAGCTCGCGGGCCTGCGCTCGCGCCTGCTTGTTGGGGACACCCGCCAGCATGGGCAGCAGGGCGACGTTGTCGGTCACGTCGAGAAAGGGAATCAGATAGGGCGCCTGGAAGACGAAGCCGATGCGGTCGCGCCGCAGCGCGCGCAGGTCGCGGATCTTCCAGCCGTTGTCGTAGATGACCTCGTCGCCCAGCGTCATGCGCCCGGCGCTGGGTTCAATGACGGCGCCCAGGCATTTGAGCAGCGTGCTCTTGCCCGAACCCGAAGGCCCGATCAGGCCCACCACCTCGCCTGGCGCCACCACCATGTTGACGTCCTTGAGCGCGTCCACGGCGGTGTCGCCCTGCCCGTAGCGCTTGCGCACGCCTTCGATGCGAATGCCTGCTTTTTTCATGTCAATGTGTCTCGCACCAACCACAAGGTGTAAAACCTGGCGCAGCCCAGCCCAGCGGACGCCGCGCAAGGGCCGCCCCGCCGCGCTGGCGTCGTCCACCTTCCCGGCGAAGCCGAGAGAAGGGGGAAGCCGCGTAGCGGCTCAGGGGGATGTTGTCGCACTTCAACCTCCCACTGCTTCGGCTGGGTCGACGCGCAGCGCGGCGCGGATCGCCACCCCGCTGGCCAGCACGCAGATGGCCAGGATGGCCGCAAGCCCCATCGCCGTGTCTTGCGGCACCAGCAGCACGTATTTGGGAAAGGCGGGCGCCATCAGCGTGGCAGAGATCTTGCCCACCACGAAGCCGATGAGCCCCAGGCCCAGCGCTTGCTGCACGATCATGCCGGCGATGGTGCGGTTCTTGGTGCCGATGAGCTTGAGCACCGCGATTTCGCGGATCTTGCCCAGCGTGAGCGTGTAGATGATGAAGGCCACGATGGCCGCGCTGACCAGCGCCAGAATGGCCAGGAACATCCCAATCTGCTTGGCCGAGGTGGCAATGAGTTTGCCGACCAGGATGCCGTCCATCTGCGCGCGCGTGGTGGCTGTGAGGCGCTGCCAGCGGTGAATGGAATCCGCCACCTCTTGCGCATCGTGCCCGGCCCGTACCCGCACCAGCACGGCGTTGACCGAAGGGTTGCTGCTTTGCGAGGCAATCACTGCGTCGAGCAGGCCGGGTACTCCGGGGCGGTTGAATGCGGGGTTGGCGGCGGTGCGGTGGCGGCTTTGCCAAAGAGCGTCGTTGTCGCGCAGGAACTGCGCGGCCTGCGCATCCTTGAGCGGGATGAACACCATCGGGTCGCCCCCCGAAGACACCATGCGCCGCGTGAGCCCGACCACGGTGTAGCTATTGCGCCGGATCTGGATGCGCTCGCCCAGCGCCAGGCCGCTGGCGATGTCGGCCACGGCCTCGTAGTGGCTGCGCGTAATTTGTCGCCCCGCCACCAGGTAGGGCGGCCAGCCGGGCGTGCCGCTGCCGCCCGGTGCGATGCCGACGACCATGGCGCGCACATCGCTGACGGCTCCGGCGGCGCCCGCAGCGCCAGTGTTGCCCGCCAGGCGCTGCACCTGCATGGTGAGGTAGGTGACGTTGGCGGCGTCCTGCACGCCGGGCAACGACCGCAGGCTGCGCCAGGTGCTGTCGTTCAGGCTCGAAGGTTCGGCGTACGGCCCCAGCGTGCCTTGCTGCACCACCCAGATGTCGGCGCCGCTGTTGTCCAGCAGCGCGCGCCCGTCGTCCACCATGCCGCGGTACACCCCAGCC